>JADHEF010000075.1_pt1 | contig 115274 bp, 108 predicted proteins | sample 8952391 | NCBI WGS metagenome assembly JADHEF01 (sample SAMN16124439, study PRJNA663245) | bioreactor sludge metagenome | isolation source: sludge (nitrite) | place: India:Bengaluru | collected 2019-02-28 | reverse complement strand
CGCACATCGGGCTCGCCGCGCACCGCGTCGAGGATGGCGGCGCGGTCGGGGTCGTTGCGGGACAGATCACGCGCGCCGGCGCTTGTGCCGCCGAGCGTGGCGGCCAATGCGATGAACACGCATGCGGCAAGGCGAGGGCCGCGCGCGGCCAGGAAAGAATGGGAAAGCGCGTTGAGCATCATGTGGTGTGGGCAAGAACGTGTGAGCGGGCCAAGTAGCAAGCTTGGCTGATCGCGTGCGGGCGCACAAATCACGACCGCATTAGGCATTGTGACCTGCGCCGACCTTCGTGTTCGCGTTACCGCTGCGTGTAGGATGGCCCAAACCTGCGAAGACCCTCCATGGACGAACAAACAAAATGCTCACGGGGCAACGAACTTGAGCGATAGCGCGCTTTCCCTTGCATTTCCCACTGTGCCCGGTGAGGACGCCGAGCGTCTAGGCGCCGAGTTGCTCGCGCGCCTGCAGGAGCAGGGAGTGCTTGACGCCGCCTTGACCGATTGCGTGCTGGGCAGGCATGGCGGCTATCGGCCCGGTGCGCATTACCGGCAAGCTGTTGAAGTGGATGGGTCTTCGTTCTTGGGGCTTGCGGTCAACGGCGTTGAACTGGTGATCCGTCGAACGGTATTCGATGCCGGCGAGCATGGGTTGGGCGTGCGCTGCCCTGATTGCACAGCCGAGCTGGAAGACCTGCACGACTGGGACAACAGCGTGAATGAATGGTATGCCGGATGCGGCCTCGGTTTGTTGCGTTGTCCTTCATGCGGCGCGATACGACCGGTGACGCAATGGGTGTACGACCCAGTATGGGCCTTCGCGAGTCTGGGTCTGCGGTTTTGGAATTGGCCTGAGCTGTCTGACGAGTTCGTCGATGCTGTCGGTCGAAGCATCGGCCATCGGGCGACGCGGGTTTACGCACGCATTTGAACCGACGGATCGGTCGTGCCGATCCATGGGCGCTGTTGAGGACGATGGCGGGCGCTGCCTTGCCGACGGTGCGGTGGCGGGGGCGCACGGCACGCGTTCGTCCGCCTCCGTGTACCCTGCGCCCATGCACATCTGGGTCGACGCCGACGCCTGTCCTGCCGTCATCAAAGACATCCTGTACCGCGCCGCCGAGCGCGCCCAGGTGCCGTTGACGCTCATCGCGAACAAGATGTTGCGGGTGCCGCCCTCGCCGTGGATCCGCGCGCTGCAAGTGCCGGCCGGCTTTGACGTGGCCGATCAGCGCATCGTGGCCGAGGCGGCTGCGGGCGATTTGGTCATCACCGCCGATGTGCCGCTGGCCGCCCTCGTCGTCGCAAAGGGCGCGCAAGTGCTCGATCCGCGCGGCGATCTGCTCGACGCGAGCAATATCGCCGAGCGTTTGACGATGCGCAATTTCATGGAGGAACTGCGCGGCAGCGGTGTCGAGACCGGCGGGCCGGCCGCGTTTTCGGCGGCCGATCGGCAGGCGTTCGCCAACCGGCTCGATGGCTTGCTGAGCCGGCATGCGCGCGGCGCCGCGCGCTGACGCCGGTTTGGCGCTACAACCACCAGAACGCCGCGGCCGCCACCATCGTCGGCAAGGCGGCGCCCGCGAGCAATCCCAGCGGGTTGATCGCGCCGTCTTCAAAATACTCGCGCAGGATCGAAAAGCCGGCCGGATTGGGCGCATTGGCAATTACCGTCAGGCCGCCGCCAGTGACGGCGCCGGCCACGATCGCGTATTTGAAGCCGTCCGACAGCCCCGGCACCAGCGAGGCCAGGTAAGTCAGCGCCGCGTTGTCGGTGATGGCGGTGAGTGCGACCGCGCCGAAGAACACCGCCTGGGCGTCCATGCGCGTGAGCACCGGTTCGAGCCACCAGCGCTGCATGCCGCCGAGGACCACGAGGCCGGCCAGGAAGAAGGCGACCAGCATCGCCTCGCGCAGGATGATGCGGTCCTGGTATTGCGGGTAGGCGGTGGCGAGGCCCAGGAAGAACAGCAGCAGCGCGAGGAAGATCGGCGGATGGTGGGCGAATGCGACCACGCCGCCAAGCAAGAGCAGGTGGACGACGACCAGCATGCGCGGCATCGGCGTGCCGCTGGCTTCGTCGGCCGCGTCGGGCACCGTGAGCGCGCCGAGCGCGTGCCGGTAGACGAAGGTGAGCACGCCGGCGTTGAACACGACCGCCAGCGCCGCTTTCCAGCCGAACATGCTCAACATCTCGGCGAAGCCCCAATTCCATTGCGTCGCGACCATCAACACCGGCGGCGCGGCGAACGGGGTGAGGGTGCCGCCGATCGACACATTGACGAACAGCACGCCGAGCGTCGCGTACTTTTGCCGCACGCTGAGTTCGCGCGCGAAGAATTGCGGCCCAAGGATGAGCGCGGCCAGCGTCATCGCGGCGGGTTCGGTCACGAAGGAGCCGAGCAAAGGCACGAAGGCGAGCGCGATGAAATACACGGCGGTCGAATGCGGTATCGGCAACGCGCTCGCGAGCAGCTTCACGAGCGTGCGTGCCAGGTTCAGCACCGGCCGGCTCGCCGCGATCACCATGATCGAGAACACGAACAAGGGCTCGGTGTAATTGCGCGTGTCCACATACTCGGTGGCGCTGTGCCAGCCGTCCACGGCGAACATCGCCACGATCAGCACCGCGGCCCACAGGCCGAACACGACTTCCACTTCGCCGAGCAGATGCCAGACGCCCGCGTGGTGCGGCTGGGTGTGGGCCAGACGCTCGAACACGCGGGTCGAAAAGGTATGGATGAGGGCCAGCGCGAACAGGCCGGCGGCGATGTATTCGATGGGGGTGGCGGTAGGCATGCTTACTGGGAACGCAAGGCGCCGATTTGGTTCGGCCGGTTCGGCAAATCGAGGGATGTCAGGCTGGCCGGTGTGCGCGCGACGATGTGTCCGCGTCTGACCACGGCCAGGCGCGTGGCGCGTAGCCGGATCGCCTCGATCGGGTCGCGTGCTTGCAGCAGCACGAAATCGGCATGCGCGCCGGGCGCGAGGCCATAGCCTTCCAGGCCCAGGATGCGCGCCGGGGTCGTCGTCACCGCGTCGAAGCATTGCCGCATGGCGTCGGTGCCTGTCATCTGCGCGACATGCAGGCCCATGTAGGCGGCATCGAGCAGATCCGCATTGCCGAGCGGATACCAGGGATCGAGCACGCAATCCAGGCCGAAGGCCACCTCGACGCCGGCCGCGAGCAACTCGGGCACGCGCGTCATGCCGCGCCGCTTGGGATAAGTGTCGTGCCGGCCTTGCAGCACGATGTTGATGAGCGGATTCGCGATCGCGGCCACGCCCGCCTCGCGCAGCAAGGGCAGCAGCTTGCTCACATAGTAATTGTCCATCGAATGCATGGACGTCAGATGCGAGCCCGCGACCCGGCCTTGCAGCCCCAGGCGCCGGGTTTCATAGGCCAGGGTTTCGATGTGGCGCGATAGCGGGTCGTCCGATTCGTCGCAATGCATGTCCACGCGCAGGCCGCGCTGGGCGGCCTCCTCGCACAGCAGTTTCACCGAGGCCGCGCCATCGGCCATCGTGCGTTCGAAATGCGGAATGCCGCCGACTACATCGACACCCAGATCGAGCGCGCGCTTGAGTCGCTCGAAAGCGCCGGGGCTGCGCAGCACGCCGTCTTGCGGGAAGGCGACCAATTGCAGATCGAGATAAGGCTTCACGCGCTCGCGCACCTGCAACAGCGCCTCGACGGCGAGCAGGCGCGGGTCGCAGATGTCGACATGCGAACGGATCGCGAGCAGCCCGCGCGCGACCGCGCCATCGCAATAGGCGAGCGCGCGTTCGACGATCGCGTCTTGCGTGAGCGTGGGTTTGAGTTCGCCCCACAGCGCAATGCCTTCGAGCAAGGTACCGCTCGCGTTCACGCGCGGGCGGCCGTAGCTGAGCGCCGAATCGAGATGGAAATGCGCATCGACGAAAGGCGGGCTGACGAGTTGGCCCGCGGCGTCGAGGGTCTGGGCGGCCTGCGCCTGCGCCAATTGGGCGCTGGGCGCCACTTCGGCGATGCGCTGGTCGCGCACCGCGATCGCCATGTCCTGGCGGCCATCGGGCAGGTTGGCGTGGAGTATGAGCAGATCGAACATGGTGCGGGCCAACGGAGGAAACCGTGCCAATGTAACCCAGTCGGCACCGTGGCAGGCGTTCAGCGCGCGCGCTCGCCGATCGGCATGAAATCGCGCGCGAGCTGCTGGTACAGCTCGGGGCCGAGGCGCGCACTCAGCGCCTTGGCGATCAGCGCGGTCGCCATCAGGCTGATGACCATCGAATGTCCGTCGACCATCTCCATCACGATGATGGCTGCGGTGATCGGCGATTGCGTGACCGCCGCCAAAAAGCCCGTCATGCAAATGGCAATCAGCGGATGCGCGGCCACGCCGAGGTCGAACCAGCGCGTGAGGTCGGTGCCGATCGCGGCGCCGACCGCGAGCGCGGGCGCGAAGATGCCGCCGGGGATGCCGCTGAAGAACGAGATCGCGGTGGCCAGAAAGCGCGCGAACGCGGTGTACCAAGGCAGTTCGACCGATCCCGCGATGGCCTGCGAAGTGATCTGGTAGCCGCTGCCGAACGAGACCCCGCCGCACAACCAGCCGATCAATGCGACCGCCAGGCCGCAGGCACCCGCGAACCAGATCGGATGCCGCGCGCGCATGCGCCAGATCCAGCGTTCGCGGTCGCGTTGCGGCCAGAGCAACAAGCGGCTGAACAGCCCGCCCGCGAGGCCGCAGACCACGCCGCCGACCAGCACCGCCCACAGCACATTGAACCCGACATCGCCGACCACGAGCTGGCCGAAATACCGGTAATTGCCCTCGACCGCGATCGCCGTCAGCCCGGCGATGATGATGGTGGACAGCAGCACGCCGCTGGTGCGCGCTTCGAGCCGGCGCCCCAATTCCTCGACCGCAAACGTGATGCCGGCGAGCGGCGTGTTGAAGGCCGCCGCGATGCCCGCCGCGCCGCCGGCCAGCGCCAGATCGGCCGGGCGCAGGCTGCGCGCGTGCGGCAAGAAGCGATGGGCGTAATGCATGATCGAAGCGCCGATCTGCACCGAAGGCCCTTCGCGGCCGGCCGAAAATCCGCCGAGCAAGGCGAGCGCGCCGAGGCCCACCTTGCCCGCGGCAATGCGCAAGGACAGCAGGCCTTGCGGCGCATGCCCGGTCTGCAAGGCGCGCGTGGCCGCGATGGCCTGCGGGATGCCGCTGCCCTGGGCGCCCGCGAAATATCGGCGCGTGGCCCAGACCACGGCCATGCCGATCGCGGGCGTCAGCAAGAGCGCGGCCCAATGATGTGCGGCGGTGAGACGATCGAAGGCTTGCAGCGCGAGGTTGGACAGCGCCGCGAAGCCGACCGCGGCCAGCCCGGTGCAGGCGGCCGCGCCCCAGAGCACGAGCCGCGTGCGCCAGCGGGTCGAGCTGAACAACGCGCGCGGGATGCGAAAGCGTAAGTCCATGCGGCCGGATGGTAACGCCGGCCGTCGCCTTAGGTCAGTCGGGAAATCCGAGGGGGGCGGCGCCGGCCCCTCGGCGCGCGCATCAGGCCGCCAGCGCGCATTGCGCGGCCAGATCGCCGCAGGCGCGCGCATACCGGCCGCGATAGAACACCAGCGGCGCGGTGCCGGTGGCGGTGCGCGCGGCTTCGACCGCGCCGAAGATCACGCTATGGTCGCCCATGTCCACGCAAGCGACGCGCCGGCATTCGAAGCTCGCGAGCGCGTCGTCGAGCACCGGCACCGCGCCCACGCCGTCGCGCCAGGCTTCGTCGCGAAAGCGTTCCTGGTCGCGGCTGGCGTACCGGTTGGCCACCGCCGATTGCGCGGCGCCCAGCACATTGATCGCAAAATGCTCGGCGTTGGCGAACGCGGCATGCGCGTTCGACGCCTTACGGATGCTCCACAACACGATCGGCGGATCGAGCGAGACCGAGCTGAACGAATTGGCCGTCATGCCGAGCGCCTGGCCGTCGGCGTCGCGCGTGGTGACGATGGTCACGCCGGTGGCGAACAGGCCGAGCGCGCGGCGCAGGGCCTGCGTATCGGCGGCCTGCGTATCGGTGGCTTGCGTGGCTTGCAAGGGGGCGGAGTTGGTCATGGCGATCGTCCTCATTGGCGCATCAAAAAGGTGATGAAGTCGCCCTTCTCTTGGGCCGTGCATTGGCGGCCCAGCACATCCTGGCAGTCGCGCTTGAAGCGCTTTTCGACCTTGCGCTCCTTCAAATAGCGCTCGGGGTTGGTCGAGACCGCCATCGGTTCGATCTCGCGTTTGGACTCTGCGTTGGTGCCCCATTTGCGCGGGTCTTTGGTGTGGCAGACCGCGCAGGCATTCAGGTCCGGGTCGCCGCCGGTATGCGGGCCGAAGTACAAGGCCTTGCCGCGCGCGGCATCGAAGCCGGCGAATTGCGGATTGTCGCGACGCGCTTGCGCCGCATAGTTGTCGAGCAAGGCTTGCCGCGCGTCGGCGGCGAAGGCCGCGCCGGTGGCGCAAAGGAGTGCCACGGCGGCGAACCAGCGTAGGGAGGTTTTCATCATCGGACTTTCGAATAAAAAGCGTTCCTCGCGAGAAGAACAAAATCGGTGATCGGCTCAGCGGCTGCCCGGGCTTTGCGTCGCGGCATCGAGCGTGGGCGCGGGCTGGCGGGCTTTGAGCCAATGCAGCCAGAACGCCAGCGCCAGATGGCCGAAGAAGAACAGCGGCGCAATCTCGGCCAGGTCGTGATGCAGGTCCTCTGCCGCGTGCACCCAATCGGCGACACCACCGGTCGCGGCGATGCCGAGCGCGGCCACGAGCATCACCACCGCCATCCAGGCGTAGAGCGGGCTGCGCATGCGCCGCGCGTCGCCTTCGCCACGCCACAAACGCGCGAACCAGTTGCGCGTCGCCGTCCACGACGGATGCGGCAGGCGTACCGGGCTGCCCACCGGCGCGATCCAGGCGGCGATCAGGCGCACACCCAGCGCCACCAGCGCCGCATAACCCGCGAACTGATGCATCGGGTAGGTCTTTTCATCGCCGCTGAAATACGCGATGACGAAGGTGCCGGAGATCACCGCATGGAAGAGCACCAGAAAGCCAAGTTCGAGCCGCGTGGGTTTGCGCCGGGCCGGCGCAGCGGCGGCCGGGCCATGGGCACGGGGGTCATTCGTCGTCGTCATCGTCATGCTCCTCGTGATGCTTGGATTGTTTGTCGTGGTGTTCGCCGCGCTCGCCGCCGTCGCGATGATGGCCATCGCTGAAGAAGGTCTGCGCGACGTCTTGCACCGGCTTTTCCTGGGCGTAGGCTTGCCAGAACGCGGCCGCGACGCCGACCACGATGACCGCGATCACGCCTTGCCAGATCAGTTTGTAGAACATGGAGGAAACTCCCATCGGTGGCCGCACGGCGGCGGCGACGGGACGAACGATGCGCGTGCCGACCTGAACCGAGGCTGAGGCGCGCGTTCAGTTTCGGTTCATGCGCGAGGTGGCATACAGTGCAAGCATGAAGCGTCGATTCTTTCTGATCGCGATGTGCGCCGCGGGCGTCTGGTCCGCGGGGCGCGTGTTCGCGCATGACGGCAGCGGTCGCAATGACGACGACGCGCTCGAACGCGCGCGCCGCGCCCGCGAAGCGGGCCGCATCCTGCCGCTCGAAACCATCGTGGCGCAGGCCGAGCGCGACCTCGATGCCAAGGTCATCGATGTCGAGATCGAAGACGGTCACCGCGACGTCGAATTCATTTACGAGTTGAAGCTACTGGCCGCCGACGGGCGCGTCATCGTCGCGATCTACGACGCGGCCACCGGGCGCCAGCTCAAGGTGCGCGGGCACAAAAGGCATCGGTGACGGCATGCGTGTTCTGGTGGTCGAAGACGATCCTGCGCTCGGGCGCCAGCTCGACGAGCGCCTGCGCGCCGAAGGCTATGCGGTCGATCTGGCGACCGATGGTGAGAACGCGCGCTTTCTCGGCGCGAGCGAACCTTTCGATGCCATCGTGCTCGACCTCGGCCTGCCGCGGGTGGATGGCATGACGGTGCTGCGCGATTGGCGCCGCGATGGCCTCGCGACGCCGGTATTGATCCTCACCGCGCGCGACCAATGGCACGAGAAGGTGCAAGGCATCGATGCCGGCGCCGACGATTACCTCGCCAAGCCTTTCCGTTTCGAAGAATTGCTCGCACGGCTGCGCGCGCTGATCCGGCGCGCCAACGGCCATGCCTCGGCCGAACTCGTCTGCGGGCCGCTCGCGCTCGACACCCGCACCAGCCGCGTGAGCCTCGACGGCCAGCCGGTCTCGCTGACCTCGTTCGAATACCGCGTGCTCGCCTACCTCATGCATCGCCAGGGCGAGGTGGTGTCGCGCACCGAGCTCACCGAGCACATCTACGCCCAGGATTACGACCGCGATTCCAATACCATCGAAGTCTTCGTCGGGCGTTTGCGCCGCAAGCTCGGCGGCGATTTCATCAAGACGGTGCGCGGCCTGGGCTACACCCTCGAGGCGCCGTGCGCGTAAGCCGCCCGGGCTCTTTGCGCTGGCGCCTGCTGGCCGGTGCCGCGGTCTGGATCGCACTCGCCTTGTCGGCGGCGAGTTTCATCTTGTCCAACCTGTTCGAAGACCATGTGCGGCGCCGCTTCGACGCGGAACTGATGGCCCAGCTCGATCAATTGGTCGCCAATGTCGATGTCGATGCGAGCGGCAAGCTGATGCTGCGCAACGCGCTCGCCGATCCGCGCTTCGAGCGGCCGTTGTCGGGCCTGTATTGGCAGGTGATGGACGACAAAGGCGCGGTGCTGCGTTCGCGCTCCTTGTGGGACGGCGTGGTCGGCATCGCGCGCGACACCCTCGCGGTCGGCGAGCTCCATCGCCATCGTGTCGGCGGCCCGGGCGGGCAGAATCTGTTGGTGGTCGAGCGCAGCATCGTCTTGCCCGATGCGCCCGCGCCTTTGCGGCTGCTGGTCGCGGCCGATGAGCGCGAGTTGCTCGCCACCCTCGCCGCGTTCAATGCGCCCTTGCGCTGGTCGCTCGGTGTGCTCGCTTTGGTGCTGATCGCGGCGGCACTGGTGCAGGTCGAAGTCGGCTTGCGGCCGTTGCGGCGCTTGCGCGAAGAACTCGCCGCGGTGCGCGCCGGGCGCCGGCGCCGGTTCGAGGCGCGCATGCCGGTCGAAGTGGCGCCGCTGGTCGAGGACTTGAACGCGCTGCTCGCGCATGCCGACGCGGTGGTCGAGCGCGCGCGCCTGCAGGCCGGCAATCTCGCGCATGCGCTCAAGACCCAGCTCGCGGTGCTCGCCAACGAAGCCGAAAGCCTTACGCCCGAGAACGCGCGCGAGACCGGCGCGCGCATCGCCGCACAAGCCCAGACCATGCGCCGGCATGTCGATCATCACATGGCGCGTGCGCGCGCCGCGGCCTCGCGCGGCCTGCCCGGAGTGAGCGCGCCGATCGCCCCATCGGTCGATGCCTTGGTGCGCACCCTCGATCGTCTGTACGAAGCGCGCGCCATCGATGTCGATGCCGAGATCGATCCCGCGCTCGCGTTCGCGGGCGAGCAGCAAGACCTCGATGAAATGCTCGGCAATGTGCTCGAAAACGCCTACAAATGGGCGCGCCGCAGCGTGCAAGTGCGTGCCGAACGTGCCGAGGACGGCTGGTGCGTGTTGAACATCGACGACGACGGCCCCGGCCTCGACGCCGCGCAATGCGAAAGCGCGCTGCGCCCCGGCGTGCGCCTCGATGAAACCACGCCGGGCACGGGCTTGGGGCTGGCCGTGGTGCGCGACATCGCCGAACTGCATGGCGGCAGCATCACCCTCGCGCGCGGGCCGCTGGGTGGGTTGCGAGCCACCTTGCGACTCCCGTGTCTGGCGCTGTGACGAAGCGTCGTTGTGGGGCGCGCCAGCATCGCTTGGATAGCAAAGGCACGCCAATGTTGTGTCTGTAGACTGATGGCGTTGGTGTGGCCAATAGCGCAGCTTTCCTTATGGATATGGGGAATGCGGAATTCAAGAGCGGTTTATAAAGTTCTAATCGGCGGTGTCGCCCTCATGCTCATCGTCGCCAATCATTATTTCGGAGCTGGGCCTGCTCGACTTTTTCAAGCGTGGGTCGCGAGCGAGTTTCTTCTGGTTATCTTGGCTGGATGGCAACTGGCTGTTATCGACGCCGCAGTTCTCCTCATAGCGGCGCGGGCAATCCAAGGAACTTGGTGGCGGGAGCTCAGTACTGCATTTTTGCTCCGCGCTTTAATTCTTGGGGTTCTTGTTGGCGTTTTATCGTTCTCAGTCGCCATATCGGCGTTTGCCATTCAGAGCGTAGATGCCATCAATACAAGACCTTTGCGTACTTTATGTGTACTGGCGATCGCAGGAGGCTCCTTTGCGTTACCCCCGGCGATTTTGGAGGAGGCGCTGTTTCGAGGAGTGATTTTTGGACTGGCACAGAGATATCTGCGCAATATCTGGGTCGCGTCTTTCGTGCAAGCGCTTCTCTTTGCGCTCGCGCATTCTGCACAGTTGCTGGCAAATCCAATACAAGGAATATATTTCTTCGCTTATGCGCTCTTTGCTGCCGCATTAAAGTTCTGTACTGGCAGTTTGAGTGTAGTGATCGCCTTGCACTGGACATGGAACACTTGTCTATTCCTGTGTGCCGGGTGGCCAGGAATAGGCGACCCAATTCCTGGATTTGATCCAAGTTCACTTGCGTTCATGATTGCCAGTGTGATCGTGTTCATTGTGGGAACGTTTCTGCTGATCGTTGCCCATCGTGGGTGTCCCTGTGTATTGGTACTCCGCCGCAATGCCGCGACGACGAATGCACCACGTGCTTGACTTCGAGTCCACTCGAAGTTTCAGGATGCGCGCCATGACGAACGCATTGCTTTCCATCGGCGAACTCGCGGCACAAAGCGGGCTCACGACCCACACCCTGCGCTATTACGAGCAGGCGGGCGTGCTGCTGCCGGCCGCGCGTGCGCCCAACGGCCATCGCCGCTATCGCGCCGACGACCTGGCCTGGCTCGCGTTCGTCATGCGACTCAAGGACACCGGCATGCCGCTGGCCGAGATCCGCCGTTACGCGCAATTGCGCGCCAAGGGCGCATCGACCACCGCGGCGCGTCTGGCCGTGCTCGAAGCGCATCGCGAACGGCTGGCCGCGCGCATGCAGACGCTCGCGCACAGCCAGGCGGCGCTCGAAGACAAGATCGGGCATTACCGCAAGGTTCTGGGTCGCACCCCGGCGCGCTCACGACCCAGGACTTCCAAATGACAGATGAACGTTATGCCCGCGGCCTCGACAAGCTGCGCGAAATCGACGGCGCAGCCGGCGAGCGCGTGATCGCCGCGCTGGCCGACATTGCGCCCGAGTTCGCGCGCTACCTGATCGAATTTCCGTTCGGGGACATTTGTTCGCGCCCGCAACTCGATCTCAAATCGCGCGAGATCGCGGTGGTGGCCGCACTCACCGCCCTGGGCAACGCGACGCCCCAGCTCAAGGTGCATCTGCATGGCGCGCTCAATGTCGGCTGCACGCGCGAAGAGATCGTCGAAGTGCTGATGCAGATGGCGGTGTATGCCGGTTTTCCGGCCGCGCTCAATGGCCTGTTCGCGGCCAAGGAAGTGTTCGCCGAGCGCGCCGCCCTGCCCGACCCGGCGACCGTGCCCGCCTGAGCGCCCGCTGGCGCGGCCTCAGCGCTCGCCCTTGCGATACGGCTTCATCAAGGCTTGCGGGTAGGCGGCCTTGCGTGCGACCAGCACCAGCGCCGCGATCGACAACACATAGGGCAGCATCAGGTAGAACTGATAGGGCAGCAGCGCGCCGCTGCCCGATTGCTGCAGGCGCAATTGCAGCGCGTCGAACGCGGCGAACAGGATGGCGCCGAGCAAGGCCTTGCCCGGCCGCCACGAGGCGAACACCACGAGCGCGACGCAGACCCAGCCGCGCCCGTTGATCATGTTGAAGAAGAAGGCGTTGAACGCGGCCAGCGTCAGGAAGGCGCCGCCGATGCCCATCAGCGCCGAGCCGGCCATGATCGCGCCGATGCGCACCGCGCTCACGTGCAGGCCGGCGCCTTCGGCGGCGGCGGGGTTCTCGCCGACCATGCGGATCGCGAGGCCGAGCGGCGTGCGATACAGCACGAACCAGAGCACCGGCACCAGCACCAGCGCGAGCAGGGTCAGCGGCGTTTGCGCGCCCAGGATGGGCAGCGCGGCCAACCAGTGCATCTCGGTGAAGGGCTGTATGGTCGGCGGCGTCGTGAGCTTGGGAAAGCTGACCCGGTAGGCGTAATAACTCAGACTCGTGGCGAGCATGGTCACGCCCAGCCCCGAGACATGTTGCGACAGCCCCAGCGGCACGGTGAGCACGCCGTGCACCAGGCCGATCAGTGCGCCGACCGCCGCGGCCACCAGCACGCCGAGCCAGAGGTCGCCGCCCGCATAGACCGTGAACCAGCCCGAGAACGCGCCCGCGACCATGATGCCTTCGATGCCCAGGTTGAGTACGCCCGCGCGTTCGCACAACAGCACGCCCAAGGTGCCGAAGATGAGCGGCGTCGCGATGCGCAGGGTCGCGATCCAGAACGCGTCGGTCCCGAGAATGGCGAGCAGGTCGGCCAGCATGGTCAGCGCAGCCTCACCCGGTATTTGAGCAGATGCGAGGCGATCAGCATCGCGATCAGGGCGACCGCGACGATCACATCGGCGATGTAGGTCGGCACCTGGACCGCGCGGCTCATCGCGTCGGCGCCGACGAACAAGCCGGCGACGAAGATCGCGGCCGCCACCACGCCAAGCGGGTTGAGCGCCGCGAGCATCGCGACCACGATGCCGGTGTAGCCGTAGCCGGGCGACATGTCGAGCGTCACATACGAGGTGCGCCCCGCCACTTCGATCGCACCCGCCAGGCCCGCGAGCGCGCCCGAGACCAGCGCGGTCTGGAGCACCACGCCTTGCACGCCGATGCCCGCGAAGCGCGCCGCGCCGGCGTTCGCGCCGACCGCGCGCATCGCGAAGCCGAACCGGGTCTGGCGATTGACGAACCAGAGCAGCAGCGCCGCCGCGACCGCGTATACGAGCCCGGTATGCAGACGTGTGCGCTCGATGAGCCGGCCGAGTTCGAGATCGGTGTTGAGCGCGACCGATTGCGGCCAGCCCATCGCGAGCGGGTCCTTCATCGGGCCGTCGAGCATCCAGCCCACGAACAGCATGACCACGAAATTGAGCAGCAACGTGGTCACGACTTCATCGACCGCGAGCCGCGCGCGCAAGAAGGCCGCGAGCGCGAGCCAGGCCGCACCGGCCGCCATCGCGGCGAGCATCATCGCCGGAAACAGCAACCAGCCCGGCAGATCGAAGCCGGTGCCGCCGTGCAGGCCGCCGACCGCGACCGCGGCGAGCGCGCCCAGATACAACTGGCCTTCGGCGCCGATGTTGTAGAAATGCGCGCGGAACGCGACCGCGCAGGCCAGGCCGGTCAGGATCAGCGGCGTGGCGCGGGTCAGGGTCTCGGTCAGCGCGAAGGTCGAGCCGAAGCCGCCGGTGAACAAAGCGCCATAGGCCGCGCCGACCGGCGCACCGGCCCAGACGATGAGCAAGGCGCACAAGGCCAGCGTCGCGGCCACGGCGCCCACCGCCGCCGCCAGCGTGGCCAGCGCCGTGTGCAGGCGGCCGCGCGGCGGGCGCGGCTCGAAGCGCAGCATCAGCGCCATGGAGCCCTCCTCATGCGGCCCGCCTTTCGGCCATCGCGAGGCCCAGTTCGGCCAAGGTCCAGTCGGCCGCCGCGCGGGTCTCGACGATGCGGCCATGATTGATGACCGCGATGCGGTCGGCCAGCGCGAAGATTTCGTCGAGGTCTTCGGAAATCACGAGCACCGCGTCGCCCGCGTCGCGCGCCGCGATCAGGCGGGCATGGATGTCGCCGACCGCGCCGATGTCGAGCCCCCAGGTCGGCTGGTCGGCGATCAATAGCCGCGCGCCGGCGTGGGCGCCGCTGCCGGTGTCGTCGTCCGCGTTCCGGCGGTCCTGGGCGTGCGAGGCGCCGTCGTCGGGGCCTTCGTCGTGCCGCCCCTTCGCCCGCGCCGTCCCGGCGCCGGTCAGCGCGCGGCCGACGATGAGTTTTTGCAGATTGCCGCCCGACAACAAGCGCGCCGGGACATCGAGCAGCCGATCGAGGTCGGCCGCCGGTCCACGCACATCGAAGCGTTCGAGCAGGCGGCGCGCATGGGCGCGCATCGCGCCGCGCCTGAGCAGGCCGAAGGCCGAGAAGCGCCGGTCGCGGAAATGTTCGAGCACGGCGTTTTCCCAGAGCGCGAAATCGCCGACCGAGCCCTGGGCGCGGCGGTCTTCGGGCACGCGCGCGATGCCGGCGCGCACCGCGGCGCGCGCGCTGGCCGGATAGGCCGCGCCGCCGAGACTGCACCGGCCCGCGGTCGGCCGTGCCAGGCCGAAGACCAGATCGGCGAGCGCCGCTTGTCCGTTGCCCGCGACCCCGGCGATCGCGACGATCTCGCCGGCACGCACTTCGAGGTTCGCGCCGGCGAGCCGGGCATGGCCGTCGGCGCTGCGCGCCTGCACGTCGCGCAGGCTCAGCACGGCCTCGCCGGGCGCGCGCGCGGCCTTGGCGCGCGGCGTCTCCAGGCTGCGCCCGACCATGAGTTCGGCGAGTTCGGTCTTGTGCGTGTCGGCCTTGGCGCGCTCGGCGATCAAGCGGCCGCCGCGCAACACCGCGACACGATCGGCCACCGCCATGACTTCGTCGAGCTTGTGGCTGATGAAGATCACCGCGAGCCCTTCGGCGATGAAGGCTTGCAGGGTCGCGAACAAGGATTGCGATTCCTGCGGCGTGAGCACCGCGGTCGGTTCGTCGAGGATCAGGATGCGCGCGCCGCGATACAAGGCCTTGAGGATCTCGACGCGCTGCTTCTCGCCGACCGACAATTCGCCGACCCGCCGCGCCGGATCGATCGCCAGGCCGAAACGCTGCGCGAGCGCATTGAGCCGTTCGCGCGCCGCGCCGCGGTCCAGGCGCGGCCGGGTGAGCGGCGCGGTGCCGACCAGGATGTTGTCGAGCACGTCGAGATTGTCGGCCAGCGTGAAATGCTGATGGACCATGCCGATGCCCGCCGCCAGCGCCGCGGCCGGGTCGCCGGGCGGCAAGGGCGCGCCGAAGGCTTCGATGCTGCCGGCGTCGGCCACGTAATGGCCGAACAGGATCGACACCAGCGTGCTTTTGCCGGCGCCGTTCTCGCCCAGCAAGGCCAGCACTTCGCCGCGCGCGAGCGTCAGCGAGATCGCGTCATTGGCGGTCAAGGCGCCGAAGCGTTTGGTGATGCCCGACAGACGCAGGACGACGGCGGATTCGGTCATGCGCCTTATTTGAGTTCGCGCGGCTTGGCGCCGCCCTGCATGGCGATCAGCGCCTTGAGCGTGCCGCGGATTTCGGCCAACTCGCGTTGCTGGTCGAGCACGATGCGTTGCATGCCTTCGAGCACGCGGTCTTGCTGGGCGAGCTTTTCCTTGAGGATGGCCACGCCCGAAAGCCGGTCGAGGATGTCGGTGACGAGACTCATCCGCGCGCCTTCTTGGCCGATTTGATCGAACGCACGGTCGCCGCGCGCGGGGCCGTGCTGCGCGCGCGCGCCGGCGCCGGGCCGGCCGGTGGCGGCGTGGTTTCGCCCTTGAGCGCGGCGATCTCGCGGAAAAAGGCTTCCGAGCGCTTGAGTCCGGCATCGAGGATCGCGTTCATCTCGTCGATGTGCTCGCCGGCCTGGCGGGTCGCGGCGTCGAGCATCTGCAATTCATCGACCGTCACGCCCGCGAGGTAGGAATCGACCGCGTTGCGCACCTCGACCGACAGATTGGTGCCCTTGAGCTTGGCGCGCTTGGTCAGCGCCTTCTTCTGTTCGGCATCGAGATACACGTTCGTCAAAGCGAGGATGGCCATGGCCGCCTCCGGCGTTCGGTCCGGGAAAGGGCTACATATTACATAGTATGTAATGTGGGCGCGCGGGCCGGCGCGCCCGCCCGGTCCGGGTTACTTGGCGCTGCCCTTGGGCTGCGCGTCGTCGATCGCGACCTTGAACTTGCCGTCGAGGATCGCCTTTTCCTTGGCCTTGACCTTCGCGACCAAGTCGGCCGGCACCTTCTTGGCGAAGCTGCCCAAGGGCGCCAGTTCCGAACCCTTCACGCCCATGTAGGAATACTTGCCGTAATCCTCGTCCTTGAAGGTCCCGGCGGCCACCGCCTTGAGCGCGGCCGCGATGGTCGGTTCCATGTGCCACAGCGCCGAGGCGACCACGGTGTCGGGATATTTGTCTTGCGTGTTGATGACGTTGCCGATCGCGAGCACCTTGCGTTCCTTGGCCGCGTCGCTGACCCCGAAGCGTTCGGCGTAGAGCACATCGGCGCCCTTGTCGATCATCGCGAACGCGGCTTCCTTGGCCTTGGGCGGATCGAACCACGAGTTGATGAAGCTCACCATGAACTCGACCTTCGGGTTCACTTCCTTGGCGCCGGCCATGAAGGCGTTCATCAAGCGGTTCACTTCGGGGATCGGGAAGCCGCCGACCATGCCGATCTTGTTCGACTTGCTCATGCCGCCCGCGATCATGCCGCTCAGGTAGCTGGGCTCGTGGATGAAGTTGTCGAAGACCGAGAAATTGGGCGCTTGCGGCTTGCCGGAACTGCCCATCAGAAAGGCAACCTTCGGGTAATCCTTGGCGACCTTGCGCGCGGCGGTTTCGACCGCGAACGATTCGCCGACGACCAGATCATTGCCGGCCTCGGCGTATTGGCGCATCACGCGCTCGTAATCGGCGTTGGCGACGTTCTCGGAGAACACATAGTCCACTTCGCCGCGCGCCTTGGCCGCGTCGAGCGCTTTGTGGATGCGGCTCACCCATTGCTGTTCGACCGGCACCGTATAGATCGCGGCGACTTTGAGTTTCTTCTTGGCTTGCGCGAGCGCGGCGAGCGGCGACGACAGCGCGCTCGCAGCGAGCGTGCCGACCAGAACTTGACGACGGGTGAACTTGGCCATGTGGATTTCCTGTGCAGGTTGTTCGATCGATGCGCGGCGCGCGTGCGGCGCCACCGGCATGCGCGACGATGGTAGCAACCTTCAAGCCATGCGCGAGCGTGCGCGGAACCGGCGCGTCATGACGCCAAAGACGCATGCGTTGCGCGAATGAATGTTGCAGCATGGGCACAGAGACCGCGATGCACGCGATCGATGCGCCAGGGCGCCAACCTGCATCGGCGGTGGCCCAATGCGGTGCACATTGCGCCGCGCTATACCGCGCCATTGTGTGCAAATGGATGAATATGCATCTATCGGCGAAGAGGCATGAGCCGTATCTCAAAATAATGGCATGACACACCACGGGCCTGCGCGCTTGATTTAGGTCTGCGCGAGGGCGGAGGTGTTTCGTACACTCGCCCGTGAGGAGAGATTTCATGACCCACATGCACAACGATTCATCCAAGCTCGCGCCCGGCGCAGGTGTTGTCTCGATGACGGGCAAGGCCCCGGCCGTCGACCCGGCGGCCCTGGTGCATGTGAGCACGCTGCTTGGCGACAGCCTGGACGCCGATGCGCAAGGACTGCCGCGTCGCGATCTGCTGGTCGAGCATCTGTTCGCGCTCGCCGATGCCGACGGCGCCTTGCGTCTGAACGCGCTGGCCGCGCTCGCGCAATTGATGCACCTGCCGGCCGAAGAAGTGGTCAAGATCGCGAGCGCCTATCGGCAATTCGACATCGTCGCCGACGAAGTGGCGCCGCCCGAAGCCACGGTCCGGGTCTGCACCGCCGTGTCATGCATGCTGGCCGGATCGGACGACCTGCTCGCCGGCACCCGCGCCGCGCTCGGCGCATCGATCCATGTGCGCGCCACCGGATGCCTGGGGCGTTGCCATGCCGCGCCGGTCGCGGTGGCCGGCCAACGGCCGGTGCGTCTGGCCACGCCGGAGCGGATCGCGCATGCGATCGAGACCGGCGCCATCGTCGCGCCCGAACCGGTGCCCGAAGATCTGCCGGTCGATGCCGACATGTGGATCGACCCCGCCTCGCCGCTCAAGGCCGGCGAATCGATCGCGCCGCCGTTCTGCTGCTTCACCACTTATCGCGCACGCGGCGGCTATGCCTTGTGGCAAGCCTGTCTGCGCGGCGCCCATCAGGCCGACGCCTTGATCGATGCGCTCGAACAAGCCGGGCTGCGCGACAGTGTCGAGCCGGCCTTGGCGGCCGCACGGCGTTGGCGCGCGGTGCGCGCCCAGGCGGCGCCACGGCATCTGGTCGTCAACATCGCCGAAGGCGAGCCCGGCACTTTCAAAGACCGTTTCCTGCTCGAACGCGATCCGCATCGCTGCCTCGAAGGCATGCTGATCGCCAGTTGGGTGATCGGCGCGCAGCGCTGCGTGATCTATCTGCGCGATGCGTATGCGAGTCTGCGCGGCATGCTCGGCCGCGAGATCGCGCGGCTGCGTGAAACCTTCGGCAACGCGCTGCCCGACATCGAATTGCGGCGCGGCCCCGATGCGACCTGGGCCGCCAGCGAATCCGCGATCATCGAGGCGCTCGAAGGCGGCCGTGCCGCGGGCGGCGCGGTGGCCGGCGGGCTGGGCGGGCGGCCGACCCTGGTCGCCGATCTCGAAGCCATCTATTGGGTGCGCGACGTGATCGAACGCGGCCCGCATTGGTATGCGCGGCATGGGCAGCGCGGCCATAGCGGCCTGCGCGCGTTCTCGGTGTCGGGCCGGGTGCGCGAGCCCGGACTATGCGTCGCGCCGGCCGGCATCAGCCTGCGCGAACTCATCGAGGAGTATGCCGAGGGCATGATCGAAGGCCACGAGTTGCAAGCCGTCATGATCGGCGGCATCGCGGGCGGCATCCTGCCCGCCTCGCTGGCCGATCTGCCGCTCGATTACGGCACCCTCGACACTTACGGCGCTTCGATCGGTTCGGGTGCCGTGGTCGTGCTGTCCCAGATCGATCGGGTCCGCGATGTCGCCTTGCGCCAGGTCGAAACGGTGGTCGACAGCGCCTGCACCCGTTGCGCCGCTTGCCGCGAGCATCTGACCCAGGTCGTGGCGCTCATGCGGGCGCCGCGTTGGGACCGCGCGAAACTCGAAGAGATCGCGGCCACCGTGGTGGCCGATGCCGGTTGTCCCCTGGGCAAGGCGGCGGTGCAGCCCTTCCTGTCGGTCCTGCGCCATTTTCCGAACGAAGTCGCCTGAACGGCGCGTCGCTCAGGCGCGCACCGGCGCGGCCAACGGCGCTTCCCAGGCCGGCGGGTCGGTGATGGCCGCGCCCAGGAAATCGAGCAAGGCGCGCACCTTGGCCGACAGGTAGCGCCGGCTCGGATACACGACATGCACGCCCAGTTCGGGCAGCGGCCAATCGGGCAGCAAGACGACCAGTTCGCCGCGCGCGATCGCCGGCGCGCAGATGAAGGTCGGCAAGGCGACGATGCCTTCGCCGCCGATCGCGGCCGCGCACAACACATCGCCATTGTTGGCGTGGAAATCGCAACGCACCGCGACGCGCAACGCCTGTCCGTCCGGCGTGCTGAACTCCCATTCGTCGCGGGTGGAGGAATACCGGTAGCCCAGGCAATCATGGCGCGCGAGTTCATGCGCGGTGGCCGGCACGCCCCGGCGTTCGAGGTAGGCCGGGCTCGCGCAAATCAGGCTGCGCACGGTCGCGAGCCGGCGCGCGATCAGGTTCGAGCTGGGTAGACGGCCGACCCGCACCGCGGCATCCACGCCTTCTTCGACCAGATCGACGAACCGGTCCGACAGCGCGATGTCGAGCCTGACCTGCGGATGGCGCTCGCGAAAACGCGGCCACAAGGGTGCGAGCACCCGGGTGCCGAAGGCCACCGGCACATTCACCCGCAACAGACCGGTCGGCGCCAGGGTCTCGGCCCCGGCGATGGCTTCGGCTTCATTCAGGTCTTCGAGGATCTGTTTCGCGCGGTCGTAATAGGCACTGCCGCTATCGGTCAGCGCCAGGCGGCGCGAACTGCGCTGCAAAAGACGCGTGCCGAGCCGGGTTTCCAGATCGGCGATATGCCGGGTCACGCCGGCCGGCGAGGTGTCGAGCGCTTCGGCCGCGCGCACGAAACTGCCGGCCTCGACGACCTTCACGAACATCTCGATGGCGCGCAAACGGTCCAGCATGGGCGGAAAGGGCGCGAAGCCCGGGCGGCATTGTTGCGGGAATTGAAAGCTTCGTTTTCATCCTAGCAGCTTCTTTTCGCGGCGCGGAATCCATACAGTGCTTGCACGCAGCCGGCCTTTTGTCGTCGGCGCGTTCCACCATGACACGCTTGCCGACACTTTTCATTTCCCACGGTTCACCGACCTTCGCGGTCGAGCCCGGCCAGACCGGGCCGGCGCTCGCGCGGTTTGCCGCGCAATTGCCGCCTTTGCGCGCGATCCTGGTCATTTCGCCGCATTGGAGCACCCGGACCGCGCGGGTAAGCACACGCGAACAACAGGAAGCCTGGCACGACTTCGGCGGTTTTCCGGCCGAGTTGTATGCCTTGCGCTACGCGCCGGCCGGCGCCCCTTGGCTCGCTGAACGCGTACAGGCCCTGCTCGGCGCGGCCGGGCTGCCGGTCGAAGGTGATGCGCGGCGTCCGCTCGATCATGGCGCCTGGGTACCGCTCATGCACATGTATCCGGGTGCCCAGGTGCCGGTGGTCGAACTTTCGTTGTTGCCGCAAGTGCCGCCGCAACAGCAATGGGCGATCGGTCGCGCGCTCGCGCCCTTGCGCGACGAAGGCGTGCTCATCATCGGATCGGGCTCGATCACCCACAACCTGGTCGAACTCGACTGGGCGCATGCCGGCGCCCCCGTCACCGGTTGGGCCGATGCGTTCCGGCGCTGGATCGGCGAGCGCTTGGCCGCGCACGATCTCGACGCCCTGTTCGACTATCGCCGGCGCGCGCCGCAGGCGACCCGCGCGCATCCGACCGATGAGCATCTGCTGCCCTTGTTCGTCGCGCTCGGGGCCGCGGACGACGACGGCGCGCAGGTGACCCGCCTCGGCGATGAGGTGACGCATGCGAGCCTGGCGATGGACACTTATGCTTTCGGCGCGCCGGTGGCCGGCAGCGCCGCCCCCGCGCTGGCGACCGCGCGCGCCTGAACACGCAATCAAGAACGCAGCCCTTTGCCCCGCCAACCTGGAGACCACCGATGAAGCTCTATTTCTCGCCCGGCGCTTGTTCCATGTCGCCGCATATCGCGCTCGAAGAAGCCGGCCTGGCGTATCAGGCCGAAAAGGTCGACCTCAAGGCCAAGAAGACGGCTTCGGGCGCCGACTACCTGGCGGTGAATCCCAAGGGCCAGGTGCCCGCTTTGCAGCTCGACGACGGCAGCGTGCTGACCGAAGGCCCGGCCATCGTGCAATACATCGCCGATCAGGCGCCCGACAAGGCGCTCGCGCCGGCCTACGGCACGCCGGGCCGCTACCGCCTGATGGAATGGCTGAATTTCATCACCTCGGAATTGCACAAGAGCTTCACACCCTTGTTCAATCCGAAATTCCCGGACGACGGCAAGGTCATGGTGCGCGACGGACTCGGCCGGCGCTTCGATTGGCTCGATACCCAGTTGGCCCAGCGCCCCTATCTGATGGGCGAGCAATTCACGGTGGCCGACGGTTATCTGTTCACCGTGCTCGGTTGGGGCAAATATGTCGATGTCGATCTGGCGCGCTGGCCGGCGCTCACGGCCTATGTGCAGCGCGTGGCCGCACGTCCTGGCGTGCATGCGGCCCTGGTCGCCGAAGGGTTGGCCAAAGCCTGAGGCCGTGTCCGGTGTGGCGCTGTAGCGTTTGGATGCATGTACCGGCTTGAGCGGGGCCGACGCGGCGCGTTAGCCTCGCCCGAGCCTACATCGATGCCATCCACGCACCACCTCGGGAGAATCTCATGCGCTTCGCCATCCGCAGCATCGCCAGTCTGGTCGCCACCGCCCTGGTCGGCGCCACCATGCCCGTCGTGCCCGCCCACGCCAATGTCATCGGTACCGAAGACGTGGTGGCCGCGGAATCCTTGCGCATCGATCGCGAAGCGCTGCACGGCATGCTCGATCGCGACGACGTGCGCGCGCAATTGCAGGCCATGGGCGTGGACCCGGCCGCCGCGCAGGCGCGCGTCGACACCATGACCGATGACGAGATCGCCCAGGTGCGCGGCCATCTCAAAGACCTGCCGGCCGGCGGCAGCGATGTGCTCGGCACCTTGTTCCTGGTCTTCATCATCCTGCTCGTCACCGACATCCTCGGTCTGACCAAAGTCTTCCCGTTCACCCGTTCGATTCGCTGAACGGTTCGCGGCCTTGAGCAGCCTGCGGCCGATGCGATCGCCGACGCCGCTGTTGCCGCCGACGCCGGCGCCGGGGTCGATGCCAAAGCCGAAGCCGACGCGGTCGCCGTCACGGGCGGGCGCGGGCGCGCCGCCGCGCCGCCTTGGCACCTGGGGCGTGCGCCTCTTGCAGGCGCTGCTCCTGGTGCTCGTCGCCAGCGGATGCGCGGCCCCGCAGGCCGGCGCCCTGCTCGGTGCGGGCCCGGTCGATCTGCCGCCACGCGCCGTGCTGGCCGACGTGCCTTTCCATCCACAGGAGGATTTCCAATGCGGTCCGGCGGCGCTCGCCATGGTTCTCGGCCAGGCCGGGCACGCCGTGCCGCCCGAGACTTTGCGCGACGCGGTCTTCGTGCCGGCCCGTTCGGGCAGTTTCACGGTCGAGATGCTGGCCGCGCCGCGTCAGTACGGGTTGCTCGCGGTGCGTACCGCGCCCGAACTCGACGCCGTGCTGCACGAGGTGGCGGCCGGCAATCCGGTGGTGGTGTTCCAGAATCTGAGCTTGCCGATCATGCCGATCTGGCATTACGCGGTCTTGATCGGGTATGACCTCGATCGCGAGCAGGTGCTGCTGCATTCGGGCGCCGAAGCGCGGATGCCGATGTCGCTCCATGCTTTCGAGCGCACCTGGGCGCGCGGCGAGTATTGGGCCATGACCGTGACCGCACCTGGGCGCTTGCCGGCGCGCGGCGGCCGCATCGAGGTCGCACAGGCCGCGGCCGCGCTCGAGCGCGTGGCGCCCGCCGCCGGGCTCAGCGCTTACGAGGCCATGCTCGCGCGTTGGCCCGCCGATCGTCTGGCCTTGTTCGGTCGCGGCAACGCGCTGTACGCCTTGCATCGCACCGCCGACGCGGCCGCAGCCTGGCAGGCGACGGTCGAGGCCGCGCCCGAGTTTGCCGACGCCTGGAACAACTTGGCCCAGGCCCGGTCCGAACTCGGCGAGCGCGAAGCCGCGGCGGCGGCGATCGAGCGCGCGCTCGCGCTCGGCGGGCCACGGGCCGCGGTCTACGAACAAACCCGAATGCAGATCAATCGCCAGCGCTGAGCGTGTGCCGAACCTCCGGTTCGTGGCGATAATCCTGCGCCACCACCTACAAGAGGAGACGCCATGCAAGGCCTGATGATGAAGATGCCGTTGTCGATTTCGTCGCTGATCGTCCATGCGGCGCGGCATTACGGCGATGTCGAAGTGGTGTCCAAGCGGGTCGAAGGCGATCTTCATCGCTACACCTATCGCGACCTGCATGCGCGCAGCAAGCGGTTGGCGAACGCGCTCGACGCCCTCGGCCTGGCGCGCGGCGATCGCATCGGCACCTTGGCCTGGAACGGCTACCGGCATGTCGAAATCTATTACGGCGTTTCGGGCAGCGGCCGGATCTGCCACACCATCAATCCGCGCCTGTTCCCCGAGCAGATCGCCTGGATCATCGACGACGCGGCCGACCAATACGTCTTTTTCGATGCGACTTTCCTCGGGCTGGTCGAAGCGCTCGCGCCCCAATGCCCGCATGTGAAAGGCTGGGTACTGCTCGCCGATGCCGACCGCATGCCGGCGGCGAGCGCCATCCCCAACCTGCTGTGTTACGAGACCCTGCTCGCGCAGGCCGGGGCCGACTACGACTGGCCCGAGTTCGACGAGAACACCGCTTCGTCCTTGTGCTACACCTCGGGCACCACCGGCAACCCCAAGGGCGCGTTGTACTCGCATCGCTCGACGGTCTTGCATGCGTTCGGCGCGGCCTTGCCCGACGCCATGGGCCTATCGGCGCGCGAATGCATCGTGCCCGTGGTGCCGATGTTCCATGTGAACGCCTGGGGCCTGCCTTACGCGGCCTGCCTGACCGGCTGCAAGCTGGTGCTGCCGGGGCCGCATCTCGACGGCAAATCGCTCTACGAGTTGTTTGAAGCCGAAGGCGTGACCATGTCGGCCGGCGTGCCCACGATTTGGCTCGGTCTGTTGCAGCATGTGGTCGGGCATCAACTCAAGTTCAAGTCCTTCCGGCGCACCGTCATCGGCGGTTCGGCCTGTCCGCCGGCGATGATCCGCACCTTCCGTGAAGAGTTCGATGTCGAGGTCGTGCACGCCTGGGGCATGACCGAGTTGTCGCCGCTCGGCACGCTGTGCCATTTGCAGAACAAGCACGCAGCCTTGCCGCCGGCCGAACAACAGGCGCTGCTCGCCAAGCAAGGGCATGTCATTTACGGCGTCGACATGCGCATCGTCGGCGCCGAAGGCGAAGACCTGCCTTGGGACGGCAAGGCCTTCGGCGACTTGCTGGTGCGCGGGCATTGGGTGATCGGCGAATACTTCAAAGGCCGCGGCACCGATCAATTCTCGCAAGACGCGCAAGGCCGCACCTGGTTCGCGACCGGCGATGTCGCGACCATCGATGCCGATGCCTATATGCAGATCACCGACCGCAGCAAGGATGTGATCAAGTCGGGCGGCGAATGGATCAGTTCGATCGATCTCGAAAACCTCGCGGTCTCGCATCCGGCGGTGGCCGAAGCCGCCGTGATCGGCGCGCGCCATCCCAAATGGGACGAACGCCCCTTGCTCGTGGTGGTGAAAAAACCGGGCGCGGAACTGACGCGCGACGAGTTGCTGCACTTCTATGAGGGCAAGGTCGCGAAATGGTGGATACCCGACGATGTGGTCTTCGTCGATCAATTGCCCCACACCGCCACCGGCAAATTGTCCAAGCTGCGGCTGCGCGAACAATTGCAGCAATACACCTTGCCGGGCACGGCGGCGCCCGCGCGCTGAGAGGCGCCGCGCGGGCCGGTGTCGGCGCGCGCGGATCGCAGCGCCGGTTACATCCGCACTCAGACCCTCACAGTTGCGGGTCAACAGCGCCGGCGCGGACCTCGTTGAACGGGCAAGTCCATCAAGGAGGCCCGTATGAACACCAGGCAATGGCTGTTGAGCGCAGTTGCACTCGCCATCGGCGCGGCGAGTCTGCCGGCTTTGGCGCATGACCGCGATGGCCGCGGTCCCGGCGGTTGGCACGACGACGGCCGCCGCGGCGACCGGGTCGTCTATCGCGAACGTGTGGTGATCCGCGAGCGCGCTCCGGTGGTCTATCGGCCGGCGCCGGTTTTTTATGCGCCGCCGCCTTATGTGGTGCCGCGCCGCGTGATCTATGAGCCCGCGCCGGTGGTCTACGCGCCGCCCCCGCCGCCGATGATCGTGGCGCCCGCGCCCGTGGTCTATGCGCCCCCGCCCGTGTATCGGCCGGCCCCGGTGGTCTATGGTCCGACGCCCGGCACCGTGGTCGGCGCAATCGCCGGTGCCGCGGTCGGCAGCACGATCGGCCGTGGTGATGGCCGGACCGCGGCGATCGCCATCGGGACCGTGATCGGCGCGGCGATCGGCAGCGGCCGCTGAGCAACGGTGCGCCCCGCGCTTGAACCGCGTACGCCAGCCAGTACACTCGCGAGCTTTCGAGACTCGCGAGCGACGGCTTGGCGATGCGCATTTCGCGGTGGATCCATGAACTGGCCCGGTGGGGTGCCGTCGGTGCATGCCTGACCGCCGGTGCGCTCGGGGGCAGCGGCGCCGCGGCTCAGACCGTGCCGGCCGCGCCCCCGACGGCGCCGCAAGCGCAGTCCGCCGCGGCGCCCAAGCCGGCATTGCACCGGCCGCGCATCGGCCTGGTGTTGTCGGGCGGTGGCGCGCGCGGCGCCGCGCATATCGGTGTATTGCGGGTACTCGAAGAATTGCATGTGCCGGTCGATCTGATCGTCGGCACCAGCATGGGCGCCATCGTCGGCGCTTCGTATGCGTCGGGCAATTCGCTCGACGAAATGGAAAGCGCGCTGCCGCGTCTGACCACGCGCACCTTGTTCACCGACGACCCGGAGCGCGATGAACTCTCGATGCGGGTCAAGCGCGAAGATCTGCTGCCTTTCATCGGCCCGCAATTCGGTCTTGGCGCCGACGGGCTGCGGCTGCCGCGCGGCGCGGTCTCGGGCATCGCGCTCGAAGCCGAGTTGCGGTCCTTGGTCAAAGCCAAGGGCGAGCGCGATTTCGACGCGTTGCCGATCCCGTTTCGCACCGTGGCGACCGACATCACGACCGGACAGATGGCGGTCTTCGATCATGGCGATCTGGCGATCGCGATCCGCGCGAGCATGGCGGTGCCGGGGCTGGTGGCGCCGCTCGATCTCGATGGCCGGCTGTATGTCGACGGCGGGTTGACGCGCAATCTGCCGGTCGACGTGGCGCGCGCCATGGGTGCCGATGTCGTGATCGCGGTCAACCTCGGCACCCCCTTGTTGCGCCGCGAACAGCTCGGTTCGGTGATCGGCATCTCGGCGCAGATGCTCGCGATCCTGACCGAGCAGAATGTCCAGCGCTCGGTCCGCGAACTCGGTCCCGACGACATCCTCATCGCGCCCGAGCTTGGCGATTTTTCGGCCGCCGATTTCGACAACATGCCGCGCATCGTGCCGATCGGTGTCGAGGCCGCGCGCAAGGTCGCCGACCGGCTGTCGCGGTATGCATTGACGCCTCAGGCCTACGCGCAATGGCGCGCCAACCAGGGCGCGTTGGCGCGCAATCCGGAGCGCATGATCGACCGGGTGCGTATCGAAGGCACCCGGGCGGTCAATCCCGAGGTCTTGCTGGCCGAGATGAAGACGCGTGCCGGGGCGGTCTTCGACCAGGCCACGCTCGATGCCGATTTGCGCCGCCTGTATGGCCGCGGCGATTTCGCGCATGTGAGCTACCGGATCGAGAACCTCGACGGTCAGCGTGTGCTCACCATCGATGTGGCCGAAAAGTCCTGGGGCCCGACGTATGCGCGGTTCGGCCTCGGGCTCAAGTCCGATTTGCGCGGCGACTCGACCTTCGATCTGTATGGCCGTTTGCGGCGCACCTGGCTCAACGATCTGGGCGGGGAGTTGCGGCTCGATCTGCGCCTGGGCGCCGAAACCCGCGCCAGCGCCGAACTGCATCAACCGCTCGACATCGCGCAGCGCTTCTTCGTCGCGCCGCGTATCGAAGGATCGCGGCGTCCGTTCTCGATCTATGAAGACGGCCGCGAGATCGCGCGATTCGACGAAATCACCCGCGCGGTCGGCATCGATCTGGGCGCCAATCTGGGTCGTCTGATCGAACTGCGGTCGGGGCTGGTGCGCGGCACGCGCCGGTTCGCGCTCGACATCGGGCCGGCCGAACTGGCGAGCGCCGATGCCCGCATCGCGCAAGGCGCCTGGCGCACCCAGTTGCGCATCGATTCGCTCGACGCGGTGAATTTCCCGCGCGAAGGCATGAGCGGTCTGGTCGAGACCTACGTCTCGCGCGACCGGTTCGGCGGCCAGGAGGATTACGGACGTTGGCTGACCGATCTGAGCGCCGCGTTCTCGCGCGGGCCGCACACCCTGCAACTCGGACTCAAGGCCGGCGGGCGGCTCGGCGACGATCCCATTCCCTTGTACGACCAGTTCCGGCTCGGCGGGCCCTTGGCCTTGTCGGGGTACCGGCCGGGCCAGTTTCTCGGCGAGCGCGTCGAATTCGGCCGGGTGCTCTACCAGGGACGGATCTTCGATACGCCTTTGTTGCGCGGCGCTTTCGCCGGGCTGTCGCTCGAACGCGGACGGGTGCGCGACACGACCCTGGGCACCGACGCCCAATGGCATTGGTCGATCGCGCCGTTCATCGCGGTCGACAGTCCGCTCGGTCCTTTGTATTTCGGCCTCGGTTTCGCACCGGGCGGCAATCGCGCGGCCTATCTGTTTCTCGGCCAGTTCTGAGTCCGCCGCGTTTGCGGGATCGGTTCGGCCTTCGCTGGCGGACTAGCATGGAGTACAGGAGGGCGCGACCATGGACACGAACGCGAATTCCAGCGGGCTCGACAAGGCCGCGGCGGCATGGCCCGTCGTGCGCGCGCTGCGCGAGTTTTGGCGCAGCCCGCGCCGCCGGCTCGGCGTCTGGCTGCAGCGCGCAATCAGGCGCTCGGGCTATGTCGGGCGTCTGCTGTGGTTGAGCATCTATCCGGTGCTCGCCTTCCTGATCGGGGTCGCCTTGCTCGGCTTCGTCGACCAGGTGCGCGAGTTCTACACCCAGTTCGGCAGCCGCGACGCTTTCGCCGGCGTGCGCACCAGCCATGTCCTGTTGTTCTTCCTGGCCTTGTTGGCATGGGCGGTCGCGCTCTGGTACACGACCCGCTTGCTGCTCGGCCAATGCTATCCAGGCGATCCGCCGGTACCCGCCGAATTGCGCCGGTTCGATGCCAAGGCACGCGCCTGGCTGCCGCGCGGCTTCGGGTATTTCGGCTTGCTGGTGGCGGCCTGCATGCTGGCCACTTACACACCCGGCGAGCCCGACACGACCGGGCTGGCCTCCTTGTGCGTGCTGCATGTGGCGGCCCATGCCTTGATCATGTCCTCGATCCGACGCCCCGTGCATTTCACCGCGCCGGTGCTGGCCTGCATCGCAGCCGCCGGTCTGGCCGCCTATACCGCGACCGGATCGGGGGCCGAATTCCTGAGCGCGTGGGCCCGGATCATCGGCGCGCTGGTGGTGCTGGGCGCGCTCGGCGGTTGGTCCGCGCGCGGCGTCGGGCTGTTGCGCAGCTTCATGCTCGTGGTCGCGATCGCGGCGCTGATCGTTTACGCGATGCGCGTGGACATCGATCGGCGCTCGATCGCCGCCTTGATCGCGATCGCAGCCAGCGCCTTCTTCGCCTTCGTCATCGTGCGGCGCGATTGGCTCGCGACCCTGGTGCCGAACGCGGCCGTGCCGGGGGTGACCGAGCAGCGCTCGCAACTATCGCGCGGCAGTCGGGGCGTGCTCGCGGCGACCGCGAGCGTGTTCGCCGCGCTGATCCTGGGCTTTTACTTCGCGCCGCATCGGCTCGGCGAATGGCTGGGCGCATTGGCGATCGTGTTCATCGGCCTGGCGGTCTGGACCGTGGTCGGCGTGCTGGTCTTCGTGCATTGGCCCAAGCGGCACCGGCTGCCGTCGCTGGCCTGGCTGCCGGTCGTGTTGGTCAGCATGGCCAGCAGCTACGCCGACAACCATGCGATGTATGGCACCGCTTTCCGGGTCGGCCCCGACCGGCGCGCCGACATCGTGGCCGACTTTCAGCGTTGGCAGACGGCGCGCATCGCCGAGGGCGATGCACCCGATGCGCCGGTGCTGTTCGTCGCGGCGGCCGGCGGCGGCTTGCGCGCGGCGCACTGGACGGCACGGGTGCTGGCTGCGATCGACGATGCGAGCTGCAACCGCTTCGGACGGCGCATCTACGCGATCTCGGGCGTCTCGGGCGGGTCTTTGGGCGGCGCGACCTATGTCGCGCTCAAGGCCGATCAAGCCCCGCCGACAAGCGCCGCGGTGCGGCCCGCCGACTGCACGGCAGGCGCGCCCAGCCCCGAACTGAGCCGGCGCGTCGAGCAGATGCTCGGGCGCGATTTTCTCGCCCCGGTGGTCGGGTCGTTCTTGTTTACCGATGCCTTCCAGCGCTGGGTGCCGGTGCCCCTCGTGGTGCGCGATCGCGGCTGGGTGCTGGCCGAACATTGGGCCGATGCCTGGCATGAAACCCAAGGCAACGACCGGCTGCGCGCGCCGCTCGGCGCGCTATACGCCGACGACGCGCAACGCCATCTGCCGATGCTGTTCCTGAATGCGACCAGCGTCGATACCGGGCGGCGCGTGATCGCCAGCGATGTGCGGCTGCCGGCGCCCGATTCGATCGATCTCTATGCCCAGGGCCTCAAGACCGACGGTCTGTCGCTCGCGCAGGCGGTGCTCAACAGCGCGCGCTTCACTTATGTCAGTCCGGCCGGCACCATGATCGGCCAGCGCGGCGATCTGGTCGGCGTGGCCGACCGCCTGGTCGATGGCGGGTACTTCGACAATTCGGGCGCCGAGACCTTGCTCGACGTGATTTCGGTGCTCGAACGCAGCGGCGCTTTGCAGGGCCGGCAGGCCTATGTCGTGCTCATCAGCAACGAGGGCACCGCGCAGCCTTTGTGCCGTCCGGGCCAGTCCGGGCCGCCCGATGTCTCGCTCGGTCTGATCACGGCGCGCACCCCCGGCGGGTCGGAGACCTTCGCGCCGATCGAGACCGTGCTGGCGACGCGCATCGCGCGCGCGTCGCTCGCGATGGATCGCGTGGTGCGCCATGTGGGTTGCGAGCGTGTGATCGAACTCGGCATGTTCGCCGACCGCTATCCGCAAGCCTTGCGCGCCGGCGCGCGCGAGCCCGCGCTCGGCTGGTTCCTCTCGCGCAATTCGGTGCGGCTCATCGATGCGCTGGCGGTCGAATACGGCCTGCATCCGCAAGCGTCGGCCCATTGAGGCCGCGCCGCTCAGCGGCCGGCAGGCGGGGCGGCGAGCGTTTCGAGCATGCGTTGCAAGGCCAGGCGCTGGACCGGCTTGTCGAGGTGGCCAGCGAAACCGGCCGCGCGGGTGCGCGCATGGGCTTCGGGCTCGACATGCCCGGTCACGGCCACCACCGGCAGCCGGCGCGTCTGGCCGAGCCCCGATTCGCGTTCGCGCAAGCGGCGCAGGATCTCGAAACCGTCGACCTCGGGCATGCTCAGATCGACGAACATGGCGTCGTAGCGGCCCGAGACCGCAGCCTCGATGGCTTGCGCGGGGTCTTCGATTTCATCGGCCCGGTGATTGAGCGAGCGCGCCAGCTCCGCCAGGACGAGACGCGAAATCATGTCATCGTCCACCACCAGCACTGTCAGCGGGACAAGGGGCAAATCACGGTCAGTCATGGTGCAAGTATCGCCGGGAATCGGCGACTTCGGGCGCCGGACTGTCGCCTCGTCCCATGCAGATGACAAGGTTTTACCCGTCTTTGTGAAAGATGCCCGGACTCAAGAAGCCGGGCGTTGCGCCGTAACTCACGTCAGCGGCGTCTGGCGCCAATGCCCATGCCGCGCAATGGGGAATCCTCGTGAAGCCGCAACAACGCACCGAACAACGCCACCTGCTCCAGCCCTTGGCCGGCAAGCAAGTCGTCGTCGCCGATCCGAACCCGGTGACGCGCACGGTGCTGCGCGACACCTGCTATGCGCTCGGCGCGAGCAATGTGAGCTACTGCACGACCGCGGCCGACGTGCTGCGGTCGGTGGCCGGGCGCGAGGTGCATCTGGTGTTGTGCGAGTTCCGGCTCGACGAGCACCGCGACGGCCAGCAACTGCTCGAAGAGCTGCGCGCCAAACGCATGATCCGCCTGTCCACGGTCTTCATGATGGTGACCACCGAACGCACCTACCGGCAGGTGGTGTCGGTGGCCGAATTCGCGCCCGACGACTATCTGATCAAGCCGTTTACGCACGAGCAATTGCGCACCCGCTTGATTCGCGCGAACGAGAAGAAGCATGTCTTGGCGCGCGCCTATCAATTGATCGAAAGCGGCGCCAGCGATCTGGCGGTGCACGAATGCAAACGCGTCGCGGCCGAGAACCCGCGCTTTTATGGCGATGCGATCCGGCTCGCCGTCGATGTGCAGTGCGGGCTCGAACGCTTCGACGAGGCCGAAGGTCTGCTCGACAAAGTGCTCGCGGCCAAGCCGGTCTCGTGGGCCTTGATGGCGCTCGCGGCGATACGGCAGCGGCAGGGCCGTCTGCACGAGGCCGAAGAGTTGCTGCACGGCCTGATCGCGAACTGCAAGGAAATGCTGTCGGCCTACGACATGCTGGCCGCGGTGAAGGAAGGCCTGGGCAAGGACGAAGAAGCGCTCGATGTGCTCGAAAGCGCCACCGCGCTGTCGTCGTCGAATGTCGCGCGGCTGCGCCGCACCGGCGAAGTCGCGCAACGGGTCGGCAAGCTCGACCGCGCCGAGCAGGTGTTCTCGAAGGTGGTCGAGCGGGTGCGCGATTCGTCGTTGCTGGAAGGCAGCGATTTCGCGAATCTGTCCCAGACCCTGATCGATCAAGGCAAGACCGACGCGGTGCGCGCGGTCATGGCCGATCAGCGCAAGCTCATGCGCGGCCATCCCGAAGGCGAGTTCGTCGGCAAGCTCATCGAATACAAGCATGCCGAACGCGAACGTGACACCGCCGGGGCGCAGGCCGCGCTCGATCGCCTGCTCGAACTGCTCCAGCCCGAGCAGCCGCCGGTCCCCTTGCCGATGCAGATCCAGGTCGTCGAAGCCTGTTACGCGCAAGCGCGCAACGACGTGGCGGACACCCTGGCCAAGCAGATCTCCGAGACGCCCGAGGCCGATCGGCGCTTGGTCGAACGCGCGCGCGCCCTGATGGCCGCGCATCGCGTCGCACCCGAGCCGCCCTTGCCGCCGATGGATCTCGACGGCATCCACAAGGCCCTCGATCGGCTCGCCCACCAAGGCTGGAGGAACGACATTGCCGAGAAGGTGCACGACGCGATCGTGCGCAACATCGCGCATGCCGAAGAAGGCACCGAGGCGCATGGCAAGTTCGCGGTCCTGCTCGACCGGTACGAAGCCCTCAAGGCCAACTACGGGATCGCGCGCGACGCGCTCGAGACCTGAACCCGCGCGCCCCCGCGCGCGGCATCAAGGCGCGGTGATCGCGTGCATCAGATGCACTTCGCTGGTCGCGTGCACGGCGGCGTCGAGCGCGGCGTCGCGCACCCGATGGCCGTCGATGAACACGACGACTTGGGTGCGCAAGCGCCCGGCCTCGTCGAGGATATGGGCGCGCAGCCGCGGGTTGGCGGCGAAGGCCGCCTCCAGCGCGCCGCCCAAGGTGGCGGCTCCGGTATGAACCTCGGGCGCTTCGATGAAGCGTGCGAGTTGTTGGTCGAAGACTACGCGGGCCATGCGCATCAGTGTGCACCGGCCGGCCGGCCGCGCATACTGCCGCCCCATGCGTATTTCCCCTGCCCAAATCGTCTGGCGCGACGACGGCACGCCGTATTCGCCGCAGTACGGCGACATCTACCATAGCGCCGCTGGCGGACTGGCCCAGGCCGAACATGTCTTCCTCGGCGGCAACGGTTTGCCGGCCGCATGGCGCGGCCGGGCCCGGTTCGTGATCGTCGAGACCGGTTTCGGGCTCGGCACCAATTTCCTCGCGACCTGGGCCGCCTGGCGGGCCGACGCCCGACGCGCCGAACGCCTGTATTTCGTTTCGCTCGATCTGCATCCGCCGACCGCGGCCGACTTGCGCCGCATGCATGCCGACGGCCCGCTGGCCGCGCTCGCCGAACAGCTCGCCGCGTTCTGGCCGCTGGCCACGCCGGGCGTGCATGCGCGCGCGTTCGAGGACGGCGCGCTGACCCTGCTGCTCGGCTGGGGCGAGGCGCAGACCGTCTTGCGCGATTGGGCGTTGCGCGCCGACGCTTTCTATCTCGATGGTTTCGCGCCGGCTCGGAATCCGGAGATGTGGTCGGTGCCGATCACGCGCGCGTTGGCGCGGCTGGCCGCGCCGGGCGCCACGCTCGCGACCTATACCGCCGCGCGCGCGGTGCGCGACGCCTTGACCGACGCCGGCTTTGAAGTTGAAAACGCGCCCGGCTTCGCCGGCAAGCGCGACATGACCGTGGCGCGTCATGTCCGCGTTCATGCCGCGCGGCCGTCGGCGCCGCCGGCCTCGAACGGCGCGGCGCCGACCGTGCCGGCGACCGCGCTCGTGATCGGCGGCGGCGTGGCGGGCTGCGCGGCCGCGCACGCGCTCGCGGCGCGCGGACTGCAAGTCACCGTGCTCGAACGGCGCGAACGCATCGGCATGGAAACGTCGAGCAATCGCATGGGCGCGTTGCAGCCGTTGGTGGCGCGCGATGACAATCTTGCGGCCCGCTATACGCGCGCCGGCTTTTTCGACGCCGCGTTGCGGTTGCGGGCGCTCGCCGAGCGCGATCCGGAATGCGCCCGGCTTGCGGGCTTGCTGCATTTGGCGGTCGATGATGCCGAAGCCGCGCAGATGGCCGAAATCGCCGCCGCGAGCGCTTTTCCGGCCGAGTATGTGCGCATGCTCGACCGCGCCGAGGCCAGTGCCGCGGCGGGGGTGGCGGTGCCGCGCGGCGGTTGGTGGTTCGAGCACGCGGGCTGGGTGATTCCGCCGCGTTATGCCGCCGGTCTGCTGGCCGCGCAAGCGGCACGCATCGCGGTGCGTACCGGCATCGAGGTCGCGGCGCTCGTGCCGGGCGCCGGCGGATGGCAGGCGCACGACGCGCAAGGACGGACGATCGCCGAGGCCGACGCCGTGGTGGTCGCCGCCGCGTTGGCCAGTCCAGCCCTGGCCGGCATGGCCGATGTGAGTCTGCAATCCTTGCGTGGCCAGGTCAGCGAAGTGCCGGCGGATGCGTTCGCGCCGCCGCAAGTGCCGGTGGCCGGCGATGGTTATGTGCTGCCGGCGCGCGAAGGCATCAGCGTGGTTGGCGCCACTTACGAGTTCGACCCGGCACCCGAAGTCGGCGTGCGCGTCGAGGCGCACCTCGAAAACCTGGCGCGGCTTGCGCGTTTGCTCGCGGGGCAGGCGCCGGCCATCGATGTGGCCGCCCTGCCGGGCCGGGTCGGCTGGCGCGCCGTGGCGCCCGACCGCATGCCGCTCGCGGGACTGGTGCCCGATGCGCAAGCGCTCGCCGCGCGCACCGAGCGCCATATGCCGTCGCTGGCCCAGATGCCGCGTCGGCCCGGGCTGGCCTGCATCGCGGCCTTGGGCTCGCGCGGCATCGCCTGGGCCGGCCTCAGCGCGGCGTTGGTGACCGCGCAATTGTGTGGCGATCCCTGGCCCATCGAGCGCAGCCTGGCCGATGCGGTCGATCCGGCGCGCTTCGCCTTGCGCCGCATGCGGCGCGGGCATTGAGGCCCGCGCGCCGTACCGCGACGCTTCAGAAGCGCGCGCCCATCTTCACGCCATAGGTGGTGATGCCGCCGGTGTTTTCGACCTCGACCGCGAGATTCACGCCGAGGTTCATGTTCAGACCGGCGAACACCTTGGTCTGGGTGAAGGATTCCCGCGCGAGCGTCGGCACGCCCTTGGGCGTCGAGCGCGTCCAGACCTGGCCGACGCCGCCATAGGGCGTGAGCATCGCGAAGCCCTTCGAGACCGAGACATCGAGGCCGGTGGTGCTGAAATCGAGTTGATCGACGCCGCTCAGGCGCGTGGTGCTCGCGCGGACCGCGACCGCCGGCAGGAGGGTGCTGCCCGGCAGCACCGCCCAACGCACTTCACCGCCGAGCAGCTTGATGTTGGAACTCGGCACCGAGCACCGCCCAACGCACTTCACCGCCGAGCAGCTTGATGTTGGAACTCGGCACCGCCGAATACATGAGACCGACATCGATGTCGAATGGCAGGCCTTTGTAAAAGCGCAGGGTCGGCACCGGCAGCGTGCCCGAGACATCGGCGCCGCCACCGGCTTTGGACAACAAGTCGTCGTGCTTGAGCGCGGTGCCGGTCACGCCGAAGCCGAGGTCGAAACCGGTGATGCCCAGGGGCTCGGCCGGCACCAGCGCTTTGTAAGACAGCGCAGCGCCGAGGTCTTCGGACAACAGACGGAATTCGCGCTGATTCAGCAATTGCAGCGAGTCGATGTTGTCGGCCTGGGCCGCGAACGGGGCGGCGCAAACCGCGGCGGCGAGTGCGATGCGGCGAAAGGTCATGGCGGTTCTCCGGTAGGGGCGCGGCGGATGGGCGACGAAGCGATGGCCCGCGCATTCTAGGGGCGGGCCATCGGCCTGTGGTGACACGCTTGCCGCACCCGGCGGTGCTCGCCGCGTGCGGCAGGCGCGCCACGATGCGGCATCATCGCGTCTTTGCCCGGAAGTGAAGCTCCGATGATCGTCAATCAACCGCATCATTGGTTTCGGTTGTTGTTCGTCTGGCGCGGCTCGGTCTTGCACAAGGTCGCGCCGCGCCTGGCGCTGGTCGCGGCGGTTTCGGCGCTGTCTTTGTGGCTGCGGCCCTGGTGGCTCGGACATTTCGGCGATTCGGCGCTGAGCATTCCGCCGTTCACGTTGATGGGGATCGCGCTCGCGATCTTTCTCGGGTTTCGCAATACCGTCAGTTACGAGCGTTATTGGGAGGCGCGCCGGCTCTGGGGCAGCCTGCTCAACGCGTCACGCTCATTCGCGCGCGGGCTGTTGAGTTTCATCGCGACCGCGCCCGAAGCCGCGCCGGAACCCGCGCTCGCGGCACGGGTGCGCCGTCTTGCCATCGCGCCGGCCGCGATCGCGCATGCGCTGACCCGGCAATTGCGTGAGCAGGATGCGACGGACGATCTGCGGCGCGTCCTGGGCGCCGAGATCGCCGATCCGCTGGCCGAGCGGCGATTCAAGCCGGCCATGGTGCTGCTTTGGATCGGCACCGAAGTCGGTGCCTTGCGGCGCGCCGGCCACCTCGATGCGATGCAGCAGCATGCGCTCGAACAATCCTTGGGCGTGTTGTCGGAAGTCATCGGCGGTTGCGAGCGCATCGCGCATACGCCGATTCCGTACACCTATCGCGTGCTGCTCAACCGCACGATCACGCTGTATTGCCTGTTGTTGCCGATCGGGCTGACGACCTCGATCGGCTGGCTCACGCCGGTGATCGCTTGTTTCATCGCGTACACCTTCTTCGCGCTCGACGCGATCGGCGAAGAGATCGAGGAACCCTTCGGCACCGCGCCCAACGATCTGGCGCTCACCCAGATGAGCGAGAACATCGAGGCGACCTTGCGTGAAATGTGCGGCGAGCGTTTGCCGCCGCGCGCGGCCAGCCCGGTCGCCGACATCGTCGATTGACGGTATCCGCGCCGCGCTCAGTCGGCGCGCAAGGCGTCGACGATCTTCATGCGCGAGGCCTTGAAGGCGGGCAGGAAGCCGCCCAGGAAACCCATCACCAAGGCGAAGACCAGGGTCTTGAGCACGATGGCGGGCGTGAGCGTGAAGCTGAACGCGAGTTCGGCGAAGCTCTGGAAATTCATCGTCGAAACCGTGAACGCTTGCAGGAACGAAGCGCAGACCAGCCCGACCACGCCGCCCACCAGAGCCAGCAGCAGGCTTTCGCCGAGAAAGGCCGCGAGCACGCTGGCGCGCCGGAAACCGAGCGCGCGCAAGGTGCCGATCTCGGCGGTGCGGGTTGCGACCGCGGCATACATCGTGATCGCGGCGCCGATCATCGCGCCGAGCGAAAACACGATCGACAAGCTCATGCCCAGGAGGGTGATGAAGGTCGAAAGTCCGGCCGATTGATCGGCATAGAAGCGGGTCTCGGTCTTGAGATCGATCTTGAGACGCGGGTCTTCATCCAGGCGGGCCTTGAGCGCAGCGAAGTCGGAAGGCGCGGCGAGCTTGGCGATCACCGAGGAATAGGCCAGGCGCCGGAACGATTGGATCAATTGCTCCGAATCGCCCCAGAGTTCGGAATCGAAGCCCGATTTGCCGGCATCGAACACGCCGACCACGGTCCATTCACGCTGCCCGAAGCGCAAGTTCTGGCCGAGCGCGACGCCGGCGAATTGCCGTTTCACCGAGCTGCCGACCACGATCTCGGTCGAATCCGGACGGAACATGCGGCCTTCGACGATGCGCACTTGCGGGCGCAGGCCCACGCCGGCCGGCATCACGCCGCGCACCACGACATTCGAGCGCTTGTCCGGGTCGTCGCGCTTGCTCAGCGAATTCAGGACCACGACTTCCTTCGAGACCAGCGCGCGCCCGTCGGGCCCGCGCGCGACTTCGGGCGCGGCTTCGATGAGCGCCGCTTGATCGCGCGAGATGCCGCTTTGGATTTCGGTTTCGGCGCCCTGGCGGATGATCACCACATTGTCGGGCGATCCGGTCGAGACCAGGGTCTGTTTGAGCCCGGCGTCGAGCATCAACACCGCGGCGAACACGAACAACACCAACGCCATACCGCCCGCCGTCAGGGCGGTGGTCAGTTTCCTGACCCAGAGATTGCGGGCGATATAGGCGAAGGGAATGCTCATGCAGGGCGCGGTTCGGCGCCGACGGTGCCGGCGGGTGCCGGCGAGTGTGCCACGGCCGGACGGCGCAGCACATCGGGGCGGCGCGGGCCGTCGCCGGGCTGATCCGCGAACCAGCTCGCGTGCGCATTCGGGTGGGTGAGCACCAGGGTATGCAGTTCGCGCAATGCAAGCGCGTCGTACATCAGGCGCATGCGGGTGCGGGCATCGATCGCATCGGGGCCGGCCACCATCGCCTGCCAGATGTGCGCGCGCTGGGCGCGGCGTTTGACCGTGCCTTCGGCCGCGAGTTGGCGCGCCGGCGTGGCGAGCGCGACCGCACGATGGGTTTTCGCATCGACGATGGCCTGGCGGAAATCGACACCGGTCATCGGCAGATAGCTGTCGGCATGGGTGCGCGCGTCGCGCAGGACCTTGGGCATGCGCACTTCCTCGGGGATGAGGAACAGGCCGCGCCGACGCAGCCAGGCCCCGATCGACCCATGGCTGGTCAGCACCGACACCGGCGCCGCGACCGTGATCGGTCCGAGGACCGGCAGCAGCCACATCAGGGTGCCGCGATCGAAATGCGCGACCGCGCCGGCCCAGGCCAGGGCGATCAGGGTGTGCGGGCCATGATGGACGACCGCATCGCGCCAGCGCGTCGCGGCGCCTTCGCGCTGCGGCGATTTCCAGCCCGAACCCCAGCCGCTGATCGCCGCGATGACGAACTTGGTATGGAAGGCCATGCGCACCGGCGCCAGGAAGGCCGAGGCCAGGGCTTCGCCGGCGGCGCTGCTGATCACGGCCAGCGGGCCGCCGAAGCCGCGCGCGCGCCGCCGGGTCAGCGCGAGCGCCAGCCCCAGGAACTTGGGCGCGAACAGCATGGCCGCGGTGGCGGTGAACAAGGGCAGCGCATAGGACGGATCGCTGATCGGCCAGTTCGGGAACAATTGCCCCGGCTCGGTGAAATAACGGTGCGGCTGTAGCCGGTGCGTGGCGACCAGCACACTACTCACGATCAGGAAGGCCAGCCAGATCGGTGCCGAGACATAGGCGAAGGCGCCGGTCACGAACATCGCGCGGTGCACCGGGTTCAGGCCGGGCTCGGCGATCAGGCGCGAATTCTGCAGATTGCCCTGGCACCAGCGGCGGTCGCGCTGGAGTTCTTCGAGCAGGCTGGTCGGAAATTGCTCATAGCTGCCGGGCAGGTCGTAAGCGATCCATACCCGCCAGCCGGCGCGGCGCATGAGCGCGGCTTCGACGAAATCGTGCGACATGATTTCGCCGCCCAGGGCGCCCTTGCCGGGCAGGCGCGCGAGCGCGCAATGCTGCATGAAGGGCGCGATGCGGATGATCGCGTTATGGCCCCAGTAATGCGATTCGCCGAGCTGCCAGAAATGCATGCCGGCGGTGAACAACGGACCGACGAAGCGCGAACCGAATTGCTGGATGCGCGCATGCAGGCTGTCATGGCCACCGGCGCGCGGGGCGGTCTGGATGATGCCGGCGTCGGGGTGCGCTTCCATCAGCCGCACCAGGTTGAGCAGGCAATCGCCGGTCATGACGCTGTCGGCATCGAGCACGACCATGTAACGGTAGTCGGCGCCGAAGCGGCGGCAAAAGTCGGCCACATTGCCGGCCTTGCGCTTGCTTCGATGCAGGCGCCAGCGGTAGTACACCTGCGCCTCGGGCACCGCGCTGCGCAGTGCCAGCCAGGCCGCTTGCTCGGCCGCGCGCAGATCGGTGTCGCTGCTGTCGCTGAGGATGTAGAAATCGAGGGTGCCGAGGCCGCCCGCGCGGCGCGCCGATTCGATGGTCGCGCGCAGGCCGCCGAACACGGTCGGCACATGCTCGTTGCAGATCGGCATGATGACCGCGGTGCGCGCTTCGGGCGCGATCGGCGCGTTCGGGCCGAGCTTTTGCAAGGTGCGCGTGACCGAGAACCGGTCGTGGCCGGTCACCAGCACCACGAAGCCCATGACGGCGGTCCAGAAACCGGCCGCGACCCAGGCGAACAACAAGGTGAACAAGACCAGGGCCAGGATGCCGAGCGGCTTGTGCGCGGTCTCGCCGAGCACGACCTGCATGGCCCAGCCGGCGAGGCCGGCCTGGCCGAGCACGGTCAGCGCGAACAACAGGCGACGACGATGCGCGATGTCATGCGCGTCGTGCGATTCGCCGCAGGCGGTGGGTGGCGCGTCGGCGGCCGGGGCGCGCACGACGGATTCGGACACGAGACGACCGGCGCGCCACGGGCGCGCGACCATGGATCGGCGCCGCACCGGCGGCATTACTTGGGCGGAAGGATGGTGCTCCATGTTTCGGTCAGGGTGTCCTGTTGGTGTCGGAGGTAGCCGCGCAGCTCGACTGGTTTGGTGTCGTCGAGTCTTTTGAAGCGCACGGTCATGCGCCACCCGCCGGTTGCGGTGTTCCGGAAGGTGTTGGTTTCCACGATCAGCGCATTGGCGCTGGCATCGACCACGGCTTCGACGCTGGCCGCCGCGTCCAGGCGCTGGAGCGCCGGGCCGTCGAAATCGACCACGTATTTGATGTGCCCATCGGGCACTTTGACGAAGCCGCGGCCTTTGCGGGTCTGGATCGCCCAGCCATTGGGCGGGCGGGTGTCGCTCGAACCTTGCCAGACGATGCGGTAATCGAAATCCATGGGCTGGCCCGGCTTGGGCGGATTGGTCGGGACCCAGTACGCGACGATGTTGTCGTTGGTCTCGTCGGGGGTCGGGATCTGCACCAGCTCGACCCGGCCCGGGCCCCAATCGCCGATCGGCTCGATCCAGCCGCTCGGGCGCAATTCGTAACGCGCTTCAAGGTCTTCGTAACTCGTGAACGAGCGGTCGCGCTGCATGAGGCCGAAGCCGCGCGGATTGGTGGTCGAGAACGAGGTGACCAGCAATTGGGAAGGATTGATCAGCGGTCGCCAGATCCATTCGCCGCTGCCGGTGGCGACTTGCAGGCCATCGGAATCATGGACCTCGGGGCGGAAGTCGTCGGCGTTGAGCGGCTGGTTCTCGCCGAACTGATACATGCTGGTCAGCGGCGCGATGCCCAGCACCGCGACCGAATCGCGCAGATACAGCCGCGATTTCACTTCGACGATGGTGGGTGCGCCCGGGCGCAGGATGAAGCGGTAGGCACCGGTGGCGCGCGGCGAATCGAGCAAGGCGTAAATGACCAGATCGGTCGCGGTCGGCGCCGGACGCTCGACCCAGAATTCGCGGAACACCGGGAATTCCTCGCCGGTGGGCTGGGCGGTGTCGATCGCGAGCGCGCGCGCCGACAAGCCATAGCGCTGGCCCATGCCCAAGGCGCGGAAATAGCTCGCGCCCAGGAACACCAGCACCTCGTCCTTGTAATCGGGCGAATTCAGCGCGGTATGGACACGGAACCCGGCATAGCCGAGATCGCCGAAAGACTTGGGATCGAGCCGGGTGTTGCGGCCGTAATCGAAGTCGCGCGGATCGTAATGGATCGGCTTCACGCCTTTGGGCGTGACTTCATTGACATGGATCGGGCGGGTAAAGCCGCGGCCCGGATGGAAGAACTGCAATTCGAAAGGCAGCTTGTCTTCGCGCCAATGCGCGCGCTCGGGACGGAACCGAATGTCGCGGTATTGGTCGTAATCGAGTTCGCGCAATTCGTAGGGCACGGTTTCGGGCACCGGCTTGTACGAACGATTCGACAATTGCTTGGCGCGCTTGGCGACATCCTCGAAGTCGAACGCGTGCACCGCCTGGGTGCCGAGGCACACCAGAACGAAAAGGCAAACACGCGCCCAAGCCGCTGGGCTAGGCGCTCGCAGGCACGTCGAGTTCATGTCGGACGATCAATGCGCAAGAAACCTGCCATGGGGAGCAGGCTCGATGGTTCGGGGGGTGAACCGGGCGCGGATTCTACGCAAGCCCCTCGCGACACGTGTATCCAGTTGTACCGGCCAGCCTCAGGCGACGTGGCGCAATCCGTCCACGATCGGCAGGCGCATCGCCCGTAGCGCGGGTACCAGACCGGCCACCAGGCCGACTGCGATTGCACACAAGGCTTGCAGATAAAAGGTCTCGGACACGACCGGAAAACGGGCGAAGACGGAAATCGTCGCGGCATGGAAGGCGCGCGCGAGCGGCGGCGTCAGGAGCATGCCGAGCCCGGCACCGATGAGCGCCAGGGCCATCGCTTCGCCGAGGATCACGCCGGCCACCGAGGCGGGCTTGAAGCCCAGCGCCTTGAGCGTCGCGTATTCGGCCATGCGTTCGCGCGCGGTCATGGCCATGGTGTTGGCCGTCACCGCCATGATGATCAGGATCACCACATAACTCACCGCCCGGATCGCGGCGATGATGGCTTCGGTCATGGCGATGAATCCGAGTTGGAAGGCCTTCTCGGTTTCGGTCAGGGTTTCGGCCAGCGAATTCTTGAATTCGGCATCGATGGCGCGCGCCACGTCGGCGGCTGAGCCGCCATCGTCGATGCCGACGATGAACACCCCGGTCTGATCGCCGCGCCTTGGATAGAGTTTCTTGACTGTTTCGTTCAGGTAATCGTAATGGAAGTACATCTGGCGCGTGATCGTCGTTTCGTCGCGGCCGTCGTAGATCGCGCGCACCGTGAATTCCCAGTCGCCCGGATAGATCGTGCCCTTGATCGGAATGCGGTCGCCGAGTTTGAAACCATACAAATCCGCCAATTGGCGCCCGATCGCGGCGCCTTGCCGGTCCCGCAGCAGATCGGCGTATTGCTCGGGCGGCAGGCTGAACTCGGGATAGAGCGCGAACAGGTTCGGCAGATCGACCGCGAACTGGGCGAAAAAATTCTTGGGTTCCTTGTAGATGCCGCCGAACCAGTTCGAGACGCCGACCGTGGTCACTCCCGGAATTGCGCGAATCTTCTCGCGGTAATACATGGGCATCGAGAAGGTGAGCGAGATCGCGTTGCGCGTGATCAGGCGCTGATTGGAGGCCATATCCGAGCCCGCGTACCAGGCCCGGACCACGGTCTGCAGCAAGCCGAAGGCGACGATGGCGATCACCAGGCCGAGGATGGTCAGGGCGGCGCGCAGTTTGGCGCGGAACACATTCTTGAGGATGAGCTTGAGAAAGAACATCGCGGGCTGCGCGCTCAATGCAGCGCAAACGGCGACGTGGCCGAGAGCTGGCCTTTGTCGAGGAAGGTGGTGCGCCGGGCGGCCTCGCCCGCGCGCGGGTCGTGGGTCACCATCACGATGGTCTTGCCGAGGTCCTGGTTCAGCCGGCGCAGCATCGCGAGCACATCAGCGGCCGATTGGCGGTCGAGGTCGCCGGTCGGTTCGTCGCAAATCAGGAGTACCGGATCGGTGACGATGGCGCGTGCGATCGCGACGCGCTGCTGCTGGCCGCCCGACAGTTCGTTGGGGTAATGCTTGAGCCGGTCACTCAGGCCGACCAGCGACAACGCGAGTTCGACCCGCTCGCGCCGTTCGCGGCGCGGCAGCCGGGTCAGCATCAAGGGCAGCTCGACATTCTCGAACGCGTTCAAGACCGGCATCAGGTTGTAGAACTGGAAGATGAAACCGACATGCCGGGCGCGCCAGTCGGCGAGCGCGGTTTCGTCGAGCCGGGTGATGTCGATGCCATCGACGAGCAAGGCGCCATGGTCGGGCTTGTCGATGCCGGCCACCAGATTGAGCAGCGTGCTCTTGCCCGAACCCGACGGACCCATCAAGGCCACGAAATCCCCGCGCGCGATGTCGAGGTCGATGTTGTCGAGCACCGGCACCGCCTGCTGGCCGCGGTGATAGGTTTTGCTGACTTGGCGCAGGCTGACCAGGATGTCGGCGCCGGCGGCTGGCGGGGCGTCGCGGCTTGCGTCGCCGGGCGCCGCATGGTCGGGCGGGTTCATTTCTTGGCCGCCGTGACGGCGCTGCCTTCGCCCAGCTTCTCGGCGGGGGCGAGCACCACCCGGTCGCCCGCCGCGACGCCGCCGACCTGGACCAGATCGCCCAGGGCCGCGCCGACTTGCACCGGCCGCAACACGAGCTTCTCGGCGCCCTTCTCGTCTTTTTGTACGACCAGCACCACGTCTTTGCCGTCGCGCTTGGTGACCGCGTTCGCGCGCACCGCGACCACCGGCGTGCGCTCTTCGGGACGCGGCGCGCGCGACAGGAAGGCGATCTTGGCGCTCATGTCGGGCAACACACGCGAATCGCGGTCGACGAAGCCGACCTTGACCAGCAGGGTCGCCTTGCTGCGATCGACGGTCGGCACCACCCGGCTGACCTTGCCGGCCAGGCGCAAATCGGTGAAGGCGTCGAGCTGGATCTCGGCCGGCTGATCGATCGTGATCTTGCCGATGCTGGTTTCGGAGACATCGGCCTCGACTTCGAGCGTGCTCATGTCGGCGATGTTGACCACCGCGCCGGTGGTCCCGCTGGCCGACGAGAACGGCGTGATGATGTCACCCACGTTCGCGTTCTTGGTCAGCACGATGCCGTCGAAGGGGGCGCGGATCAGGGTCTGCTCGAAATTCACTTCGGCGGCTTTCAGGTTGGCCTGGGCGACGCCGATCGCCGCGCGTTGGCTGGCGATGATGGCCTGGGCCCGCGCAAAGCGGGCCTGGGCGGCATCGACCACGCTTTGCGAGACGAAGCCTTGGGCCAGCAACTCCTGTTGCCGCTTGAGGTCGATCTGGGCGTTGTCGCGTTCGGCCAGGCCTTGCGCCAGGTTGGCCTCGGCCTGGGCCACGTTCGCGACGGCTTGTTCGCGCGCCGCGCCGACATCGCGGTTCTCGATGCGCGCGACGATCTCGCCGGCATGCACGCGCTGGCCTTCCTGCACACCCAGCCATTCGAGCCGGCCGGTGGCCTTGCTCGACACCGCGGCGCGCCGTTGGGCGACCACGCGGCCGGTCGCGTTGAGGATGGTCAAGCCTTGCGTGGGGTAGGCCAGCGCGACCGTACCGATTTCGACTTCGACCGGTGCGCGGCGCGCGGCCAAGGTGCCGGCGAGCGCCAGCACGACGACGGCCCCGCCCAGCCACCAGGGCCAGCGACGGCGTCGGTGAACCGGTGCCGCGCTGCGGTCGATGCGCAAGGCGCCGAGCGGGCTGGGGGCACTGCCGGGCGAGCCGGTTTCAGGGGCAGGCGTGGCCTCGGGTTCGGCCATGTCGTTTCTCCATAGCGGTTGGCCTCATCGGCCGTCACGCCGCAGGGTCGCCGCGGCGGCGCCAGTGTAAGTCAGTCGGCGACGCCGACCTGCGACTTCAAGCGCGCCAGCCATTCGACCGCCATGTTCCAGTTGCCGACCGGCTTGGGATACCGATAAGCCGGAAAGCCGGCTTCGGCGCGTAGACCGAGGGGCTCCAGGCCATGGGCATCGAGCCATGCCTGGGCCTCGCGCGCAAAGGGCGCCAGGCGTTTGTCCATGCCCCAGGCGCAGATCACGCGCCGGGCCGTGACCGCAGCGGCGGTAGGTACGCAACTCGCGTTCGCGAACATCGCGCCCAAATCGGTCCGGCTCGCGCCTTGTTCGATCAAGGCGTACAGATCGGCGCTCTTGGCCGCGCGCACATCGGCCAGATTGACCACCCGCGCATGCTGCCAGCCGGCCGCGGCCATCAGGCGCATGACCTGGTATTGCACCGCATCGGGTTTGGCCGGCACGCGCTGGCCGGCAAATTCGGGCTGCCCATAGCCGGCCAGTGGCGCCGACGACCCGGGATTCATCATGACCACGACGACATCAGGGATGCTTAGCGCTTCGGGCGCCGCCAGGCCGTCACGGAAAATTTCCAGAATGGCGCGTTTGGCGAAATCGGCGCGGTCGGGGCGCCAGTCGTAAAACAAGCCGGTACAACGGAAACGAACGCCATCGACGAGGTGCATAAGTGGCAGATCTGTGACTGTTAAGCGACCGGATTACGCACCATCACGGTGATGTTGTGGCGATGCCGCACCGGAAGGCGGGAAAAAGACCGGACAAGCATATCAATTGCTCCGCTCGGGAATTGATGCACCGCCGTAGACTCCAAGTACTGATTCGAAAAGACCTCGCCCTCAACGGCCTTCCAAGCCCTCCAGTTCCGGGAATTCCTCATGATCGAGAACACCACCTACGACGAAATGCAGGTCGGCACCACCGCCACGCTCAAACGCACCCTGACCTTCGAAGACATCCAGTTGTTCGCCGCGATGTCGGGCGATGTGAATCCCGCCCACCTCGATCAGGAATACGCCCAGGCCAGTCCGTTCAAGGAAATCATCGCGCACGGCATGTGGGGGGGCGCTCTCATTTCGACCGTGCTCGGCACCCGCCTGCCCGGCCCCGGCACCATTTACATGGGCCAAAGCCTCAAATTCATGCGCCCCGTGCATGTCGGCGACGAATTGAGCGTGACGGTCTCGGTCAAGGCGCTCAATCCGAAGAACCGGGTCACGCTCGATTGCCTGTGCACCAACCAAAAGGGCGAGACCGTGATCGCCGGCGAAGCCGAAGTGATCGCGCCCGCGAAGAAGATCCGCCGCGAAGCGCCGGAACTGCCCGAGGTGGTGCTCGAAGACCATAACCGCCGCTATCGCCAATTGATCACCGCGGTGTCGAAGCTGCCCCCGATCCGCATGGCGGTCGCGCATCCGTGCTCGGTCGACTCGCTGCTCGGCGTCATCGACGCGACCCGCATGGGCTTGATCGAGCCCGTGGTGTTCGCGCCGCGCGCCAAGCTCGAAGAGGTGGCCGAACAAGCCAAATGCGCGCTCGACGGACTGACCATCGTCGATGTCGAACACAGCCATGCGGCCGCGGCGCAGGCGGTGCGCGCGGTCCGCGAAGGCGGCGCCCAGGCGCTCATGAAAGGCTCGTTGCATACCGACGAGTTGCTGTCGGAAGTGGTCAACAAATCGACCGGGCTGCGCACCGCGCGCCGTCTGTCGCATGTGTTCGTGCTCGATGTGCCGCGCTATCCGAAGCCGCTTCTGGTGACCGATGCGGCGATCAACATCGCGCCCACGCTCGAAGAAAAGGCCGACATCATCCGCAACGCGATCGAACTCGCGCATGCGATCGGCGTCGAACTGCCCAAGGTCGCCATCCTGTCGGCGGTCGAGACCGTGACCGGCAAGCTGCAATCGACGATCGATGCGGCGGCGCTGTGCAAGATGGCCGATCGCGGCCAGATCGGCGGCGCCATCCTCGACGGCCCGCTCGCGTTCGACAACGCGGTCTCGATGGCGGCGGCCAAGATCAAGGGCATCAGCTCGCCGGTCGCGGGCGATGCCGACATCCTCGTGGTGCCGGACATCGAAGCCGGCAACATCCTGGCCAAGCAGCTCGAATACCTGGCCGATGCGCATGCGGCGGGCATCGTGCTCGGCGCGCGCGTGCCCATCGTGCTGACCAGCCGCGCCGATTCGGCTCATTCGCGCGTCGCGAGCTGTGCGCTTGCGATGCTTCTCAACGCAGCACGTCAACCGGTGAATGCATGATGGACGCACTCTTTGTCATCAATGTCGGGTCGTCGAGCGTCAAGTACGGCATTTACGATCCGCACGGCCAGGACGCCGACGGACTCAAGCGCATCGACCGTGGCAACATCGATCTGCAGCGCGAACATGTGCCGACCATCGATGCCGCGATCGATCTGTTGCTGTCGCGTCTGAACGGCATGCGCGTGATCGCGGTCGGCCATCGCATCGTGCACGGCGGCATGCTGTATCACGCGCCGATGGAAGTCGACGACGATGTGATCGCGCATCTGCACAGCTTCGAATCGCTGGCGCCTTTGCATCAGCCTTATAACGTCGCGGCCCTCGAATCGATGCGCGCGCACCTGCCCGAAGCGGTGCAAGTGGCTTGCTTCGATACCGCCTTCCATGGCGAGCAGCCCGAAGTCGCGACCTGGTTCGGCCTCAATCGCGAGTTGTACGACGCGGGCGTGCGCCGTTACGGTTTCCACGGCCTGTCCTACGAATTCGTCGCGGCGCGGCTGCCGGCGGTGCTGGGCCCGATGGCGCATGGCCGCGTGATCGCCGCCCACCTGGGTTCGGGCGCCTCGATGTGCGCGATGGTCGATGGCAAGAGCGTCGCGACCTCGATGGGTTTCACCGCGCTCGACGGGCTCATGATGGGCACGCGTTGCGGCGATCTCGATCCGGGCGTGGTCATGCATCTGATGTTCGAGCGCGGCATGAACAAGCGCGAGATCAACTCGTTGCTGTATCAAGGTTCCGGGCTCAAAGGCGTGTCGGGCATCTCGGCCGACATGCGCGTGCTGCTTGAAAGCGAGGACTCGCGCGCCGCGTTCGCGGTCGATCTGTTCTGCTATCGCGCCGCGCTCATGCTCGGCCAGATGGCGATGGCCGCGGGCGGTGTCGATGCGATCGTCTTCACCGGCGGCATCGGCGAAAACAGTCCCGAAATCCGGCGCCGCATCATCGAGCGTTGCGCCTGGATGGGCATCGCGATCGATCCGGCAGCCAATGCCGCGGCCTTGCGTACCGAGGCGCGCGTCGAAGCCACGGGCAGCGTCGCGGTGGCGGTGATCCCGACCGACGAAGAACGCATGATCGCGCGGGAAACCATGGCGGTCTTCAACGGGCGCGCGATCGGCGCCTGAACGCCCTTTGCATGAACGCGTGCTTCGGTCCGCGTTCAGCCGGATTCCGACGCGCCGCTTTGCGGCGCGTTTTCTTTGATCAGTCCGAGGTGGCGCATCAAGAGGCGCATGGGCGCGAAACGCAGCCGGCGCGGCGCGTGCGCGACCAGGCGATCCACCTCCTGCGCGGTATGCGCGGTGCCCAGCCAGCGCCAGCGGTCGAAGACCTGCCAGTCGTGCAGATCGGCTTGCGCGTCATGTTCCTCGATGCAATGGATAGGCCCGGCGCAAGGCCAGCGCGGCAGGTGCGCTGCGGCGAAGGCGGCGCGCACCCGCAGGGCGTTCGCCGCCGCGTCTTCTTCGCCCACACAGGCGCCCGCGCAGCGTCCGAGTTGCCGGTTGAAGCACGGCGCATCGGCGAGGCTGCGTTTTTCCAGTCCGAGGACCGCCAGGCAATAGGCCTGGTGCGCCGCCTGTTCGGCCAGCACTTTGCGGGCGGCGGCGCGGCTGGCGAACGGGCCGAAGTGCGCGCAAAAGGCCGCATGGTCGTCGGCGTCGAGCAAGGCGTCGAGCGCCGCGGCCGGGCGCAGCACCACCCGGCCGCGCGCGTCGAGATCGATCGCGACCTGCGCGCTCTGGCGCCGTAACGCCACGTTGTGCGCGGGCAGTCGTTCTTCGATCAGCGCGATCTCGCGGAACTCGGCGCCCAGCGGCCCGGCGGTCCGTTCCCATTCCACGCGCTGGACTTCCTGGGCCAGCCGCAAGGCGCGCGCGCTGCGATGGTCGTTGGTGAAATGGCTGCCGACCCGATCGCGCAGATCGACGCTTTTGCCGATGTAGATCGGATGCGGATTCGCGCCGTAGAACACATAAACGCCGCACGCATGCGGGATCGCGTCGAGCGCTTGCGGATCGAGTTGCGCGGGCAGGCTGGGGCGCTTGAGCAGTCGTTTGAACGCGGCGTCGAGCGCCTGCGGTTCGAGGTCGCGTTCGATGTGCGCGAGAAAGGCGCGGATCAGCCGCGCGTCACCCAGAGCGCGATGGCGCGCCGCATCGCCGAGCGCGGCGCGCAGGCGATGGCGGTCGGCGATCGCATCGAGGGTGTGCGGCGTGCGTTCCGGATACAGCAGCCGTGACAAACGCACCGTGCACAAGGTCGGCGCCTCGAACGCCATGCCCAGGCGCGCGAACTCGGCCTTGAGAAAGGCGTAATCGAAGCGCGCGTTGTGCGCCACGAACACGGCGCCGGCCAGGCGCCGTTCGATCAACTCGGCGATCTCGGCGAAGCACGGCGCATCGCGAACCATCGCATCGTCGATGCCGGTGATGTAGGTGATCTCGGCCGGGATGCGTTGCTGGGGGTGGACCAGGCTGGACCATTCTTCGCAACGCCCATCGGGCTCGACCCGTACGATCGCCACCTCGGTGACGCGCGCTTGCGCCGGACTAGTGCCCGTGGTTTCGAGATCGACGAACGCCCATGGACGGTCGTGCGCATGCGCCATGGTGTCAGCGTGCGCCGTAGGCCACTTCGTGCAGGCGCGGATGATGGACGGTATCGGTCTCGGCGAGCCGCCGCGCGAGCGTTTCGGCATCGAGGCAAACCACGCCGCAAGAATCCGCGTAGCCGGCGGCTTCATCGTCGATGCCGAACTGCGCAATGAACGAGCTGCGCGGAATGCGCAACTGCGCGCAGGCCTCCGCGAACGAACGCACTTCGCTGAGACTGGCGCGTTCGCCTTCGCTGCGCGACCAGCGCAGCGCCATGGTCGGCACGGCGGCGGTGCCCATGAACAGCAACGCGTCGATGGGCGCGCTCAGGGCATCGTGGGTCGCGAACCGGCGCACGCGAAAACCCAGGATCTCGAAGTAGGTGATGCCGACTCGTGCAAAGCGCGCCCGCGACATCTTGCGCAGACGACGGATGTTCGGCGGACCGGTTTCGGGCGCGGCATCGCGCGCGGTGCCGGTCGCCGCCTCGGCGGGCTCGCTCGCGACTTGCGGTGCGGCCGGCGATGTGGCGGCGGCCGGCCGCGCCGCCGGTGTCGCCTTGGAGGCCGCGGCCGCACTGCGCATCGCTTCGGCTAGCAAGGCCGCCTCGGTGGGCGGGACTGCGGCGTCGGCGTGCTTGCCGTCCGGCAGTAATCCCATGACCTCGGCGCGTGCATTCGCACGGGCTTCACTTTCTTCGGCGATCTGGCGTGAGCGTGTGCGCAGCCAGGCGACGCCCAAGCCCAACATGGCGATCACGAAGGTCAAAAAGAACAAAGTCTTCATGGCTTAGGAGGGCAATGCGCGGTGCAAGACAAGTGGGTGATGGGATAGAGCGACGGTCGGAACTGTCCCGCAAAACAGGTATCGGAACGAAGTAACTCGTTCCTATAATCGATCCTGATCGTCGGCGTGACCAAGCTCACCACCACAAGTTTGCGCAGTATCGCGCATGCGCACGACGAACCACCCCGGTCGCGTCAAAAACCTGCGACATCCACCAACAAGTGGCCGGTCCCCAAGACATTACCGCTCGATTTCTGGAGGTCGTGATGGCGGATTCCACGAGTATGCCCAGGCAGGGTCAAACATCCACGCGTGTGTGTTGCGAGTTCGATCTGCATGCCCATCGTTTCGAAGTCGTCGAACTCGACGGACTCGCGCATGCCGACGGCAGCGGGATGTTCGGCGTCGACGGTGTCGATCTGGCGGATGGCCTCGCGAGTTTTTCGATCGACGGCCGGCGCTTCGCGGTCCGCCCCAAGAGCGCGGCCGCCCAATTGATGATGCCGCCCGTGCCGGCACCGGCGCCGACCGGTCAGCGCCCGCGTGGAGTGCCATCGAGCCGCCTGACCGATCTGCTGACTTCGCGCGAGATGCAGATCGTCGAATTGGTGTCGACCGGACTGCGCAACAAGCAGATCGCGTCGCGGCTGCAACTCAGCGAGTACACGGTCGCCGCCTACGTCAAACAGATCTGCCACAAGCTGCAGGTCAACAACCGGACGGCGATGGTGTCGCGCTGCTACCAGGCGGCCACCCAGGCGTAAACGGCGCCCGGTGCGCCGTCAGTCGTTGCGCAAGGCGCGCCAGCGCGCCAGCAAGGCCGCGGTGCTGGCGTCGCGATGCGCTTCGGCGGTGTCGTGGTCGAGCGCGGTGCCGAGACCGCGCGCGATTTCCTTGCCGAGTTCGACGCCCCATTGGTCGAACGGATTCAGATCCCAGAGGCTGCCCTGGACGAACACCTTGTGTTCGTACATGGCGATCAGCGCGCCGAGCGTCGCCGCATCGAAGCGTCGCGCGAGCAAGGTGCTGCTCGGCCGATTGCCCGGAAACTCCCGATGCGGCGCGAGCGCTTGCGCGGCCGCGTCATCGAGCCCGTTGCTGCGCAACTCGGCATAGGCCGCGGCGCGGGTCTTGCCCTGCATGAGCGCCTGGGCTTGTGCGAAACAGTTCGCCACCAGCATTTCGTGGTGGCCGCTCAGGCCGTGATCGCTGCGTGCCGCGACCAGAAAATCAACCGGTACCAGGCCGCTGCCCTGATGCAAGGCTTGAAAATAGGTGTGCTGGCCATTGGTGCCGGGCGCGCCCCAGATCACGGGAGCCGTGGTGTGATCGACGAGCCGCCCATCGACCGAAACCCGTTTGCCGTTGCTCTCCATCTCCAGTTGCTGCAGGTGAGTGATCAATCCGGCCAAGGGTTGGTGATAGGGCGCGAGCGTATGGGTTTGGGCGTCCCAGAAGTTGGCATACCAGAGGCCGAGCACGGCCAGGAGCGCGGGCAGGTTGTGTTCGACGGGGGCGCTGCGGAAATGCAGGTCCATGGCGCGCGCGCCGGCCAGCATGGCTTCGAACTGTGCGGCGCCGGCCGCGATCGCGATCGGCAGTCCTACCGACGACCATAACGAGTATCGGCCGCCGACCCAGTCCCAGAACGGGAACATCTGCGCCGCCGCGATACCGAACGCCTGCACTTCGCCAAGGTTGGTCGAGACCGCGACGAAATGCCGCGCCACCGACGCCTCGCCAAGCGCAGTGGTCAGCCATTGGCGCGCGCTGCGCGCGTTGGCCATGGTTTCGGCGGTCGTGAAGGTCTTGGACGCGACGATGAACAAGGTGCTGCGCGGATCGAGCGCGCGCAGCGCAAGCGCGAGATGCCAGCCGTCGGCGTTCGAAACGAAATGCACGCGCGGTCCGTCATGCACCGGGGCCAGCGCTTCGACCATCATGCGCGGTCCGGCGTCCGAGCCGCCGATGCCGATGTTCACCACATCGGTGATGCGGGTGCCGGTATGGCCGAGCCAGCGGCCGTCGCGCACCTGTTGGGCAAAGTCCAGCACCCGCGCGCGCACCGCGAGCACGTCGGCCACGACATCGCGGCCATCGACGCTGTACGCATCCCCGGCCTGGGCGCGCAAGGCCATGTGCAAGGCCGCGCGGCCTTCGCTGCGATTGACGCGCTCACCGGCGAACAAGGCCTCGATGCGGGCCGCCAGTCCGCATTCCTGCGTCAAGGCGTACAGATCGGCGAGCGCCGCGTCGTCGATGCGATGACGCGAAAAATCGAGATGCAAAAAAGCCCCGGCGGCCTCGAATTCTCGGGTCAGCCGGGTCGCGCGCGCGCCATCGTCCGCAAACGCGGTGCGCATGTCGAATTGCGCCAGCCGTTCGCGATGTGCGACGAGGCGGCGCCAAGCTTGGGTCTGGGTCGGAGTCGGCATGAGGACGAGCGATGAAGGTCCCGCGCGGCGGCACAGGCGGGGCCGAAGCTTGCAACAACTCGCGATTGTGGCCGATCCCGCAAGCGGTGTATGCGGTCCCGCGTCGTGGTTTGTGCTAGGCGTGACACCGAGGTGGCAGTGTAACAATGTCTGTGTCCAGCCCGGTGCGAAGCGTCTTGTTCGCCCATCGCTCCATGAACGAGCCGTCGAATCCTCCTCTCGTCGTCAGCGACGCCATCGACCGCGCAGCGCGGCGCGAGTTGTTGGCGCATGCGGTGGCGCAATCGGTCGGATCGGGGCCGGCGCTGGTGCTCGCGGCCATGATCGTCGCGGTGCTGGCGGCCTGGAACGGGCGCCTGCCGCAGGCGATCGCCATGATGTGTGCCGTCCTCGTCTTGTGGTACTTGCGCTGGCGCATCGGGGCGCGCCTCGGCGCGGAACCGACCGCGGCGCGCTTGACCGCCCTCACCTGGGCCTTCCAACTCAACATGGCCTGCACCGGCGCGGTCTGGGTGTGCGCGCTGGTGTTCATCCTTCCGTTTGTGCAGCCGGTGCAGATGGTGTTGATGCTGTTGATCGTGGTCGGCGCGATGATGGTCGCGCTGCCGGTGTGTTCGATGGTCGATGGCGCGGTCGAGATCTATGCCTTGCCGCAAGCCGTCGCGACCGGCGTCGTCGGCTATGCGCATGGCTACATCGATGCGCCGATGGCGATCGCGACGGGCGCGGTCTTCACCTTCGTCTTGCTGCGCACCGCGCGCGCCTACCGCCGGCTCGGGCGCGACGCGATCATGCGCCGGCTGAGTTCGGAGGCGGCCAACGAGGCGCTGCGCCAGGCCAACGAACACATTGCGCGGACCAACGCCGAGCTGCACTCGGCGATGGATTCGGCGCAATCGGCCGCGGTCGCCAAGACGCGCTTTCTCGCCAACATGAGCCATGAGATCCGCACCCCGATCAACGGCGTGCTCGGCGCGCTCGAACTGCTCGACCGCCAAGCGCTGTCGGCCCACGGGCGCGAACTGGTCGGCATCGCCGGGCGTTCGGCGCGCGCCTTGCTCAAGGTGCTCAACGAGGTGCTCGATTACGCGCGGGTCGACATGCGCCAGCCCGCGGTGCGCAGCGAGCCGATCGCGATCCGTGAACTGCTCGAATCGGTGCTGGCGCTGTTCGCGGCATCGGCGCATGCGCAAGGTCTGACCCTGCGCATGGAGGTGGACGCCTCGGTGCCCGCAACCATGAGCGGCGACGATCTGTGCTTGCGCCAAGTGCTCATGAATCTGATCGGCAATGCCGTCAAGTTCACGCCCACGGGGCGGGTCGTGCTCAAGGCGGCGCTCGACGGCCGGCGCCAGGATCTGCTCGTCATCGAGATCGCCGATACCGGCATCGGCATCGCCGAAGACGATCAGGCGCGCCTGTTCACGCCTTTCTTCCAGGCCGACAGTTCCGACGCCCGCATGTACGGCGGCGCCGGCCTTGGGCTGGCGTTCAGCAAGCGGATGATGGATGCGATGGGCGGCCACATCGCGATCCGCAGCGAACTCGGGCGCGGGACGACCGTGCGCATCGCCTTGCCGCTGGTCCAGCGCGTCGAGTCCGAAGCGCCGCGCGGCGTATCGGCGCATGCGCCGGCCAACGCCACCGTGCCGCGGGTCGCGCAGGCGCGGTCGCGCGTCCTGCTGGTGGAAGACAACGAGGTGAACCGCCTGGTCGCTTGCGAGATGCTCGCGGCGCTCGGATTCGCCGTCACCGAGGCGATCAACGGCAAGGAGGCGCTCGCGGCGCATTTGCGCGCACCGGCGACCTTGGTGCTCATGGATTGCCAGATGCCCGAGATGGACGGCTTCGAAGCGACACGCCTGATCCGCGAACAAGAGCGCCTGGGCCGCATTCCCTGGGTGCCGATCATCGCCGTGACCGCCCATGTGCTCGACAGCGATGCCGAGCGCTGCCGGGCCGCCGGCATGGACGATTTTCTGGCCAAACCGTATGGGCTCGATGAGTTGCGCAAGACCATCGCGCGCTGGATCGAAGACGCGCCGGCCGCATGAGCGCCGGACTCAGTCGTGCAGGCGCGAGCCTTCGGGCAGATGCGCGAGCAGGAACTCCATCTGGTCGGCCAGGATGCGCCGGTTGCGCAAGATGAAGTCTTCCCAGAGGCTCGGTATATAGGGCGCGTACAGCAAGGGCATGCGCGCCTGCTCGGGGGTGCGATTGGCCTTGCGGTGGTTGCAGGCGCGGCAAGCGGTGACCACATTCATCCATTCGTCGCGCCCGCCCTGGGCGAACGGCGCGATGTGTTCGCGCGTGAGTTCCTCGACCGGGAAACGGTCGCCGCAATAGGCGCAGACATTGCGATCACGGGCGAACAACTTGGTGTTGGTGAGCCCGGGCGTCAGATGAAAGGGATCGATGCGCGGCACGCCCTTGGTGCCGATGATGGAATTGATCCGCACCACCGATTGGCGGCCGGTTTGGGCATTGATGCCGCCGCGGAACACCGCGACTTCCGAGCCCAATTCCCAACGCACATCGCCGGCGGCGTAATGGAGCACTGCCGCCTCAAGCGAAATCCAGGATTGCGGGAGCCCCTGTGCGCTGAGTTTGAGGATCTTCATCGGTGTGTTCGCGCGGCGCATACGAGGGATAAGGAATTGCTGCCGCGCAAACCGAAACTACTCTACACCCGATGACGCCGGTTTGACACCCGGGCCGCGCCCGCCCCTCAATCGAGCGGGGTCACCTCGCCCCGACCCGAAATCGTTTGCGCGAGTTGCGGCTGGCCGCGATAGCGCACGTCGCCCGATCCCGAGATCGAGACCGACAAGGCGCCGCGCGCGTGCACTTGTCCGTTGCCCGAGCCCGCGATCTTGATCGCGACTTGTTCGCCGACCAGATCCGCGGCGCGCACATCGCCTGAACCGGCGATGCTGTAACCCTGGGTCGGCGCGCGCCCGGCGGCGCGGAAATCGCCACTGCCTTTGATCGACACCGCGACGATTTCGGCTTCGAGCCGATCGACCGAGACATTGCTGGACCCGACGATCGAGACCTTGAATTCACCGGTCTTCAAGTGAGCGATGCGGACATCGCCGGAGCCCGTGACCACCAATTGGTCCAGGGATTGGACGCGCACTTGCGCGACGAGCTTGCTCTCGGTGCGAAACACCGCGCCCTTGTTCAGACCGATGTCGAGCATGCCATCGCGCACCGTGGTGTCGATCAGCGCCTGCAGGTTGTCGTCGGCCTGCACGCTGACCGATTCCCGTTCCCCTTGCTGGATCAGCACGTCGATCGGGCCGCTCACGCGCACGGCATGAAAGCCCGCGACCGCGCGCGGCTGGTCCACCAGGCGGCCCGACCCGACGACGCGGCCGTTGCTGCCGCCGACCACGATGGTGCGGGCGCTGGAGGAGTCTTCCGGGGCCGCCGCGCGCGCGGCGGGCGCAGCCAGGAAGACCGGGACCAGGCAGCACGCGCACAGCGCACGGGCAAAGCGGGAGCGGGCGATCGGCATGGGCATTCTCCAAACTGCAACAGGCAGGCCGCCATCGTCGTCCATCGGCAGCCGCCCTACACGCGGCATGCGACAGAATGCCGGGTGCGCGCGCCAGCTTGCGTCGGCGCGCGACCAATCGCCGGCCGGTCGGGCGGCTCCCCGATCCCGGCACTCGACCATTTGCCCTTGCCCGCCATGAACCCACCCGCCGCTACCGATCGCCCATACGACATCGCCATCATCGGCGGCGGCCACAACGGCCTGGTCTGCGCCGCCTACCTCGCCGCTGCGGGCTTGTCGGTCGTGGTCGCTGAACGCCGCGCGGTGCTCGGCGGCGCGGCCGTGACCGAAGAATTCCATCCGGGCTTTCGCAATTCGATCGCAAGCTACACGGTGTCCTTGCTGCATCCGCAGGTGATCGCCGATCTGCGCCTGGCCGAGCATGGCCTGCGCGTGGTCGAACGGCCGTTCGGCAATTTTCTGCCGCGCGAAGATGGGCGCGCGTTTCGCCTCGGCGGCGGGCTCGCCGCAACCCAGCGCGAGCTGGCCAAATTCAGCGCCCGCGATGCCGAGCGCCTGCCGCATTACTACGCCATGCTCGACCGCGCGGTCGCGGTGCTGCGCGAACTCAATGTGCGCACCCCGCCCGCGCTCGGCCCCGCGGCCGGTTGGTCCGATTGGTTGGCCGGGCTCGATGCCGGCCGGCGCTTCAAAGCGCTCGACATGGCCACCCGGCGCGACCTGCTCGCCTTGTTCTCGGGCTCGGCCGGCGATCTGCTCGACCGTTGGTTCGAAAGCGATCCGATCAAGGCCGCGCTCGGCTGGGATTCGGTGGTCGGCAATTTCGCGTCGCCCTATGCGCCGGGCTCGGCCTACGTACTCTTGCACCATGTGTTCGGCGAGGTGAACGGCCAAGCGGGCGTCTGGGGCCATGCGATCGGCGGCATGGGCGCGATCACCCAGGCCATGGCGCGCGAATGCGCGGCGCGCGGCGTCACCTTGCTGACCGAAGCGCCGGTCGCCCAGGTGTTGATCGAGACCCGGCGCGGCGCGCCGCATGCCTGCGGCGTGGTGCTCGAAGACGGACGCGAGTTGCGTGCCCGCGCGGTGGTCGGCAATGTCGGTCCGAAACTGCTGTACGGCCGCATGATCGATCAGGCCTTGCTCGAACCCGATTTCCGCCGCCGCATCGAGGGCTTCAAGACCGGCTCGGCCTCGTTCCGGCTCAATGTCGCGCTGTCCGAATTGCCCGATTTCCGCTGCGCGCCCGGCACCCAGGCGCAGGATCATCATGGCGCGGGCGTGCTGTTCGCGCCCGATCTCGGCTTCATGGAGCGCGCCTATTTCGATGCGCGCTCACGCGCCCACAACGCGGGCTGGTCGCGCGAGCCCATCGTCGAACTCAACATCAGCAGCGTGCTCGACGACACGCTCGCGCCGCCCGGCCAATACGTCGCGTCGATGTTCTGTCAGCATTTCGATCCGGCCTTGCGCGAACATTGGGACGAGCATAAAGACGCGGCCGCCGCATCGATCATCGACATCGTCGAACGCCATGCGCCGAATTTCCGGCGCAGCATGCTCGGGCTGCAAGTGCTGTCGCCGATGGATCTCGAGCGCACCTTCGGCCTGATCGACGGCGACATCTTCCATGGCGCCTTGCAGCTCGATCAGCTCTGGGCCGCGCGTCCGGTGCTCGGCTATGGGCATTACCGCGGCCCGGTGGCCGGGGTTTACCTTTGCGGTTCGGGTGCGCATCCGGGCGGCGGCGTCACCGGCGTGCCGGGCATGAATGCCGCGCGCGAAATCGCACGCGACTTCAAGCGCGGCAAAGTGGCGCGCGCCGGCTGAGCGCCGGTTGCGAACACGCGTCGTGCGTGCGGCGCGAATCCGTGCGCAATCACATGCCGCCAGCGGCGCGGTCCGCCGCGCCGGCTCAGAGCTTGGCCAGCACCGCCTCGGCGCCCGAGACTTCGTACTTGCCCGGCGCTTCGACCGCGAGATGCTTGACCACGCCGTCATCGAGCACCATCACATAGCGCTGCGAGCGCACGCCCATGCCGCGCGCGGTCAGGTCGAATTCGAGGCCGAGCGCCTTGGTCCAGGTCGCGCTGCCGTCGCCGAACATGCGCACCTTGCCGGCGGTCTTTTCCTCGCGCGCCCAGGCGCCCATCACGAAGGCGTCGTTCACGCTCACGCACCAGATGTCGTCCACGCCCTTGGCCTTGATCGCGTCGTGGTACTTCACGTAGCTGGGCACATGCTGGGCCGAGCACGTCGGGGTGAAGGCGCCCGGCAGGCCGAAGACCACGATCTTGCGGGCCTTGACCATGTCCGCCACTTGGAATGCGTTGGGGCCGATGGCGCAGGCGCCGTCGGGCTGTTCGAAGTATTCGTACAAAGTGCCGTCGGGCACGCGGTTGCCGATGCTGATGCTCATGATTGAGGTCCTTGTCGTTGGTCGTGTGACGGTCTGGTGGTCGGCGGGGTGGGTTCCCGCAGGCGCTTCAGGGACGCGATTGCGCCAGGGCTTGCGCGAACCGATCCACGCCTTGATCGAGCGTCGCGGTGTCGGCGGCGATGCACCAGCGGATGAAACCTTCGCCTTCGGCACCGAAGGCCAGGCCGGGCGCGAGTCCGAGTCCGTGCTCGCGCACCAGCCGCTTGCAGAATGCGACGCTGTCGGTCAGGCCGTCAACACGGAAGAACGCGTACATGGCCCCGGGCGCGGCAGGGGCATGGACGCCAGGCAGGCCATTGAGGCGCGCGCACAGATGATCGCGTGCGCTGCGGTAACGCGCCTGATCGGCGGCGATATCGGGATCGCCGGCCCGGATCGCGGCCAGACCGGCGGCCTGCACGAACCCCGGCGCGCAACTCGTGTTGTATTCGATGAGTTTGCCGAGTTCCTCGATGAAGGCGGTCGGCGCGCAGATCCAGCCCAAGCGCCAGCCGGTCATGCGCCACGCTTTGCTGAAACTGTTGGTCGAGACCAGGCGATCGTCGGGATCGGCGAGGTCGAGAAAACTCGGCGCGCTGGCGCGCCCTTGCGCATTCTCGGGGCCGAACCAGACCCGTTCATACACATCGTCGGCGATGATCCAGATGCCGAGCTTGCGGCAATGCGCAAGGACCGCGCGCTGTTGCTCGGGCGTGATGGTCCATCCGGTCGGGTTGTTGGGCGAATTGAGGACCAGGGTCGCGGTGCCCGGGGTGAGCGCCGCGATCAACCGGTCGAGGTCGAGCGTCCAGCCGCGCTGGATGTCGAAATCGAGGGCGACGCGCACGACTTGCGCGCCCTGGATCTTGGGTGCTTCAGTCAGGTTGGGCCAGACCGGGGTTACGCAGACCACGCGCGCACCGGGGCCGGCCAAGGCCTGATGCGCGAGCGCCAGCGCGCTGACGCCCGAGGACGTGACGGCGATCCGATCGGCGCCGAGGGGGCGGCCGTGCAACCCGTTCAGGTAGCCCGCGATCTCGGCACGCAGGTCGGCCACGCCGAGGTTGTGCGTATAAAAGGTGTCGGCGGCGGCGAGGGCGGTCCGCGCCGCTTCGCGGATGAAGTCGGCGGTCGGCCGGTCGGGCTCGCCGAACCAGAATTTCAGGACGTCTTCGCGGCCCATGCCGGCATTGGCGACTTCGCGAATACGGGAGGCATACAGATCGAGCACCGCCTGGCGCGGCAAGGTGGAAGAGGAAGGCGTGTCGTGCATGAAAACCCTGCGTGTTTTGCGCCCTGAGACCGCCGGGCGCACGGTATAGTCGGATTCAGCATTTGCTTAATACACACTAGCATGAGCGCCGCGTCCTACCGCCCCAGCCTGCCCACCGTCCTGATCGCGGGCGGCATCATTCTCACGCTTGCGATGGGGATCCGGCATGGTTTCGGGTTCTGGCAATTGCCCATGGTCCAGGCCAATGGCTGGACCCGCGGCACTTTCGCGTTCGCGATGGCGGTGCAAAACCTGGTGTGGGGCGCGACCCAGCCCATCGTCGGCATGATCGCCGACCGCATCGGCGCCTTGCGCGTGCTCGTGATCGGCGCCTTGCTGTATGCGGCTGGGCTGGCCTTGATGTCGGTTTCGTCGAGCGGCTGGATGTTCACCCTGTCGGCCGGGGTGCTGATCGGGACCGCTTTGTCGGGCACCACGTATTCCATCATTTATGCGGTGATCGGCCGTGTCGCGACCGAGGCCGAGCGCAGTTCGGCCCTGGGCATCGCGGCTGCCGCAGGGTCGTTCGGTCAATTCATCATGGTGCCGATCGAGCAAGGGCTGATCGGCCACGCCGGATGGCAAGAAGCGCTCTGGTTGTTGTCCCTGGTCGCGCTGGCCATGATCCCGTTGGCCTGGCGGCTGCGTGAAAGCCGGGCCGAGACCGCGCATGGCGGCGCGCATCAGAGCATCGGCGCCGCGATCCGCGAAGCCTTCGGTCAGGGCAGCTTCCGCTGGCTCATGGCCGGTTATTTCGTTTGCGGCTTTCAGGTCGTGTTCATCGGGGTGCATTTGCCGGCCTATCTGAAAGACCATGGCATGGCGCCCGAACTCGCGGTCTGGTCGTTGGCGCTGATCGGCCTGTTCAACATCTTCGGGACCTTCACCGCGGGCCGATTGGGCGCGCGCTGGCCGAAAAAACTGCTGTTGTCGGGGATCTATTTCACGCGTGCGGTGGTGATCGCCCTATTCCTGATCGCGCCCTTGTCGGTCTGGAGCGTGTACGCGTTTTCGGCCGCGATCGGCTTCCTGTGGCTATCGACCGTGCCGCTGACCAATGGCGTGATCGCAACGATATTCGGGGTGCGCTATTTGGGCATGTTGTCGGGTTTCGTCTTTTTCAGCCATCAGGTCGGTTCGTTCGTCGGGGTCTGGGCCGGAGGCTATCTGTACGACCGCCTCGGTAACTACAATGTGGTCTGGCTGATCGCGATCGCCTTGGGCGTGTTCGCCGGTCTGGCCAATCTGCCGATCCGCGAGCGTGCGATCGACCGGGCGCAGGCGGCGCCCGCCTGATGGGGGTGACATGACCGACAGTCCGATGCAAGGCCGACGACGCTGGGCCAGCGCGCTGATGGCGTTCGGACTGGCGCTGGCGATGCTCGGCGCGTTTCTTGCCTATCTGCGACCCGAGTTCGTCGTCGATCTGGCGGGCCGTATGTTCCTTTGCTCCTGATACCTCCATGGAATACATCAACATCGCGCCCGAGCAGGCGCAAGCGATGCTCGCCTCGGGCGAGATCACCTTGGTGCTCGACACTCGCGAACTGCATGAATGGCAGGCCGGCCACATCGACGGCAGTACCGTGCTGCCGGTGCCGAGCGGCGAGTTCCAGGTGTTGAGCCGGCTGCAAGAGTTGGCCCCGGTGCATGATCAGGCGGTGCTCGTGCATTGCCGCAGCGGTGTGCGCAGCTTGCGCGTCATGCCCCAGATCGCGACCTATGGGTTTCGCCAGATCTACCATCTGCCGGGCGGCATTCTGAGCTGGGCACAGGCCGGGTTGCCGATGGTCGCTTGAGCGGGTCGGCGCGCGCCCAGCAGGTAGAATCGCGCCCCAATCGCGATGCGCCATCGGCGCCGCACTCCGTCTTCTTCTTCATTTTCCAGTCATCGGAATCCAGTCGGCATGGCCCCAACACGCAAAATCGTCGTGCGCCAATCGCGCGTTCATGGCAAGGGCGTGTTCGCCCTGGTCGATATTCCGCGCGGCACCCAGATCATCGAATACAAAGGCGAGCGCATCACCTGGGCCCAGGCGATGAAGCGTCATCCGCACGACCCCGAAAATCCGAACCACACTTTCTTCTTCGACATCGACGATGACCGGGTCATCGACGGTGGGCGGCTGGGCAACAGCGCGCGCTGGATCAACCATTCCTGCGGGCCGAATTGCGAGGCCAGCCAAGTCAAGGTCAATGGTCACACCCGGGTCTTCATCCACGCCAAGCGCGACATCCGCGCCGGCGAAGAGCTTTTTTACGATTACGGCTTGATCATCGACGCGAAACTGACAAAAAAACTGCGCGATGAGTACAAATGCCTTTGCGGCAGCCGTCGCTGCCGGGGTACGCTGCTGGCCTCGACGCGCGGCTAAGCGCACCGCGATCCGCGACGCAACGATTGCAGAATTAGGCCCACCGACCGGCCGTGCCGGACGGCGCTATTGGAGAGGAGTCCATGGCCATCGAGTTGTTCAACAACGGCAAGCATGTCTGCCTCATGTTCCCCGACCTGATCTCGGACGGCGGCGAGGTGGTTCAGGCCAATCAGTTCCTGATCGTGGACAACGGCCATGGGATGCTGCTCGATCCGGGCGGCACCCTGACCTACAACGACTTGTACCTGGCGATCGCCCGGTATTTCCAACCCAAGAATCTCGATTACCTGTTCGCCAGCCATGCCGATCCGGACGTGATCGCCGCGCTCGACCGCTGGCTCACCGGGTCGAGCACCGCCTTGTTGATCTCGTCGGTCTGGGCGCGCTTCATGCCGCACCTGTGCAAGGAAGGCAAGACCGAGGCGCGCATCATCTCGATTCCCGATCCAGGCGGCGATGTGCGCCTGGGCGATTGCACGCTCAAGATGATCCCGGCGCATTTCATGCACGCCGAGGGCAATTTCCATGTCTACGATCCGGTCTCCAAGATCCTGTTCTCGGGCGACCTGGGCGTGAGCCTCACGCCGCCGTCCAAGGTCGCGCGGGTGCAGGACTTCGACGAGCACATCGGCCATATGCGTGGCTTCCATCAGCGGTACATGCCGTCGAACAAGGTGCTCAAGCTCTGGGCCAACATGGTCCGCACGCTCGACATCGAGCAACTCGTGCCCCAGCACGGTTGCCCGTTCATCGGCAAGCCCATGGTCAACCGGTTCATCGACTGGATCGAGCAACTGCCGTGCGGCATCGATCTCGTCGACCAGAACATGTACCGGGTGCCGCAGAACACGCTGCTGGCCTGAGCAATACCCACAGACCTTGCAAGCCCATCGCCGGACCTTAGGGTTACGGCGATGTTGTTCGCCTTTTTGTTCCGCTAGAGTCGGGTCGAAAGATCACCGCGTGTCGAGCGCGCGGGACTACTCTGGAGGAAGCACCTATGCGTATCGGAATCATCGGCATCGGCGCGATGGGCTGGAATGTCGCGCGCGCATTCATGCGTGGACCCAACGAAGTCCTGGTCCGCGACATCCGGGATGAAGCCAACGAAATCGCCGAACTTGGCGGCGCCACGGTCTGCGCCTCGCCAGAGGCCATCGCGCGCGAAAGCGATGCGATCCTGACCTTCGTCGTCGATGGCCCGCAGACCGAAGAGATCATGTTCGGCGCCGATGGCGCCGCCGCCGCCCTCAAACCCGGCCAACTGGTCTTGTTGTGTTCGACGATGGCCGCCGACGAGGTCGCCAGCATCGGCGCGCGGCTAGCCGAACGCGGGGCGGTGGTGCTCGACACGCCGGTGTCGGGCGGCCCCGACCACGCGCGCGAAGGCGCGTTGACCATGATGGTCGCGTGCACGCGCGCGGCCCTCGATCAAGCGCGGCCGGTATTCGACTACATGGCGCGCGATGTTTTTCATATCAGCGAAACGCTCGGCGATGGCGCGCGGGTGAAATTGGTGAACAACATGCTGGCCGGCACCAATCTGACGGCGACCGCCGAAGCGCTGTCGTTCGGCGCCAAGCTCGGGCTCGACTTGTCGATGCTGTTCAATGTGGTGCGCCATAGCTCGGGGCAGAGCTGGATCGGCGATGATCGGTATCGCCGTTTGCTGGTCGGCGACCATGTGCGCCGTTCTTCGCCCGAAATACTGGCCAAGGACCTGCGTCTGGCCATGAAACTCGCACACGACGCGGGTTTCGAGCCGGTTCTGGCGCGCGATGCGGCCGGGATTTTCGACGAAGTCGGCACCCGTTTCGGCGCTTATGACGATGCGGAAGTGGTGCGCTGGTACGACGAACGCGCCGGGACCCGGGTGGTTTCCCGGCTGGCTTCACCGCCGGCTTAAGGCGGCGCTTGCGCCAGATCCGGGGCCGTGCAGTTACATCCTGCGTCGGCCTGTGGATGTATGTTTTTCTGATTGAACCAAATCTGCGTGCGGGCTAGCCTCAGCGCGCGGTAACCCGTGCGTCCGGCACGGATGGCCGCGTTTTTTCGCTCAGGCCATGACATTCGTACGGTTTCCTTTGGTTTCGCGATCCTTCGTCGGCGCGATGCTCGCTGCGTTCGCAGTGGTCATCACGCCGCTCGTGATCGCGCTCGCGATTGCTTCATCCCAGGTCAATGCCTTGGCGTTGCAAGCGCAGGCCTCGGTGATGCGCGCGGCGACCTATGGCGAGCAATCGCGCGCGCTCGACGATGCCTTGTTGGCGATGGAACGCACGGTGCGCCAAGGCCATGTGCTCGGTGCGGCCGAGGTCATCGACGCTTATGGCCGACAGCGCGAGCGTTTGTTGCGCGCCGCCGCACAACTCGGTGGCCCCACCGGTGTCCCGCGTGAGCGCATCGACACCGTCAAGGCTCAGGAAGAGCTGGTGTTTTCGACGCTGCAAAGCGACGGATCAGCGATCGCGCTCGTGCATTGGCCGGCGCTCGCGAGCGCTTGTACCGCCTTGATCGATGCCGCCGGGCAGGCCGTCGCCGCCGACCGCGAAGCGATGGTCGTGCGTCCGACCCAGGTCGCGCACGCGGTCTTCGGCTTTGCGGCGCTCGCCTTGCCGGTGGCCTTGATGCTGGCGGCGCTGTTCGCCTGGCGCCTCGGGCGGCCGATCGCGAACCTCGGCCGTGCGATCCATCGGCTCGGCGATGGCGACATCACTTCCCCGATCGCAGTTCATGGCCCGTCCGACATCGCACGGCTCGGCGTGCAGCTCGACTGGCTACGCAATCGCCTGGTCGAATTGCAGACCGCCCGGCGCACGCTGCTGCAAAGCGTGTCGCATGATCTGAAGACGCCTTTGGCCGCGATCACCGAAGGGCGCGCTTTGCTGGCCGAAGGCGTGGCCGGGGCGGTGTCGCGCGACCAGCAGGCCTTGCTCGATCTGATCGCCCTGAACGCCGAACGGCTGTTGGCGCGCATCAACGCGCTGGTCGAGGCCGGCGCGCGCATGCAGGCGCGCGGCGTGGCGACCCGCGTGGCGATGTCGACGGTGGTCGAAGACGTGCTCGCCGAGCATGCCTTCGTCTGCGCCACCCGGCGCTTGCGGGTGCAGGCCGACCTCGAAGCCATCGATGTGCATGGCGACCGCGAACAATTGCGCATGATCGTCGACAACCTGGTGTCGAACGCGATCAAGTATTCGCCCGACGGCGGGGCGATCCGCATCGACACGCATTGCGAGGGCGAACGCCTGTGCCTGCGCGTGGGCGACGAAGGCCCCGGTGTTTCGCCCGAAGAGGTCGAGCGCATCTTCGCGCCCAACGCGCGCGGCTCGGCGGCCGATGTCATGAATGTGCCCGGTTCGGGCATGGGGCTGGCGCTGGCGCAGTCGCTCGCGCGGGCCCACAACGGAACGCTGCGCCTGGAGGCCGCTAGGCCCGGACGCGGCGCCATCTTCGTGCTCGAACTTCCCTGCATGAACGAGGCCGCCTATGCATAAGGTCGCTTTACGTCGATCGATGGCGTTCGGACTGGGCGGGCTGCTGGTCGCCTGCTCGGCCACCCCGCCGCCGGTACGCCCGGCCGTCGTCGAAGCACCGCCGCCCGCGCCATCGCCGTTGTTGTTCTGGCAGACCGCGCGCGGCCTGGCCGGCAGTCGGCTGATCGCGCTGTCGCGTCAATACATGGTGCAAACCGACCCGGATTCGCGCCTGCGCCTGGCCATGGCGCTGGCCGCGCCTTTGCACCCCGAGCGCGACGAAGTGCGCGCGATCGGGATCGCGGACGAGATCGCGCAGATGCGCGATGCGCCGCCGGCGACCCGCGAGGCCGCCGCGTGGTTCTCCGCGTGGCTCACCGATTCACGTCGCAACGATCTTGCGACCAGACGTACGCAGGCCGATGCCAAACGCATCGAACAGCTCGAAGCGCGTGTTCGCGACAGCGAGAAGCGCGCTTCGGAAGCCGAGCACAAGCTCGACGCGCTCAAACAAATCGATCGCGAAATGACCGAACGCCCGAGCGGCCGCGCCGCTCGACCGTAGCCAACTAATCAGGGAAGACCAAACGCCATGCATACCGCCCGCTCGAACGGATCAATGCGCTCCACGTCCGACTCGCCTCGCGTCATGATCGTCGATGATGACGAATCCTTGCTGACCCTGCTGAGCATGCGCCTGGAGGCCTCGGGACTCAGCGCAGTGACGGCGCGCACCAGCGTCGAAGCCTTGGGGCTGTTGACCGCGTTGCGCCCGCAACTGGCCATCGTCGATTTGCGGCTCGCGCCTCCGGGCGTCGAACCCAGCGAAGAGCACGACGGCCTCGCGCTGTTTCGCAAGATGCGTCGCATCGAGCCGCGTTTGCCGGTCATCATCCTGACCGCGCACGGCTCCATCCCCGACGCGGTCGCCGCCACCCGCGAAGGCGCGGCCGGCTTTCTGACCAAACCGTTCGACGGTCGCTCGCTGGTCGACGAGGTGCGCCATCTGTTGTCTTTCTCGGCCACCGTGCCGCCCACGGCCGGGCCGAGTTGGCGCCAATCGATCATCACGCGCAATCGGCGCATGCTGGCCTTGGTCGACGAGATCGCGCGCGTCGGTCCGCTCGATGCGACGGTGTTGGTCACCGGTCCGTCGGGCAGCGGCAAGGAACTCGTCGCGCGCGCCGTGCACGCCGCGAGCCCGCGCGCCCAGGGGCCGTTCGTCGCGATCAATTGCGCGGCCTTGCCCGAAGCGCTGCTCGAATCCGAGTTGTTCGGTCATGTGCGCGGCGCGTTCACCGGCGCGGCGGCCGATCAACCGGGATTGTTTCGCTCGGGCGAAGGCGGCACCGTCTTCCTCGACGAGATCGGCGACATGCCCTTGCCGCTCCAAGCCAAGCTGCTGCGCGTCTTGCAGGAACGGCGCGTGCGTCCGGTCGGCGGCCAGCGCGAAATCGAGGTCGATGTACGCGTGATCGCGGCCACCCATCGCGATCTGCGCTCGATCCTGGCCCACGGGGCGTTCCGCGAAGACTTGTTCTACCGGCTCAATGTCGTGCGTCTGGCGTTGCCCGGACTGCCCGACCGGCGCGAAGACATTCCTTTGCTGGCCGCCACCTTCGTGCGCTCGGTCGGCGCCCGGTATGGGCGCGCCAATTCGACCTTCACGCCCGAAGCGCTCGAAGCCCTGGTGCACGCGCCTTGGCCCGGCCATGTGCGGCAATTGCTCAATGTGGTCGAGCAATGCGTGGTCTTGTCCGACAGTCCGCTGATCGGCCGCGATGCGGTCGATCGCGCGCTCGCGTCGTCGGCGCATGCCACGCCGGCCTCGATGCGCATGCCATCGTTGGCCGACGCGCGCGCGCAGTTCGAACGCGACTATCTGGCGCAGATCCTCAAACTGTCGGCGGGCAATGTGGCCGAGGCGGCGCGGATGGCGCGCCGCAACCGCACCGAGTTTTACCGGTTGCTGCAACGGCATGGCCTACGCGGGGATTTGTTCCGCAGCTGACGCCTGGGCGAGCGGCCGGCGCCGCTCGCCGGCCGCTCGCAGACGGTCGGTCGTCGGCGGGCGGTCGGATCGCGCATTGTGGTGACGCGGCTGCGCGGGACGGCCCCGACCTCTTAGAATCGCGCTCTTGCGCGCTCGCCGGGCGCGATTCTCGGAGGTTGGTATGTCTCAGGGTGGGTCGTCGCTCAAGGCCGTGCTGTTCGCGTTGGGCGCCAACGGCGGCATTGCCGTGTCCAAATTCGCTGCGGCGGTCTATACCGGTTCGGGCGCGATGCTCGCCGAAGCCATCCATTCGACCGCGGACTGCGCCAACCAGGTCCTGCTCTTGCTCGGCATGCGCGAAGCCAAGCGCGAGGAATCCGAGGACCATCCGCTCGGGCACCACCGCGCGTCCTATTACTACGCGATGTTGGTTGCCTTGCTGCTGTTTTTCATGGGCGGCGCGTTTTCGGTCTATGAAGGCGTCGAGCGCTTGTCGCATCCCGAGCCTTTGCAGAATCCGATCGTGGCGCTGATCGTGCTCGGCGTTGGTTTGGCGCTCGAATCGGCATCGTTGTGGGGAGCGATGCGCGAGATCAACAAGAACCGCGGCGCGAAATCCTTCATGCAATGGTTTCGCGAAACGCGTGAAAGCGAGCTGATGGTGGTGGCCGGTGAAGACATCGCCGCCTTGCTCGGCCTGACGCTGGCGTTCATCGCGGTGATCCTCGCGATGGTGACCGGCAATCCCTTGTTCGATGCGCTCGGCTCGATCGGCGTCGGCGTGCTGCTGATCTTCGTGGCGACCATGGTGCTGCGCGAAGTCAAATCCATGATCGTCGGCGAATCGGCCTCCCCGGAAGTGCGTGCCGCGATCGCGGCCTTCCTCAATGCACGGCCCGAAGTGCAAAGCGTGCTGCGGCTCATCACCTTGCAATGGGGCGGCAAACTCGTGGTGGCGGTGCAGGCGCACATGGCACCGCAAGGCGGCGAGACCGAATTGGTCGCCGCCATCAACCGGGTCGAGGCCGATCTGCAGGCGGCCTTTCCGCAGGCGCGCTGGGTCTTCTTCGAGCCCGATGTGCCCAAGCCATGAGCGCGGCGCAGGGCGTGCGCTTCGTCTGGCGAACGCGCCGTCTGGCTAGCGGGCCTTCTTGGCGGCGGTCTTCTTGGCAGCGGCCTTGGCGGGCGCTTTCTTGGCCGCCGTCTTGGCTGCAGCGCTGACGCGTTTGGCGGGCGTCGGCGCGTCCTCGTCGGCCTGCTTCGCAGCCGACTTCGCGGCGGTCTTGGCGGCTGATTTCGCCGCAACCGTCTTGGCGGCCGGTTTGTCCGCCGGGGCTTCCTCCGCAGGCGCGGCCGCGCCGGCCTTGGGTTCGCGCGGCGCAAACTCGAAGCCGACCTTGCCGTCCTTGACCACCAGGAAAGCCTTGAACTTGCGCCCGTTGCGGTTGCTGACGAAGTTGGTCAGCAGATCGGTGCGGCCGTCGCGCAGCAGTTTTTCCATCTGCTCGCGCGAGACTTCCTGTTGCAGGATGACCTTGCCCGAGCGGAAATCGCAGGTCTTGGTCGGCGTGTGCTCACAGGTGTAGCTCATGCCGTGCTCATAGACCTTGCCGCCGCATTTTGGGCAGGTGCCGAGCGGCGTCTGGCCCGAAAAGTCCACCGGCTCGCCGTCTTCGTCATCGCCGTTGCCCTGGCCGAAATCGAATTCGAGCTTGAACGCGTTGCCGGTTTCTTTCTTCAACTCCGCGTCTTCGCTGATGCGCAGGATGGCCGCGAACGGCCGGCCCATCTTCGAGCGGAAGCCTTGCAGCGGACCGATCTCACGCTTGGCGAGCAATTCCTCGACCTCGTCGATCTCGAACTGGCGCGAGCCCGGCACCTTGGTCATCGAGAACGCACACTTCTCGCACGCGAAGCGGCGGTAGTTCTCCTTGACCACGCCGCCGCAATTCGGGCACGGGGTCTTGAGCGTCGCGTAATCGCCGGGAATGGTGTCGCTGTCGTATTCCTTGGCGCGCTTGACGATCTGGGTCGTCATGCGCGCGATTTCCTTCATGAATTCTTCGCGCTTGAGCCGGCCGCGCTCCATTTGCGCGAGCTTGTATTCCCATTCGCCGGTGAGTTCGGGCTGGGTCAGTTCGGGCACGCCCAGACCATGCAACAGCGTCATGAGCTGGAAGGCCTTGGCGGTCGGGATCAGGTCGCGGCCTTCGCGCACCATGTATTTCTCGCCGATCAGACCTTCGATGATGGCCGCGCGCGTAGCCGGCGTGCCGAGGCCGCGCTGGGCCATGGCTTCGCGCAACTCGTCGTCGTCGATGAGCTTGCCGGCGCCTTCCATGGCGGTCAGCAAGGTCGCTTCGTTGTAGCGCGCGGGCGGCCGGGTCTGCAGACCGAGCGCGGCGACTTCGCGCGCCAGCGGTTGCTCGCCCGCCTTCACCGGCACCAGGTTCGCATCTTCGTCCTGGGCTTCCTTGCCGTAGACCGCGAGCCAACCGGCATTGACCAGCACCTTGCCTTCAGTCTTGAAGGTATGGGGCGCGATGGTGGTGATGCGGGTGGTCACCAGATATTCGGCGGCCGGGAAGAACACCGCCAGGAAGCGCTTGGCGACCAGGTCGTAAATTTTTTGCTGGACCTCGTTGAGGCCTTTGGGCGCCTGCGTGGTCGGGATGATCGCGAAGTGATCGCTGATCTTGGTGTTGTCGAAGATCCGCTTGTTGGGCTTGATCCAGCCGTTCTTGATGACTTGCGAGGTGAACGGGTAGTAATTGTTCGACTCGCCGACCGCTTCCATCGTTTGCTTGACGGTCTTGAGGTAGTCCTCGGGCAGATGGCGCGAATCGGTCCGCGGATAGGTCAGGACCTTGTGCTTTTCGTACAGTTCCTGCGCGATCGACAAGGTGGTCTTGGCGCTGAAGCCGAAGCGGCCGTTGGCCTCGCGCTGCAAGGACGTGAGGTCGTACAGCATTGGCGAAAGCTGGGTGCTCGGTTTGGCTTCTTCGGTGACGACGCCGGGCTTGCCCTTGCAGGCCGCGACGATCTGTTCGGCCTCGGCCGCGGTCCAGAGCCGGTTGTCGCGACGCTCGGGATCATCCTCTGACTTCTTGAACTTCTGGTCGAACCATTTGCCGTCGTAATCGCCGGCCTGGGCCGCGAAGGTCGCCTTCACTTCCCAATAATCGCGCGGCACGAAGCCTTTGATCTTCTTTTCGCGGTCGACCACGATCGCGAGCGTCGGGGTCTGGACCCGGCCCACGGTAGTCAGATAAAAGCCGCCGCCCTTGGAATTGAAGGCGGTCATCGCGCGGGTGCCGTTGATGCCGACGATCCAGTCGGCTTCCGAGCGGCTGCGCGCCGCATGCGCGAGCGGCTGCATGTCGGTGTCGGAACGCAGGTTCGCGAAACCGTCGCGGATCGCGGCTGGCGTCATCGATTGCAGCCACAAACGGCGTACCGGCTGTTTGGCCTTGGCGTTCTGGACGATGAGCCGGAAGATCAGCTCGCCTTCGCGCCCCGCGTCACACGCGTTGATGAGTTCGCCGACATCTTTGCGCCGCAACAACTTGTTGAGCAGCTTGAGCCGGTCTTCGCTCTTGGCGATCGGCTGCAGCGCGAATTCCTGAGGAATCACGGGCAGATGGGTGAAGCTCCATTTGCCGCGCTTGGGATCGTCTTCGGCATAAATCTCGACCAGATGGCCGACTGCCGACGACAGAACGTATTCGTCCGACTCGAAATAGCCGTCGTGCTTGGTGAAACCACCCAAGGCCTTCGCGATGTCGTTCGCGACGGAAGGCTTTTCGGCAATGATCAGGGCTTTGGATGACATGTCATCAGGCAGTCCGCGACGGACCCCCCACGGTGTCTCGCCCGGTCAAGGGGCGCCAAGTGTAGGTGCAATGCGAGAAGCGGCGCAAGCTGAGGGGCGAAAGCACGCGCTTACATGGGCGCAAAGTCTCTCCGGCCCAACAACACGCGGACAACAGCGGGGCGAGCCGGCGCCCGGCTCAATGCAATTCGCGCGGCGAACCGTCGTCGAGCAGCTCTTCGAGGATCAGCGCATCGACTTCGGTTTCCTGGCTCCACAACACCATCAGCACGATGATCTTGAGCTTGTCGGTCGAAATCGGTGTTTCGCCGACGGCAGTGGCGCGATCGACGATCAATTCGCGCAGCACCGGATCGAGCAAGCCGGCCGATTCGAGAAAGGCGAGGAAGCCGATCGCATCCACGCCCAGGCGGTCGTGCTCCCAGGCCGAGTAGATGCGCGTGGTACCGGTGGGACGAAACCCCTCGGGCTTGGGGCCGAGCGTTGCGGCCGACAGGCCATCGAGCCAATCGAGCGCTTCATCGATCTCGTCGCGCTCGAACCCCGCAGCGGACAGCTTGCGCACCAGGGCGTCCGATTCCGGACAGGCCTTCGGGTTGTAATAGGTCTCGAACAGATAAAGCAGGACATCGAACATGCGACCACTCTACCGCTAAAGTTCGGCCGCCTTCAACTATCTAGCGCTAGCGTCCGAGACGTTGCCAACGCGCGCCGGGCAGGCGCGCCACGCGCGCGTCGAGCTCCCAGTCGAGCAAGGCCGCCTGCAAGGCCGATGCCGCGGCGCCGGTGCGCTGGGCGAGTTCGTCGAGCGTGAACGGATCGTAACCGGCCGCCTCCAACCATGGCGGCGTGTCGGAAATCGGTTTGGCCGCGACCGGCGCAAGCTTGACGTCGGTGCCGACGGCCGCGAACTCTTCGAGGATGTCGCGTGCATCATCGACCAGCTTCGCCCCTTGTTTGATCAACTGATGACAGCCCTTTGACAACGGCGAATGGATCGAACCGGGAATCGCGAACACTTCGCGTCCTTGTTCGACCGCTTCGCGCGCCGTGATCAAGGACCCGCTTTGCGCCGCGGCTTCGACGACCAGGACGCCGCGCGCGAGCCCCGACAAGAGGCGGTTGCGCTTGGGAAAGTTGTGCGCGATCGCGCCCATGCCGAGCGGCTGTTCGCTGACCAAGGCGCCATGCTTGGCGATGCGCGCCGCGAGCGCCTTGTGCCGCGCCGGATAGACCACGTCGACCCCGGTGCCCAGCACCGCGACCGTGCTGCCGCCGGCATCGAGCGCGCCTTCGTGCGCGGCCGCGTCGATGCCCAGGGCCATGCCCGAGAACACGACTTGGCCGGCGGCCGCCAAGGTGCGCGCGAACTGGCGGGCGTTCTCCAAGCCGGGCACGCTCGCATTGCGGCTGCCGACGACGGCCACGCCGGGCCGGCTCAGCAATTGCACATTGCCGGCCACATATAACAGCAAGGGCGGATCGGCGAGTTCGAGCAGTTGGCGCGGATATTCCGCGTCGGCCAGACTCAACACGGCATGGCCGGCGGCGCGTTGCCAGTCGATCGTGCGTTCGATCAATGTCTCGAGCGTTTCGTCCGGCGCCGCCAGCAAGCGCTGGGCGAGCTGCGGTCCGGCCACGCGACTGATCGCATTCAGGCCGGTGTCGAACAAAGTCTGGGGCAGCCCGAACGCGCGCAACAAGGCCTGCGCCGTCACCGGTCCGACGCCTTCGCAGCGTTCGAGTCGCAGCCAGGCTCGCAATTCGTCAGGGTGGTCGATGGGCATGGCGAGCTCCGGAAATGGAAACGGGCGGCCGAGCCGCCCGTTCTTTCAGCCAGCAAGCAAAACCGTCAGTCGAGTTTGGACGAGAAGCGATCGCCCACGGTCACGGTGTTGGTCCCGTTCAGGATCAGGCCGTAACTGACATTGTTGAAGACGCGGAAGATGAAGACATAGCCGATCGGCTCATCGGGCAGCTTGACCATCTCGTTGCGCACCTCGGAGGTGGTGTCCTTGATCGTCGGGCCGTAGCGGTAGAGCCGGAACACCTGGCCCGGCTCGACGCCTTGTCCGGTGCCGCGGTTCAGCGCGATCACCATGTTGGTCGCAGCCTGGTTCACGCCGCCGCCGTAGATCGAGAGCACCCGGCCATCGATGTCTTTGTCGGCCGCGCGCGGAACGTAATTGACCGATTCGTTCTTGATCGCCGCGACCAGGCGGTCGCCCACGCCGACTTCCTCGCGTGCTTCGGTCAGGCGGAACGTGGCCGGATCGCCAGGACGGGTTTCGACGCCCGTGCCGAGATAGACGGCTTCATAAGCCACGATTTCGTTGGTGTCCGGATCGCGCAACGGACGTCCCGGCCGGTAGAACTGGTAGGAACCGATCTTGGACGCTGCATCGACGCCGCGCACATAAACCGTATCGCCCACGCCGGTGTAGACCCGGCCTTCCTGGGTCGCCACCACGCGCGGCGCGGCTTTCAGGCCGTCTTCCTCGACGATCAGCGGCTTGCTCAGGAACGGTTCGATCGCGCTCGCCGGAATCGACGGAATCGCGCTTTGGAGGTCTTCGGTCCGCACGCGCGGCGACAGGCGCACCACGCCGCCGACCGGCTCGCCGACGCGCAATTGAGCCCGGTCGCCGATGCGTTCGAGATACAGGATCTGTCCCGGATAGATCAGGTGCGGATTGCGGATCTGGTCACGGTTCATGCCCCAGAGCTCGGGCCAGCGCCAGGGGCTCGTGAGAAACTTCGACGAGATGTCCCAGAGCGTGTCGCCACGTACCACGGTGTAGGAATCGGGCGCGTTCGGCGCCAGTTCCGACAGCGGTACTCCGGCTTGCGCCACCTTGTCGGCGACGGCGCGTTGCTGTTGGGTGATCGGGTAATTGACGGCCGAGGCCGGGGCGGCGAAAGCGCTGAGCGCGATTGCGGCCACGAGAATCGGTGTACTGGGCTTATTCATGCACTCCCTCGATCCGGGGTGGTGGGGCCGGTAGCTGTCGAGCGGCAGCGGCGCCGCTGGGGCAGGTCTTTTGACACTTTGCGGAAGATTCTGCCGATAATGGCTTGATGTAGCAACAAAACTGCCCCACCTGGCGGCATGGATCGCACGCCCGCGGTGCGGGTTGTTGCAAATCCGTCTGCGCGGTGTGCGGCATTGGAGACGGATCGCGCCGGGCGGCGCGGTGTTTTTGGACCGAACGATGGCTTTGCTCAACATACTCGAATACCCCGACCCCCGATTGCACAAGACCGCCCAGCCGGTGGCCCAGGTCGATGCACGCATCCGCCGCCTGGTGCAGGACATGGCCGAAACCATGTACGCCGCGCCCGGCGTGGGCCTGGCCGCGACCCAGGTCGATATCCATGAGCAGGTGATCGTCATCGACGTGTCGGAGCACAAGGACGCGCTGTTGGTGCTCATCAACCCGCAGATCGTCTGGGCGAGCGAGGCGCGCAAGGTCTGGAACGAAGGCTGCCTGTCGGTGCCCGGCTTCTACGACGACGTCGAACGTGCCGACCGGGTCCGCGTGCGCGCGCTGGGCATCGACGGCCAGCCGTTCGAGCTGGAGGCCGACGGCCTGCTCGCGGTCTGCATTCAGCACGAGATGGATCATCTCAAGGGCAAGGTATTCGTCGAATACCTGTCGCCCCTCAAGCGCAATCGTCTCAAGAGCAAATTGCTCAAGGCGGCGCGCGAGCGCCAGCGCGACACGGTCGCCTGAAGCGCGCGTGGCGGCAGGGATCGCGGCAGGCGCATAGAATGCCGCCCCGCCGTCCCTTGAATCGCCGCCGCGCCGCCATGCGACTCGTCTTTGCCGGAACACCCGAATTTGCCGCCACGGCCTTGGCCGCCCTCCAGGCCGCCGGGCACGAGATCGCGCTCGTGCTGACCCAGCCCGACCGGCCGGCCGGCCGCGGCATGAAGCTGCATCCGAGCCCGGTCAAGCAATTCGCGCTCGACCACGGGATTGCGATCATGCAGCCGGTGAGTCTGAGGCCCGAACACAAGATCCACGGACCCGAAGCCGCGGCGGCGCAGGCGGCGCTCGCGCGTTGCTTCGACGCGCCGGATGCCCCCCAGCTCATGGTCGTGGCCGCCTATGGATTGATCCTGCCGCAGGCGGTGCTCGACCTGCCGGCACGCGGTTGTCTGAACATCCATGCCTCGTTGTTGCCGCGCTGGCGCGGGGCCGCCCCCATCCATCGCGCGATCGAGGCCGGTGACGCCGAGACCGGGATCACCATCATGCGTATGGACGCCGGGCTCGATACCGGACCGATGCTGTTGACGCGGCGCCAGCCGATCGCCCCCGACATGACCACCGGGCGTTTGCACGATGCGCTGGCGGCGCTTGGCGGGGCGTCGATCGTCGAAGCCCTGGCGCAGATCGACACCCTGGTGCCGGTTCCCCAGCCCGCCGCTGGCGTGACCTATGCGAACAAGATCGACAAGCACGAGGCGGTGCTGGATTTCGCCTTGCCGGCACAAACGCTCGTCAATCGGGTGCGCGCTTTCGATCCGATGCCGGGGAGTGTGGCGATGCTCGACACGGCGCAAGGCCCGCTGGCGCTCAAAGGCTGGGTGGCGCAAGCCGCCGCCGGGCAGGGCGCGGCCGGAACCGTGCTCGCGGCCGATGCCCAAGGGGTGTTGATCGCGTGCGGCGACGGGGCGGCGATCCGGATCGCCGAATGGCAGAAGCCGGGCGGCAAGCGTTTGCGCGCGCGCGAATTCCTGGCCGGCTTGCCGATTGCACCCGGCGCGCGGTTTTTGCCACCGGCAAATGCCGAGTGAAATCCGGCTTGGATAAAGACCATGTTCGGCCTGCATGATCTCGGATTGTTCGTTGGCGCGGTCCTGCTGCTCAATCTGACGCCCGGTCCCGATACCGCCTATATCGTCGCGCGCAGCGTGGCGCAAGGGCGCGCGGCCGGCGTGTGGAGCGCGCTGGGTATCGCCACCGGGTGTTGCGTGCATGCGCTGCTCGCCGCTTTCGGGCTGACCGCCCTGGTCGCGGCGTCACCGCTCGCGTTCTCGATCGTTCAATACCTGGGCGCGGCCTATCTGATCTGGCTCGGGCTGCGGCTGCTGTTCAAGCGTGCCGAGGTCGCGGCGGCGCCGCGCGAAGCCGCGCCGCGCGGGCCGCGATCATCGCGTCAATTGTTCGGGCAAGGGCTGCTCACCAACTTGCTCAATCCCAAGGTGGTGATCTTTTTTCTCTCGTTCTTTCCGCAATTCGTGCACGCCGACAGCGATGCGCGCGCCAGCGCCTTCCTCGTGCTCGGCGCGATCTTCGTCGCGATGAGCACGGTCTACACCTGCAGCCTGGCGTGGATCGCCGGCACCGTGACGCAACGCTTGCGCAGCAACGCCGGCGTGCAACGGTGGTTGGAGCGCGGAACCGGCGCGGCGTTTGTCGCAATCGGTTGCAAACTCGCGCTCGCCCGGCCCGCATGACAGCCCCATGCGCTTGAATTCCTCGCGCCCAACGACATCTAATCAGCGCTCCGCCCGTTTGCGGAGGTCGAACCCGAAGGGATTGCCCGTATGTTCAACTACCTGAAGACCGCAGTACTGATGGCTGGCATCGTCGCCTTGTTCATGGCGATCGGCACGGTGATCGGTGGCCGCCAGGGAATGATGATCGCGTTCGCGATTGCGATCGCGATGAATTTCTTCAGCTACTGGTTCAGCGACAAGATGGTGCTGAAGATGTACAAGGCGCAAGAAGTCGATGAGACCACCGCGCCCCAGTTCTACAACATGGTCAAGGAACTCGCGGGCAATGCCGGCCTGCCCATGCCGCGCGTTTACCTGATCAACGAAGACGCGCCGAACGCGTTCGCGACCGGTCGCGATCCCGAGCACGCCGCGGTGGCGGCCACCACCGGCATCCTGCGCATTTTGTCGGCGCGAGAAATGCGCGGCGTGATGGCGCACGAACTCGCGCATGTGAAACATCGCGACATCCTCATCAGTACGGTCAGCGCGACCATGGCCGGCGCGATCTCGATGCTCGCGAATTTCGCGATGTTCTTCGGCGGCCGCGATTCCGAAGGTCGACCGGCAAATCCGATCGCGAGCATCGCGGTGATGATCCTGGCGCCGCTGGCCGCCTCCTTGATCCAGATGGCGATCAGCCGCGCGCGCGAATTCGAGGCCGACCGTGGCGGCGCCGAGATTTCGGGCGATCCGCAGGCGCTCGCCGCCGCGCTCGAAAAAATCCACCGTTACGCCCAAGGTATTCCGCTGGCGCCGGCGGAAGCCCATCCCGAGACCGCGCAGATGATGATCATGAACCCGCTTTCGGGCGGTGGTCTGCGTGGTTTGTTCAGCACCCATCCGGCGACCGAGGATCGGGTGGCGCGTCTGATGGAAATGGCGCGCACTGGCGCCTATCCGGCCTGACACCAGCACGATCGCGCCACCCGAGCCCGCCGCCATCGGCGGGCTTTTTCATCGATGAATTGCGCATGCTTGTTGCGTAATGAATGAAAATTCATGGGCATCGGCGGGGCGCCGTAAAATCCGGTCATGGCGCTCGCTCCCGATTCCCTCGCCGTTCAATTGCAGATGGCCGCCCAGGCTTGCGCCGCCGTGCGGCGCGGTGCGGCCTTGCCTGCCGCGATCGCGCAGGCGACCCGGCAGGCCGTTGCGGGAACGCGCGGCGCGGTGCAAGACATCGCCTATCGCAGCATGCGTTGGCGCGGTCGCGCCGATGCCTTGTTGAGCCGGCTGGTCGAGCGCATGCCGGCCGAGCCGGTGCGCGAACTGCTCGTGTGCGCGCTCGCGCAATTGAACGATCCGCAGCCGCCTTATCCGGCGCACACCCTGGTCGATCAGGCCGTCGAGGCCGCCCCGGCGCGCACGCGCGGGCTGGTCAACGCCGTCTTGCGCCGGTACCTGCGCGAAGCGGCGTCGCTGGGCCAGGCCTTGGCCCGCGATCTGGTCGCGCGCGAGAACTACCCGCGCTGGTGGATCGACGAAGTCCGGCGCAGCCAGCCCAAGCATTGGCAGGCGATTCTGGCCGCGGGCCAGCAGCTGGGGCCCATGACCTTGCGCGTGAACCGGCGCCGCGCGCGGCGCTCCGAAGTGCTCGACGCTTTGCGTGGCGCGGGCCTGCGCGCGCACGCGCTGGATGCCATCGGACCCGCATGGCCGACGCCGCAGGCGATCGTGCTCGAGACGCCGCGCGCGGTGCCGACCCTGCCCGGCTTCGACGAAGGCTGGTGGTCGGTGCAGGACGCCGGCGCGCAATTGGCCGCGCCGCTGCTCGATCTGCGCGACGGCTTGCGGGTGCTCGACGCCTGCGCGGCGCCGGGCGGCAAGACCGGACATGTGCTCGAAAGCGTCGATTGCGAGGTGCTGGCACTCGATGCCGATGGCGCGCGGCTGGCGCGCGTCGAAGAGAACCTGCGTCGGCTGGGGTTGTCGGCGCACTTGCAGGCCGCCGATGCCGCCCGGATCGACGATTGGTGGGACGGCCGGCCGTTCGACCGGGTCCTGGCCGATGTGCCCTGCACGGCTTCGGGCATCGTGCGCCGTCATCCCGACATCCGCTGGCTGCGCCGGCACGCCGATATTGACCAACTTGCAACAACCGCGGCGGCCATCCTCGATGCGCTTTGGCGGGTGCTGGGACCGGATGGCACAATGCTTTTCGCCACTTGCTCGGTCTTCGTGCAGGAGGGCGAAACCCAGTTGCGGCAATTCCTCGCGCGTCATCCCGACGCGGTCCGACTGGAAGCACCAGGGCAGTTGTTGCCCACCAATACCGATGCGCTCGACCACGACGGATTCTTCTATGCACGGGTTGCCAAGCGCATGCAGCGCTGAGCGACGCACGCGCATCGCGGAGTTCGCCGCGCCATGGTGGTCGCGCGCCGTCCGGGTCTGGACCCGGGTGTGCGCGGTGGCGTGTCTGCTGCTCGGCGCCTGGAGCAGCGCCTGGGCGGTCGGGATCGAGGCGCGCAATGCGAGCCTCGATGCGCAGGAAGACGGCTGGTATGCCGATGCCGATTTCGAGATCGATTTCAATCCGACCTTGGCCGACGCGGTGCAACGCGGCGTCGCGCTGTATTTCGCGGTCGAGATCGAAATCAAGCGCCCGCGCTGGTATTGGCTCGACGAGCGCGTGCTGCATGCCCAGCGCTCGGTGCGCCTGTCGTACAACGCCTTGACCAGCCAATACCGTGTGGTGGTCGGCGACGGCCCGCTGGCGCAACGTTTCGACGATGTGTCGAGCGCGATCGCCGCGATCGCGCATGTGCGCGGCTGGCGGCTCGGCGATCGCGGCGTGCTGCGGGCCGGACGGCAATACGAAGTCCAGGTGCGCATGCGGCTCGATACCAACCAATTGCCCAAACCCTTCCAGCTCAACGCGATCACCGATCGCGACTGGGCGCTCGCGTCGGACTGGCTGCGGTTCGAATTCAAGCCGTGACCGAAGTCATCGATCCCGATCATGCGCGCGTTCGCGCGCGCCGCATGCGGCGCGTGTTGCGTTATCTCGTGGTGGCGTTGGCGGCGCTCGCGGCCGTGTTGTTCTTCGTTTTCGTGTCGGCATCGGCGAACAGCGAGTTCTTCGAGCGCAATTACACCCTGCTGCTCTGGCTGAACGCCGGGCTGCTGGTGCTGCTGCTGCTCATGGTCCTGGTGCTCGCGTTCCGCCTGTGGCAGCGCTGGCGCAACGGCCGCTTCGGCGCGCGGCTCATGGCGCGGCTGGCTTTTCTGTTCGTCGCGATCGGCTTGTTGCCGGGGCTGCTGATCTATACGGTCTCGGTGCAATTTCTCGCCCGCAGCCTCGAATCATGGTTCAACCCGCGCGTCGATGCCGCGCTCGAAGCCGGCATCAACCTCGGACGCAGCGCGCTCGACGCTTTCAAGTCCGATGCCTCGGCCAAGGCGCGCGCGATGGCGCTCGAACTCGCGGATGCATCGCCGGGCATGATAGGCACCACGCTGATCCGGCTGCGCGAACAAGCCCAGGTCGGCGAGGCGATCGTCTTCACGGCCAACGGACGTTTGCTCGCCTCGGCGGGCGGCGGCATTTCGCTGGTGCCCGATGTGCCCAGCGGCGCGACGCTCGCACGGCTGCGGGTCGCGCGCTTCGTGGTGCAGGTCGAGGGTGAACCGACCGGCGAACCGAACCCCGGCGATGCGCTGAGGGTGCGGGCCATCACCTTGATTCCGCGCAGCGCCACGTCGCTCGATCTGGACGCCGAACAACGCTATCTGCAGATCGTGCAGACCATGTCGCCGCAATTCGAGCAGAACGCGCAAAGCGTCGCGGCGGTCTATCAGGATTACCAGAAGCTCTCGTTGGCGCGCGAAGGGCTGCGCAAGATCTATGCGATCACCCTGACCATGACGTTGTTGCTGGCGGCCTTCGCCGCCATGGTCGCGGCGCTCATCATGGCGACGCGCTTCGCGAAGCCTTTATTGACCCTGGCCGAAGGCACGCGCGCCGTCGCCGGCGGCGATTACCGGCCCTTGCCCGAAGCCGGCACCCGCGATGAGATCGACGCGCTCACGCAATCCTTCAACGCGATGACGGCCCAGCTCGGCGAAGCGCGCGCGCAGGTGCTGTCGCGCGAAGCGGAACTGGAACGCGCGAACAGCTTTTTGTCGAGCGTGCTGGCGAACATCTCGACCGGGGTGCTGGTGTTCGATCCGCGGTTCAGGCTCATCACCGCGAACGCGGCGGCGGCCGACATTCTCGGCGACGAGGTCCTGCGTTCGAGCGGCGTGGCGATCGACGATCTGCCGGCGATCCGCAGCATCGCCGTCGAATTGCGGACCCAATTCGAAGCCGAACTCAAGGATCTGGCCTGGCAACACGAATTCGAGATCGACCGCGGCGATGCCGGCGGCCTGGTGCTGCTGGCGCGCGGCTCGCGCCTCGCGCTCGCGTCGGGGCTCGGGTATGTCATCGTCTTCGACGATATCAGCGACGTGATTTCGGCCCAGCGCGCGGTGGCCTGGAGCGAGGTCGCGCGCCGGGTCGCCCATGAAATCAAGAATCCGCTCACCCCGATCCAGTTGTCGGCCGAACGCCTGGAAAAGAAACTGGCCGACAAACTCAGCCCCGAAGATGCCGCGATCCTGCGCCGTGGCGCGACCACGATCGTCGCTCAAGTGGCTGCAATGAAGCACATGGTCGACGAGTTCCGCGAATACGCGCGCATGCCGCCCACGCAACTGGTCCAGCTCGATCTCAATGGCCTGGTCGAGGACGTGCTGAGCCTGTATGCCGGCGCCGAGCGCGGGGTCCAGGTCGAGCTTGGCAGCGGCCTGCCGGCGATCGAGGGCGACGCGAGCCAATTGCGTCAAGTCATCCATAACTTGCTGCAAAACGCGCAGGACGCGGTCGCTGCGCGCATGCAGACTGGCGAAATAGGGCTAGATGACCTTGGTCAGTCGCGTGTCATCGTGCGGACCAGGGCGCTAGAATACGTGGCCTCGGATGGCGGCAGACATGATGCCGTCCGACTGGAGGTGCAGGATCGCGGAACCGGCTTCAATCCGAAACTGCTGCATCGCGCGTTCGAACCGTATGTGACCACCAAGGCGCGCGGCACGGGGCTGGGCCTGGCGATCGTGCGCAAGATCGTCGAGGAGCACGGCGCGCGCGTCGAGTTGCAGAACGTGGAAACAGGCGGCGCGCTGGTCAGCATCACATTTTTCCGCCTAGCCCGCGCTTGAGGGCGGGCTCAAAGAAACAAGGCATCTAGCATGGCAAACATCCTGGTCGTGGATGACGAAATCGGCATCCGCGAACTGCTGTCCGAGATTCTCGGCGACGAAGGACACGTCGTCTTTTCCGCCGAAAACGCGGCCCAGGCAAGGCGGTTGCGCAGTGAAGAGCATGTCGATCTGGTCTTGCTCGACATCTGGATGCCCGAGTGCGACGGCGTGACCCTGCTCAAGGAATGGGTGGCACAGCGGGTGCTGACCATGCCCGTCATCATGATGAGCGGGCACGCGACCATCGACACGGCGGTCGAGGCGACGCGCTACGGCGCGCTCGATTTCCTCGAAAAGCCGATCACCATGCAAAAGCTGCTGGCGGCCGTGCAAAAAGGCCTGGCGCGCGCGCAATTGCATCGCATGGCGCAACAGCAAAATGCCGCGCCGGCGACCTCGGTGCGCGTGGTGCCGGTCGAACCCGGGCTCAACCCGATGCCGGCGCCGGCCGTGGGCACGACCACGGTGCCGCGCGTGATGCAGCCGGTCGCGCCGGCGCCGTTCCCGATCAATCTCGATCTGCCCTTGCGCGAGGCGCGCGATGAATTCGAGCGCTTGTATTTCGAACACCATCTGTCGCGTGAGCACGGCAGCATGACCCGGGTGGCCGAACGCACCGGGCTCGAACGCACCCATTTGTACCGCAAGCTCAAGCAGCTCGGTGTCGAGCTTGCCCGTGGCGCGCGCCGCGCCGAAGCGGCCGCCAATGCCCAGGCCGCGAGCCTGGGCGGCGCCGGCGTTGTCGGCGACGACAAGTTCGCCCCGTTGCCCTCGAAGTTCTGAGCGGCACCGCCGTCGCGGCACGGCGGCGCCGATTCCGGTAGATTGGCGCGGTGGCACGCCGCATCGGGCGGCGTGCGTTCCTCTCTGCAACGACCGCGCTACATGAAAATCATCATTCTCGGCGCCGGCCGGGTCGGCGAATCGGTCGCCGAGAGCCTGGTATCGGAACAGAACGACATCACCGTCGTCGACACCGATGCCGCCAAGCTGACGCACTTGCAGGAGCGGTTCGACCTGCGCACCCTGACCGGCAACGCGATCCTGCCCACGGTCTTGCGCGATGCAGGCGCCGAAGACGCCGACATGCTGGTCGCGGTGACCGCGCTCGACGAGAGCAATCTGGTCGCCTGCAAGCTGGCCCAGCAATTGTTCAATATTCCGACCCGGATCGCCCGGGTGCGCTCGGCCCAGTTCCAGGATGTGCCCGAGATCACCGGGGAAGGCGGTTTCGAGGCGCAGACCATCATCTGCCCCGAGCAAAGCGTGGTCGATGTGATCGAGCGCCTGATCGAGTACCCGGATGCGCTACAAGTGCTCGAATTCGGCGATGGGCGGGTGAGTCTGGTCGCGGTACGCGCCGAAGAAGGCGGGCCCATCGTCCAGCACCGGATCGGCGACATGCGCCAACAGATTCCGGGGATCGATTTGCGCATCGTCGCGGTGTTCCGCAACGATCGGCCGCTCAAGGTCAGCGGCGAAATGGTCATCCAGGCGGGCGACGAAGTGTTCTGCCTGGCCGCGACCCAGCATATCCGCACCGTCGTCGGCGAGTTGCGGCGCATGGATCGGCCGGTGCGCCGGGTCATCGTGGCCGGCGGCGGCAACATCGGCCTGCGCCTCGCGCGCAGTCTCGGCGACGATTACAACGTGAAGATCATCGAGTCGGTGCGGTCGCGTTGCGACTATCTGGCCACCCAATTGAGCGCCAGTACGCTGGTGCTGAACGGGGACGGTACCGACGAGGATTTGCTCGTCGACGAAAGCGTGTACGACACCGATCTGTTTCTCGCGCTGACCGACGACGACGAAGACAACATCATGAGCTGTCTGCTGGCCAAGCGGCTCGGCGCCCGGCGCACGCTGGCGATCATCAATCGCAAGAGCTACGCCGAACTCATGCAAGGCGGCGCGATCGACATCGCGATTTCGCCCAGCCATGCGACCATCGGCGAACTGCTGCGCCACATCCGGCGTGGCGACATCGTCGCGGTGCATAGCCTGCGGCGCGGCGCGGCCGAGGCGCTCGAACTGGTGGCGCATGGCGACGCGAAGGACTCGCGCGTGGTCGGCAAGCGCATCGAGGACCTCGATCTGCCCAAGGGCGCGATGGTGGGGGCGATCGTGCGCGGCCTGCAAGGCGGCGCCGATGGCCAGACGGTGGGCACGCCCAAGGTCGTGATCGCCCACGACGATACGGTCATCGAATCGGAAGACCGCGTGATCGTCTTCATCGACAACAAACGCATCCTGCCCAAGGTCGAGCGCTTGTTCCAGGTCGGCATCGGCTTCTTCTGAACGATCGGCGATGGCCCGCAAACCCCCCAGTGTCCGCGCGCGCCTGATCGCGCCGGTGGTCCGCGCTTCGGAAGTGCCGGCCGGGTTCGTGCGCCAAGTGTTCCCGGTGCTCAACGTGCTGGGCTTCATCGTCATGCTGTTCTCATTGACGATGGCGGTGCCGCTCGGCTTGTCGTGGTATCTGCACGATGCGGCGTTCTACGCCTACGACGAGGCCATCGCCTACACCATGATCGGCGGCCTGCTGGCCTGGCTGATCACCTTGCGTCATCGGCGCGAATTGCAGGCCCGCGACGGGTTCCTGCTGGTCTCGTTGGTCTGGACCGTGATCCCGGCCTGCGCGACCTTGCCGCTGATTCTGTACTTTGCGCAGACCGCGACGCCGTTGTCCTTCGTCGATGCGTATTTCGAAACCGTGTCGGGCCTCACGACCACGGGCGCGACGGTGCTCAGCGGACTCGATGCCTTGCCGCCTTCGATCAATCTGTGGCGCCACCTGTTGGTCTGGCTGGGCGGCATGGGCGTGATCGTGCTCGCGGTGGCGGTGCTGCCTTTGCTCGGCGTTGGCGGCAGCCAGTTATACCGCGCCGAGACCGCCGGACCGATCAAGGACAGCAAGCTCACGCCGCGCATCGCCGAGACCGCGAAAGGTCTGTACGGCGTCTATGTGACGATCACAATCGCCTGCGTGCTGAGTTTTCGCGTGGCCGGCATGAGCTGGTTCGATGCGGTCTGCCATGCATTCTCGACCATGGGTCTGGGTGGCTTCTCGACGCACGATGCGAGCTTCGAGTATTTCAAGCATCGGCCTTGGATCGATTTCGTCGCGATCGTGTTCATGATCATCGCGAGCGTGAACTTCGCGATGCACTTCCTCGCCTGGCGCAAGAAGTCGACCCGGCCCTATTTCGATTGCCCCGAGGCGCGCTGGGTGTTCTTCACCCTGGTCGGCGGCAGCGTCGCGGTGTCGGCCTATTTGTACGCGAACGGTGTGCACACGAGCGTCAGTGAAGCCCTGCGGCAAGGCTTCTTCAACACCGTCTCGATCGCGACCACCACCGGGTTCGCCAGCGTCGATTACGAACGCTGGCCGATGCCGATCTGCCTGTTCATGATTTTTCTGAGCGCGTTCGCGACCAGTTCCGGTTCGACCGGTGGCGGCATCAAGATGATCCGCGCGATCGTGATCCTCAAGTTGGCGCGGCGCGAGCTTGCGCGGGCCTTGCACCCGCGGCTCATCAGTCCGGTGCGTCTGGGCGAAAGCGCGGTCGACGCCAACGTGCTGTATGCGATCTTCGCCTTCTTGCTGCTGTATAGCGCCACCATCATCGCGGGCGCGTTCACGCTGATGCTCAGCGGCCTGGATGCCAAGTCGGCATTCACCGCGATCGTCGCCTGCATCAACAACATGGGCCCGGGGTTGGGCAAAGTCGGGCCGTCTACGAACTACCAGTCGCTGAGCGATCTGCAGACCGCGGTCTGCACCGCGGTCATGCTGCTCGGGCGCCTCGAACTCATCACGCTGCTGGTGCCGTTCACGCCCACTTTCTGGCGCAAATAGGCGCGCGGGCATGGCGATCGCGGTGCAGGTCCTCACGCGCGCGCAAGCCGCGCACCCGGGCGCCTTGCTGCCTCCCGCCGGGCAGCGCTGGGCGATGTTGTCCGATCCATGGTTCGACGCTCCGTCCGAATCGCCCGGCCTCGATCGCCATGGGCTGTTCGGTTGCGCTTGTTGTGCCGGCAATCTCGCGCTGCGGGTCACGCTCGGGCGCCTGATCCGGCGCGGTGGCTATGCGCGTGTGTTGATCGTGGTCGCCGACGAAAGCCATCGCGCGGGCGTCCTCGCCGTGCTCGGCGAAGCGCAATTCGCGCCGCATTTGACCCTGCTGCCAGCATGACTTGCCGGGATTCGTGGAATTTCCCCGGTTTTTCCCGGCTTGAACCCGGTCAAGTCAGCCTCAGATCTGCCGTTATCCAAGTTGTGGAGTGAAAGACTAGGGATTGAAGGCGGAGGCTCACCATGCACATGATCTATAACAGCCCGATGTACTGCGTCGTCGAGTTCCCCGGCGCGCTTGCCGATGAGCCCGAAGTCGCGGCGACCAAGGTGCGCGGGGGCCATGCTTTCCTGGGCGGTTACGAAATCATGGACAAGGTGTCGCGGCGCGAAATCTTCCTCGACGGCCAATTGGCCCTGCATTTCCGCGAACGCGTCAGCGAGCTCATCGACACCGAACCGTCGATGGAAGAGATCGACGAATTCCTCGGCGAGTTCGACACCTTGATGCAACAACCGGTCGTCATGCATTGACGCCATCGCGGCCGCGCTCGCGCGGCCGCGGCCCACGCCTCAGGCGAACTTCGCGATCAGCTCGGCCACCCGTTTGAGGTGCACCTCGGGCGCCAGATCCTTCTTGCGCGACTCCGCGAGCGGAAAAGCCTGCGGTTGCTGGATCGCGCACGCGAGCATGTTGAAGAAGGCCTTGTCGAGCGCCTTGCGGCTCGCCGACAACTGCTGGGCGATGTCTTCGCAGTTCGCGTCTTCTTCGATCATCTTCTGAATGCCGCGCAACTGACCTTCGATGCGCCGCAGGCGCACCACCATGTCGCGCTTGGCTTGCGCCTGTTCGGCGCTGTTCGAGTCGTTCATGCGCAGGTCCGGCAAGTGTCGGGCACTCCGAGCTTGCGCAGGATGAGGCCCAACGGACAGAAGTTCGTGAAGCCAAACTGTAGCAGGTTGGCCCCGACGAACGCCGTGAACCAAAGCCAGTACTTCGACACGAAGATCGGGCTCGCTTCCACGCCGAGCGCGAGCGAGATCAGGATGAAGCTACCCGCGAAAATGCGGATCAGGCGGTCGACGGTCATGCGGTTTCTCCTTGGGCGGTTTCGTATTGGCGGCGGTTGATGGCGTAGTACAAGACCGGGATCACGACCAGCGTGAGCAGGGTCGAGACGAAGATCCCGAACAAGAGCGAGATGGCGAGCCCGTTGAAGATCGGGTCGTCGAGGATGAACAGCGCGCCGAGCATCGCGGCCACCGCGGTCAGCACGATCGGCTTGGCGCGGGTCGCGGCCGCATCGATCGTCGCCTGCGCGAAGGTTTCGCCCTCGCTCAGCCGCAGATGGATGAAGTCCGATCGTCGCCTGCGCGAAGGTTTCGCCCTCGCTCAGCCGCAGATGGATGAAGTCCACCAGCAGGATCGAATTGCGCACGATGATGCCGGCCAGCGCGATCATCCCGATCATCGAGGTCGCGGTGAATTGCGCGCCCAGCAGCGCGTGGCCCGGCATCACGCCGATGATGGTGAGCGGAATCGGCGCCATGATGACCAAGGGCGTGACATAGCTCTTGAATTGCGCGACCACGAGCAGATAGATGAGGACCAGGCCGACCGCATAGGCGGCGCCCATGTCGCGGAAGGTTTCATACGTGACCTGCCATTCGCCATCCCATTTGAGCGCGGCCTGGCGGTATTGATCGCTCGGTTGGCGGATCCAGTATTCGGCCAGCGCGCCGAGCCCCATCTTTTCCATCGTCGAACGGATGCCGAACATGCCGTACAAGGGCGAGTCGGTGCTGCCGCCCATGTCGCCGTAAACATAGGTCACCGGCAGCAGGTCCTTGTGATAGATCGGCTGGTCGCGCGCGATCCGCGCCGCTTGCACCAGCTCCGAGACCGGCACCGGCCCGCTGCTGCCCATCACGCGCAGCTTGAGCACGCGGTCGAGGTCGCCTTGCTGCGCGGCGGGCAGGCGCAATTGCACCGGCACCGAATACTTGGCCTGCGGGTCATGGACCGGCGTCGCGTTTTCGCCCGCGAGCGCGATGCGCACCGTGCGCGCGATGTCGGCCGCGGCCACGCCGAGCAGCGCGGCCTTGTGCTGATCCACGCGCAGCACGATCTGCGGCGCGGGGTCGGCCGTGGAATCGTCGATCGCATGAATGTCGGCGGTGGTCGCGAAGGCGCCGCGGATCTGTTTGGCCAGGGCATTGCGCTGCGCGTCGTCGGCCGCATAGACCTCGGCGACGATGGGGCTCATGACCGGCGGTCCGGGTGGCACTTCGACCACTTTCAGATCGGCACCCCAGCGGTCGGCCACGGTCTGCAAAGCCGGCCGCACCGCGGTCGCGATCTCATGGCTTTTGCGATGACGTTCATGCTTGTCGACCAGGTTGACTTGCAGATCGCCTTGTTCGGGCGCGGTGCGCAAGTAGTACTGGCGCACCAGGCCGTTGAAGTTGATCGGCGCCGAGGTGCCGGCATAGGACTGCACGGTCGTCACTTCCGGCACCGCGCGCAACACTTCGGCCAGATCGGCCAAGACCGCATTGGTCCGCTCGACCGGGGTGCCGGTCGGCATGTCCACCACGACCTGGAATTCCGACTTGTTGTCGAAGGGCAGCATCTTGAGCACGACCAGCTTGACCGCGGCCAGACTCACGGAGATCAGGATCGCAAGCAGGATGCCGCCCCAGAGCAGGCGCCGATTGCGCGCCGCGCGCGGCACATCGAGGAAAGGCCGCATCACGCGCGTGAAGAGACTTTGCAGCCGGGCGCCGAGCTTGTCCACCGAGGCCGGCGCATGCGCATCGCCATGGCCGCCGGCCATGCCCAGCCGCAGCGCGAGCCAGGGCGTCACGATGAAGGCCACCAGCAGCGACAACAACATGCCCATCGAGGAATTGATCGGGATCGGGCTCATGTAAGGCCCCATGAGGCCGCTCACGAAAGCCATCGGCAGCAGCGCACCGATCACGGTCAGGGTGGCGAGGATGGTCGGCGCGCCGACTTCATCGACCGCGCCCGGAATCATCTCGGCGGCCGGGGTGTCGGGTTCGAGCGCGCGCCGGCGGTGGATGTTCTCGACCACCACGATCGCGTCATCGACCAGGATGCCGATCGAGAAGATCAACGCGAACAAGGACACCCGGTTGATGGTGAAGCCCCAGGCCCAGGACGCGAACAGCGTCGCCGCGAGGGTCAGCACGACCGCGATGCCGACCACCAGCGCTTCACGCCGGCCCAGGGTGGCCCAGACCAAGGCCACCACCGACAGCGTCGCGAAGATGAGTTTCTGGATCAGCTTCTGCGCCTTGTCGCTCGCGGTCTGGCCGTAGTCGCGGGTGATGGTCATCTCGACCCCGTCGGGGACGACTTCGCCCTTGAGCGCGGCGACCCGCGCGAGCACGTCCTCGGTCACCGTCGAGGCATTCGCGCCGGGCTTCTTCGAGATCGACAGCGTCACCGCGGGCCAGGCGCCATCGTGGTCGAAATGCGTGACATAGCGCGCCGGCAATTCCGGCCCGGCGCTCACGCGCGCCACATCGCTCAGATAGATCGGGCGGTCGCCGGCCACGCCGACCACGATGCGCTTGGCGTCGTCGGCGCTCTGGATGAACACGCCGGTGCGCAACTCGACTTCGGCGTTGTCGCGCACCAGGCGGCCCGCCGGGGTCGAGGCGTTGGCCGCTTGCAAGGCGCCCGCGACCTGGGCCGCGGTGATGCCCTGGGCGGCCAGGCGTTCGCTGTCGAGCTCGACCCGCACCACGGCGTCGTGCGCGCCCACCGTGACCAGTTCGCGGGTGCCGGGGGCGCGTTTGAGTTCGGTCTCGAGTGTATGCGCGATTTTTTGCAGATCGTAGGCACCGCGTTGCGGATCCTTGGTCGAGAGCGTGAGCGTCAGCACCGGCACATCGTCGATGCCTTTGGGCTTGACCACGAACTGGCCGACGCCCGCGTATTGCGGCAACCAATCGCTATTGCTGTTGAGCACGTCATACAGCTTCACCAGCGCGGCGATGCGGTCTTCGCCAACCTTGTATTGCACGGTCAGCACCGCCATGCCGGGTTGGGTCATCGAATAGACATGCTCGATGCCGGCGATCTGCGAAAGAATCTGTTCGGCCGGCACCGTGACCAGGCTTTCCACTTCCTTGGCGGTCGCGCCGGGGAACGGGATCAGCACATTGGCCATCGTCACATTGATCTGCGGCTCTTCTTCCTTGGGCGTGATCAAGACCGCGAAGATGCCGGCCAGCAGCGCGACCAGCGCGATCAAAGGGGTCAACGGCGATTGCAGGAAGACCCGGGCCAGCCGGCCCGAGATGCCCAAGGACCGGGACGCCGCGGCTTGAGGTGTTTCGACGGAATTCATGCAAGGCTCCGTGCGATCAGCGCTTGGCCGGCGCGGTGTTTTGCGCCGGTGCCGGCGCTTGCGCCACCAACACTGTTTCGCCGGCCTGGACCCCGGCGAGCACTTCGACCAGATCATTGGCGAAGCGCTCGCCCAGGCGCACCTGGCGCAAGGTCTTCTTGCCGTCGGCGGCCTGGACCTGCACGGCGGTCAACTCGCCGCGTTGCAGGACCGCGCGCGCCGGCACCACGAGGCGCTGGGCGCTGCCGATCACGAGGTTGACCTTGGCGGCCATGCCCGGGATCGCGAGTTCGGGTTTGGGCAGATCGACACGGATGCGCTGCGACAACGAGCGCGCATCCGCGGCCGGCAAGACGGTGAGCCGGCCGGCGGCCAGCGTCTGGTCGAGCGACGGCACTTCGACCGCCGCGACCCGCGCCTTGCCCAGATCGCCAACCAAGGCTTGCGGCACCGTGGCCGCGGCGCGCAGGCTGCCCGGCGCATAGACGACGAATAAAGTCTTGCCCGGGGTCGCGAAATCGCCCACGTCGGCACTGCGCATGGCCACCAAGCCATCGAAGGGCGCGGTGACCTCGGCGAAGCTGCGCACGGTGCCGGCTTGGTGCGCGCCGGCCTTGGCCGCAGCCACCGCCGCTTCGGCCGATTTCAATCCGGCTTCGGCCGAATCGAGCGCGGCCTGGCTCACGAAATTCTGTGCCCGCAGGTCTTTGGTGCGGTCGTAACTCTGGCGCGCCTGGAACAACTGGGCCTGCGCCTGCGCGACTTGGGCGTCGGCGGACGCGACACCCGCGTCGGCTTCGCGGGTATCGATGCGCGCCAGCACTTGCCCTTTGCGCACCCGGTCGCCGGCGTCGGCGCCGACCGCGAGCAGGCGGCCATTGATCTGGGCGGCCACATTGGCCTGCAAGGTCGATTCGATGACCGCATCGGCCGCGTAGATGCGCTCGACGGTGCGCACCTCGGCCTGGACCGCGGTTTCGGCGGCCGAGGCCGCGGCGTTCAGGGCGAGCAAAGCGAGGAACAGGACTGTTTGACGTGACATGTGATGAGGCCTCCAGGGCGCGGACTCTATACACAGGGGGGTATGCTGTCAACATACCCACCGGGGTATTTGATCGTTCTGTGACCGTGGCGACCCAGGCAGGGCGGGATAAGATGCACAACCCTTTCGAAAGCCCCCGACCATGACCGCCGCCCGCCGCCTGCCCGACCTGCTGCGCCAACGCATCCTCATTCTCGATGGCGCGATGGGCACCATGATCCAGCGCTACAAGCTCACGGAAGAACAATTCCGTGGCGACCGGTTTGCTGGTTTCGCGGTGCCGGGCAAGGACGTCTTTTTGAAGGGCAACAACGATCTGCTGTCGATCACCCAACCCCAGGTGATTCAGGAGATCCATGAGCAATACCTGGCGGCGGGCGCCGACCTGATCGAAACCAACACCTTTGGCGCGACCGCGATCGCCCAGGCCGATTACCACCTCGAAGCCTTCGCCTACGAGATGAACCTGGCCTCGGCGCGGATCGCGCGCGCGGCTTGCGACAAATATTCGAGCGCCGACAAGCCGCGCTTCGTCGCGGGCGCACTCGGCCCCACGCCCAAGACCGCGTCGATTTCGCCCGATGTCAACGACCCCGGCGCGCGCAATGTGAGCTTCGACGAATTGGTCGCGAGCTACCACGAACAAGCGCGCGGCCTGCTCGACGGCGGCGCCGATGTGCTGCTGGTCGAAACCATCTTCGATACCCTCAACGCCAAGGCGGCGCTGTTCGCGATCGACACCTTGTTCGAAGAGCGTGGCCTGACCGGCGATGCGCGCCTGCCGCTCATGATCTCAGGCACGGTCACCGATGCCTCAGGGCGGATTTTGTCGGGCCAGACCGTGGAAGCGTTCTGGCATTCGGTGCGTCATGCGCGGCCTTTGTCGATCGGCCTCAATTGCGCCTTGGGCGCAGCCTTGATGCGGCCTTACATCGCCGAAGTCGCCAAGATCGCCGACACCTTCGTGAGCGTCTATCCGAACGCCGGCCTGCCCAATCCGATGAGCGATACAGGCTTCGACGAAACCCCGCCGATCACTGCGGGCCTGGTCAAGGAATTCGCGCAAGCGGGCTTCGTGAACATCGCGGGCGGGTGTTGCGGCACCACGCCCGACCATATCCGCGCGATCGCCAAGGCGCTCGAGGGCGTTGCGCCGCGGGCGGTGCCGGCGGTGGAGCCGGGCGTGCTCAAACTCTCGGGCCTCGAAGCGGTCAAGATCGGCCCCGACACCTTGTTCGTCAATGTGGGCGAGCGCACCAATGTGACGGGCTCGAAAATCTTCGCGCGCCTGATCCTCGGCGAGCAATATGACCAGGCGCTCGCGGTTGCGCGCCAGCAGGTCGAGAACGGCGCGCAAGTCATCGACGTGAACATGGACGAGGCGATGCTCGATTCCAAGGCCGCGATGACGCGGTTCTTGAATCTCGTCGCGTCCGAGCCCGACATCGCCCGCGTGCCGATCATGATCGACAGCTCGAAATGGAGCGTGATCGAAGCCGGCCTCAAATGCGTGCAAGGCAAGGCGATCGTCAATTCGATTTCGATGAAGGAAGGTGAAGCGACCTTCCTCGAACATGCGCGCTTGTGCCGCCGGTACGGCGCGGCCGTGATCGTGATGGCTTTCGACGAACAAGGCCAGGCCGACACCTATGCGCGCAAGACCGAAATTTGCGCGCGCGCCTACAAGTTGTTGGTGGAGCAGGTGGGCTTTGCGCCCGAAGACATCATCTTCGACCCGAATGTGTTCGCGATCGCGACCGGCATCGAAGAGCACGACAATTACGCGGTCGATTTCATCGAGGCCACGCGCTGGATCAAGCAGCATCTGCCGCATGCGAAGGTGAGCGGCGGTGTGAGCAATGTGAGCTTCTCGTTCCGCGGCAACGAGCCGGTGCGCGAAGCGATCCACACCGTCTTCCTTTACCACGCGATCCAGGCCGGCATGACGATGGGCATCGTCAACGCGGGCCAGCTCGGCGTGTATGCCGATCTCGATCCCGAACTCAAGGCGCGGGTCGAAGACGTGGTGTTGAACCGCCGCCCCGCTGGCGGCATGAGCGCGACCGAACGTCTGCTCGAAATCGCCGACCGGTACAAGGGCGGCGCGGCCAAAAAGGAAGAAAACCTCGAATGGCGCGTCAAGCCCGTGGGCGAACGGCTCGCGCATGCGCTGGTGCACGGCATCACCGATTACATCGTCGAAGACACCGAAGCCGTGCGCGCCGAAATCGCCGCGCGCGGCGGCCGGCCGATCGAAGTGATCGAAGGGCCGTTGATGGACGGCATGAACATCGTCGGCGACTTGTTCGGCCAAGGCAAGATGTTCCTGCCGCAGGTCGTGAAAAGCGCGCGCGTGATGAAGCAGGCGGTCGCGCATCTGATCCCGTTCATCGAGGAAGAAAAGCGCCAGATCGAGGCCGCGGGCGGCGATGTGCGCTCCAAGGGCAAGATCGTCATTGCGACCGTGAAGGGCGATGTGCACGACATCGGCAAGAACATCGTCAGCGTCGTGCTCCAGTGCAACAACTTCGAGGTCGTGAACATGGGCGTCATGGTCCCGTGCAACGAGATCCTCGCGCGCGCCAAGGTCGAAGGCGCAGACATCATCGGCTTGTCGGGCCTCATCACGCCGAGCCTCGAAGAAATGGCGTATGTGGCTGCCGAAATGCAACGGGACGAGTATTTCCGCGTCAAGAAGATTCCGTTGCTGATTGGTGGCGCGACCACCTCACGCGTGCATACCGCGGTCAAGATCGCGCCGCATTACGAAGGGCCGGTGGTTTATGTGTCGGACGCGTCGCGCAGCGTCGGCGTCGCGGCCAACCTGCTCTCCGACGAAGCCGCCGGGCGTTACATCGACGATCTCAAGACCGATTACGACCGCATTCGCGCCCAGCATGCGAACCGCAAGGCGGTGGCCCTGGTCACGCTGGCCGAAGCGCGCGCCAACAAACCGGCGCTCGATTGGTCGGCCTATGTGCCGCCCCAGCCCAAATTCCTCGGCCGGCGCGTGTTCAAGAATTACGACCTCGCCGAGATCGCGCGCTACATCGATTGGCAGCCGTTCTTCCAGACCTGGGATTTGCACGGCGGCTTTCCGGCCATCCTCAACGACGAGGTGGTCGGCGAATCGGCGCGCAAGCTGTTCTCCGACGGCCAGGCGATGCTCAAGAAGATCATCGACAACCGTTGGTTGAGTGCGAGCGCGGTGGTCGCTTTCCTGCCGGCCAACACGGTCGATGACGAAACCATCGAGCTGTACACCGACGAAACGCGCAGCCAGGTGGCGCTGCGCTGGCACACCTTGCGCCAACAAGCGGCCAAGCGCGAAGGCGTGGCGAACAAGGCGCTGGCCGATTACATCGCGCCAAAATTCATCGACGGCAAGCCTTCGGGCATCGCCGATCATCTGGGCTTGTTCGCGGTCACGGCCGGCGGCGGCATCGACCGAATCGTCGCGCGCTTCGAGGCCGAGCATGACGATTACTCGGCCATCATGGTCAAGGCGATCGCCGATCGGCTCGCCGAAGCCTTGGCCGAACTCATGCACGAACGCGTGCGCAAAGACCTCTGGGGCTATGCGCCCGACGAAACGCTCGACAACGCGGGCCTGATCGCCGAGCGCTACCGCGGCATCCGTCCGGCGCCCGGCTACCCGGCCTGCCCCGAGCATGAAGTCAAAGCGCCGATGTTCGAGACGCTGCAGGCCTCAGACATTGGCATGAGCCTGACCGAAAGCTACGCGATGCTGCCCGCGTCATCGGTCAGCGGTTTCTACTTCGCGCATCCGCAGGCCCAGTACTTCAATGTCGGCGAGATCGGCGACGATCAACGCGCCGCGCAGGCGGGCACTTGTTCGACGGTGATGATGCCCTTGGGCGTGGCGTCCTTGCCCAGGATCTCGAAGATGCGCCGTGCATTGTCTTCGAACATGAAGATCTCGCCGGCGGCTTTGGAGGTGAAACGGACCAGACTCATCATGGGCTCCGCATGGGCAGTGGGTTCGAGTGTGCCATGCGCGCGGTGCACTTGCAGCCTGGGCGGGCCGCCGGTCGCACCCCTGTTCGTTATAATCGGCGCCCCATTTTCCACGGCGTAAACCGAGTGTTCGCGCCCGGTCTTTTCCCATGCTCCAGGCCACCAAACAGCAGATCGCGGACCAGCTTGCGCAAGTCGTTGCGCGTCTGACCGGCGCGCCAGCGCCCACGGTGCTGCTCGAACGACCCAAGGTGGCCGCGCATGGCGATCTGGCGACCAGCGTCGCGCTGCAACTCGCCAAGCCGCTCAAGAAGAATCCGCGCGAATTGGCCCAGGCCATCGTCGACGCCTTGTTGGCCGATGCCGATGCGCGCGGCCTGATCGCGGGCGCCGAAGTGGCCGGGCCCGGTTTCGTGAATCTCAAGTTGCAACCGGCGGCCAAGCAGGCGGTGGTGGCGCAGGTGCTGGCCGAGGGCGCGGGGTTCGGCCGCTCGAACGCCGCGCAAGGCGCCAAGGTGATGGTCGAATTCGTCTCGGCCAACCCGACCGGGCCTTTGCATGTGGGCCATGGCCGCCAGGCCGCGCTCGGCGATGCGATCTGCAATCTGCTCGCGGCGCAAGGCCATGCGGTCACGCGCGAGTTCTATTACAACGATGCCGGCGTGCAGATCGGCAATCTGGCGGTCTCGGTGCGCGCGCGCTGCCAAGGGCTGAAGCCCGGCGATGCCGATTGGCCCGAAGCCGCGTACAACGGCGAATACATCGCCGACATCGCGGCCGATTTCCTCGCCAAGAAGACCGTGCATGCCGACGATCGCGCGTTCACCGCCTCGGGCGATGTGAACGATGTCGAATCGATCCGCCAATTCGCGGTGGCTTATTTGCGCCATGAACAAGACCTCGATCTGCAGGCCTTCGGCGTCAAGTTCGACAATTACTACCTCGAATCGAGCCTGTACACCGACGGCCGGGTCGAAAAGACCGTGCAGGCGCTGATCGCCGCGGGCAAGACTTTCGAAGCCGACGGCGCGCTCTGGCTGCGCAGCACCGATTACGGCGACGACAAAGACCGCGTGATGCGCAAGTCCGACGGCACCTACACGTATTTTGTGCCCGATGTCGCCTACCACCTCGCCAAGTTCGAGCGCGGGTTCGCCAAGGTGGTCAACATCCAGGGCAGCGATCATCACGGCACCATCGCGCGGGTGCGCGCCGGGCTGCAGGCCGTCGGCCTCGGGATTCCGGCCGGCTATCCCGACTATGTGCTGCACAAGATGGTCACCGTCATGAAAGGCGGCGAAGAGGTCAAGATTTCCAAGCGCGCGGGCAGCTACGTCACGCTGCGCGACCTCATCGACTGGACCGGCCGCGACGCGGTGCGCTTCTTTCTCGCCAGCCGCAAGGCCGACACCGAATTCGTGTTCGATGTCGATCTCGCGCTGTCGCAATCGGACGAGAACCCGGTCTATTACGTGCAGTACGCGCATGCGCGCATCTGCTCGGTGTTGAATCAATGGAAGGAGCGCGACGGCGGCGACGAGGCCCGGCTCGCGCAGGCCGATCTGGCACCGCTGGTTTCGCCCAAGGAAACGGCCTTGATGCAACGCCTGGCCGAATTCCCCGAAGCGGTCGCCCAGGCCGCCGGCGAATTCGCGCCGCACCAGATCGCGTTCTATGCGCGCGAACTGGCGGCGGATTTTCATGGCTTCTACAACGCCGACCGCGTGCTGGTCGACGACGAAACGATCAAGCGCGCGCGCCTGGCCTTGCTGGTCGCCACGCGCCAGGTGTTGCGCAATGCGCTTGCCTTGCTCGGCGTGTCGGCGCCCGACAAGATGTGAAGCGCGCAGGCACAATCGGATTTTCTCGGGAGGCAGGAATGCGCATGGTTCAAGGGGCGCGGCATCAGGCGGGTAGCACCTTCATCGGTTTCATCGCCGGTCTTATCACCGGGTTGGCGATCGCGGTGCTGGTGGCTTTGTTCATCACCAAGGCGCCGATTCCGTTCATCGACAAAGGCGGCAACGCCAAGCCCGACGCGGCACCGGCGGCCGGCGCGGCCTTGCCCGATCCGAACAAGCCGTTCATCAAGGAAGCGGCCCAGCCCGCGCCGGCCCAGACGCCGGCTGGGCAGCCGGCCGACGGCGAAAAGAAATTCTCGTTCTACGATCTGGCGCCCGGCGCGGGCGACAAGCCGGCCGACAAGCCGGCGGCGCAGCCCGCCAAACCCGACGCCAAGCCGGCCGACGCCAAGCCCGCCGCCGCGGCCGACGACAAGACCAAATATCTGCTGCAGGCCGGCGCGTTCAAATCGCAGGCCGATGCCGAAGCCATGAAGGCCAAGCTCGCCCTGCTCGGGTTCAATGCCGCGGTCAGTTCGGCCGACAAGGACGGCGCGCCGGTCTATCGGGTGCGCATCGGCCCGATCGACAAGCTCGATGAGGCCAATCGCACCCGTCAGACGTTGGCGCAATCGGGGGTCGATGCGTCGGTCATGACGCTCAAATGAGCCGGGAATATCCTTGAATGTTGCAGGCTGCAACATCCCGGGCGTGAACCTTTCGGTAGGTAAGACGTTCCAGGCTTGGTAAGCTCGATTTCTCTCGAAAGGTTGACCGCATGAGCAACGCAAGCAAGCCGCTGACCCCGACCTCTTCCACGCGCCGCCTGGTGCTCGCCGGGGTACCCGCCGCCGTCGGCGCCGCCGCTTTGGCTGGGTTGCCGAACACGGCATCGGCGCAAGGTGCGCCGCAAGCCGGCAAGGAATACAAGCTCGTCAATCCGCCGCAGCCGCAGGCGGTGCCGGGCAAGATCGATGTGCTCGAATTCTTCTGGTACGGCTGCATCCATTGCGCACGTTTCCAGCCGAACCTCGAACGCTGGGCCAAGACCGTTCCCGCCGATGTGAACTTCCGCAGCGTGCCGGTCGCTTTCGAAGCCGATCGCGAGCCGCATGCGCGCATTTTCTTCGTGCTCGAAGCGATGGGCTTGCTCGGCAAATTCCACGCGAAGATGTTCCAGGCCATCGCGGTCGAGCACCAAAAGCTCAATACCCCGGATTCGATCGCCGATTTCATGGCCAAGAACGGCATCGATCGCCAGAAATGGCTTAGCTACTACAACGCATTCAGCATTCCGCCGCGTCTCAAGACCGCGCGCCAGACCTTCGAAGCCTACAAGGTCGATGGCACGCCGGCGCTGGGCGTCGCGGGGCGCTACCTGACCTCGCCGGCCGATGCCAACGGTGCCGATCGCGCCTTGCAGGTCGTCGATTACCTGGTCGACCTGACGCGCAAGGGCGGCGCGCGCTGAACCGGCGCTCGCCAGGCTGCAAGGAGCGCACGGCGTGGCGTTGAAGGTGTTCATCACCGGCGCTTCGAGCGGCTTGGGCGCCGCCCTGGCCCGTGCCTATGGGCGTGAAGGAGCGGCGATCGGGCTGCTTGCGCGGCGCCGTGCGCCGCTCGAAGCCCTGGCCAAATCCTTGTCGTCGCCGCGCCAATGCTATGTGGCCGATGTGAACGACGCGGCGGCCTTGCGTACTGCGGCCCTGGCCTACATGCGCGAGTTCGAATGCCCCGATGTCGTGATCGCGAACGCCGGGGTTTCGCACGGCACGATCACCGAGCTACAGGAAGACCTCGCGGTGTTCGAGCGCATCGTGCACACCAATCTGGTGGCCACGGTCGCGACCTTCCAGCCGTTCATCGAAGCGATGAAGGCGCGTCGCAGCGGCACGCTCGTGGCGATCGCGAGCGTGGCCGGGATGCGCGGCCTGCCCGGCGCCGGGGCTTACAGCGCGTCGAAAGCGGCCGTGATCGCCTATAGCGAAAGCCTGCGCCTCGAAATGTCGCAATACGGCGTGAAGGTGGTGACGATCGCGCCCGGGTATGTCGATACGCCGATGACCGAGGGCAATCCGTATCCGATGCCCTTCCTGCTGAGCGCCGAAGAATTCGCCAAGCGCGCCTTGCGCGTGATCGCGCGCGGCAAGCCGTATGCCGTGATCCCGTGGCAGATGGCGATCGTCGCGCGGGTCCTGCGCTTGATGCCGATCTGGTTGTACGACCGGTTGTTCGCGCGTGCGCCGCGCAAGCCGCGCTACGAGATCCTGCCCGGGCCGCATCGGACTTTGCCGACCCGTCTCGAAGACGGCGCGACTTTCGGCCAGCAGACCCTCGATTTCGGCGCCGACCTCGACGCCGATCGGCCGCCCGAAGTGTCCGGCGATGCGGCCGGTCGTTCGGACAGCGGCCGCCATGTGGCGGTGACGGCCGCCGCGCCCGAAACCCCGCCGACCGTGACGGTCTGGCGCGGCAAGGCGCAATGGCCCACCAATCGCTGAAGGCGGGCGCGACGCGGTTCAGCGCGCCTTGAAGCGCACCACGCCATCGGCGCCGATCGTGCGCTCGGCCGTGCCGGCGAACCACAAGGCATGCAGATGCGCGAGCGCTTCGCCGAGCGCGAAGGTGGTCTGGTGCACGTCGAGTTTGCGCCGGAACAGCATGGGCACGATGCCGGCCGCCGTCTGCGCCTGATCGGCGCAGGCCGCGCGCACTTCGGCCAAGCGCGCCGCGTGATGGGCTTCGAGCGCGTCGACACGCGCGTGTGCGCCTTCGAACGGCAGGCCATGCGATGGCAAGACCCGCACCGCGGCGTGCAGGTGCCGGTAATGCGAGATCGATTCGAGGAACCAGGCGAGCGGATTGGCCTCGGGCTCGATCGCCCAGACCGAGACATTGGTCGAGATCGTGGGCAGCAGCATGTCGCCCGAGATCACGAGGTTGAGCGCCTCGCAGACGAGCGAGGCGTGTTCGGGCGAATGCCCGGTGCCGACCAGCACGCGCCAGTCGTGCGCGCCGATGCGCACGCGCTCGCCGTCGCTCAGGCGGCGGTAGGTGTGCGGCACGTCGGGCACCATGTGGCGGTAGAAGCTGCCGCGCTCGGTGATCGCCGCCAACTGCTCGGCATCGACGCCATGGCGCAGGTAATGCGCGACCTGGGCCGCGGTATCGGTGCCCGGCAGGCCGGCCGCGATCGCGCGCGCGCTCAGGTATTCGCCGGTCGTGATCCACAGCGCGGCATCGAAGCGTCGGCACAGCCAGTCCGCCAGGCCGATGTGGTCGGGATGCATGTGGGTGCACAGCACGCGCACGATCGGCTTGCCGTCGAGCGCGGTGTCGATCAGGCGCTCCCAGGCCGCGCGCGTCGCCTGCGTCGCGACCCCGGTGTCGATGACGGTCCAGCCGCCCTCGTCTTCGAGCAGCCAGAGGTTGATGTGGTCGAGCGCGACCGGCAGCGGCATGCGCAGCCAATACACGCCATCGGCCACCCGCAGGCGTTCGCCATGCGGCGGTGGAGCGTCGTGCAACAAGCGGATCGAGGTGGGCATGGTGGTGGCGGGCCTGAGCGTGGGCGCCTATGATTCTAGCGGCGCGCTGTTCTGGCGCTTCGTGCTTACCCTGCCGAGTCCATGACCACCTATACGATTTCCGAGCTGTCGAAGGAATTCGACATCACGCCGCGCGCGATCCGCTTCTATGAAGACCAAGGCCTCATCGCCCCGCAGCGCGAAGGCAGCCGGCGCGTGTATAGCGGTCGCGACCGCACGCGCCTGAAACTCACCTTGCGCGGCAAGCGGCTCGGGTTCTCGCTGCACGAAATCAAAGAGATGGTCGATATGTACGAGTCGCCGCAAGACACGGTGCCGCAGATCGAGCGCTTTCTGGCCAAACTCATCGAACAGCGGCAGGCGCTCGAACAACAGCGCGAAGATCTCGAAATCACGCTGTCGGAAATCACCAATTTCGAACAGCAATGCCGGCGCCTGCTCACCGGCCGCGAGGCCGACGCCAAGGCGCGCAAACCGCGCGGCGGCGCCAATGGCGGCGCGCGCGCGGCGACCAAGCGCGTGGCGGCGACCGCCAAACGCACGCGAACCTGAGTGTCCGTGAATACCCGTAGCCGATGCGGTGCAATGTTTACGTTTACGTAAACGTCAACTAGAATCGGCCGGGCTGTTCGTCGGGAACAGCGGCGGTGTCCGGTGCCCGTTCGCGCCCGGTCGATGCGGCGCGCGCCGCAAGGAGCAGCCGATGACGATCGAACCGCCCAGGGCGAGCGGCGCACCCGCCGACCTCGTGTCCATCGCGTCGGCCGGGCCGGATACCGACGCGATGTTGCCCGCCGCCATCGTGCGCAAGATACACGGCAGTCTCGCCGCGCAAGGCCTGATGCGGCATCTGGAGGCGCGCATCGTGAAGCTCGCGCCCGGCCTGTGCGAAATCGAATTGCCGTTCTCCGACAAGGTCAGTCAGCAGCATGGATATTTTCATGGCGGCGCGATCGGCGCGCTGGCCGACATCGCGGGCGGCTATGCGGGGTACACCGCGATCGGCGCCGATGACGGCATCCTGACCGTCGAATACAAACTCAACATTCTGGCGCCCGGCGTCGGCGAGCGCCTGATCGGGCGCGGCCGGGTGCTGCGCGCCGGGCGTACCCTGACCGTGACCGCCGCCGACATCGTCGCGGTGAAAGACGGCGCCGAGAAACTCGTCGCCGTCATGCAGCAAACCTTGTTCACGATGCCGGGCATCGAACCCGCGCACCGCTACGCAGACCAAGAGGAGACGACACGATGAGCCAAGCGACGCCCCAGATCGATTTGCCCGGCCTGCGCTTTGCGCTCGGCGAAGACGTGGAAATGCTGCGCGACAGTGTGCGCGCGTTTGCCCAGGCCGAGATCGCGCCGCGCGCGGCCGAGGCCGATCGCAGCGATCAATTCCCGATGGACTTGTGGCGCAAATTCGGCGACCTCGGCGTGCTCGGCATCACCGTGGCCGAGGAATACGGCGGCGCCAACATGGGCTACACCGCGCACATGGTTGCGATGGAAGAAATCAGCCGCGCGAGCGCTTCGATCGGCCTGAGTTACGGCGCGCACAGCAATCTGTGCGTGAACCAGATCCATCGCAACGGCAATGCGGCGCAAAAACAGAAATACCTGCCCAAGCTCATCAGCGGCGAGTACATCGGTGCCTTGGCGATGAGCGAGCCTGGCGCGGGCTCCGATGTGGTCAGCATGAAGCTGCGCGCCGAGAAGAAGGGCGACCGTTACGTGCTCAACGGCACCAAGATGTGGATCACCAACGGTCCCGACGCCGATGTGCTGGTGGTCTATGCCAAGACCGATCCGGCCGCGGGCGCCAAAGGCATGACCGCCTTTCTGGTCGAAAAAGGCATGAAAGGTTTTTCGATCGCGCAAAAGCTGGACAAACTCGGCATGCGTGGCAGCCATACCGGCGAGCTGGTGTTCCAGGATTGCGAAGTGCCCGAAGACCATGTGCTCGGCAATGTGGGCGGCGGCGTCAAGGTGTTGATGAGCGGGCTCGATTACGAACGCGCGGTGCTCTCGGGCGGGCCGCTGGGCATCATGCAGGCCTGCATGGATGTGGTCGTGCCTTACATCCACGACCGCAAGCAATTCGGCCAGAGCATCGGCGAATTCCAGCTCATCCAGGGCAAGGTGGCCGACATGTACACCACGCTGATGGCTTGCCGCGCGTATTGCTACGCGGTCGGCCAGCAGCTCGACGCGTTGGGCGCCGGCCATGCGCGCACGGTGCGCAAGGATTGTGCGGGCGTGATCTTGTATTGCGCCGAGAAAGCGACCTGGATGGCCGGCGAAGCCATTCAGATTTTGGGCGGCAACGGCTACATCAACGAGAACCCGACCGGGCGTTTCTGGCGCGATGCCAAGCTGTATGAAATCGGCGCGGGCACGAGCGAGATCCGGCGCATGCTGATCGGCCGCGAATTGTTCGCCGAAACCCTGTAGGCCGCGCCGGGCGAACATCGTGAGCTTGGGTGCGGCGGTCGGGGGCAGGGCAAGCGCAAGCGCCGCGGGCGTTTCACCGCTCGCAACGCACGCGCGCGCACAGTGTCATCATGTGCGGCCCGCACGGCGCACTCGCCTCGCATCGGGCTTCATCAACCGGCTCCGGAGACCCTCATGAACTTGTTGCCGCTCGACACGCTGCTCTTGTTCGCGCTCGCATCCTTGCTGCTGGCGCTGACGCCCGGGCCCAACTGGGTCTATTTGTTATCGCGCACCTTGTGCCAGGGCCGGCGCGCCGGGCTTGTGTCCTGGGCCGGCACCACGCTGGGCTTCAGTTTCCACATGGCGGCGGCGGTGCTCGGTTTGTCGGCCTTGCTGCTCGCGGTGCCTTATGCCTACGACGCGGTGCGCTGGGCCGGCGTGGCCTATCTGCTTTACCTCGCCTGGGCCACGCTGCGCGGCGCGCGCGACCTGACCGGGCCCGACGCGAAACTCGCCGCGGTGCCCAATCGCACTTTGTTCACCCAAGGTGTGGTGTCGAGCATTCTCAACCCCAAGATCGCGCTGTTCTACCTCGCCTTGCTGCCGCAATTCATCGATCCGGCGCGCGGCTCGACCATGCTGCAAGGCCTGGGTCTGGGCATGGTGCAGATCGTGGTCACGGGGCTGGCCGATGTGTCGCTGGTGCTCGTGGCGGCGCTGGTCGCGCGGTCGCTGATGCGCCATCCGGCCTGGCTGCGCACCCAGCGCATCGTGCTTGGCTCGGCCTTCGGGGTGCTCGCGCTTTGGCTCGCGGCCAGCCGCAAGCCGGCTTGAGACCATGACCTTCATGGCACACGCATCATCCTGACACCCGACGGAGAATTCGACACATGGACACCGCGACCAAGACCCCACGCCCCGACCCGGCGCAGCTTGCTGCGATGTCGGGGCTTGAATTGCTGCGCGCGATGGGCCGCGGCGATCTGCCCGGCCCGCCGATCGCGCAGACCCTCGACTTCACGCTCGCCGAAGCCGAGCCCGGCCTCGTGGTGTTCACCGGCACCCCGCAGCGCATGCATTACAACCCGCTCGGCTCGGTGCACGGCGGCTACCACGCGACCCTGCTCGACTCGTGCATGGCGTGCGCGGTGCATTCGATGCTCGAGCCCGGCATGATTTACACCTCGCTCGAAATCAAGATCAATTTCGTGCGCGCGCTGACCGACGCGGTCGGCCCGATCCGCGCCGAAGGCCGGGTCATCAATGTCGGGCGTCAGATCGGCACCGCCGAAGGCCGCATCGTCGATGCGAACGGCAAGCTGTATTCGCATGGCACCACGACCTGTCTCATCTTCCCGATGAGTTCACCCTTGCCCAAGGGGGCCTGAGCATGGCGCAGGAACGTCCCGCATTGCACGCGCATGGCGCCCACGCGGCGCACCCATCCCGCGACGACGCGCACGTGCACGACGCGCATGACGAACATGCGCATGAAGAAGACGCGCATGGCGACGAGCACGAGCACGACGAACTCGACCTCGCGCTGCTGCAATTCTGGGACGACGCGGCCGCCGCGGCCGGACTCGACCCCGATGCCGATTGGGACGCATTCGCCTTCGGCGGCCCGGGCATGGACGCCACCGAAGTCGATGAACTCGCGGCGCGCGTCGCCAACGGCGTCAAGCGTGCGACCACCGCCTTGCATTGGGAACACGAAGCGACCGACGCGCCTTTGCCGCGCCCCGGCGATCTGCACATCATCCTCGATGCCGCGGGTGCGCCGTGCGCGCTGGTGCGCACCACGCGCGTGGACGTGATGCCCATTTGCGATGTGGACGAAGAATTCGCCGCCGTCGAAGGCGAGGGCGACGGCACGCTCGCGTATTGGCAAGACGCGCATTTCCGCGTCTTCAACGCGCTGGCGCGCGACCTCGGGCGCGAACCCGCGCTCGACATGCCGGTGGTCTGCGAGCGCTTCGAGCTCGTCTATCCGGCACCCACCGAAGGAGCCCGTTCATGAACGATCCCATCGTCATCGTCTCGGCCGCCCGCACGCCCATGGGCGGTTTTCAAGGCGATCTGAAAGATTTCACCGCGAGCCAGCTCGGCGCCGCCGCAATTCGCGCCGCAGTCGAACGCGCGGGCGTCGCGCCCGAACAGGTCGAGGAAGTCATCATGGGCTGTGTGCTGCCCGCCGGCCAAGGCCAGGCGCCTGCACGCCAGGCCGCGCTCGGCGCCGGCCTGCCGCTCGATGCCGGCTGCACCACCGTCAACAAGATGTGCGGCTCGGGCATGAAGGCGCTGATGTTCGCGCACGATCTGATCGCGGCCGGCAGCAATCAGGTGATGGTCGCAGGCGGCATGGAATCGATGACCAATGCGCCCTACCTTTTGCCCAAGGCGCGCGCCGGCATGCGCATGGGCCATGGCATGGTCTACGACCACATGTTTCTCGATGGCCTCGAAGACGCCTACGACAAAGGCCGTCTGATGGGCACTTACGCCGAGGAATGCGCCGACAGCTACGGCTTCACGCGCGCCGCGCAAGATCAATTCGCGATCACCTCGCTCGCGCGCGCGCTCGAGGCGAACAAGTCAGGCGCCTTCGCCTGGGAAATCGTGCCGGTCGCGATCCAGGCCGGCAAGGAACAGAAGTTCATCGAATTCGACGAACAGCCGTTCAAGGCCCGGCCCGACAAAATTCCTTCGCTCAAGCCCGCGTTCCGCAAAGACGGCGGCACCGTCACCGCCGCGAATTCGTCCTCGATTTCCGATGGCGCGGCGGCGCTCGTGCTCATGAAGCGTTCGCAAGCCGAAGCGCGCGGCCTCGCGCCGCTCGCACAGGTCGTCGCGCACAGCACGCATGCGCAAAAGCCGTCCTTGTTCACGACGGCGCCGGTCGGCGCGATCGCCAAGCTGTACGCCAAGACTGGCTGGACCACCGCGAGCGTCGATCTGTTCGAGATCAACGAAGCCTTCGCGGTCGTCACCATGGCCGCGATGCACGACCACCAGATTCCGCACGAGAAGGTCAATGTTCATGGCGGCGCCTGCGCGCTCGGCCATCCGATCGGCGCGAGCGGGGCGCGCATCGTCGTGAGCCTGATCGGCGCCTTGCGCAAGACCGGCGGGAAGCGCGGCGTGGCGTCCTTGTGCATCGGCGGCGGTGAAGCCACCGCATTGGCCATCGAACTGATCTGACATGGCCAACGTTCTCATCATCGGCGCGTCGCGCGGCATCGGCCGCGAACTGACGCGCCAATACCTGGCCGACGGTGCGCGCGTGCTCGCGAGCGCGCGCAAGGACGACGATCTCGTCAACCTGTCCGAACTCGGCGCCGAGCCGATTCCGCTCGATGTGACCGCCGCCAACGATTGGGCCGGCCTCGGCTGGAAGCTCGACGGCGAACAGATCGATGTTGCGATCTATGCCTCCGGCCTCTACGGCCCGCGCACCGGCGGCCTCGAAGCGCCGGCCGACACCGATTTCGACCTCGTCATGCGCACCAATGTCCAGGGCGCGATGCGGTTTGCGCAAACCGTGGCGCCGATGCTGGTCGCCGAAGGCGCGCGCCGCCAGGGCGGCCGGCTGGCGGTGATCTCCTCGCGCATGGGCGCGATGGCCGGTCGTTCGCAAGCCGGCGGCTGGTTGTATCGCGCGAGCAAGGCCGCGCTCAATTCGGTGCTGGTCGATACCGCCTTGACCCTCGGCCCGCGCGGCGCGATCTGCGTCGCGATGCATCCGGGCTGGGTGCGCACCGACATGGGCGGCGCGGGCGCCGATCTGTCGGTCGAGCAAAGCGCGGCCGGCATCCGCGGCGTGATCGCGCAACTCGCGCCCGCGCACAACGGCAGCTTCCTGAATTTCGATGGTTCGCCGATTCCTTGGTAGATCGCGAGGCGCCCGACCATGCTTCTGAGCACCGAACAGACCATGATCCGCGATGCGCTGCGCGATTATGTGCAGCGCGAAATCGCGCCGCATGCCGCGCGCTGGGACAAGACCGCTGAATTCCCGCACGCCGCGCTGGCCGGGCTGGCCGCACTCGGCGCCTACGGCGTGTGCGTGCCCGAAGCCCTGGGCGGCGCCGGCCTCGATTATGTTTCGCTCGCGCTCGTGATCGAGGAAATCGCGGCCGGCGACGGCGCGACCAGCACCATCGTCAGCGTCAATAATTGCCCGGTCTGTTCCATCCTCATGGCCTGGGCCGACGATGCGCAAAAGCACGACTTTTTGCGCCCGCTCGCGCAAGGCCGGATGCTTGGGGCGTTCTGCCTGACCGAACCGCAAGTCGGCTCCGACGCCTCGGGCCTGCGCACCACCGCGCGGCGCGACGGCGCGCATTACGTGCTCAACGGCGTCAAGCAATTCATCACCAGCGGCAAGCATGGGGATGTCGCGATCGTGATGGCGGTGACCGACAAGGATGCGGGCAAGAAAGGCATCAGCGCTTTTCTCGTACCCACCAGCACGCCCGGGTATGTGGTCGCGCGCCTCGAAGAAAAGATGGGCCAGCACGCGAGCGACACCGCGCAGATTCTGTTTGAGGATTGCAAGGTGCCGGCGGCTTACCGGATCGGCGACGAAGGCGCGGGCTACAAGATCGCGCTCGGCGGTTTGGAGGGCGGGCGCATCGGCATCGCATCGCAAGCGATCGGCATGGCGCGCGCGGCCTTCGAGGCGGCGCTGCGGTATGCGCATGAACGCGTCGCCTTCGGCCAGCCGATTTTTGCGCATCAGGCGGTGCAATTCCGCCTAGCCGAGATGGCGACCCAGATCGAAGTCGCGCGCCAGATGGTCTGGCATGCCGCGAGCCTCAAGGACGCGGGCCGGCCGTGCCTGAAGGAAGCCGCGATGGCCAAGCTGTTCGCCACCGAAATGGCCGAGCGCGTGTGCAGCGATGCGATCCAGATCCATGGCGGCTACGGGTACGTCAGCGATTTTCCGGTCGAGCGCATCTACCGCGATGTGCGCGTCTGCCAGATCTACGAAGGCACGAGCGACATCCAGAAAATCCTGATCGGGCGCGCGCTCGCGGCCGAAGCCGGGAGTTCGGCATGAGTGACGCCATCGCCTCGACCGAACGCTTCGGCACGCGCGTCGATGCCTATGTGCGCGCGCGGCCCGGTTATCCCGATGCGGTGGCCGCGATGCTCGGCGAGGTGTATGGCCTCGCGCCCGACGCGCAGGTGGCCGACATCGGCGCGGGCACGGGTCTGTCGAGCCTGCCGTTCCTGCGCGCGGGCTGGCGCGTGACGGGCGTGGAGCCCAATGCGCCGATGCGCGAAGCGAGCCGGATCTGGTCGGCGCAATTCGCCGGGCATCGCGCCGTCGACGGCAGCGCCGAACACACGGGCTTGCCGGCCGCGAGCATCGATCTTGCGATCGCGGGCCAGGCCTTTCATTGGTTCGATCCGGCCGCGTTTCGTCGCGAAGTGCTGCGCATCCTCAAGCCCGCGGGCGCGCTCGCGCTGCTCTGGAATTCGCGCGTGCACGATGCCTCGGCCTTCATGCAGGGCTACAACGACCTCCTGCTCGCGCATTGCCCCGAGTACCGCGCAAAATGGAAGGGCGATGCTGTCGGCAGCAAATACGCTGGCGCGATGCGCGTGGTGTTCGGTGGCGCCGATTTTCGCACCGACGAATTCGCCAATCGGCAGACGCTCGACCGCGATGGTCTGGTTGCCCGCCTCGATTCCGATTCGTATGCGCCGCCGCCGGGCACGCCGCAACACCGTGCCATGATCGACGCGGCGCTGCGCTTGTTCGACGCCCATGCCGAAGACGGCGCCGTGCATCTGATCTATCGCACCCGGGTGTTCCATGCCCGGCCCGCGCAGGCTTGAGCCACAGGAGACGACCATGACCGCCAGCCTCGATTTCTATTTCGATTTCTCGTCGCCTTACGGATATTTCGCCGCGCACGAGATCGACGCGCTCGCGGCCAAGCATGGGCGCGAGGCGGTCTGGCATCCGGTGCTCCTGGGCGCGCTCTGGAAATCGACCGGCATCGTGCCCTTGGCCCATGTGCCGCGCAAAGGCGAATACGCGCGCCATGACTGGGACCGCATCGCGCGCCTGACTGGCGTCGAATATCACGAGCCGGCGGCCTTCCCGATCGCCACGCAATTGGCCGCGCGTGCTTTCATCGCCGTGCAGCGCGACGATGCGGCGCGCGCCAAGACGCTCGGCATGGCCTTGTACCGCGCTTATTTCGCGCACGGGCGCGACCTCAGCGTGGCCGACACCATGCTCGATGTCTGCGCCGAAGCAGGCTTCGATCGCGCCGCGCTCGAAGCTGCGATCAACGATCCGGCGATCAAGGCCGCGCTCAAGGACGAAGTCGCGCTGGCCGAAGGGCGCGGCGTGTTCGGCTCGCCTTTCATCATCGTCGATGGTGAAGCGTTCTGGGGCTGGGACCGCCTGCCCATGGTAGATCGCTGGCTGGCCCAAGGCGGATTCTGAAAGGACGCATGCGCATGAAGGCGACGCATCTGCGCTGGCTGGTTGATGACCTCGAACGCATGCGCGTGTTCTATCGCGACGCGCTCGGGTTTCGCGAAGCCACGGTGACGCCGACCTATGTCGAATACGACACCGCGGGCCTGCGCCTCGGGCTGTTCAAGCGCGATCAGATGGAAGCCGTGAGCGGCTACCGCATGAACACCTCGAACAGCGACAGCGTGCTCGGCGTGTATTGCGCCGACGTGGACGCCGAGTTCCGCCGCCTCGTCACCGCGGGGCTCGAATTCCTCAACCCGCCGCACGACCAGACCGTCTGGCGCCTGCGCATCGCGCATCTGCGCGATCCGGCCGGGCATCTGGTCGAGTTGTACACCCCGATCGCCGCATGAGCACGCACCCGCCCCTCGACCTCTGCCCGTGCGGCAGCGGCCTGGCCTACGCGGCGTGTTGCGGGCGCTTTCTCGACGCGCACGCGCTGCCCGAGACCGCCGAGGCCTTGATGCGCTCGCGCTATACCGCCTATGCGCGCGGCGACGCCGGGTATTTGCGCGCCACCTGGCATGCGAGCACCCGGCCCGAAGCGCTCGATCTCGACGCGCCCGCGGCCGAGAAGCCTAAATGGATCGGCCTTACCGTGCGCGCGCATCAGCGCCAGAGCGAGGAATGGGCAAGTGTCGAATTCGTCGCGCGCTATCGCGTGGGCGGGCGCGCGCATCGCCTGCATGAACGCAGCCGTTTCGTGCGCGATGGCGGGCGCTGGTATTACGTCGATGGAGACCTGCTCGAATGAACGAAGCCGCGGTCATGGTGCGCACCGGCTGGTTGCCGGGCCTGCTCGGCGAACTCGTGCGTTGGCATGGGCGCTATTACGTCGGCGCCTTGGGCTGGCCGCCGGTGTTCGAGAACATCGTTGCGCGCGAAGCGGCCGAACTCGCTGGCGCGCAAGACGACGAGGCGCAAATCTGGAGCGCCTGGCGCGACGGGCGCTTTCTCGCCTGCATCGCGCTCGACAGCCGCGAGGCCGCGACCAAAGGCGCGCGGCTGCGGTTCTTCATCGCGAGCGACGAAGCGCGCGGCCATGGGGTGGGCACGCGCTTGATGCGCATCGCGCTCGAAGCCGCCGACGCCCGCGACGATGCGCGCGTCTGGCTGACCACCGTGCGTGGTCTTGGCGCCGCCGCACATCTGTACGAAAAATTCGGCTTCGTGCTGGCCGATGAGCACGACGACGATTCCTGGGGCTCGCCGATGCGCGAACAGCGCTTCGTGCGCGAGCGCAACGCCAGCAACTTTGCCGCCACCATGAGTACCGCGCCATGACCGTCTTGCAGACCCAGCTCAATTTGCGCAGCGCCGAATTCCAGGCCAATGCCGAGGCCATGCGGTCGGTGGTGAACGATCTCAAGACGACGGTCGCCAAGGTTGCGCAAGGCGGCGGCGCCGAGGCGCGGCGCAAGCACACCGGCCGCGGCAAGCTGTTGCCGCGCGAGCGCGTCGATGTGCTGCTCGATCCGGGCACGCCGTTTCTGGAGCTCAGCCAGCTCGCGGCGCATGGCATGTACAACCAGGATGCGCCGGGTGCGGGCCTCATCACCGGCATCGGCCGGGTGGCCGGGCGCGATTGCGTGATCGTCTGCAACGACGCGACCGTGAAGGGCGGCACTTACTACCCGATGACGGTCAAGAAGCATTTGCGCGCGCAGGAAATCGCGCAGCAAAATCGGCTGCCTTGCATTTATCTGGTGGATAGCGGCGGCGCCAATCTGCCCAACCAGGACGAAGTCTTTCCCGACCGCGAGCATTTCGGGCGCATCTTCTTCAACCAGGCCAATCTGTCGGCGCAAGGCATTCCGCAAATCGCGGTGGTCATGGGTTCGTGCACCGCGGGCGGCGCGTATGTGCCCGCCATGAGCGATGAATCCATCATCGTCAAGCACCAGGGCACCATCTTCCTCGGCGGCCCGCCGCTCGTGAAGGCCGCGACCGGCGAAGTCGTCAGCGCCGAAGACCTCGGCGGCGGCGATGTGCATACGCGCTTGTCGGGCGTGGCCGATCATCTCGCGCTCAACGACACCCATGCGCTCGCGCTCGCGCGCCAGATCGTCGGCAACCTCGGCGCCTTGCCGCGCAAGGACGCCGATGTCGATCTGCGCGCGCCGGTCGATCCTTTGTTCGCCGCCGAAGAGTTGTACGGTGTGATCCCGACCGACACCAAGAAGCCTTTCGATGTGCGCGAGATCATCGCGCGCCTGGTCGATGGGTCCGACTTCGACGAATGGAAGCCGCGCTACGGCGCCACCCTCGTGACCGGTTTTGCGCATCTGCACGGCATGCCGATCGGTATCATCGCCAACAACGGCATCCTGTTCAGCGAATCGGCGCTCAAGGGCGCGCATTTCATCGAGCTGTGCTGCCAGCGCAAGATTCCGCTGGTGTTCTTGCAGAACATCACGGGCTTCATGGTCGGGCGCAAATTCGAGAACGAAGGCATCGCCAAGAACGGCGCCAAACTCGTCACCGCGGTCTCGACCGCGGCGGTGCCCAAGTTCACCGTCATCATCGGCGGCTCGTTCGGCGCCGGCAATTACGGCATGTGCGGGCGTGCTTTCGCGCCGCGCTTTTTGTGGATGTGGCCGAACGCGCGCATCAGCGTGATGGGCGGCGAACAAGCGGCGAGCGTGCTGGCCACGGTGCGCCGCGATGGATTGGAGGCCAAGGGCAATACTTGGTCGGCGGAGGAGGAAGAAGCGTTCAAGGCGCCCATCCGGGCCCAATACGAAACGCAGGGCCATCCGTACTACGCAAGCGCACGCTTGTGGGACGATGGTGTGATCGACCCGGCCGACACGCGCATGACGCTCGCGCTCGGTCTGTCGGCGGCGCTCAATGCGCCGATCCCAGAAACGAAATTCGGCATCTTCCGAATGTGAGTCCTCATGACTGAACCCAAAGCCAAGTACCTCGGCGAATTGTTCGCCAACAACCGTCGGTGGGCCGAGCGCGCGGTGCGCGCCGACCCGGACTTCTTCTCGCGCCTCGTGAACCAGCAGGCGCCCAAGTATTTGTGGATCGGCTGTTCCGACAGCCGCGTGCCGGCCAATGAAATCGTCGATCTCGCGCCGGGCGAATTGTTCGTGCATCGGAACATCGCCAACGTGGTCGTGCATACCGACATGAATTGCCTGTCGGTGCTGCAATACGCGATCGAAGTGCTGCATGTCGAACACATCCTGGTGGTCGGCCATTACGGCTGCGGCGGCGTCGCGCGCACCTTGCAAGGCGGCATGGAAGGCGTGGCCGACAATTGGCTGCGCCATGTGCAGGATGTGCAATGGAAGCGGCGCAGCCTGCTCGAAGGCAAGGTCTTCGGCGACCAGGTCGATCTGCTGTGCGAACTCAATGTGCTCGAACAAGTCAGCCATGTCTGCCGCACGACCTTCGTGCGCGACGCCTGGGCGCGCGGCGAAAAACTCGTCGTGCACGGTTGGTGTTACGGCATCAAGGACGGTCTCGCCAACGACTTGGGCTGGTCGGTCGACGGGCCCTGCGATCTCGGCGTGGAATTGCAGGCGGCGGTCGACGCCTGCGTGCAGCGCTGGAACAAGGAGGCGTGATGGAAGGACTCGAGGTCGCGCGTGAAGGGGCGGTGGCGCTGGTCACCCTCAATCGGCCTGAAGTGCGCAACGCCTTCAACGAAGGCTTGATCGCCGCCTTGCACGAGACCTTCGTCGCGCTCGACCGCGATCCTGACGTGCGCGTCGTGGTCTTCGGCGCGCAAGGTCCGGCGTTTTGCGCCGGCGCCGACCTCAACTGGATGCAGAAGATGGCCGGCTACACCTTCGACGAGAACGAAGCCGATGCCTTGTGCCTGGCCGACATGCTCTACGCCATCGATCAATGCGCTAAGCCCGTGATCGCGCGCGTGCATGGCGATGTGTACGCGGGCGGCATGGGATTGGTTGCCGCTTGCGACATCGCGGTCGCCTCGACCAACGCGCAGTTCTGCCTGAGCGAAACCCGGCTCGGCCTCATCCCGGCCACTATCGGCCCGTATGTCATCCGCGCGCTCGGCGAGCAGGCCGCGCGTCGCTACGTGCTGAGTGCCGAACGCTTCGACGCCGCCGAAGCCTACCGGCTCGGTTTCGTCCATGAACTCGTCCAGCCCGACGAACTCGATGAACACGTCGGCGAAATCGTCGATGCGTTGTTGTTGTGCAGCCCGCAAGCGCTCGCCGCAGCCAAGCGCCTGGTGCGCGAGGTCGGACAACAGCCGGTCACGCCCTCGCTGCGCGCCGACACCGCGCGCCGGATTGCCGAGGCGCGTGCAAGCGAAGAAGGCCGCGAAGGCGTGAAGGCGTTTCTCGAAAAGCGCAAACCGCGCTGGGTTCAGG
>JADHEF010000074.1_pt1 | contig 119041 bp, 106 predicted proteins | sample 8952391 | NCBI WGS metagenome assembly JADHEF01 (sample SAMN16124439, study PRJNA663245) | bioreactor sludge metagenome | isolation source: sludge (nitrite) | place: India:Bengaluru | collected 2019-02-28 | reverse complement strand
CGCTTCTGCCATCCGTGTGTAGCCACGTCCTTACTTAACGCGAACTGAGCCTAAAATATCGCAGCCACCGCCGCTCATGGAGATTTCGCCGTGTCCCAATCTGTTGACCTGATAAAAGCAATTCGTACGGGGAAACTGTCCGAAGTGGTCGCCGCGCTCGATGCCGGCGCCGAGGTCGAATTGCACGATGGTCAGGGCGATCCAGGCCTGCCACTGGCGATTGCCTGCTTCATGGGGCACGCCGAGATCGTGCGCGAGCTAGGGATCCGTGGCGCCAAGGTTAATTTCGACAACAATCTCGATCCGACTTCTCCGCTGACAATGGCCGTGCGCGGCGGGAAACCCGAGGTCGTCAAGGTACTGATCGAGTTGGGCGCAGTCGTCCCGCCGGGCATGCAGACAGGCCTGACCGACCAGGAATTGATGCTCGCCAAGTGGAAGGCGCAGCATTTCGGCGCGAACCAGGCCGGACAATCGGGTGATGTATCGCCCGAGATCGAGGAAATCACCGTCGTTGGCGGCTGTTACGGTACGGACACGGGCGTGCTCGATGCCGAGTTGCGGCGCGCAATCGAGACGATGGGCAAGAAATAGGCGAGTCCGCCGCCAACCCGAGAAACACCCGGCCAAGCATGGATTCTGAAAGCCTGCAGCGACTGCTCACCTTGGCCATGCCGTTCGGCAAGTACAAGGGGCGAGCAATCGCCGACCTGCCCGGAAACTATCTCAACTGGTTTGCCCGCGAAGGATTTCCACCCGGCGAACTCGGCCGCCTGCTGGCGCTGATGCACGAGATCGACCACAACGGTCTGTCGTCGCTGCTCGACCCCTTGCGCCGACAAGCACGCGGTTCAGTCCGTCACAAGTCGTGAAATCAGGTCGCCGAGCCCCTGCAGAGAAATCGGTTTAACCAGGACGGCACTGAAGCCATTCGCGAGAAAGCGGTCGATATCGCCGGGGAGCGCGTGCGCCGTATAGGCGACGATCGGCAGTGACGCGAAGCGCGGGATGGCGCGCAGACGCAGGCAGACATCCTCGCCGCAGAGATCGGGCATGCTGATGTCGAGCAGAATGAGGGCGACGTCAGGATTGACGGCCAACCATTCGAGCGCCGCCTTTCCACCATCCACCTCCACCGCGTCCCAACCCAGTTTGGCAAGGAAAACGAGCGCCAGCTTTCGGTTTGAGGGCACGTCGTCTACCACCAGCGCGCGTCGCGTTCCTGTTGTCGTCATGTCTGATCTCTGCACGTTATCTCTTGTTCGATGCGTTCCGTGTGTTCTACGCTCCGGGGCCGGACGCCGGCAGGACGACAAAGAAGGTGGCCCCTTCGCCCGGATTTGACGCCACGCCGATCTGGCCGTTCATATGTTTGACCAACTGCTCCGACAGCGCCAGTCCCAGACCAGTACCCTCGTGACTCCGGGTCACGAAGTTCTCGCCCTGGCGGAAACGCTCGAAGATAATCTGCTGATCTTCAGGCCGGATACCCGGTCCGGTATCCTGAACCTCGATACGCACCGCGCGGCCATCATCTTCGTGGCGCGCACGCACGATCACCCCGCCCTTGCTCGTGAACTTCAACGCATTGTTGCTCAGATTGAGCAGGACTTGCCGCAGACGCGCGCCGTCGGCATACACCTGCGGCGGCAGTTCGTCGTCTTCGAGATCGAAGGACAGGCCTTTTTTGATGGCATGACCACGCTGACCGGCCTGGACTTCGCGCAGCAGATCCGGAAGATCGACGATCTCGAAGTTGAAGCGCATGCGCCCGGCTTCAACTTTTGCCAGATCGAGAACGTCGGTCACGAGGACTTCGAGATGCTGGCCGCTCTTGCGGATGATTTCGGCGTACTCGCGCTGTTCCGGATCGTTCAGATCATTCTCGAGCAGCTCGGCAAAGCCCATGATGCCGTTGAGCGGCGTGCGCAGCTCGTGCGACATGTTGGCCAGGAACTCGCTCTTCATTCGATTGGCTTCAAGCGCCTCGCGCCGGGATTCCTCGAGTCGCGAGAAGGACACCTGAACCTCGTCCGCCATCAGGTTGAACGACTTCGCCAGGTCGGCCATCTCGTCCTCGCCCTTCACCGCCAGCCGATGCCCGAGTTCGCCACCCTGGAAGCGCCGGATGGCGCGCGTCATTTCGGTGATGCGGCCGGTCAGGACTCCAGCCATGCCAATCGCGATGACGATGACGACGACGATCATGATGAGCGTAGAAGCGGTCAGCCCGAATGCCGTCCGGCCAAGGTGTTCGCCGATCGAGTCGAGCAGGCCCTCACGCTCGCGCTTGAGCTTCTCGTCGGCGGCGGCGATCAGGGCGTCGATACGCTTGCCGGACTCGGTAGCGGCCTTATGGAAGTCATCTACGTTGGCGCCGATCGTCACGTAGCCGAAGCCGCGCTTGGTCGCGCCGTATTGCCCCGTGTAGTAGGGAATCGCCGCCGCAGTCGTCAGCTTCCACAGCCCCGAGAAGAAGATCACGAACGAGCCGGAACCGCCGTGCTCGGTGAGCGCATCCCAGCCGTGACACTGCGGCGAGAAGTTCAGATAGCGGCAATCGAGGCCGACGCTGCCCGAAGCACTCGATTCCGGTGCGGGCTTGCGCTGGAGCGACTGGTCGCGGAAGTAAGGCACGTCATCACGGAATGCTGACCAGGACTTGCCGCTTGCTCTCCATTCGGCCCACAAGTCGCTGTCCATCCACGGCGCCGCCGGTTCGCCGGTCTCCGGATCGTAACCAGCGATGAAGTAGTCCCTCGGATGTACGATCGAGCGGCTCTTGTGATCCCAGATGAATGCGTAGTTGCCCGATCCCGGATCGGCAATCGGCGCGAAACGCTCTGCCGTCGGGCGCACGCCATTGACGAAGGCAGCCAGGTGCGCGTGATCGAGCGCCAACGTGACGTACCCGACTATACGCCCGCCCTTCTGGACCGGCGTTGCCCAACGCACGATTCCGCGGAAGCGCTTGCCCACCGGATTCTCCAGGCCGGCGAAGCCGGACTCCTCGGGACGGAAGTCGCGTTTCAGTTCCGCAGCCTTGGCCTTCGTGTAAGGACCGATCCACTGTGTCTTGACGTAGGGGCCGATCACTTCGGAAACGTAGACTTCGCCGGCCTTGAGCTTCTGCACCTCGGGCCAGTAGGTTTCCGCCTTGGCAAAGGTGTTCTCACGCCGGCTGATGTCGCGCAGTCCGGGCGACAGAATTTCTCCCTGCTGCACCTTGACCTGCTCGACGCCGTTCACGTCGACGAAACTCATTTCGAGAAACAGGGGCCGCAACACCCGCCGCCCGTAGTTCTCGGCCGATCGCGTATGGAAATTCTTGGCGTTATCTACAAGCGGCGCGCGTACCGGGTTGTCAGCGTTGTAGGGGCGCTCCGGCATCCAGCCGGTTCCGTCCGGCGTCGGCACGTAGTTGCCTTGCTCGTAGAGCACCCGGACGTGGCTGGCGAGAAAGTCTGAATAGGCCGATTCCGAGGGTTCAATCGCGGCGGCGCGCAGGACGTCGCCATCGCGATCGTAGAGAAAGGCGGCAACTTGGCGCGCGATGTCGGTGGTCAGCGACTCGATGGCTTCACGCGAGCGCTCGTCGAGCGCATGCACGGAGTCCTCGATCGCCATCTTTCCCGTCTGTTGCTGGGTGGTGCGCATGGCCTCGGCCATCTCGACGGCACGCGTCGACACTCCGTCGCCCAGCCCTCGCGCGGCTTGCCAGGCATATCCCGCCAAGAGCACCAGCGGCACCACCTTGATGGCAACGAAGATGATGATCAGCTTGGCACGAATGCCCATGCGGGAAAAAAACTGCGGAACACCAACCTTCATCCAACCCCTCCGGCCGAGCCGATATTGCGTCACAAGCACCGAAAGGATGATAGCGCCAGATTATTCCATTGTCCCGCACGAACGGCGAAAGCGACGCCTGATTTCTTCGCTGCGCTACTCGCCCTTCTTCATGCCGCACTTCATCATGATCATCTCGGCCGGGCAGAAGCGGGTGAAGCCACTCTGGAACAGGTTGGCGCCGACAAAGACGGCGAGCCAGAGAAAGTGCTTGGAGATGAACAGCGGACTAGCGTCAGCGCCCAGCGCCAGGGAAATGAGGACAAAACTGCCCGCCATGATGCGGATGGCCCGTTCGACGTTCATGATGCGTTCTCCTTGCTGAATGCAGCGTAATAGAGCACCGGGATGACCACCAGCGTGAGCACGGTGGAAACGAAGATGCCGAAAATGAGACTGATCGCCAGTCCGTTGAAGATCGGGTCGTCGAGAATGAACAGCGCGCCGAGCATGGCGGCCAAGCCGGTCAGCGCAATCGGCTTGGCGCGGACGGCGGCCGACTGAATCACCGCCTCGGCGAAGTCCATCCCGGTCGCCACCTGTTGCTTGATGAAGTCGACCAGCAGGATCGAGTTGCGCACGATGATGCCGGCCAGCGCGATCATTCCGATCATCGACGTCGCGGTGAACTGGCTGCCGAGCAGCGCGTGCCCCGGCATGACGCCGACGATGGTCAGAGGGATCGGCGCCATGATGATCAGCGGCACGAGGTAGCTGTGGAAGTGTGCGACGACCAAGAGATAGATGAGCACCAGCCCGACCGCGTAGGCGATGCCCATGTCGCGGAAGGTCTCGTAGGTCACCTGCCATTCGCCGTCCCACTTGATCGCGTAACTGGCGTACGGATCGGACGGTTGGCGGATGAACCACTCCTGCAGACTGCCGCCCTGATCCAGCGCCTTGCCGGTCAGTTGGCTGCGCGCATCGAACATGCCGTAGAGCGGCGAGTCAAGCTTGCCGGCCATGTCGCCATAAACATAGACGACCGGCAGCAGGTCCTTGTGGAAGATGGACTTCTCGCGCGGCAGATCGCGGATTTCGACCACTTCGGAGATCGGCACCAGTTGGCCTTCGCGCGAACGCACCTTCAGCTTGAGCAAGGCATCGAGCGAACTCTGCTTCTCGGCGGGCAGCGTGATGCGCACCGGGATCTCGAATTTCGACTCGGTGTTATGCACCGGCGTCACGTCGGCGCCGGCCAGCCCCATACCGACGACCTCGACGATGTCGCTCTGCGCGACACCGAGCAGCGCCGCCTTGCTTTGCAGCACGTGCAGCACGCTCTTGCGCGCGTCGGCCTCGACCGAGTCGTCGATCGCCACGAGGTCGGCCGTGTTCTCGAAGACGCCGCGCACGGCCTTGGCCACGGCGATCTGGCCCGGATAGTCCGGCCCATAGACCTCGGCGACGATCGGCGACATGACCGGCGGACCGGGCGGCACTTCGACGACCTTGGCGTTGCCACCGGCCTTGCGGCCGATCGCTTCGACGGCGTCACGCACCGAGTTGGCGATCTCGTGACTCTGCCGTGAGCGATGCTTCTTGTCGACGAGATTGACCTGCAGATCGCCCGACTCCGGCGCCGCGCGCAGGTAGTACTGGCGCACGAGGCCGTTGAAGTTGATCGGGCTCGCCGTGCCGGCGTAGGCCTGGTAGTTGATCACCTCGGGCACCTTGTTCACCTCGTCGCCGATCTCGCGCAGGACGCGCGCCGTCTCTTCGAGCGGCGTGCCGACCGGCATGTCGAGCACGATCTGGAACTCGCTCTTGTTGTCGAAGGGCAGCATCTTCAGGACGACAAGCTTGACGCCGGCCAGCGAGAGCGAGCCGACAATCAGTAGCAGCACGACGGCCATCAATGACCGGCGCGCAGTACGCCCCTTGCCAGGATCGAGGAAGGGCGTGAGCACACGCCGGAAAGCCCGATCGAGCTTGCCCTTGTCAGCTCCCGGCACTGCGTGGTCGGCGGAAGCATGCGTGCCACTTGCGTGCGACTTCATCAGGTGCGCAGCCAGCCAGGGAGTGACGACGAAGGCGATCGCCAGCGAGATGAACATGCCCATCGACGAATTGATCGGGATCGGGCTCATGTACGGTCCCATCAGCCCCGTGACGAAGGCCATCGGCAAGAGCGCCGCGATCACCGTGAAGGTCGCGAGGATGGTCGGTCCGCCGACTTCGTCGACTGCATCGGGAATGATCTCAAGCAGCCCTTTCTCGGGGAACAGGGTCTGCCAGCGGTGGATGTTCTCGACGACGACGATCGCGTCGTCGACCAGAATCCCGATCGAGAAGATCAACGCGAAGAGCGACACACGGTTGAGTGTGAAGCCCCAGGCCCATGAGGCGAACAGCGTCGCCGCCAGGGTGAGCGAAACCGCGACGCCGACGATCAGCGCTTCGCGCTTGCCGAGCGCGAAGAAGACGAGCAGCACGACAAAGCCAGTGGCGAACGCGAGCTTGCCGATCAGTTTCTGCGCCTTGTCAGTCGCCGTCTCGCCGTAGTTGCGCGTCACCGATACTTCGACACCTTCGGGAATGACCGTCCCTTTGAGCGATTCGACGCGGTTGATCACGCCGTTGGCGACATCCGCCGCGTTGACGCCCGGCTTCTTCGAGATCTGCACGGTTACTGCCGGGTACTCACCCGTCTTGTCGCCGAACCAGACGTACTTGACCGGCTGATCCGGCCCGTCCTCGACCTCGGCGACGTCGCCCATGAACACCGGCTTGCGCTCACCGGCGCCGCCGCGTACAGCAACGACCAGCTTTCGCACATCGGCGGCCGATTCGATATAGGTTCCCGTTTGCACGAGCACCTCGCGGTTGCCGGAAACAACACTGCCCGTGGACTGCAAGGCATTGCTCACCTTGAGCGCACCGGCGATGTCCTGCGGCGTCACGCCGAAGGCGTTCATGCGCTCGCTGTCCATGAGCACGCGGATCACATGATCCGGGCCGCCGATGCTCGCCACATCACGCGTTCCCTTGATGCGCTTGAGTTCAACCTCGGTCGAACGGGCGACCTGCTGCAGATCGAAGGCGCTGCGATCAGCGTCGGCCGTCCAGAAGGTCAGCGCCACAATCGGCACATCGTCGATGCCCTTCGGCTTGATCACCGGCTGGCCGACACCGAGGTTCGGCGGCAACCAGTCGCTGTTGGAATGCACCGTGTCGTAGAGCCTGAGCACAGCGTCGTTGTACTTCACGCCAACATCGAACTGCACGGTGACCACAGCCATGCCGGGACGCGAAACGGAATACACATGCTCGACGCCCGACATGCGCGAAAGCACCTGTTCGGCCGGCGATGCGACAAGATTCTCAACATCCTTGGCCGATGCCCCGGGGAAGGGAACGAAGACATTGGCCATTGTCACGTCAATCTGCGGCTCCTCCTCGCGCGGCGTGACCAAGGTCGCGAATATCCCCATCAACAGCGCGACAAGCGCCAACAGGGGCGTCATCTGCGACGCCTGGAATGAACGGGCAATCCGCCCTGACAGACCTAGACTCATATAGCGTGGCTCATCTTCAAATCTCTTGTATTCGGAACTCTCGCGCCGGCACGGGGAACGACTGCCTGAGAAGGCTTTCGCGCGCTCCCTACTTCTTCTGTTCCTGGGCCTGCTGCGCCTTCAACTCGATGCCCGCTCGTACCGCATCGAGGACAATCTGCTCCCCTTCCGCCAGGCCAGCGAGCACCTCGACATTGCCTTCACCCAGCCGCTCACCCAAACGCAACTGGCGCAGCACGAGGGCACCCGATTCGGTCTTCACATAAACCGCGGCGACTTCTCCGCGGCGAACGATTGCCGTCGCCGGCACCGTCATGCGCACCGCTTGCCCCAGGACGAAATGCACGCGCGCGAACATTCCGGGAACGACCTCCGCCAGGCGGTCGGGCAAGCCGACACGAATCTGCGAAACATGCGTCGCCGCATCAGCCGTCGGCAGAAGCGTCACGAAACTGGAGTCGGCCCACCGCCCGAGCTCCGGAAACTCGATCCGCGCCTGCTTGACGGCTCTGACTTGCGCCAACTGATATTGCGGAATGGCGGCGGTGACACGCAACCCGCTCGGGTCGTAGATCGTGACTAGCGGCCTGCCGGGAGCCGCCGTTTCGCCCTGCTCGATCAGCCGCTGGGCGACCAGGCCGGAAATCGGCGCGGTCACCGTAGCATGCCCGACCCCCACACTCGCCTGCCCGCGTGCCGCCTGTGCCGCTTCAAAATCTGCCTTGGCCTTGTCCAGCGCAGCGGCACTGATGAATTTTTGCTGATGCAGATTCTTCAACCGCTCGTAGTTGGCTTTGGCGTTGATGTACTGGGCGGTTGCGCCGGCAGCCATTTCGCTGGCCTCGCGCGCGTCGATGCGCAGCAGGAGATCGCCTTTGCGAACGGGCTGACCGACATCCACCTGCATGTCGATCACCCGGCCCGAGACCTGCGAGGTCAAGGTCGTCTGTGTCGTCGCCTCGACGGTGGCCTCGAACGGCAAGGTCAGATCAACCGGATGCCGTTTTACCACCATCGTGGACAGTTCTTCAGCCCACCCAACGCCACTCGCAAGGAGTGCGGTGAGCAGGACAAGATGAAATCGTGATGAGCGCTGAGTAGTGGTCTTCATATTTATTAGAATATGCTAATACACAAACAAATACAAGCACGGGCACCGCACAACCCCTATTCAGCATAGCGTCCAAGTTCGAGAAGTCCATCTACATGTGATTCCTGATGCATAGATGCGCTTACGGGCGTAGAGGACACAAGCTCCGTTGCACATACAAAAACGGCAAAGCCCCCATTGTGGAGGCTTTGCCGATACTTCCTGGAACAGCGGGCAAACGTCAAGCCGTTCGCCCTGACTGAAAAACTCAAAGACCGATCATGCGTACTCTTGCCAGTTGATGTTGCGCATGTCGCCGTGACGCAGGAACTGGCGATGCATGGCGAAGCCCATCGACAGCGACATCGGCTCGTGGCTGCCCGGGCCGACCAGCTTGAGGTAGTCGCGCAGTTGCTCGCGATAATCGGGGTGCGCGCACTTCTCGATGATCAGCGCTGCACGCTCATGCGGATCCTTGCCGCGCAGGTCGGCAACGCCCTGTTCCGTGACGACGATGTTCACAGAATGTTCGCTGTGATCCATGTGCGAAGCGACCGGCACGATGGCCGAAATCATGCCGTTCTTGGCCGTCGACGGGCACGAGAAGATCGACAGGTAGGCGTTGCGGGTGAAGTCGCCCGAACCGCCGATGCCGTTCATCATCGTCTTCCCCATGACGTGCGTCGAATTGACGTTGCCGCCCAGGTCAAACTCGATCGCGGTGTTCATCGAGATGATGCCGAGACGACGGACGATTTCCGGGTGATTCGAGATTTCCTGCGGGCGCAGCATGATGCGCTTCTTGTAGTAATCGATGTCACCAGTCACCTTCGCCATCGCTTCCGGGCTCAAGGTCAGCGCGCAAGTCGATGCAAAGGTACAGCGGCCATTCTCAAGCAGCGGCACCACGGAGTCCTGAAGCACTTCGGTGTACATCTCAAAGGCCGGAATTTCATCGCTCTTGCCCAGCGCCGCAAGCACCGCGTTGGCAATGTTGCCGACGCCCGATTGCAGGGGCAGGAAGGACTTCGGAATGCGGCCCGCACGCATCTCGCCGACGAGGAAGTCCGCAACGTTCTGACCGATCTGATCGGTCACCGGCGTGCCCTCGTCAAAGCCCGCGCTTTCATCGGCGAGATTCGTATAGACCACGCCGACGATCTTCTTCGGGTCGACGACGCAGATCGGCGAACCGATGCGGTCGGAGGCGCTGAAAATCGGGATTTCGTTGCGGGTCGGCGGATCCTGTGGTTCGAAGATGTCGTGCATGCCGAGCAGCGAGGTCGGGTGCTTCGCGTTCAGTTCGATGATGATCTTGTCGGCCAGACGCATGTAGGTGTTGGATGCACCGACGGAAGTGGAAAGAACCACACCGCCGCCCGCCGTCAGGTCGCAGGCTTCGACAACCGCCCAGTTGATCTTGCCAAGATAACCGTAACGAGCGACCTGCGGCACGGTCGACAAGTGCTGGTCGAAAAAGCGCACGGCACCCGAGTTGATCTGCTTGCGCAGCGTGGCGTTGCCTTGATACGGCGTACGGAAGCTGATCGCCTCAGCTTCGGCAAGCGCGCCGTCGAGCGACTTGCCCGTCGAAGCACCGGTCAGAACGCCAACCTTGAACGGGCGGCCCGCCGAATGCTCGCGCCGCGCCTTCTGCGCGAGGGCAAACGGAACAGCCTTGGCAGCACCTGCCGCCGTAAAGCCGCTGAAGCCGATGTTCTGGCCGTTCTGAATGAGTTCCGCCGCTTCTTCAGCGGTGAGAATCGGGAAAGGTAGGGACATGACGAAAAGGACTCCTCAAAAGATAAAGCCCCGCGACGAACGCGGCAGCATTGAATAACCGTTGAAACCGCGTCGAAGTCGTTCCGCCATGCAAGCCAGACAAGAACAGCCAGGGCCTTCAGAAACGAGCCCGGCCGGCAGGAAAAATACGGGAGTAGCGGAAGAAATTACGTTACCAGCGCAGCCATCAACCACCGAATAACAGGTGCGCGGATTATAGCTCCAGCCCACCAGCCGAGCAAACGAATGAGCCGCAGCCAAGATGCCATAAGCATGCCAGGACGCAACTCACCGCAGCAGTCAAAACTGGGACGAAAGCACCTTCGGATCGCTTACTCGGGTGCTTTCGAGTCAATGAAGAGCGTAACCGGCCCATCATTCACCAGACTCACCCGCATGTCGGCACCGAAGATGCCGGTTTCAACCTTGACCCCGAGATCCATCTCGAGTTGACGAACGAATCTCTCAAACAGCGGTTGAGAGACATCCCCGCGCGCAGCGCGGCTCCAGGACGGCCGATTCCCCTTCTTTACCGATGCAAAAAGCGTGAACTGGCTGACCGCCAGCACCTGCCCGCCAACCTCGCTCACGTTGCGGTTCATCACGCCTGCAGCATCCGGGAAGATGCGCAGCTTGCTCAGCTTGGCCGAGAGCCAATTCACGTCGACCTCGCTATCCGTTTCCTCAACGCCGACAAGAAGCAGCAGTCCGTGATCGATCGCACCGACCGTTTCCTCTCCGACCATGACACTCGCCGAGGCGACGCGTTGCGCAACAACCCTCACTTACGCCGCCTCCGAGCAAACATGCAATTGCACGTCGGGCCGGTCGCCGAAGCGCCGCAGCAAGACATCCCCCCCGTGAACAACATTGAAGACCCCGGGCGGGAAGCCGCAGCGCGCGGTCAACTCGGCCAGCGCGACAAGCGCCGACGGTGCGGACGGATCGGTCTTAAGCACAATCGCAGCACCTGCTGCGAGACTCGGCGCAGCCAGACGCAATGGCTCGAGCATCGCCATCCCCGCACCGGCCGCAATCGCGACAATTGCAGCGCCATCGTCCATCCGGGCCTGTCCAATTTCGCGCAGGAGTCCCTGTGTCACTGCGACCTCAGTGTGGGATTCGGCAGGCGACCGACCCGTCTCCTCGGCGATCAGGCGGCAAAAGTGCTCGGCGTAGCGCTCCACCTCGACGGCAAGCTGCAAACACAGCGCGCGACGATCGGCTTCAGTCAGCACCCGCCACTCAGCGCTCGCCTTCCGCGCCGACTCAAGCGCCTTGTCTGCGACGTCGGCCGCGCAGAGGGGCGTGCGGCGAAGCACGCGATCATGCGCAGAGTCGCGAACATCGCAAAACTCGGGCGCCATTGTGAGATAGGCATGGCCGTCGATCCAGAGCGGAACGGCCGGTGGATCATCCGATTCAATCAACATAGGTATCCTGCAGGCATTCTCGACACGTCTTTGCCATTGCCCAGACGCACCACGTATCACATTGCGGTCTGCCAGCGCTCATGATGGTAAGATGGCGCGGTTCAAGATCCGACCGAACGACTGCGGCAACGATACCATCCCGCCGCTCGAAAAAACAAAAGATCTATCGGGAAAACCACTGTGGAACAACATGAAGCGAAGGGGTCGATTCAGGTCATCGAGAGAATGATGTCGCTTCTCGATGCGCTGGCTGAGAGCCAGGAACCGGCAACGCTCAAGATGCTGTCGCAGGCCACCGGCCTGCACCCCTCGACGGCCCACCGAATTCTCGCAGTCATGACGCATGCCCGCCTGGTATCCCGTCAGGAGGCCAGCACTTACGCACTGGGAATCCGCCTGCTCGAACTCGGCAACCTGGTCAAGGCACGCATCAATCTGCGCGAGATTGCCCTCCCGTTCATGCAGAAGCTGCATGAAACCATCGGTGAAGCAATCAATCTCGGCGTACGTGACGAAGACGACATCATCTATATCGAACGGACTTCCGGCGGCCGATCGCTGGTACGTGTCGTCTATCTGGTCGGCGGGCGCGCGCCGCTGCACCTGACCTCCCTCGGCAAACTGTTCCTCGCGGCAGATACGTCGGAAAATGTCCGCGCCTACGCAAAACGCACCGGCCTGCCCGGAAAGACACCGCACTCGCTGACCGACCTCTCCGCATTGGAAAGGGAACTTGACAAGATTCGTCGGCACGACGTTGCCTACGATAACGAGGAGGCCGAACTCGGTCTGCGCTGCGTCGCTTCGCCGGTGCGCAACGACGAAGGTGTCATCGTCGCCGGCCTCTCGCTATCGGCGCCGGTCGACAGACATCACCCCGAGTGGGTCGAGCAGATCAAGAGAACTGCCGAGGAAATATCGCGCGCACTGGGTTTCAACCCGGCCCGAACGCGGTTTTGACTGCACGTTAGCGCAGGACTTTTCGGATCAACCCGGGCCGCGCTCGCCCGAGATGCTTGCGGCCGCATGAATCGCATCTTTTCTTGAGGCGTGGGTACTCTCCATCCAGCGCTTGATCCGGTTCGCATCACCAACGCGCGTCAGCTTGCCGGCAGAGTCGAGCAGGACGATGACCACAGGCTTGTCAGCCACCCTTGCCTGCATCACCAGGCACTTCCCGGCCTCACTGATATAACCCGTCTTGGAAAGACCGACGTCCCACGCCGCACTCCGCACAAGCGGATTTGTATTGCGATAAGCCATTTCGCGCGCGCCGACATCGACCGTCGCTTCAGCGGTCGTCGAGAACTCCCTGATCAAAGGATACTTGTATGCAGCAGCAACCATCTTGGCCAGATCGTTGGCCGTTGAGACATTGTTGCTCGTCAAACCGGTCGGATCCTCAAAGTGCGTATCCCGCATGCCCAGCGCCTGCGCCTTGATGTTCATCGCCGCAAGAAACGCCGGCATCCCACCCGGATAATGGCGGGCCAGCGCGTTTGCCGCCCGATTCTCCGACGACATCAGCGCCAGTAGTAACGCCGATTCGCGCGAGAGAACCGAACCGACGTGCAGGCGCGAGCGACTCCCGCGCAAGTAGTCGACATCGTCCTCGGTAATTCGCACCGGCTCCTGCAAGGCGGGAGAGCCGTCCAGCACGACCATCGCCGTCATCAACTTGGTAATCGAGGCAATCGGCACAACCTGGCTTGCGTTCTTCTGGAACAAGGCTTCGCCATCGAACTGATCGACAACCAAGGCAGACCCGGACTGGACAGCGAGCACACCCGAGGCAGCAACCGCCCCCGATGCAGCAAGACTCTTGCGCCGAACCTTGGTCTTCGCCTTCGCCTGCGTGAGCACCTGCTTCTTCGCGGCCTTTCCCTTGGTCACCTTGCTCGCAACGGGTTTTGCCTTGCTTTTCTCCGTGACTCGTTTTTCAGCAGCCTGCACTTCTGCCGCGTGAGGAAAAGCAAACCCCAACGCCATGAAGACGGTCAACAAGAAACCCCGCAAGCCGATACTCATCCACGCCTCCCAGCGAATTGCCACTTTCAGGCCGCGATTTTACCCAAGTCCGGCAGACACGGCGCAAAACTTAATGAAAATATGAGCATACGAACCGAATCATCGAAAGCACATCAGATCGGGCTCACCAAAGCAAGTGCATTGACAACACCCCAAATTGGCATTCGCCAGCCCAAGGTCATCACGGCCGGCCAAGAGCACATCAAAGCGCCAGAACTCGCCCATTTGCCGCGCTAGCTATGATAGAATTTTTGCGCTTTGTGCCTTACCGTCACAATCGTTGTGCGCGACGATAATGCCCTGATTTCTACATGAACTTGACTGCCCAAACCGATTCGCAGCCGATGTCCGTTTCGTCTGAAAACCCGCCAAACTCTGCGTTCCAGACGACCAGCCCGCTTTCTTCCGTGGTCAAGACCACGGTTCCGTGTTTCCCAACTGTCAATTGAAAGAGTGTAACGCTATGAGTCAAACCGTATCGATTAACGCCCCTGACTACGTCAAGCACGAAGGCTTGAAGAAATGGGTTGCCGAGGTTGCAGCCCTGGTCACGCCGGATCGCGTTGTGTGGGCTGATGGTTCCCAGGAAGAGTACGACCGCCTGTGCCAGGAGTTGGTCGACGCCGGCACGTTCATCAAGCTGAAGAAGCGCAAGAACTCCTTCCTTGCATTCTCCGACCCGTCCGACGTCGCGCGCGTCGAAGATCGCACGTACATCTGCTCCGAGAAGAAGGAAGACGCCGGCCCGACGAATAACTGGGAAGACCCGGCCAAGATGCGTGAAACCCTCGGCGGCCTGTTCAAGGGCTGCATGAAGGGTCGCACGATGTACGTGATCCCGTTCTCGATGGGTCCGATCGGCTCCCCGATCGCCCAGATCGGTATCGAAATCACCGACAGCGCCTACGTTGTCGTCAATATGCGCATCATGACCCGCATGGGCAAGGATGTCTTCCCGGTGCTCGGCACCGATGGCGAGTACGTCCAGTGCGTGCACTCGATCGGCGCACCGAAAGAGCCGGGCACCAAGGATCCGAAGTGGCCGTGCAACCCGACCACCAAGTACATCGTGCACTACCCGGAAACCCGTGAAATCTGGTCGTACGGCTCGGGCTACGGCGGCAACGCGCTGCTTGGCAAGAAGTGCCTGGCCCTGCGTATCGCTTCGAACATGGCGCGTGACGGCGGCTGGCTGGCCGAGCACATGCTCATCCTCGGCGTCGAATCGCCGGCCGGTGAGAAGCACTACGTCGCAGCGGCGTTCCCGTCTGCCTGCGGCAAGACCAACTTCGCCATGCTCGTTCCGCCGGCTGGCCTGAAGGGCTGGAAGATCACCTGCATCGGTGACGACATCGCCTGGATCAAGCCGCGCAAGGATAAGGACGGCGTGACCCGCCTGTACGCGATCAATCCGGAAGCTGGTTTCTTCGGCGTTGCCCCGGGTACGAACGACCAGACCAACTACAACGCGATGGCCTCGCTCGCAGAAAACACCATCTTCACCAACGTCGCACTGACCGACGACGGTGACGTGTGGTGGGAAGGCATGGGCCCGGCTCCGGCTCACGCGATCGACTGGCAAGGTAACGACTGGACGCCGGAAATCGCCAAGGAGAAGGGCACCAAGGCTGCGCACCCGAACTCCCGTTTCACTGCTCCGGCCTACCAGTGCCCGTGTATCGACAAGGATTGGTCGAACGCCGACGGCGTGCCGATCTCGGCCTTCCTGTTCGGTGGCCGCCGTGCTTCGACCGTGCCGCTGGTCTGCCAGACGACCGACTGGGAGCACGGTGTTTACACCGCCGCGACCCTCGGTTCGGAAACGACTGCGGCTGCCTTCGGCGCCCAGGGCGTCGTCCGTCGCGACCCGTTCGCCATGCTGCCGTTCTGCGGCTACAACATGGCCGACTACTACAGCCACTGGCTGAAGATGGGCGCCGTTGCCGACAAGCAAGTTCCGATCTTCATGGTCAACTGGTTCCGCACCAACGAGCAAGGCAAGTTCGCATGGCCTGGCTTCGGCGACAACGCGCGCGTCCTGAAGTGGATCATCGAACGTTGCGAAGCCAAGGTTGGCGGTCAGGAAACGGTCCTCGGCACGATCCCGAACTACGAGGACATCGACTGGACCGGCGCCGACTTCACCAAGGAAGAGTTTGCCAACGTCACCAGCCTCGACAAGGCAGCCTGGCTGTCCGAACTCGAGGGCGTGAAGGAATGGTTCGGCAAGATGGGCGACAAACTGCCCGCCAAGCTGGCTGAGATCCGTGACGACTACGAGGCCAAGTTCAAGGCCTAAGCGACATCCGGTATCATGCAAGGCCGCCCTCGGGCGGCCTTTTTCGTCTACCGGCCGGTAGCCCAATTCTCGGATCGAATCATGCCTACGTTTCCCGCCAGCCGACTTGGCCACATCGCCCCGTTTCACGTCATGGAACTGCTCGCCCGCGCCAAGGCGCTTGAGGCCGAGGGGCGAGACATCATCCACATGGAAATCGGAGAGCCCGATTTTCCTACACCTGCCCCAATTCTGGAAGCCGCGCAGGCAAGCATGGCTGGGGGGCGGATGTTCTACACGCCCGCGCTTGGACTGCCCGAGTTGAGGCAGGTAATCGCCGACTTCTACCGGCAGCGCTATGGCGTTGTCGTGCCCGCGTCTCGCATCGTTGTGACCGCCGGCGCCTCAGGGGCACTCCTTCTGGCCATGGCCTGCCTCTGCCAACCGGGCAGTGAATGGCTGCTGACCGATCCAGGCTATCCCTGCAACAGCAATTTCGTGCGCAGTTTTGACGGCGTCCCGGTGGGCATTCCGGTCAGTGCCGAAAACAACTATCAACCGAACCTCGCCGAGGTGCGACACTACTGGAACGAACGGACGGCCGGCGCGCTGTTCGCCTCTCCGGCCAACCCGACCGGGACGCTGCTGGACGAACCGACGCTCGAATCGATCGCTGATTTTGTCAGACAACGCCAAGGAACGCTGATCATCGACGAGATCTACCATGGTCTGACCTACGAACGTGACGCATCGACTGCACTCAAGTTCGGCGATGACATCTTCGTCGTGCAAAGCTTCTCGAAGTACTTCAACATGACCGGTTGGCGCCTCGGCTGGCTCGTCGTTCCCGATCGCTTTGCGCGCGAAATCGAGAAACTGGCGCAGAACCTGTTCATCGCTCCGCCGACACCGGCACAGTACGGTGCGCTTGCCGCATTCAAACCAGAGACGATCGCGATCCTCGAAGCTCGCCGCGCGGAGTTTCGCGCCCGCCGGGACTATCTCGCGCCCGCGCTCGAACAACTGGGCTTTCGCCTCACCGCCAAGCCGGAAGGCGCGTTCTACATCTACGCCGATTGCAGCGCACTGACCAACGACAGCGAGGCCTTCGCCCGCGACCTGCTCGAAAAGGCTGGCGTAGCGATGACGCCGGGACTCGACTTCGGTGCCGCCGCCCCCAAATCACATCTGCGCATCGCCTACACGACCAGCATCGAGCGATTGGAGCAAGCCGTCGGCCGAATCCGTCGGTATCTCGGCGGCTAACTGCCGCGAAAAGGAACTCACATCACCGGTTCTCACCCTGGCCGCCGCCATCGCCGCGGCCAGGAGAGTCCAATCGGTTCCAGTCGAAGCACGGCCCCGGATCGGTCTTGCGCATTGGCGCAATGTCGTTGTGGCCGACGACCGCCGAAATGGGGTAACGCCGCTTGATTTCGGCGACGAGGTCAACGAGACGCTGATACTGCGCCTCCTCGAACGGAAATTCGTCGCAACCTTCCAGTTCGATACCGATCGAGTAGTCATTGCAGCGTTCGCGTCCGTCCCACACAGATGCGCCGGCGTGCCAGGCGCGTTTTGTACAGGAGACGAACTGGACCAACTCGCCATCGCGTCGGATCAGGAAGTGCGCCGATACCTTTATCCCGGCAATCTCGGCAAAGTACGGATGCGCTTCCGGGTTCAGGGTGTTGGTGAAGAAACGCTCGATGTCGTTGCTGCCGAACTGTGACGGCGGCAGGCTAATCGCGTGGATGACGATCAGCGAGACATCCTCGTCGTCGGGCCGATCGTCAAAGTTCGGCGAGACGCAACGGCGAGCAGCACGCAACCATCCACCATCGATTCCCGCGGCAGCCGCCATCAGGACTCCTCGATCCCCAGCCGCTCAATGCGATAGCGCAGGGACCGGAAGGTCACGCCAAGCAGGCGGGCAGCGGCGGTGCGGTTGAATCCTGTTTTGGCCAGAGCATCGAGGATGAGCTGTTTTTCGACCCGGTTGATATGGTCATCGAGCGTTTCACCGGCCACCGCGCCGCCCTCCTCGACAGGTGCGGACGAAACGGCAAGTTGCAAATCCTCAAGCTCGATTCGGTCGTCGGCGCACAAAGCGGTCGCCCGCTCGAGGATGTTCTCGAGCTCACGCACGTTGCCCGGATACGGGTAACGGCAGAGCGCGTTCATCGCCTCATCGCTCAGCTTTGGCGGTCGCGCGCCGCAAATACGCGACAGCGAAGCATCGACGAGCAGAGGAATATCCTCCTGGCGCTCGCGTAAAGCCGGCATCTTCAGCTCGATCACGTTCAGGCGGTAATAGAGATCCTGGCGGAAGCTACCTGTATCGACGCAGTCCTTGAGCTTGCGATGCGTCGCCGAAACGATACGCACGTCGACGGGCTCTTCGCTGGCGCTGCCGACCTTGCGCACCTTTTTCTCCTGAATCGCGCGCAGCAACTTCACCTGCATGTGCAAGGGCAAGTCGGCAACTTCGTCGAGGAACAGCGTGCCGCCATTGGCGGCCTGAAAGAAACCCTCGCGGTCACTGTCCGCGCCGGTGAATGCGCCCTTGCGATAGCCGAAGAATTCGCTCTCCATGAGATTCTCGGGTATTGCGCCGCAGTTCACGGGGACGAACGGCGCGCTGGCGCGAGCACTCTGCGCGTGGATGAGGCGGGCCGCCAACTCCTTGCCGCTCCCTGATTCACCGGAGATGTAGACCGGCGCCTGGCTGCGCGCCAGCTTGCCGATCATTTCGCGGACGGCGACGATGGCAGCCGACTCGCCGGTCAACTGCCCCGCAACACCGGCTGCGGCAGGCGCTCCGCTTTCATCCGCCGTGCCACGCGGAAGATTCAGCGCCGATTTGATCAGTGTCCGCAACTGATCGAGCGCCACCGGTTTCGCCAGGTAATCGAAGGCTCCTGCCTTCAACGCTGCAACCGCATTGTCGGCGCTGCCGAACGCGGTGATGACGGCCACCGGCGTTTGCCCGTACTGCGCCCCGATCAGACGGACAATCTCCAGCCCTTCGCCATCAGGCAACCGCATGTCGGTCAGGCACAGGCTGTACTCCTCGCGCGCCAGATAGGCCTTGGCTTCAGCGACCGTGCCGGCGCAATCGGCAGCAATACCCATACGCGCCAGGGTCAGATCGAGGAGTTCGCGGATATCGGCCTCGTCGTCGACCACCAGCACCCGGGCCTTGTCGCCCCTTCCACGGCGATCCATCCTGTTCATTGACACTCGTCGAACCTCCCTGAAATACAAAAGTCGGCACCCGATTCGCTCTCCCGCAGTTCAAGTTGCGCCGCGTTCGCCTCGCACAGTTCCCGCGCAATGTAGAGCCCTAGCCCGGTGCCGCGACTGTGTGTGGTGAAGAACGGCTCAAAGATCTGCTCACGCGTTGCCTCGTCGACACCCGGCCCGTCGTCGACGACGTGCAGATCGACCGAGCCGTCGTGCTCTCCGCTAGCGACAACCAACCGCACACTGCCTCGGGTCTTCCGGGAATGGCGCAAGCCATTGCCGAGAAGATTCCCCAGCACCTGGTAGAAGTGCGCACGATCGAAACATATCTTCGCCTCGCCGTCGATATCGATTTGCACCACATCGCTTGCGATTCGCTCTTTTGCCGTGTACTCGTCAACAAGAGACTGCAGGGTCTGGCGCAGATCGATCAGTTCTCGATGCGCGCGATCACGCCGCCCGAGTTCGAGGACATCGCTGACGATCCGCTCGACGCGATTCGTGTTGTCCAGCACGATGCGCAGCAAGCGATCGGTTGTCTGGTCATGGCTCTCTTCGCGCAGCAACTCGCCGGCGTGATTGATCGCCGACAGCGGATTCCGGATCTCGTGGGCGATGTTGGCCGTCAGGCGCCCCAGCGCCGCCAGCTTCAGCTGCCGGGCCTGCTCCTGCAAGCGCCCCATGTCTTCGAGGAAAACAAGCACGTCGCGCTCGGAACTGTCGGTGGAAACGAAACGCGCACGCAACTGCATGCCGCTCGCGGGCGCACGGACCAGGACCGGGTCTGCACTCGGACGCTCGCACCAGATCATGAAGCTGCGCGCCAACTCCGTCGAGTAATTCGCCAGGCGGCGCTCGGCTGGATCGCTCAGTCCGAGCAAACGCGCCGCGCGGGGATTGTTCTGACGAACCATGCCGGCGCGGTCGATCACGAGCACGCCGTCCTGCATCTGCTCGATGACGCGCTGACTGATGAGCGTCTGGTTACGAAGCTCAATTCCTCGCCTGCGCGCCAACTCCTCGTTTGCTATGACACGCCGCGCGATTAGACGAGCCGAAATGGCAATACCGAAGAAACCCGCGCAAAACAATCCCGCCTGAAAGAAGTCCGCCGTTTCGAAGTCGCGCGTGATCGAGCGATACGTCTGCTCGGAAAGAACAGAGAGCGTTGCCACCGCCGCGTAGAACAGCACCATCCGCCCCTGCCCGACGAGACCGGAACCGGCCAGTGAAACCAGGAGCAGGATGCCCATGCCGCTGCGCACGCCGCCGCCGAAATGCTGGAGTATCGTCAGCACCACGATGTCGACCAGCACGTGCAGGTTCAACTGAAGATTGAAACGGCGGCGATAGACATTGACGCCGACCAGGGAAGCCAGCGCCGCCACCAGATACAGGCTGGTGACAAGAAGATGAGGCGAGCCGCGCTCGGGCGCAATCAGCGAGAAGGACGACGGGTAGATCAGCGACGAGACGAACAGCAGGACGGCGATGCAGACGCGATAGCCGTTGAAGTAGCGGAGCGATTTCCAGTGTGAATCGGCGACCTGATTGGCACCGGATACGGACTCGCTCACCATGGGAGACTAGTCATCCGTCGGCGCTGCCGCACGCCGGTGCTCCGGGCAGCAGTAGTAGCGCCCGTCGATCTGCAGACTCTCGCTGACCGGTTGATTCACGCCGCAATGTGCACAGGTCACCATGCGCTCTGGCTCTCGCACGGACCGACGCTCACGCCGAACCGAACGTGCCGCCGCCATCCGGCGCAACAGCCACCAGAAGACGCCGAACAGGACGAATACGATCAGTAGTCTCATGAATCTCTGGCCACCCGAAAAATCGCAAAAAACATAACAGAATCCTCTTCGGCGATTGCTCGGCCGCTGGCCGGCACGGGTGAGCCAACGAAACCGGCCGATCGGCGAATGCTATTCGGCACCGACGCGGTAGTCTGCCGAGCGAGCATGCGCTGGCAAGCCCTCGCCCTTGGCCAGCGTCGACGCTATACGGCCAAGCGTTTTCGCCGCCGCCGGCGAAATGCGGATCAGGCTGCTGCGTTTCTGGAAGTCATACACACCCAGCGGCGACGAGAAGCGCGCGCTGCCCGAAGTCGGCAGGACATGGTTCGGCCCGGCGCAGTAGTCGCCGAGCGACTCGGACGTATTGGGGCCGATAAAGATGGCACCAGCGTGCCGGATCTTCGCGATCCACTCGTCGGCGTCGGCGAGCGAGAGTTCGAGATGCTCCGGCGCGATGCGATTAGCGATGGCGCAGGCCTCGTCGAGGTCGCGCACCTGGATCAGGGCGCCGCGGTTCTCGAGCGACGCGCGAATCACGTCCTGGCGCGGCATGGTCGGCAGCAGCCGGTCGATCGCCGCGGCGACCCGGTCGATGTAGGCCGAGTCCGGGCAGAGCAGGATGGCCTGCGCCAGTTCGTCGTGCTCGGCCTGCGAGAAGAGATCCATCGCCACCCAGTCCGGGTCGGTCTGCCCGTCGCAAACGACCAGGATTTCCGACGGCCCGGCGACCATGTCGATGCCGACGACGCCGAAGACCCGCCGCTTGGCCGCCGCGACGTAGGCATTGCCCGGGCCGACGATCTTGTCGACCTTGGGGACGGTCTGCGTGCCGTAGGCCAGCGCCCCGACGGCCTGCGCGCCACCGATGCAGAACACTCGATCGACGCCGGCCAGCGCGGCGGCGGCCAGCACCAGCGGGTTGCGTTCTCCGCCCGGCGTCGGCACAACCATGATCAGTTCGCCGACCCCCGCGACCTTAGCCGGAATTGCATTCATCAGCACCGACGACGGGTAGGACGCCTTGCCGCCGGGCACGTACAGTCCGACACGATCGAGCGGTGTCACCTTCTGTCCAAGCAGCGAGCCGTCGGCCTCTTCGTACTGCCAGCTCTGCAAGGGCTGATGCTCGTGATAGCTGCGCACACGCGCAGCAGCCGTCTCCAGCGCCGCGCGCTGGTCCTTTGGCAAGCCGTCGAGCGCCTGCTGCAGATCGTTGCGAGAAAGCTCAAGCTCGTTGAGCGCGCTCGCGTTAATTCGGTCGAAGCGGTTCGTGTATTCGACGACGGCCGCATCGCCGCGCTCCTTGACGTCGGCGAGGATGGCGGCGACCGCTCGGTCAACTGACTCATCCTGCGCAGCCTCGAACGCAAGCAATGCGTCGAGGCGCGCCTGGAAATCCGCGTCGCCGCTGGAGAAACGCTTGATCGCGATCATTCGCCCACCACGCTGACAAAGGCATCGAGGATCGGCACGATGATCTCGCGCTTGAGTTTGAGCGCCGCCTGATTGACGATGAGGCGGGATGAGATGTCGATGATGTGTTCGACGGCGACCAGATTGTTGGCCTTCAGCGTGCTGCCGGTCGATACGAGGTCGACGATGGCGTCAGCCAACCCGGCGAGCGGCGCGAGTTCCATCGAGCCGTAGAGCTTGATCAGATCGACGTGCACGCCCTTGGCCGCGAAGTGCTCGCGGGCGATGTTGACGTACTTGGAAGCCACCTTGAGGCGGGCGCCCTGGCGCACAGCATTCTCATAGTCAAACCCCGCGGGGATGGCGACCATCATCTTGCACTTGGCGATCTTCAGGTCGAGCGGCTGGTAGAGGCCTTCGCCGCCGTGCTCGAGCAGCACGTCCTTGCCTGCGACACCGATATCGGCTGCGCCGTACTGCACGTAGGTCGGCGCATCGGTCGCGCGGACGATGACCACACGAACGTCGTCGCGATTGGTCGGAATGATCAGCTTGCGCGAGGTTTCCGGATTCTCGAGCGGCTCGATCCCGGCAGCGGCCAGCAAGGGCAAGGTCTCTTCAAAAATGCGACCCTTCGACAGGGCAATCGTAATTCCGTCCACGGCACTCATCCTCGTAATGTTCTGGCGCTTCTTTTCGCTTCGTTCTGTCTGCTGTTGGAAGCCGGCAATTTTACCGCACGGCTCGCTTGCCGATCCGGCGCCGCTCAACGCACCCGGCGGACGCTCGCACCAAGCCGCGTCAGCTTCTCCTCGATGCGTTCGTAACCGCGATCGAGGTGATAGATGCGCTCAATCAGCGTCTCTCCCTGCGCGACCAGGCCGGCGATGACCAGGCTGGCCGACGCACGCAGATCGGTGGCCATGACCGTCGCGCCATCAAGGCGCGGCACACCGGTGACCAACGCGGTATTGCCGTCGATCTTGATGTCGGCGCCGAGGCGGATCAATTCGACGGCATGCATGAAACGGTTTTCGAAGATCGTCTCACGAATTACCGCCGCGCCCTCGGCCACGCAGTTGATCGCCATGAACTGCGCCTGCATGTCGGTCGGAAAGGCCGGATAGGGTTCGGTGCGGATGCTCACTGCCTTGAGGCGCTGCGGCGCTTTGAGCCGTATGGCGTTGGCTTCGCTGACGATCTCGCATCCCGCTTCGCCAAGTTTCTGGATCACCGCATCGAGATAGCCGGCGGACGTGTTGGTCAGCCGCACATCGCCGCCGGTCGCTGCCGCCGCACACAGGTAGGTTCCCGTCTCGATGCGGTCGGGCATGATCGAGTGCGAGGCGCCGTGCAGGCGTTCAACGCCGACGATCCGGATACTGTCGGTTCCAGCGCCCGTGATCTGTGCGCCCATCGCGATCAGGAGATTGGCGAGATCGACAACTTCCGGCTCGCGCGCGGCGTTTTCGATAATCGTTTCACCGTCGGCCAGCACCGCCGCCATCATCAGGTTTTCGGTACCGGTCACGGTGACCATGTCGGTGACGATGCGCGCACCCTTGAGACGCGACGCCTTGGCATGGACGTAACCCTGCTCGACGTGAATCTCGGCGCCCATCGCCTGCAGGCCCTTGATGTGCTGGTCGACCGGCCGTGCACCGATGGCGCAGCCGCCGGGCAGCGAGACCTTGGCCTCGCCAAAGCGCGCGACAAGCGGCCCGAGCACGAGGATCGACGCGCGCATGGTCTTGACCATGTCGTACGGTGCGGTTGGATTGTTGAGGCCGTGGCTATCGAGAATCAGGCCGTCGTTGCCGTCCATCGTCACGTCGACGCCCATCTGCCCGATCAGGCGCAGCATCGTCGAAATGTCGTTGAGATGCGGCACGTTTGAAAAACGCACCGGCTCGGCCGACAGCAGCGCAGCGCACAAGATCGGCAGCGCAGCGTTCTTTGCACCGGAGATCGACACTTCGCCGGAAAGCGGCCGGCCGCCCTGGATCAACAACTTATCCACGTGCTGCGCTCCATTCGTCCGGCGTCATCGTCTGCATCTGCAGGGAGTGCAATTCACCGCTGTCGAAGTACGGCTTGAGCAGGGCATTCACCATCTGCTGGCGCTGGACACGGCTCTTGCCGACGAACTGCGAGCTGACGATCAGCGCCTTCGGGTAGTTGTCGTCGCCCTGGACGCTCAGGCCTTCGCACGGGATTCCATCGGCGATGATCTTCTGGACTTGTTCAGGTTTCATCTGGGTCAGTACCTCAATTTGTAACCGCTGCGCAGCAAGGCCAGCGTCGCCAGCGCGACGGCGATGAAGCTTACGGCGACGACGGTCAGGCTGATCACGGGCGAGATGTCGGACGCACCGAAGAAGCCATAGCGGAAACCGTCGATCATGTAGAAAACGGGGTTGAAATGCGAAACGTGCTGCCAGAATCCCGGCAGCGAATGAATCGAATAGAACACGCCGGAGAGCATGGTCAACGGCATGATCAGGAAGTTCTGGAAACCGGCCAACTGATCGAACTTGTCCGCCCAGATGCCGGCGATCATACCGAGCGACCCCATGAGACCGCCGCCGAGAACGGCAAAAGCCACAATCCAGCCCGGTGCCACGAAGTTGAGCGGTGCCAGCCAGGCCGTCACGACCAGCACGCCGAGGCCCACCATCAGACCGCGCAAGATCGCGGCGGTCGTGTAGGCGAGAAAGAACTCGACGTACGAAATCGGTGGCAGAAGCACGAAAACCACACTCCCGGTCACCTTGGACTGGATCAGGCTGGACGAACTGTTGGCAAAGGCATTCTGCAACACGGACATCATGACCAGACCGGGAATCAGGAAGGCCGTGTAGCGGATGCCGTTCACCTGGACATGCGCATCGAGCACATGGGAAAAGATCAGCAAATAAAGCAATGACGTCAGCACGGGTGCAGCGACGGTCTGGAAGCTCACCTTCCAGAACCGCAGCACTTCCTTGTACAGCAGCGTGCGAAAGCCGATCATCGCGAAGCCCCTCGGCCGTCCTGGTCGCCGCGCCCCTGCATCACGCTGACGAAGACGTCCTCAAGATCGGTCTGCGCCAGATGCAGGTCTTCGATCGTGCAACCGGACTGGCGAATCCCGGCAAGTAGCGGTTCGATCTCGTCGAATCCATTGAGGCGAAAAACCCAGTCTTGCCCGTGATTGATTGCCACAGCGCGCAAGCGTTCAGGCAGACGCTCGCTATCGGCAAGGCGCAGTGTCAGTTCATGCCCCGACAGACGGGCGAGCAGATTGCGCGTCGTATCCAGCGCAACGACGCGCCCTTGCTTGAGCATCGCGATGCGGCCGCACAAGGCTTCCGCCTCCTCGAGATAGTGCGTGGTCAGAATCACCGTGTGCCCCTCGCGATTCAGTCGCTGCACGAACTGCCACAAGCCCTGGCGCAGTTCGACATCAACTCCGGCCGTCGGCTCGTCGAGCACGATCACCGGCGGCTTGTGCACCAGCGCCTGCGCCACCAACACCCGGCGCTTCATCCCGCCCGACAGCCGACGCATATTCACGTCGGCCTTGTTCGTCAGGTCCAGGTTTTCCAGGATCTCGTCGATCCAGTCGTCGTTGTTGCGCAGTCCGAAGTAGCCCGACTGAATGCGCAAAGTTTCGCGCACCGAGAAGAACGGGTCGAAAACGAGTTCCTGCGGCACCACACCGAGCCGACGCCTCGCTTCACGGTAGTCCGAGCGAACGTCCCGCCCCATCACGGTGAGTCGCCCAGCGTCGGGACGAACCAGTCCGGCCAGACAGGAAATCAGCGTCGTTTTGCCCGCACCGTTGGGCCCGAGCAGGCCGAAGAACTCCCCTTCGGCAATCTGCAGCGAGACGCCATCCAGCGCACGCAGGCTGCCAAAGTTCTTTACGACGTTATCAATGGAAACGGCGACGCCCATGGCATCAATACTCGACAACAAAGACGCGCCCGCCGGTCAGGCGAGCGGCAGGGAATCGGAAACGCCGTAGAGCGCCGCCTGACTGATCATGCTCGCCGGCGGGTTGGCAATGCGCATGCCAACGCCAAGCGCCTGCGCCGTGCGCAACCAGCCGAAGATCACGCTCAGGGCGGAGGAATCGGTTTCTTCAACTGCGGAAAGATCAAACACGACGCCGTCGGCACGGCTTGCCGACGACAGAAAACCACGACCGGACGCGAGCAGGCCCGTGGCACCGGCGATCAGCATCGGACCGGAAACACGCAGTGCACTGCCACTCTTCTCGATCATTTCTTGCCGGCTTCGAGTTGCTTGTTCTTGTTGACCAGCATCTGGAGCAAACCATCAACGCCGTTCGCCCGCACTTCCTGGTTGAACGTCTCGCGATAGTTGGTCACCAGGCTGACGCCGGCCACCACCACGTCGTAAACCTTCCAGCCTTCGTTCTGTTTTTCAACCGAGTAGTCCAACTGGATCGGTCGGCCGCCGGGCTGAACGACTTCGGTCTTGACCACGACCTCGGTATCGCCGCTCTGCATCTTCGTCGGCTTGTAGCGGATCGTCTGATCCTTGTAGCCGGTCAGCGCGTTCGAATAGGTGCGTACAAGCAAAGTCTTGAACTCTTGCGACAACTTTGCCTGCTGCTCGCCGGTCGCCTTTTTCCAGTCCCGCCCCATGGCCAGCGCGGTCATGCGCTGGAAATTGAAGTGGGGCAGCACCTTGACCTCGACCAGTTCAATCGCCTTCTTGGTATTGCCGCTCTGGATGTCCTTGTCCTGACGTACGATCGTCAGAACCTCGTCCGTGACTTTCTGGATAAGCGCATCGGGCGACTCTTGGGCAAATGCGGAAGTGCACCAAACAAACGCGCCGAGAAACAGAGAAAACAACGATTTCATTGGGCAACCTTCAAGCGACCGGATCAACAACAAGCACTATGCGAGCGTCAGAGAATTTTCATTACTCGCCCAAATCTTCCTTGGGCGCATTTCCATCGTGAATCTCGCTGCGACGGTGCTGAAGATAGGCATCGCGAATATAGACGTACTTGTCGAACGCAGCCTCTTCGACAACCTTGTCAGACGGCAGCAAACTCGCACGGACATCAACGAAACGTACTCCGACCAGGGTATTGCGTGTCGGAACATGATCCACTGTCCAGACCGGATCGGCGTAGCTATCCACGGCAAAACCGACGGTGTCACGCGTTGTACGCGGGCCGATCAATGGCCAGTAAAGGTATGGGCCATCCGCGACCCCCCATTTACCAAGGGTCTGTCCGAAATCCTCGGAGTGCTTTTCAAGGCCCATTTCGCTGGCAACATCAAACACCCCGCCGATACCCAACGTTGTGTTGACAAGTACTCGGCCGACGTCAGAAAGCCCGGCCCCACCCTTGCCTTGGAGGAAGTTGTTGAAAGCCGTCCAAATATCGGCCAAGTTTCCAAAGAAGTTTCCGATCCCTGTTTTCACCGGTGCGGGCGCCACGGTGTCGTAACCCTTGGCGACAGGCTTGATCACCACATCGAGCCCTTCGTTCACCGCGAACATCGCTCGATTGAAGCCCTCGTAAGGATCCTTGGGATTGTTCGCGGTCGTCGCACACCCGCCAAGCGCCAAGACGGCAATTGCAGCCACTACTACACGTTTTGCGATTTTATTTTTCACGGACAAACCTTCCTGTTATTGCTCGCCTGTACCTTCAGACGCCTTGTTGAACATGAACTGACCAATTAGTTTCTCAAGCACAACCGCAGACTGCGTCTTGGCAAACGTATCCCCCGCCTTCAGCATCTTTTCGTCGCCGCCGGCATCGAGCCCGACGTACTGCTCACCGAGCAGGCCGGCGGTCAGAATCGAGGCAAAGGTATCTTTCGGAAACTGGTAACGGCTGTCGATCGTCATGGTGACCTGCGCTTCGTAGGATTCAGGATCGAAACGGATCTCCGCGACCCGACCGACGACCACTCCCGCGCTTTTCACCGGCCCGCGCACTTTCAGGCCACCGATGTTATCAAACCTCGCCGTCAACTGGTACGTCTCGGCGAAATTGGCAGAAGAAAGGTTCCCGACCCGTAGCGCCAGAAACAGCAGCGCGGCAAAGCCGATGACGACAAAGAAACCAACCCAGATATCAAGCAACTTGCGACTCATCAAATCCCCCGGAACATGAAGGAGGTCAGAACAAAATCCAGCGCCAGAATGGCCAGCGCCGAATACACCACGGTCCTTTTGATCGAACTCGAAACCCCTTCAGCGGTCGGGACCGCATCGTAGCCTTCAAATACTGCGATCAACGAAACAGCGACCCCGAAGACAAAGCTCTTGATGACACCGTTCCACACATCGAAACGGAAATCGACCGATCCTTGCATCTGGGACCAGAATGCGCCCTCATCAACGCCAATGAAGACCACGCCGATCAGGTAGCCGCCAAAGACACCGATCGCCGAGAACAAGGCAGCGAGCAAGGGCATCGAAATGACGCCGCCCCAGAAGCGCGGCGCGACAACACGGGCGATCGGGTTGACCGCCATCATGTCCATCGCCGTCAATTGCTCGGTCGCCTTCATCAGGCCGATTTCTGCCGTGATCGACGAACCGGCACGCGAGGCGAACAGCAGCGCGGCAACGACCGGACCCAGTTCGCGCGTCAGCGAAAGCGCGACGAGAACGCCGAGTGCTTCCGAAGAACCGTAGCGCTGCAGCGTTTCGTAACCCTGCATGCCGAGAACCATACCAATAAAAAGACCCGAAACCAGGATGATCAGCAGCGACTGGAAGCCGGAGAAGTAGATCTCGCGAATCGTCAGATGAAAGCGTCGAAACGACTGCCCGGAATACACGAGGATCATGACAAAAAAACGCGCCGCGAAGCCCAGGCGTTGCACGGCGTTATTGATGCGATGCCCGACCTTCTCGAAAAATCGAAGCGCGGCGCCCATGCTCTTATCAACCACGCGCATCCCTCCTCATCAAGTCTTCCTCGAAGGGCGGCGCCGGATAATGGAAATGAACCGGCCCGTCGGCCTCGCCAAACACGAACTGGTGCACGAAAGGATCGGCCGAGGCGCGGATCTCGTCCGGCGTGCCTTGCGCGACGATCTGCCCGTCCGAGACGAAGTAGACATAGTCGACGATCTGCAAGGCCTCCTGGACGTCGTGCGTCACCAGCAGCGTCGTCGCACCGAGCGCGTCGTTCAGGCGCCGGATCAACTGGCCAATGACGCCCATGGAAATGGGGTCGAGCCCGGCGAAGGGTTCGTCGTACATGATCAACATCGGATCCAGCGCGATCGCTCGCGCCAGCGCAACGCGACGTGCCATGCCACCCGAGAGTTCCGACGGCATCAGGTGATGCGCCCCGCGCAAACCGACGGCGTTGAGCTTCATCATGACCATGTCGTGAATCAACTCTTCCGTCAGATTCGTGTGCTCGTGCATCAGGTAGGCGACGTTGTCATAGACCGAGATATCGGTAAACAGCGCCCCGAACTGGAACAACATGCCCATGCGCCGGCGCATCGCGTAAAGCTCGTCATGGCTCATATCCGGCACCGACTCGCCGTCGACGAGCAACTGCCCGCCGGTCGGTTTGAGCTGGCCGCCGATCAGGCGCAGCAATGTCGTTTTGCCACAACCCGAGTTGCCCATGATCGCCACGAGTTGACCACGCGGGATCTCCATGTTGATCCCTTTCAGGATCGCACGGTCGTCATAGGCGAAATTGATGTCAGTAATCTTGACCAAGCAATCAGCTGGCACAACAGAACCCCAGAGGCAAAATTGGCAGCAATTATACCCGAAGCCGCAGCCGCCTCCCGCGAAACTACAAGGCCATGCAATTGTGGAATAATGAAAAACACAACAATCTGATCTGGATCGAAGGCTCCAACCTCCATGCCCGACGCACCGGAATCCACTCTGCAGGAGAAACCCCTGCTGCTCATCGTCGATGACGACCCGCTTATCGCCGACACGCTGAGCTTCACGATGAGCACTGCCTTCGAGATCATTACCAGTCACTCGCGACCACACTGCATGCAACTCCTCAGGCAACTCCGCCGGCTGCCTGAACTCGCGCTGATCGACCTCGGACTGCCGCCGCTACCACATCGTCCCGACGAGGGCTTCGGGCTGATTTCCGACCTGCTGAACCTCAGCCCTGCAATCAAGATCGTCGTCCTGTCGGGACAGAACGATGCCGGAAACGCACGCCGCGCCCGCTCACTCGGAGCGGCAGACTTTGTCGCCAAGCCATGCAGCCCGAACGAACTGCACCGGGTCCTGCAACGCGCGCTCAGCTACCGATCGCTCGAGGCCTATCGTCCAGTCGACGCATCGACCTCTCCGTTGGTCGGAAGCAGTCCGGCGATCGAGAAGCTGCGGGTCCAGGTGCAGCAGTACGCCGACTCGCCATTTCCCGTGCTTATCGAAGGCGAGTCGGGCAGCGGCAAGGAGATCGTCGCCAGCAGTTGCCTGCACCATGACACCACGCGCAGCGGAAAGCCGTTCTACGCGCTCAATTGCGCAGCCATTTCGCCTAGCCTGGTAGAACCGACGCTCTTCGGCTACGCCAAAGGTGCGTTCACGGGCGCCAACATGGCCAAGGCCGGTTATTTCGAAGACGCCGCAGATGGAACCTTGTTTCTCGACGAAATCGGCGAGTTACCGCTCGACCTGCAGCCAAAACTGCTGCGCGTGCTGGAAAACGGGGAATACCAACGCGTCGGCGAGACGCAGAAGCGAATGAGCCGCGCGCGCATCATCGCGGCGACCAACCGCGACTTGCGTAAGGAGGTCAAGGCCGGCAACTTCCGCGCAGACCTCTACCACCGCCTTTCGGTATTCACCATCAGCGTGCCTCCGTTACGCGAGATGGACGACGACAAGACGCTTCTGCTCGAGCATTTTCGCCGGCGTTACGCCGCACAGTCCCAGCAACCACCCTTCCAGCTATCCGATGCGGCGCAAGCGCTGTGGTCGCATTACCACTTTCCCGGCAATGTTCGCGAACTGCGCAATATCGTCATCCGCCTGACGGCGAAGTATCCGGGCAGGATCGTGGAAGCGGGCGACCTCGAAGCTGAACTTGATTTGCAGGACGAACCACCGATTGACAGACCTCCGCCGACAAACGACAGCGAAGCCGACACCATCCTCGCTGCCGCCAATCAGCGCCTGCAGCAGCCTGAGCCGTTCAGCCTCGACCGCCACCTGGCGGAAACCGAGCGCAACTACATCGAAGCGGCACTGCAGCTGGCGCACGGCAACGTCAGCCAGGCGGCACGCCTGCTCGGCATCAACAGGACGACGCTCTACAACCGCATGGAATCCTTCGCCAGGGGGCAGTGATGTATCTCGAGCACTTCGGACTCCGCGAAGCCCCATTCCGCATCACACCGCACACCGAGTTCTTCTTTGCCGGCGCCAACCGGGGCGCCACGCTCGAAGCGCTGATCTACGCCATTACGCACGACGAGGGGATCGTCAAGGTCAGCGGCGAAGTCGGTAGCGGGAAGACGATGCTTTGCCGGATGCTGCTCGAGAAGCTGCCGCCCGATGTCGAAACGGTATACCTCGCCAACCCGTCCCTGTCGGCGGCCGATATCCACCACGCCATCGCCGACGAATTGCAGACCGAACTGCCGGAAAGCCGCGCGCATCAGCGCTTGCGCGCGCTGCAGGATCGCCTGCTCGAGCTGTACGCAGCAAACCGCAAGGTCGTCGTCATGATCGACGAAGCGCATGCGATGCCGCCAGAAACGCTCGAAGAAATCCGCCTGCTTTCGAACCTGGAGTCGAACAAGCACAAGCTGTTGCATATCGTGCTGTTCGGGCAGCCGGAACTCGATGAACGCCTCGCCGCGTCGAACATGCGCCAGCTCAAGGAACGGATCACCCACAATTTCGCACTCGAACCACTGCGTCGCGACGATATCGGCGATTACCTGATGTTCCGCATGCGTGCCGCCGGATATCGTGGCCCGGACCTGTTTACACCGGGAGCGGTACAACTCATCAGCAAGGCCTCCGAGGGGCTCACCCGGCGCATCAACATCCTCGCAGACAAGGCTCTGCTCGCCGCATTTTCGGAAAGCAAGCACCAGATCGACCGCAGGCAGGTCAAGGCCGCGGCCCGCGACGCGCAGTTCTCGCCAATGCGTGACGGCAGCGCCAGACCGGTCGCGTGGGTTGCCGGTGCCGCACTGATCGTCATACTGACAAGCCTCGCCTTCGTCGCGGGCAGTTACCGGACAAACACGGACGCAAGCGAAAGCATCAAGGCAAGCGCCGCGAGCGTAGCGCCGGCGGCTACCGAAGTGGCGCCAGAAGCCAACCCCGTCGCTTCACCCGCGCCCGACGACAATCGCCAGCAGGAAACGCCTGCCGCGATACAGGAAGCGGTAGCAACGCCTGCTCCCAATGCCGAGTCCGCACAGGCCGACCAAGGCACGCCACCGGTCGCGGAACCGGCCATTGCCAGCCAGCAAACACTCGCCGAGCGTATCGCCGCAACGAACGAGTGGCTTGAGCGCACACCGGAAACGCACTACTTCATTCAGCTGCTGAGCACCGACGGAGACAACGAGCACGGCGTCGCGGTATTTCTCGAAAGCATCAGTAAAGCGCTCGATCCGCAGCAGATTCGCGTCTATCGATCGAGCCTGAGTGGCCGCGAACGGCTCGGCGTCATCTATGGAGACTTCGCGACGCGAGAGCTGGCATCAGCCGAACTCGCCAAGCTTGCGCCGACCGGTACCGGCAGCAGCCCCTACATCCGAACCGTCAGCAAGCTTCGCTGAAGTCAAGCCCAGCGTCCTGAAATTCGCCAATCAATCAATATAAATCAGCAACTTGAAGAGCAGACCTTACGTGATATGATCAATTCAACCTATCACCGAAAGAGATCGAGCATGTTGCGAATTGTTGGCGCCGCTTCGACTGCGCTTCTTCTCACCGCCTGCGCGCCAACAACTTTGAGTGGAGGCCCCTCCGCCGGACACCAGCAAGCGAGCGACGCGGTCAAATCCACCGGAACGATACCGCAACCCGTACAGCAGAGCGTGCCGCTGCCCAGGCCAAAGGCGGCGGTCAAGACCGAGACCTACAGTGTCGTCGTAAATAACGTGAACGTGCACGACCTGCTCTTCGCCCTTGCTCGCGACGCCAAGCTCAATGTCGACATTCACCCCGGAATTTCCGGCACCGTCACGCTCAACGCCATCGACCAGACGTTGCCGCAGCTGCTCACCCGCATTTCGAAGCAGATCGACATGCGCTTCGAACTCGACGGCCCCAATCTCGCGGTCATGCCCGACACGCCGTACCTGAAGAACTACCAGATCGACTACATCAACATCGCGCGCGACGTCACCGGCACGGTATCGACGAACACCCAGATTTCGACGAGTGCCGTATCAAGCAATGACGGCGGTGGCGTTGGCGGCGGCAACACGTCGCGCATCCAGATCGAGAACAAGTCGAAGAATCGATTCTGGGAGTCACTGGAGAAGAATCTCAAGGATCTGTTGCACGAAACGGACAAGATCTTCCCCGAAGGCTCAACCGAAACCGTCATGGAGCAAACGGCGTCTCAGAGTTCCAGCGGAAGTATCACCAATTCGACGACCACATCGTCGCGCAGCCGCGAGTCAAACCAGACGATCGCGACCGGCGGAACCCCTGCCTCGGTGCAGAACAGCGGCGCAACCGTCGTCAAGCGCATGACCTTCCGGGAAGCGGCTTCGGTCATCGCCAGCCCGGAATCCGGGGTGATCACCGTCCGCGCGACGGCACGACAGCATGAAAAGGTGCAGGAGTTCATCGACCGTGTGATGCGTAGTGCCAAGCGACAGGTGCTGATCGAAGCGACGATCATCGAGGTATCGCTGAGCGACGGTTATCAGCAGGGAATCGAGTGGAGTCGGATTACAGATAACGCAACATTCGGTGTTGAGCGACCGAGCGTCAACACCAACGTACCCAGTTCGACAACGCCCTACTCGCTAACCTACAAGAACCCGCTGAGCCTGCTTGCCACCGTCGATCTACTGCGCTCGTTCGGGACGGTCAAGGTGCTATCGAGTCCCAAGCTGACCGTACTCAACAACCAGACGGCGACACTCAAGGTTTCTGAGGACTACGTCTATTTCACGGTCAAGTCCGACACGACAACAACCGCCAATGTAGGCACAACGGTAGGCGTCACCACCACGCCCCAATCCGTGGCTGTCGGCTTCTTTATGAGCCTGACCGCACAGATTAGCGACAATGACTCAGTCATTCTCAATGTAAGACCGTCAATATCGAGCATTTCCGAATTGAAGCGCGACCCCAACCCAATTATCCCCACAGCGATCCCCAATAACATTCCGCAGATCAAGACACGCGAGATCGAATCGCTGATGCGCATCGAAAGCGGCGATACCGCGGTACTCGGCGGACTAATGGAAGACCGGGTCGACAACAAGGTTGGGCGTGTTCCAGGCGTCGGTAATGTTCCATTCTTCGGTGAGTTGTTCAACACGCGATCAAATTCATCGTCAAAGTCTGAACTGGTCATACTGCTTCGCCCGACGATCATCAAGGACGCATCCCTTAACGGAGACTTCAGTAGTTACGCCAGTTCATTACCGGATAGCGACTTCTTCCAGACCGACGAGGTTTACAAACCCTTCTCCGGCCCGAACGCCATGCAGGAGCCGCTCAAATGAGCCTGCTGATGGACGCGCTAAAGAAGGCCGAAGAAGCCAAGCGCGCCGCAGGCGAGGGCAGGACGGCAGAGACGTCGGCGACGCGAAAACTTGAATTGGCGCCCCTGGAAACGCCTGCGACAGGAACTTCGCCCGAGCGCTTGTCGCGCCAGCCTCCTTCATCCGCCTCGACGCTTCCCGAACTCTCCTTGCACATCGAATCAGTCGACGCCGACCTGGCAGCCGTATCGACTCAACGGCCGGACAAACACCCGCCCCCGAAGCCCGCACCAGCACCGTCGACCCACACGGCGCCCAAGGCAACGAACGGCGGCCCCAAGGCCGACTCGGAACGGGCGGCGGTGCGCAACGTCTTCTCTGCCAAGCAGCCCGCCGAACCGCGGAGCGTGCTGTGGATCATCCTGCCGGTTTCGGCGCTCATCGCAACGTGCATCGGCGGTTATTTCTGGTGGCAGCTCCAGGCGGTTTCCCGAGGCTCGTTGGCGATGCCTGCGCAATCGGCAAGCACGGTGCCCGCCCCGGTAACTCCAGCGCCGACGGCATCGACCTCGGCGCCACCAATCGCACCGCTGGCGGCGCAACCGGCAGCAAGCCCGCCGTCGGAAAACGCGCCGGTCGCAGTCGCTACGCCCCCCGCCGCGGCAACCGTCCCAGTGGCCCCGGTCGCAAAGAGCGACGCGTCGACCCAACCGTCCGCAGAGCTTGCGGACAATGCGCGCAAGCCCGTCCGTCAGGCCCCGCCTAAGCCTCCCCGCGTTGCGCCGGAAACATCACAACCCGAGTCCGGTGGCCAGTTCCGGCTGACGCGCAGCCAATCCACCGCCAGCCAGACGCTCGAGCAAGCCTACGACGCGCTGCAGGCCGGGCGACTCGACAGCGCGGAGAACGCCTATGAACGGGTGCTTCGCGGTGATGCGAAGAACACCGACGCCCTCCTCGGCTTGGCGACCATTGCCGCGCAGCGCAACGACATGGAGCGCGCCCATTCGTACTACCTTCGCGCACTTGAGTCCGACCCCAACGACCCGACCGCTCAGGCCGGGGTGATCCAGACGCGCGGCCAGACCGATCCGGCCCAATCCGAGAGCCGGTTGAAGAACGCCTTGGCCAGCCAGCCGGATTCGCCGGCACTGCTGTTCGCGCTGGGCAACCTGTACGCGCGCGAGCAACGCTGGGGCGAAGCGCAGCAGGCTTATTTCCGCGCCTACTCGACCGAACCGGACAATCCCGATTTCATCTTCAATCTGGCCGTCAGCCTCGACCAGCTGCATCAGGACAAGCTGGCTGCGCAGTATTACCAGATGGCGCTGAACGCCACCGACACAGCCGGCCAAGCGCGCGCCGTCGGCTTTGACCGCGACCAGGCACGGCGGCGGGTTCAGGAGTTGCTCCCGTGATCAGGCGCATGCGTCCGCACATTTCACCCGCTTCTTGGCAAGAGCGCAGATGAACTCGCCTGCGCCACCGCAACGTCAGCTTGGTCAGGTCCTGATCGCCAAGGGCATCCTGAGCGAAGACCAGCTCCGGATCGCCTTGCTCGAGCAGATGAAGTCGAACCAGCCGGTCGGCAAGCTGCTGGTATCACTCGGTTTCGTCTCGGAAGCCACGCTGCGCGACGCGTTGTCCGAAAGCCTCGGCAAGCAGAGCGTCGACCTCGCGAACGCGATCATCGACCCTTCCGCCTTGAAGCATGTCCCACGCGAACTCGCCAAGCGCCACCATCTCCTGCCGCTCGACTATGACGCCGAACACCACCGACTAACGGTCGCCATCTCGGACATCAACGACATCGTCGCGCTGGACCGAGTGCGCAGCCTCGCGCATGGCGAGATCGAGATCGATACGCTCCTCGCCGGCGAGACGGAAATCGACCGCGCCATCGACCAAGCCTACGGCTACGAACTGTCGATCGATGGCATCCTGCACGAAATCGAGACGGGCGAGATCGACTTCCGCGGACTGCAGTCCTCCGCCGATGAGTACAGCCAGCCGGTCGTCCGCCTGATCGACTCGATCCTCACCGATGCCGTCAAGCGCGACTCGTCTGACATCCACTTCGAGCCGGAAACCGGCTTCCTGCGCATCCGCTACCGCATCGACGGGATGCTGCGCCAGGTGCGCTCGCTGCATCAGTCGTACTGGCCGGCAATGGCGGTACGCATCAAGGTAATGAGCGGCATGAACATCGCCGAGACGCGCGCGCCGCAGGACGGGCGGATTACGCTCAACATGCGCGGCCGGCAGATCGACTTTCGCGTCTCGGCGCAGCCGACGATCCACGGCGAGAACATCGTCCTGCGCATCCTCGACCGGCAAAAGGGACTCGTCCCGCTCGAAGGACTCGGCCTCACCGAGAAGCAGCTCGACCAGCTCAAGCTGATGATCGCACGGCCGGAAGGCATCATCCTCGTCACCGGGCCGACCGGCAGCGGCAAGACGACGACGCTTTACTCGATCCTCAACCACATCAACTCCGAGGGGCTGAACATCATGACCCTCGAAGACCCGGTCGAGTACCCCATGACGCTGGTGCGGCAGACTTCCGTCGCCGACGCAGCCAAGCTCGATTTCGCCAACGGCATCCGCTCGATGATGCGCCAGGACCCGGACGTGATCCTGGTCGGCGAAATCCGCGACGCCGACACGGCCGACATGTCGCTGCGCGCGGCGATGACCGGCCACCAGGTCTATTCGACGCTGCACACCAACTCGGCGATCGGCGCCATTCCGCGCCTCCTCGACATCGGCATCCTGCCCGACATCATGGCCGGCAACATCATCGGCATCATCGCCCAGCGCCTCGTGCGCCGCCTGTGCCCGCACTGCAAGACGCCCTACCAGGCGGAGAGCCACGAAGCGCGCCTGCTCGGCGGCGGCCCGGATGCGCCGCGCCCGATCATTTTCCGACCCTGCGGCTGCGAGCGCTGCGACTTCCAGGGCTATCGCGGCCGATTGGCGATCATGGAGTTGTTGCGCATGAACAGCGACCTCGACGAACTGGTCGCCCGTCGCTCCACCGTACGCGAGATCCGGCAACTCGCCGACCGCCAGGGGTTTGAAACACTGGCCGACGATGGCCTGCGGCGCGTTCTCGACGGTTCGACGTCGCTCGAAGAACTCGGCCGCGTGGTGGACCTCACCGACCGGATGTAGCGATGCCGCTCTACAGCTACCGGGCAATCGCCCCCGACGGAAGGATGGTGCTCGGCCGGATCGACGCGCTCAATCTCGTCGACCTTGAAATGCGCCTGCGACGCATGGAGCTGGATCTCATCACCGGCGAACTGCTCAGCAACCGCACGCTGTTCGGTTCTAGCGGCATCCCGCGTCGCGAGATCATCCACTTCTGCTTCCACCTCGAAATGCTCGTCCGCTCCGGCGTGCCGATCCTGGAGGGGCTCTCCGACCTGCGCGACAGCCTTGAGCATCCGCGCTTCCGTGAAGTCGTCGCCAGCCTGATCGAATCGATCGAGGGCGGCCAGAGACTCTCGCAGGCGATGGACGGTCAGCCCAAGGTCTTCAACAAGGTGTTCGTCAGCCTGATCCGCGCCGGCGAAACCTCGGGCCGCCTGCCGGAAGTCCTCAAGAGCCTGACCGAGTCCCTGAAATGGGAGGACGAACTCGCCTCACAGACCAAGAAGCTCGTCATGTACCCGGCTTTCGTCGGCACCGTCGTCATCGGCGCGACCTTTTTCCTGATGCTCTACATGGTGCCGCAGCTCAAGCTGTTCGTCCGGAACATGGGGCAGGTCTTACCGCTGCAGACGAAGGTTCTGTTCTTCGTCTCCGACCTGATGGTCGCCTACTGGTACGTCATTCTGATCGTGCCACTCCTCGCCTTCGCGGCGGCCAAAGTCACCCTTGCCACCAACCCGCTCGCCCGTGTCCGATTCGACGCGGCCAAGCTGCGCATCCCGCTCATTGGCGAGATCCTGCGCAAGATCATCCTTTCGCGCTTCGCCAACACCTTTGCCCTGCTCTACGCTTCCGGCATCCCGATCCTCGACTCGATCCGCACGACGCAGGACGTCGTCGGCAATCTCATCATTCGGCGCGGGTTGGAACGCGTCGAACAGCTGATCGTCGAAGGCCAGAACGTCACCGCCGCCTTCCACAGCATCGGCCTCTTTCCGCCGCTGGTCATCCGCATGCTGCGCGTTGGCGAAAGCACCGGCGCACTCGACGATGCCTTGATGAATGTCAGTTACTTCTATAATCGGGACGTCAAGGAGTCAGTCGAAAAAGTGCAGCAGCTGATCGAACCGATGCTGACCGTGGTGCTCGGCTGCCTGCTCGGATGGATCATGCTTTCCGTACTCGGCCCGGTCTATGACATCATCAGCAAGATACAAACCTAGCCCCGGCCTTCGCCCATGACCACGCAACGCCTGCTCTACCTCTCCACGCACCGGATGACAGCCTACCGCTGGCACTCCGGCGTGCTCGAGGTCGAGGGCGCGTTTGCGACAAGCGACGAGGGATATCAGCAGTTCTCGGACTACGTCAAGCAAAAACGTCGATCGACCTTCGCGCTGCTCGCCAACGTTTCCGAAGAAGGCTTCCATCTCGAAACCATTCCCTTCCTGCAAGGCAAGGACCGCCAGACAGTCATTGCGCGCAAGCTCGGCCAGCAGTTCTTCAACGCAACGCTTACGGCTTCGCTCTCGCTTGGCTACGAGAAGTCGAAGCGCAAGGATGAACGCATCCTGCTCGCCGCGCTAACCAACAACGAGCATTTCGCTCCCTGGCTCAAGACCATCGAAAGCCACGCTGCAGCGCTCTCCGGAATCTATTCGCTGCCGCTCGTTTCGGCGGCGCTGTTGAAGAAACTCAAACTCGGCCACGAACAATGCCTCCTGCTCACGGTACAGGACCAGAGCATCCGGCAGAGTTACTTCGAGAAAGGCGAACTGCACTTCAGCCGCCTGACGCCGCTGCAGAACAGCAGCATCAGCGGCATCGCGCAGACTTTCTCGGCGGAGGCCGTCAAGCTCCAGCAATACCTGTCCAGCCAGCGGCTGATCGGCCGCAACCAGGCGATTGCCGTGCACGTACTCGCGCACGGCAGCTCCATGAAGGCCGTTCAGGCCAGCTGTAACGATACGCCGACGATCCGTTTCAACTTCCTCGACATCGAGGAATGCGCACGCAAGACCGGACTCAAGAGCGTTCCGAGCGACGCGCACAGTGAAACACTGTTCCTCAACCTGATGCGAGTTGATCCGCCGCGCATACAGTTCGCCAACGACGACCAGCGGCACGGCCACCACCTCGACCAGATCCGCTTCGCCTTGCATGCCGTCGGTGCCCTGGCGCTCGCCGGATGCCTGCTCTACTCGGGAAAGTTGCTGTACGACGCGCGCGAAGTCACCCAAGAGACCGAAGCCCTCGCCAGCGAGAGCACGCTCGCGCGCCAACGCTACGCCGAGATCGTCGCCACCTTCCCGCCCATCCCGACCAGCAACGAGACGCTGCGCCAGGTCATCGATCGCTATGCCGACATCGACCGGCACACGAGCAGCCCGCTTGTCCTTTATCGCGAACTCGGCCGCGCGCTCGCTGCGGCGCCGGCAGTCGAACTCGACGCCCTTGAGTGGCGCGTCGGAGATACCGAAACCGCGGGGCAAACGGCGAACAATGCCCGCGCCGCGCAGGCCGTCGCCAACGACAGCGAGACCCTGATCGTGCGCGGGACACTGAGAACCGGAGCCAACGCCCGGCAAACGCTCGCCGCTTTCAATCTGCTGGTCGATGCACTGAAGACCAACCCCAAGCTGCAGGTCAGCGTGTTGCAAAGCCCGTTCGATATCGAATCCGGCAAGTCGCTCAAGGGCAGCGACACGGCGGTCGATGACGACAAGCCACGCGCGTTCAGCCTGCAGATCATGAGAAAGCTCGAAGCATGAAGCTCGGTGCACAAGATTTCCCGAAGCTGCAGTGGAGCCTTCTGGCCGCCATGCTGATGCTGATTCTCGGCGCCACGGCTGTCTATTTCGCTTTCAACGCCATGCAAGCGGCCATGCGCGACCGTGCCACCGCACAGGCAACGTGGAAGGAAACCGACGGCAAGCTCAAGCAGGTTCGCAACGAAGAGAACGAGATCAAGCACAAAGCAGCCATCTTCAATAAGCTGCAAACGCGCGGGATGATCGGCGAAGAACAACGGCTCGAATGGGTAGAACTGCTCAAGGACATCCGCGACACGCGCCGGCTCATGGACCTGCAGTACGAAATCGCCCCGCAGCGCCGTCTCGACGCAGGCGGTGGCGAAGGCTTCTCCTTCTATTCGAGCACCATGAAGCTGCAGCTCAAGCTGCTGCACGAGGAAGACCTGACACGACTGCTCGATGATCTGCACCAGCGAGCCCGCGCCCTGATCCAGGTCAAGCGCTGCGACGTCGCACGGCTGCCTTACAGCACCAGCACATCCGCACAGCTTCAGGCTGACTGCCAGATCGACTGGATCACCTTGCGTGAGAGCGTAGGAGAACCGGGGAAGGAGGAAGGCAAATGACGACGCGCCCGCTCGCCATCCTCTCGGCGCTGGCGATCGCCATTTCCCTGAGTGCTCCAGTCATCGCCGAGGAAACACTGGGGCGCCTGTTCTTCACCCCGGAAAGAAGACAAGCGCTCGACCATCAAAGGGAGCTCAACATTCAGGAGAAAGTGGAAACGCCGCAGGAACCTACGTTCACGATCAATGGCGTCGTCACCCGCAGCAGCGGCAAGCAAACTGTGTGGATCAATGGCGCCGCTCAGAATGGCGAAGAAGTCCCCGGTGGAATATCGATAAGCACCTCAAGGCGACAACCGGGCAAAGTGACGATACGCACCGAAGACAACCCCGAGCGAAGCGCCAGCGTGGGCGACACTGTTGACCGCAACACCGGCGAATCAACCGACCTGCTTGGCGATGGGAGAGTTGAGATCAACGCTCACCCGTCCCTGATGCGATAGTCCAGCCAGAACCATGACAGAACAAGGTCAAAGGTCACGATTGCAGCAACATGGCGTTGCACTCATGGTTATGCTCACCGTACTGACGCTTTGGGGACTAAGTCTTTTTATTGGGCAGTTCAGTGCGGCCCAGTATCGAACCCACGTAGCGCAAGACACGGCACAAGCGCTTGCAGAAGCCAAAGTTGCTTTGATAGGCGATGCAATTTCGCGTATCAACGTCACCGACGCCGGTTACTTGCGATTGCCTGATCTAGGTTACACGTCTCCATCGGGACCACCGACGGAGGGCTTTTCCTCATCCAACTTCACAGGTAACGCTCGAGATTTGTCCGTTGTCGGCAAACTGCCATGGAAGACACTTAGCACAAACGGTTATCGCGAAGCAAACGAGTGCCTCTGGTACGTGGTCTCCGGCCGCTTCAAAATCGCGTCCAAAACCCTTGTGTTCAACTGGGATACGCAGGGGCAACTGGACGTAATCGATGGCAACGGCAACACTGTTGCCAGCAATCTCGCCGCATTGCTTGTCGGTCCAGGCGCACCGCTCAACGGGCAAGATCGATCGCTATCGAACCCTGCGTACACGGAGTGTGGCGGCAATTACGATGCCCGTAATTACTTGGACACCTACAGTGCGGGTGACGCTGTTTCCGGCGAGGTCAACTATTTCACTGGGAGTATCAACAACCGGGTCGCCCCAAACGCGAACAACAAGAAGTTCGTCATGACCAACTCCAAGTATTACAACGACAACGTTCTGCACATAACCACAGAGGACATCTTCTTGCCTCTTATTCGACGCGACAGCTTCAAGGCTGCAATCGCAGATTTATTGAACAATCCAACGTTTGTTTCTCAGTTGAAAACCACCGCCATTTCAGCCGGCAAAGGGACTGACAACATCCAATGCCGCTGCGACAACTTCAAATGTGACGATAACGATACTTCTTCCACACTGAGTCCGGCTCAAGAATCGTTCTATGAGTTCTGCAAGAACTGGAAGGAAATGCTCCTCCTGAAGAAACTTCAGACTCCAGGAGCAATCACCGTTGATGGTACGTCTTCGGAAGCTTGTAGCCATGTCCTATTCTTCTCTGGCACGAAGGCTGTTGGACAGAGTCGCAGCACTAACGCAGAAAAGGCCGACGTCAGCAATTACCTTGAAGGCGTGAATGCATCCTCCTTCAGTGCTGCAAGCGCCCCCGCGTGGAATTTCTCCGGAGCATCGACTTTCGACTGGAGTTCTCCTGAGACGGATCTAGTTCGATGCGTGCCATGAGAGATTCAAGAAATCCACACACACCAATGAAAGGCTTCACTCTTACTGAGTTAGCCATCGCCCTCGTCATTGTTGCGCTGCTTATTGGCGGGATGCTGGTTCCACTCTCCACCCAGCGTGATATCCACAACGTCAGGGAAACGAAGAAGCAGTTGGCCGAAATCAGGGAGGCGTTGCTGGGCTTTGCCATCATCAAGGGAAGACTTCCATGCCATTCATCGCAGACAGATCCGGCAGCTGCCGACTACGGAATCGAGGACACTCCATGCACTAACGCCGAAGGGTACCTTCCTTGGAGAACGCTTGGGGTCACGGAAGTCGATGCTTGGGGTTCACCACGACTAGCAGCGTCAGACCCATTTCCCGGATACTGGCGTTACCGAGTCGTCACAGCCTACGCAATGGCGTTCACGCTCACGACACCACCGCCTTCTGCACTGATCGTTCAGGACGCCTCCGGAAAAGCACTGACGGCCAGTTCTCCAGATGGCCCCGTCGCTGTCATCTACTCGACAGGACCGGATTTGGTCGCAAATGGACAGAACACAACGATAGACGCCACCTACCAAGCGAGCGAGCGCTCGCAGAACTTTGATGACATTCTTGTCTGGATAGGTCGGCCAATCCTGTTCAACCGGCTGATTACCGCCCGCAAGCTTCCCTGACGAAACGCAAGTCTCTTGTCTTGACCGCCCCTGTCGATTGGAGTCAAATCCGCCCGAGACTCCAATGACAACGTCAGACCTCCCATGAAACACCAGCGCGGCTTCATCGAAGGCTTTCGCAATGCCGGCATCCTGCCGAACGACTCGGAAGAACTGCGCCTGCAGAAATCACTGCTGATCTTCGCGACCGGCCTCATCAGTCTGGCGTCGATGCTCTGGTTGTTCATCTACTGGCAGCTGGGTCCGCAGATTTCTTCAACGATCCCCTTCGTTTTCCAGATCCTGCTGGTAGGAAATCTCGTCGTCTATATGAAGACGCTCAACTTCGACGTCTTCCGCCAGATCCAGTTGTCGCTCTTCCTGTTCGTCCCCTTCGTCGCGCAATGGAGCATGGGCAACTTCATCACTGCGAGCGGCATCAGCCTGTGGGCCTTGCTCGCGCCGATCGGCGCAGTGCTCTTCATCGGCGCGCATGAGGCGCTGGCGTGGTTCTTTGCTTACCTCTTCTTCACCGCGCTGTCGGGGTTCTTCGACTATTACCTCGCCGATGCTCTCACGCCGGCGCAGATCCGGATTCCGATCCAGACCTCGGTATTCTTCTTCGCGCTCAACTTTGCGGCGATTTCGACGATCGTTTTCCTGCTCCTTCGCTACTCGGCTACCGAAAAGCAGAAAGCACAGGCACGGCTGGAAGAGGCACACAAGCTCTTGCAGATCGAGCAGGATCGTTCGGAACGATTGCTGCTCAATATCCTTCCCGGCCCGATTGCCGAACGACTCAAGCGCAGCAACCAGACTATCGCCGACGGTTTCTCCGATGTCTCTGTAATGTTCGTCGATATCGTCAATTTCACCCGGATTGCAGAAGGACTCACGCCGCAGCAGGTGTTTGCCATGCTGAACCGGGTCTTTTCCTCCTTCGACGAGCTCGCCGAGAAATATGGAATGGAAAAAATCAAGACCATCGGCGACGCCTACATGGTTGCCGGCGGGCTGAATGACGAGCGCAGCGATTACTCGGCGGCGCTCGTCGATCTCGCGCTCGAAATGCGTGATCTTCTGCAGCGCGACTTCCAGGTCAACGAGATGCACCTCGAAGTACGCATCGGCATCGGCACCGGCCCGGTCGTCGCCGGCGTCGTCGGCAAGAAGAAGTTCATCTACGACCTGTGGGGCGACACCGTCAATATCGCGAGCCGCATCACCAGCGAAGGAGTCCCGGGTATGGTTCAGGTGGACGAAACCACGTATCACCGCCTGAAGGAGCGTTTCGACTTCCTGGAACCGCAGACGCTCTATCTCAAGGGCAAGGGCAACATGGTCGTCTACCGCGCCGTCGGCCGAAAGATGCTCGCCACAAACGCGACCAGCGCGAACGCCGCCTGACGACTACGCCTGTCGCTCCGAACTCTGCGCAGCGCCGCGTGCCAGCTCAAAGCAGACCACGCCGTGCGTATTGCCCACCAGCGCCAGAGCGAAGCCGTAGGCCTCTGCCTGCCGCGCGGCGTGATACAGGCCGATGCCAAGTCCGTCCTCCGATGGCACCGGCACGCTGAACAACTCCGCTGCGATCGCGTTCGCGACCGGGCTTCCCGTATCGCAGACGATGAGGCGCGAGGCATCCCGCGCGAGCGTCACCCGAATCGCCAGTCCGGTCTCCTTCTGTCGCTTGAGCAACGCGTTTTGCAGCAGATTGTCCGCCACACTGTCGAAGAGTACCGCCGGGACGCTTGCATCGTGCGCGAAATCGACACGGCTGAAATCGACCGCCGAGTGCGCGTAACGCTGTTGCAGACTTTCCCACCAAGCGGCAGCGGGCAGTTCGCCCTCGCCCGCCACGCCCTGCGGCGTTTGCGGCTGCTGCAACTTTTCCAGCGTCTGGTGCAGCCGTTGCGTAATCTGCGGCAGTTGCCGCTGCAAAAGCTGGTTCAACCGCTCGCCGCCGATCTCGTCAGCCCGGTCGGTTGATTGCGCGACGTAACACAGATTGTTCAGCGACTGCAGCAGATTCTTCACGTCGTGCGTCAGCCGTGCCCCGGTCTCGTGTACGGCCCGCAGATAGCTCATCTGCTGCAATTCAAGTGCACGCTGCTTGGCGGAGTAATACTCGTTCGTCAACTGCAGCAAAAGGTGAAAGTGCCAGATCAGCGCCGGACTCAGCTTGTGCTTTGTAAACAGCGCGAACACCAGCGGCTGGCCGGGAAAATCATGCCGGAACGATGACTCCTGACCAAAGCGCCCTGCTCCTGCCCGCGCACCGGCGGCTGGCGACCAGGCTCCACCCGAAACCCAGGGCAATTCCGCCATGCCCTCGAACGCCTGTGCAAGAAAGGCCTCCGGATCACTCTCACCGGCAGCGCAATCCATCAGCCGCTGCAACCAGGTCTCGAACGGCAGACCGATGGTCAGCAGATAACGCGAGAGGAACACACCGATGCCGCTGAATCCGGGCCGGGGATTCCAGGCCCAGGCCACGAGCAACAACATCGCGGCCATCGAAACCAGCGTCTTGAAGACAGCTTCGATATACAGCGAGCGGCTCAGCAGCATGAACGCCAGACTGCCGAGCATTACCACCGAGATCAGCAAGAGAATGAACAGGCTGTAAAAGAAATCGACCATGCCGCGGCTTGGCAAGCGGATCTCGCGCGGCGACGGAATCAGCAACATGATCAGGAAGAGGAACGGCGCCCCCAAGGCAAACGGTGCTTCCAGCGAAGGGCCGATCAACGCCGGGTCGGGCACCACTTTCGGCATCAACCAGACGAGCAATGCGGCCAGCAGATACGCGAAAGCAGCGAGGTAGAAAACGCGCGTCGGCCAATGGCCGAGCATCATCACCCGCCCGCCGAGCAAGCTCGCCAATACGACAACCCAGAGGATGAGGAACCACCAGCTGAACAGCCACGCGCCGACCGCCAACACGGCTGCGATCAGGAACAGCGTTCCGGCGCCGAGTTTGCGCTCGGACTGGATGAAAGGCTGCCAGAGAATGAAAAAGCCTACATCGACGATCCAGCACATCAAGCCCACCGTCGACTCGGCGCCGGCCAGCAGCGTCAAATGCAGAACGACCAACAGCGCAACCAGAACCCAGCGCTGGCGCTCCCTGAGGAAACTGCCGAACCGCCAAAGAACCGACATCAGACCCCTCTCGAATAAGGCAAACGCGTGTCGGCAAACCAACGCACCAGTTCAGATCCCGACACACCTGTCGATAAATCGACACATTTACCCGGCCGCAACAAAAAAACAGCTTTAAGCTTCTGGCATGAATAGTGCTTTTATCGAACCATCACTTTAGTCATGGCGCGGAGAAAAACAATGAATAAACAACAATCAGGCTTCACACTGGTAGAAATTGCCATTGTACTCGTCATCATCGGGCTGCTCTTGGGCGGAGTTCTCAAGGGGCAGGAACTGATTACGCAAGCAAAGATCAAGAATGTTGCAAACGATTTCAACGGGATGAGCGCTGCAGTGTATGGCTATCAGGATCGATACAAGCGCTTCCCTGGTGACGACAATGACGCCGATGATCGCTGGACGAACCCGGCGGCTGTTGGAGGCAATGGCAATGGTCAGGTTGGCGCAGCCGCCATCAAGACAGTGCTCGACTGTTCATCCAGCACCGAGGAGAACTGCCAGTTCTGGCAGCATTTGAGGCTAGCCGGGTTCATTGGAGGAGACGCAGCTACGAAGCTCTCGCCTCAAAATGCAGCTGGCGGCGTCCTTCAAGTGCAAAACGGAGCTTTGGGGTTGTCGGGACTGGTTGTCTGCTCAACCAACCTATCGGGCAAGATTGCCAATGCAATCGACGCGCAGTTCGACGATGGAAAGCCTGGGACCGGGCAAGTTCGGGGCACGAGTGCAGCGACAGCACTCGACAGTAAGCTAGACGATGATGCGGCCTATGTAGACGACGGTTCAACAGTCTATGTCGTCTGCAAACCGTTCTAGGCTAGACATACAACAGACCAAGAACACGACAAAGCCCGCCTCGGCGGGCTTTGTCGTTCACCCCTTCAGCAACCGGCTTTCTGCCGAAACCAGCGCGCCTGGCGTACCGAGCAGCACGACCACGTCACCGGCTTCGAAACTCGTATCCTCGGACGGTTCCAGTTCGCGGATGTTCTTGCGCCGGACGGCGGCGACTTCGACGTTGTCGCGCGCAAGGGCGAGCTCCTTCAACGTCTTGCCGACGGCGTAGGCGCCTTCATCAAGCGAAATCGAACGCAGGCGCGGCTCATCGGCGTCGTGCACATCCTCGTCGTGATCGCTTTCGCCATGGAAGAAACCGCGCAGCGTGCGGTAGCGCGCGACGCGTGTCTGGCGGATCTGCTTGAGCACGCGCCCGATCGGGACGCCGGCGTGGATCAGTGCGTGCGAGGCGAGCATCATCGAAGACTCCAGCGTTTCCGGCACGACCTCGGCGGCACCGGCGCGTTGCAGCACGTCAAAGTCCTTGTCGTCGATGGTCCGCACGACGACCGGCAGCGCCGGGTTGATCTCCCGCACCTGACGCAGAACGTTTTCGGCCGCGCGCAGGTCGGAAAACGTGATTACCAGCACGCTGGCGCGCTTGATACCCGCGGCGATCAGCATCTCGCGCCGCGTCGCATTGCCATAGACGACATGCTCGCCCGCCGCAGTCGCTTCGCGTACCCGATCCGGATCGAGATCGAGCGCGACGTAGCCGACGCCTTCGCGCGCCATGAAGCGCGCCAGATACTGGCCGCTACGCCCGAAGCCGCAGATCACCGCGTGCTTTTCCTCGCGCATCGTGCGCGCCGCCAGCGTCGTCAGTTGCAGTGAGCGCATCAGCCACTCGCTCGCCGCGAAGCGCATGACGATGCGGTCGCTGTGCTGGACGATGATTGGCGCCAGCAACATGGAGATCACCAGCGCCGCCAGCACGGCCTGCACGACGATCGGCGGCGCGAGGGCCGACTCGCGGATATCGGAGAGCAGGACGAACCCGAACTCGCCGCCGGCGCACAGCCACAAGCCGCTGCGCATCGCCGCGCCGGTCATTGAACCGTAGAGGCGCGACAGGCCGAATACCAGTGCCGCCTTGACGAGCAGGATGCCTGCCAGCACTGCGGCGACGAGTGGGATATTGCGCAGTACCAGCGGGGCATCGAGCATCATGCCGACCGTCACGAAGAAGAGGCCGAGCAGAACGTCGCGAAACGGCTTGATGTCCTCTTCGACCTGGTGCCGGAACTCGGTCTCCGAAATCAGCATTCCGGCGACGAAGGCGCCGAGCGCCATCGAAAGCCCGGCCGATTCGCTCAACCAGGCCATGCCGAGCGTGACGAGTAGCATGTTGAGGATGAACAGCTCGGCCGACTTGCCGCGCGCCACCGTCAGAAACCAGCGGCCGAGCAGCCGCTTGCCCAGCAAGAAGACAAGCGCCAGCAGCAACGCGGCCTTGAGTAGTGCGATACCCATGACGACGACCATCTCTTCCGCCGTACGCGAAAACGCGGGGATCAGCACGAGCAGCGGGACAACCGCAAGGTCCTGGAAGAGCAGCACGCCCATTACCTCGCGCCCGTGCGGCGCGTCTAGCTCCAGGCGTTCGGTCAGCAGTTTGGTCAGCACTGCCGTCGAAGACATGGCAACGACGCCGCCAAGCGCCATCCCGGCCTGCCACGAGAGACCGAACGCCCAGGCGATCGCGGTGACGACGAGGAGCGTCAGCAGCACCTGCAAACCACCCAACCCGAACACGATGCGCTTCATCGCGACAAGACGCGGCAGCGAAAACTCGAGCCCGATCGAGAACATCAGGAAGACGACGCCGAACTCCGCGAAATTCTGCGCGCCGGTAAAACCTTCGAGGAGGTCGAAGGCGTGCGGGCCAATCAGTGCGCCGACCACCAGGTAGCCGAGCATCGGCGGCAGATTCATCCGCCGGAAGAGAATGACCGACACCACGGAAGCGCCCAGCAACATCAGGATGATCGGGAGTGAATGCATGGATTTCGGGTGTCGATGGAGGCGCGTTGGACGTTGGTAGCGACGGCGAACGGCGCAAAATCGGGGCGTCCGGGCCTTCTGCTATACTTGCGGCCAATCATAACCGCTGCGCGCTCGCGAGCAAACACGCACGCATGGCAGCCGGTTCGACGCTTCCAGTATTCAAGCCCATTCAAGCCCACAACTGATTCGATGACGACCCGAAACGACGCCCAGCAACGGGCAAGCCGCATCAAACTGATGATCTTTGACGTCGACGGCGTCCTCACCGACGGCGCCCTCTTCTTCAACCACAACGGTGAGGAGTTCAAGGCGTTCAACTCGCTCGACGGCCACGGCATGCGCATGCTGCGCGAATCGGGCGTGCGCATGGCGATCATCACTGGCCGGAAGTCGCCGTGTGTCGAATGGCGCATGAAGAACCTGCGCATCGATCTCCTCTTGCAGGGTGTCGACGACAAGCTCGCGGCACTCAAGGGCCTGCTTGCGGAACTCGGGCTTAGCCCGGAGGAAGCCGGCTTCATGGGTGACGATGTGATCGACCTGAAGGTCATGGACCTTTGCGGTTTTTCGGCGGCACCGGCCAATGCCCACCCGCTGGCCAAGCGGTACGCGCGCCTGGTTACCGAACGCTCGGGCGGCTTCGGCGCGGCGCGTGAGGTCTGCGAGTTCATCCTCGAAGCGCAGGGCAAGCTCGATGCAGCGCTCGCACCCTACCTGCCGCAATCGCAATCGCAATCGGCGGCGGCAAAATGAAACAGTGGGGCAGCGCGATCTTCCCGCTGAGCATCCTCTTCGTTCTGGGGCTGCTCACCTTCTGGCTGCGCTATGCCTCCGAGATCGCCGAGCCCAAACGCGATGGCAAACACCGCCACGACCCCGACTACATCGTGAGCGATGCGACCCTGAGCAAGCTCGACGCGACCGGCTCGCTGAAGTACCGGCTGAAAGCCAAGGATATCCGCCACTACCCGGACGATGACAGCACCGACCTCATCGGGCCAAACCTCGTTTCCCTGACCGCCGACAAGCCGCCGGTGACGATGACTGCCGACCGGGGGCACGTAAGCAAGGGAGGCGACCAGGTCGATCTCCACGGCAATGTGCGCATCCAGCGCGCGGCTTCAGCCAAGGACCTGGAACTCAACGCCTACATGCCCGAACTTACCGTCCTGCCCGACGACGAGAAGGCCTTCACCGAGCACCCGGTGCGCATCACGCGCGGCGACGCCTCGTGGGTCACAGGCACCGGGATGAAAGTCGACTATCAGGCGCGAACCTACGTGCTCGAATCGCAGGTTCGCGGGGTCATCGAAAGCAAACGCGCCCAGAAGAAGAAACCATGAACAAATCAATCCACTCGACACAACCGCTCGTTCCGGTGCTCACACTGTTCGCCCTCCTGACGCTTGTCGCGCCGCTCGCGCACGCCGAGAAGGCCGACCGCGAAAAGCCGATCAACCTCGAGGCTGACAGCATCAGCATGGACGATATCAACAAGGTGCAGGTTCTCGAAGGCAACGTCATCCTGACGCAGGGGACGATGCAGATCCTGACCAACAAGCTCGTCGTCACACAGGACATCGATGGCTTCCAGAAAGGCGTGGCGACGGGCGGTGCCAACGGCCTGGCGCGCTTCAAGCAGAAACGCGAAGGGCGCGACGAGTACATCGAAGGCGAAGCCGAGCGCATCGTGCACGACGCGCGCTCAGAGAAGACCGAGTTCTTCGTGCGCGGCTGGGTCAAGAGCGGCGAGGACGAGGTGAAGGGGCACTACATTTCGTACGACGCGCTGACCGAGAAGTATCTCGTCACCAACGGCGCCGGCGAAACCAAGAGCGCCACCGGCGCCCCACAAGCCCGCGTGCGCGCAATCATTCAGCCGAAGGGCAAGAACGCGCCTTCTGAGAGCACCGGCGAACCGCTGACGCTCAAGCCGGACGCGAAGGTCGCGCCGAAGCAATAGCCCGCTTGGTTATTGCCCAACGACCGGAACCGCTGCGCGAAGACGGCGTCCCTGCGAAGAAGCACCGCCAATCACCCGGTGGAACCGGGCTCCTAGGCTCCTACAGTAGCGCGAAGATCCTTGTGGGAGCGCAGACTCTCTGCGCGATGCGGCGGGTGATCGCAGACGGCACGAGTTGCTCTCGTCTTCGCGACGAAGAAAAACACGCCGATCAGGCGACTGGCTTGCTCCACCCCTGATCACGCCAGCGCCAGACAATCCCGCGTCGCTCGACTTCAACGCGGATTTCCTCCATTGCCCGATCGACCAACTCTTCTTCGCCTTCGACGCCGAGTTCCAGATGCCGGCGCTTCCCGTCCTCGCCAACAGAGGGCAGGCTGAACAGGCGCAACGTCGGGTAGTCCGCGACAATGCGTTCCATCAAATCCAGCAAGGCACTCTCATAAGCCGTCGGCCCGGTCAGCATGAAGGCCTTGTCGATCATCGGCGTGCGGTTGAAGAGATGGGAGTAGAAGGTATCGAGCGCCCATTCCGCCATCGGATGCGCCATCTGCGGAAAACCCGGCAGGAAGTAGTGATCGCGCACGCGGAAGCCGGCGATGCGGTTGAACGGATTGGGCACGATGTCGACGCCGCGCGGAAAGGTCGCCAGTTGCAGCCGCACGTCGCTTACGTCGTCGCCGAAACGCGCGCGCAGTTCGCGTTCGGCTTCCGGCTGCAACACCAGATCGACGCCGAGCGCCTCAGCCGCCGCCTGCCGTGTATGGTCGTCCGGCGTATTGCCGATGCCGCCGAAGCTGAAAACTACGTCGCCCGCCGCGAAGCTGCGCCGCAATGCCTCGGCAATTCGCGTCCGCTCGTCGCCCAAATACTGCACCCAAGACAGGCGCAAGCCGCGTTCGCCGAGCAGGCTGGCGATCTTCCTGAAATGCGCGTCGACGCGTTTGCCGGAGAGGATCTCGTCGCCGATGATCAAGGCCCCAAAGTTCATTTCCCGCGCTCCGATGTTGTCGTGATGGCGACGACCGCGCCTTGGCGCGTACGCCGCAAGGCCTCGAGGCCGAAATGGATGTACGCCAGCGCGGCCAGCGACGGCGCCAGCAGACCGACAAACGGTACGTGCGTCAGCGCCGCCATGATGGCGCCGAGCATGAGGAGCGGCATCGACTGCTGTCGGCGGATCGTCCGCCACTCATCCGGCGTCGAATGCGCGGCCAGCACGTCGTAGGCGAACGTGCGACGGTTCAGCCAGGCCATCAACACAAGCGGCAAAAGCAGCCCGAACCCGGGAATCAGCCACAGCGGCAGCGTCACCACCCAGCCCACCGCAAAGATGAGTGCCGCGCCGACGCTGTTTCGCGTGGATTCGATAAAGCTGTCGCGGCCGAGCCGCGCGAGGTCCGGATAATCGCGCGCGGAGATGAAGTTGAGCATCAGCGGCAGAACGAGAATTGCAGTCAGCAGGATTGCCACCGCGTAGCTCACCGACAGGATCAGCAGCCAGCCGCCGAGCGCCGCCATCGCCTTGGCCAGCCACTCGGCGCCCCATTCGGCAAACCAGCTCATCGGCGGCTGCGCGATGAAGCTGGTGATCAGGTAGTCGAGCACAGCGATCGACAGGCCCACCATCAGCACAATGGCAATCAGCGCCGGTACCAGGATGTATAGCCAGATCTTGCCCTGCCCGAACGATGCCAGGCTGCGCCGCAGCGCCACAATAATTTCACCCATGACCGAGGCCTCGACTCCTTTGGAGATTTGGAACGCGTCCCCGATTTATAGCGCAAAAACGGCGCCCGAACCACGGCACAGGCGGTATCCTCAGCGCATGTCCCCGATCCGATACAGGAAAACCGCCACCTGGCTGCTGGGCGCGGCCATCGCGCTGATACTCCTCTGGCTCGCCCTGCCCCGCTTGCTCGGCATGGCGGCCGAACGTTGGCTGGCGGTTCCCGGCGTCAATTCCTTGCGCGTTGACGTGGTCGAAATCGGCGCCGACCGGATCAAACTGGGCGAATTGCGCGGCACGTATCGCACGCAGAGCGACGCTCGGCTCGACTTCGCACTGACGGACATCGACATCGACTACTCCGCCGCACGGCGCCGCGTCGAGCGCGTGGAAGTCGGACAAGCCGCGCTCGATCTCCACGCGGCCGAAACCTCGACGCCTTCTCCGTGGCCGCTGCTTGTTTGGCCGAATGACTTGCCGGGCGATGTGCGATTGCGCGACCTTCAAATTGCGTTGCATCGGCCGGCGGCAGCACCGCTGACCGCCCGCGGCGATCTTGAAGCGCGATTGAGCAGCGATCGGATAGCGGCGACGCTGCGTACGACCGAAGGTCGGCTCGAGCTGACCGCGACCGCGGGGGAAACCGTCGACGTCGGCGCAAAGTGGTTGCCCAACACGGGTCCGACGGCCACCATACAGATCAGGGCAAATCGCCAACCGGCCACGCAGCCGTTGGAGATCCGCGCTCGACTGCCGCTGCCGCTTGCGGTGGAACTCACCCGGATCGCAAGCTTTGAACTGGCGCTCGCGCAACCGCTCGGCGAGGTCACGGTGGATGCGAAGGCCGTAGTCGGAGAAACGAGCGGAACGTTGCGCAGCCTAGAAGGCGAAGCCACACTCGCTGACGTCGGCGTGCAAGTGCCCCTCCCGGCGACGAACCCGGAACCTGGTAACGCGCTGGCAGTATCGCTCGACGGTCGGCTGCGCTTTCTCTGGCAGGCACAGCAAGCACAACTCGAACTGCTACCCGGTCTGCGCTGGCAGCTGACCGACGACAAGTCGCAGATAGACGCCAGCGGACAACTCGCACGTTCATTCACGATCGCGAACGCACGCGACGAGACGACCGGCGACGGCGACTTCCCGCTTACCGTGCGCACGACGCCATGGGGATCATGGGAAGCGACGATACACGGCCTTCGGATCGCGGGCGGCCCCGCTTTGGATAGCTTCCGCAGCGCACAGGCCCGCGTACGCGTCAAAGGCAAGATCCCGCGTTGGCGCAACGGCACGTTCGCGGCAACCAACGTTCAAGCGACGGGCGAAACCACCCTGGATTGGTCACCTCAGCAGGGCGTCAGCGGCACGCTGTCGGCGCAAGTCACACCCGAACGACTCGCATTGTCCGGCATGACGCCACTCTCACTCATGCGCTCCACGTGGGCCATTACCGCGCAGATCCAGGCTCCGTCACTGGCGACATTCGCGCAGCAACTGACAGCACGCGGCGAGGCGAGCAGTCCGCAAGCGCGCGTAGAATTCGGCTCAAACGCAGAACATTCGGTCACCACCGGCCCCGTGCGGCTCCAGCTGGCGCAACTCGGCACGACGCGGCGTGGCGTTGCCAAAGCCGATCTGTCTGTCGCCATCGATGCCATTCACTGGAGTACAAGCTGGCCGTCGCCCGACGTGCGTGCGCGCATCCTGCTCGACGGCGACCGCCTGCGCAGCGAGGGCCGCTTGCTGCTCAACCGGGAGGAGGCGCTTCAGTTCACCGCCGCGCACGCGCTGGCTCGCGGTTGCGGCCAAGGCTCGGCCACTGCGAAGCAGGCGTTGGCGAATCTCGGCAAGCGCTTGCAACCGCGGCCACCGGCGTTGGTGCCACTCGAACTCAGTGACGGCGAGATGGAGGCCGCATTCGAGTTCGATTGGTGCGCAACGCCCGACGCGAAGCTCGACGCAAAGGGAAAAATCGATCTGCGCGACGCCGGCATCGGATGGGAGAAGGCTTATGCGCAGGGCGTACAGGCGTCGCTCCGGCTCGACGGCTGGCAACCGCTGCGCGGCGGCGTCCAGCTCACGGCACCGCGCGGTCAGCTGGCCACCGGAACCGAACTCACCAATCTCGACGTCAATCTGGCACTGACCGGGGAAACGCTAAGCATCGGCGCGCTCAGCCTGAACCTCCTCGGCGGCAGCGTGCATAGCGCACCGATCACGCTGCCGTGGCCGCCGACCGAGCAGCCGCTCCCGCTCACTATCGGGAAGATCGATCTGGGCCAGTTGCTCGACGTGTTCAAGGTTTCCGGACTCTCCGGCAGCGGCCGGCTCGACGGCGTCCTGCCGCTCACCTACCGAGACGGCGCGCTGGAGGTCAGCGACGGCCACCTGAACAGTACGGGCAGCGGCACGCTGAAATACGCGCCTGCACAGGTGATCGCCGACAACCCGGGCCTGCAAGCCTTGCGCAACCTGCACTTCCAGAAGCTCGACATGCGCCTGAACTATGCGTCGAACGGCGCATATCGCACCGAGTCGATACTCGAAGGCAGCAATCCCGACTTCTACGACGGCTATCCGATCCGCTTTTCGCTCAACATCAACGGCGAGTTGCCGGGGCTCTTCCGTTCCGCGCTCTTCTCCGGCGACTTCAACCGACACATTTTGGAACAATTGCAGTCGGGCAAACTGCAGTAGTTTTGTTAAGCTCACGGCATCCCTCTCCTGGAGCACGCCATGCAAAGGACTTTCACATTGCCCGCCGTCGCGTTGATGACATTGCTGCTCACCGCCTGCGCGCCTACCGTGCGCATCGAAGCGCCGGAAAAGCCGATCGAAATCAACATGACCCTGAACATCAAGCACGAAATCCTGGTCAAGGTCGAAAAGGACGTTCAGCAACTGTTCGATTCGAATGCCGGCCTCTTCTAGGCGACCTAGCCGACCTATCGCACAAAAGGAAATGTCATGAAGAACTCACTGAAAGCGATCCTCTTCGGCCTGCTGCTGACGGCCAGCACCGTCTTTGCGGCCGACCTCACCACGGTAAAGGCACAAGGACTCGTCGGCGAGCAGAACAACGGCTACCTCGGCCTCGTCAAGGGCGACGCGCCGCCCGATGTGAAGGCGCTGGTCGCCGACGTCAACAACCAGCGCAAGGCGCAGTTCAAGCAGATCGCGGCCAAGAACGGCATTGCCGAAGAGGAAGCAGCCAAGGTCTTCGCGCGCGAAGCGGCGGCACGCACGGCGCCCGGCAATTTCATCCAGAATCCGAGCGGCGGTTGGGTGAAGAAGTAGCCGGACCGAGACATCCCGGAAAGCCCGCTTGGTAGGAGTGCAGCTTCGCTGCGCGATAAGGGCCCGTTAGCCCAACCACCGCCCCATTCGCCCGATAAATCGGGCTCCTACAAGACCGTGCGTCAAATCGCTTCCCACATCTTCTGCAGCCGCTTCACCGACACCGGCGCAGGCGTGCGCAACTCCTGCGCGAACAGCTGCACACGCAGCTCCTCCAGCAGCCAGCGGAACTGCTCGACCTGCGGATTCGTCACGCCCTGCTTGGCGAGCACGATGGCGCGACGCTCGTAGTTGGTCCATAGCGGCGCGTACTCGGCCATCAACTGCGTATCGCGGGCGGGATTGGCGCGCAGTTTGTCAAGGCGCATCGCTACGGCCTTGAGATAGCGAGGGAAGTGCTGCAGTCGCTCGAACGGCGTCTCGGCGATAAAGCGTTTGCCGATCAGGCGGCTGAGTTGTTTTTCGACATCCTGCACCGCTGCCGCATGTACCTTGAAGGCCGGCAACTTCTTCTGTACTCCCAGCCATTCGGTCAGCACCAGGCCGACGAGGCGGCAGATTTCCTGCGCGATCAGACCAAGGCGCGGTTTGGCTTCGGTACAGCGCTGCTTGAACGTGGCCGCATCCGTCGGCCATGGGTCGACCAGACAGGCGCGGCGCAGCACCACATCCAGCAGCTGGTTGCGCAGATCGTCGAGCGAACCGAGCGCCATGTACTGCATCGCCATCTGCGTCAGCCCCGGCAGGTTCTTTTCGAAATACTTGAGCTGTTCCTTGAACTGCAGTTTGAACAAGCGGACCAGCCCTGCCGCGTGCACCGCCTGCGCTTCTTCCGGCGAATCAAACACGCAGAGCGACACGGAATCGCCATCGTCGTGCAGGCCGGGGTAGCCGATCACCCGTTGCCCGCCCACGTCCACCTCCATGAGTTCCGGCAGCTCGCCGAAACTCCAATCGGTCATGCCCGAATACTCGGCCGGCGTCTCGTGCGCCTCGGAGAACTCCTGTTTTGCCTGCCCGCCCCACTCGCCGCGCAACTCGGCAAGGTTGCGGCTCATGCCCAATTGCCGTCCGTGCTCATCGACCAGCCGGAAATTAAACGAGAAATGCGCCGGAATCGCGTCCGGACGGAAGGCGTCAGGTGTGATTTCCCAGCCGCGCGCGTTGAGGCCGCGCGTTTGCAGGATGTAGTGGATCAGCGCCGGGATCAGCCCCTTGTCGGAAGGTTGCACAGCCGCCACGAAATCCGCCGCGAACTCCGGCACCGGCACCAGTTTCGAGCGGATCTTCTGCGGCAGCGTCTTGACGAGCTGCACGACCTTCTCCTTGAGCAGCCCGGGCACCAGCCAGTCGCATCGCCCCGGCGGAATCTGGTTCAGCTGCGCGAGCGGCACGGTGATCGTCACGCCGTCCTTCGGCGAACCCGGCTCGAAGTGGTACGAGAGCTCAAACTCGACGCCGCCGAGCTTGAGCTCGTGCGGGAACGCCTCGGTCGTCACACCGGCCGCCTCGTGGCGCATCAGGTCTTCGCGCTGGAGGTGCAGCAGTTTTGGGGCTTCGCGCTCGGCCTCCTTGCGCCACTTGTCGAAGTCGGCGCCGTTGGTGATGCTTTCCGGGATGATCCGATCGTAGAAGGCGACGATCAGTTCGTCGTCGACCAGAACGTCCGGCCGGCGAGACTTGTGTTCCAGCGTTTCGATGTCGAGCATCAGTTGGTGGTTGTGCGTGTAGAACGCCCAGCGCTTGGCATATTCCTCGGCGATCTCGCCCGCCACCAGGCCTTCGCGGATGAATAGCTCGCGCGCCTCGGCCGGATTCATCGGGCCGTAGTTCACGCGCTTCTTCGGATTGACGACGATGCCGTAGAGCGTCGAACGCTCGAAGGCCACGGCCTGCATCGCCTTCTTCTCCCAGTGCGGATCGAAGTAGCTTTTCTTGATCAGGTGAGCGCCCACTTTCTCCAGCCACTCCGGTTCGACGCGGGCGACACAGCGGGCGAAGAGTTTGGTCGTCTCGGTGATCTCGGCCGCCGCGATCCACTTTCCGGCCTTCTTGTTGAGCGCCGAACCGGGGTGGATCAGGAACTTGATGCCGCGCGCACCAAGGTAGTGGCCCGAATCCTCGGATTTGCATCCGATGTTGCCAAGCAAGCCAGCCAGCAAGGCACGGTGGATCGCATCGTAGTTGGCCGGAATCTGGTTCTCCTTCCAGCCATGCTCGGTCGCCAGCGCGTGTAACTGATTGTGGATGTCGTGCCACTCACGCATGCGCAACGCCGAGAGGAAGTTTTCGTGACAGGCCTGCACCAGCTTGCGGTTGGACTTCTTGTGTTCCAGTTCCCCCTCGTACCACTGCCAAAGTTTGAGCCAGGAAAGGAACTCGGATTTCTCGTCGGCGAACTTCTTGTGCGCAGCGTCGGCCGTGCCCTGCTTTTCCTGCGGCCGCTCGCGCGGGTCCTGCGCGGTCAGCGCAGCGGCGATGACCAGCATTTCCTTGAGGCAACCTTCGTCGCGCGCGGCGACGATCATGCGCGCGACGCGCGGATCGAGCGGCAACTTGGCGAGTTCCTGGCCGACCGGGGTGAGCGCCCGCTCTTCCGTAACGGCGCCCAGCTCCTGGAGGAGCTGGTAGCCGTCGTTGATCGCCTTGGGCGGCGGCGCTTCGAGGAATGGGAAGGACTCGACGTCGCCGAGGCGCAACGACTTCATGCGCAGGATGACGCCGGCCAGCGACGAGCGCAGGATTTCCGGGTCGGAGTACGCCGGTCGCTTGGCGAAATCTTCCTCATCGTAAAGACGGACGCAGACACCAGCGGACACCCGCCCGCAACGCCCGGCGCGCTGGTTGGCCGAGGCCTGCGCGATCTTCTCGATCTGCAGCTGCTCGACCTTGTTGCGGTACGAGTAACGCTTGATGCGCGCGAGGCCGGTATCGACGACGTAGCGGATGCCCGGCACGGTCAATGAGGTCTCGGCGACGTTGGTCGCCAGCACGATCCGCCGGCCCTGATGCGGTTTGAAAATGCGCGACTGCTCATCGGCCGAGAGACGGGCGAAGAGCGGCAGGATTTCGGTACTGGCGCCGCCGCGATTGAAGGTGTGCTTGCGCAGCGCTTCCGCCGCCTCGCGAATCTCCCGTTCACCGGGCAGGAAGACGAGGATATCGCCGGGGCCGATGCGGTTCAATTCGTCGCAGGCATCGACGATGGCGTCGTAGAGGTCGCGCTCATCGTCCTCTTCCGCCTCTTCGGTCTGCACCGGGCGGTAGCGGATGTCTACCGGGTAGAGACGGCCCGAGACCTCGATCACCGGCGCCTTGCTAAAGTGCTGCGAGAAACGCTCCGCGTCGATCGTCGCCGAGGTGATGATCACCTTGAGATCGGGCCGCTTCGGCAACAACTGCTTGAGGTAGCCGAGCAGGAAGTCGATGTTCAAGCTGCGCTCGTGCGCCTCGTCGATGATCAGCGTGTCGTATTGGCTGAGCCAAGGGTCGCCTTGCGTCTCGGCGAGCAGGATGCCGTCGGTCATCAGCTTGACGTAGGACTGCGGCGAGGTGCGGTCGGTGAAGCGGATCTTGTAGCCGACGTGGCGGCCGAGTTCGCTTTCCAGTTCCTGCGCGATGCGCGCCGCTGTCGAGCGCGCGGCGATGCGGCGCGGCTGCGTGTGGCCGACTAGGCCAGTGGTGCCGCGCCCGAGTTCGAGACAGATCTTCGGCAGCTGCGTCGTTTTGCCCGAGCCGGTCTCGCCGCAGACGATCACCACCTGATTCTTCACGATCAGCTCGGCGATCTCGGCGCGGCGCTCATTGACCGGGAGTTCTTCGGGGAATTTCGGCTTCGGCAGATTCTCGCGGCGCAGCGCCACAGCGGCACGGGACTTCGCCAGCAGCGTATCGTGTTCTGCCTGCAGTGCCTCCTGCTTCTTGCCGTAGAGATGCCGCAGATCGCGCTTCATCGAGGCCAAGCGGCGGGAATCGGAAGCCAAGACATCGGTGGACACCGGCGAGCGAACCTGAGTGTTTTTCTTGCGTGCGGGGGCCTGTTCGGCTGATTCTTTCGTTGCAGAGATATCGTTCATGGCGTAATTATCGCGCAGGCACGTAGAAGTACGGCGAACTCGGCTCAGATCACCTCAGTCGCCATGGGCCGCCAGCGGCCACTCTGGATGCCTGAGAAGCGTCCTGCACCGAACATGGTGCGTGACGCGCAGCGAGGCGGGCGTCAGAATGACGAGCTTTTCGTTGGAGACAGAGAAGCAGTGAGAAAAAGAGAACTCCCCGCATCAGAATCAGTGAATGCGCTACTCATCGGCATTGTTGGCGGCAGCGGAAGCGGCAAGACATCGATCGCGCATGAGCTGATTCGGCGCCTGGGCCAAGCCGGGGTCGAGACGCTGCTACTCGATATGGACGCCTACTACGCACCGCTGGAAATCGTGCGCGGGCGTTTCGGCGGGCGCCCGATCAACTGGGATCACCCGCACGCGTTCGACCTTGAGCTGATGGCCACGCATCTCGCCGAACTCAAGCGCGGCCGGCCGATCAGGAAGCCGGTCTATGACTTTTCGATCAGCGATCGCACGGGCTGGAGCGAGCCAGTGCTGCCTGGCCGAGTCGTGGTACTGGAAGGGCTGCTGCTCTTCGCTCTCCCCGAGTTGCGCGATCAACTGGACGTGAAGATTTTTGTCGACACCGACGCCGACATTCGCATCCTGCGCCGCATCCAGCGCGATACGCTGGAACGCGGGCGCACGCTGGAGAGCATCATCGAGCAGTATCTGGGGTCCGTTCGCCCGATGCACCTGGAGTTTGTCGAGCCGAGCAAACGCTGGGCGGATCTCATCGTACCCACCGGCTTTGAAAACGAACGGGCGCTGGAGATGCTGCATCACCATGTTCTCGGCGTGGTGAATGCCTGATCCAGGCGAGCACCTTGGTGCAACTGACTTGGCAAGTTCGTGCATGTACTCGTAACCCCAGCGGGAAACGGGCGAAGGAAGCGCTGCGCCCGCGGCTCCAGTCGGCGGTTACTCGCCGAAACTGCATACCGGCTTCCGCCGGCATGAAGGATAATTTCCATTTCATAGAGCTGGAACAATCGGCGCTTGCCCGGCTCGATTTGGCACGATGAGCAGCGTCGCCCAGCCACCTCCGATTTCGGCGATTGAATCCATGACCACTTCGACCAGTACCGTTCTTCTGGCGCTCGTTGTAATTGCTTTGGTATCTGTAGTCTGGCGCTTCGCTTCGCGACGGCGCAGCCTGCCTTGTCCGGATTGGTTGCGTTGGCTGGTGGAACTCGACAATCCATTTACCAAGACGAACCGCGCCCGGTTCATTGTCGACACGCTCGGGCTTTCCGATGGCATGACTGTCCTCGATGCGGGTTGTGGCCCCGGTCGTCTGACGGTGCCGCTTGCGAAGGATGTTGGGCCAACCGGTCATGTCGTCGCGCTCGACATTCAGCCGGGGATGCTCGCGCGCGCCAGGATCAAGGTGGAGGAAGCTAATTGTTCCAATGTCTCGTTCGTTGCGGCGGCCCTCGGTGATGACGCGCTTCCCGAAGGTCACTTTGATCGCGCAGTCCTTGTTACCGTACTTGGCGAGATTCCGGATCGCACGGCGGCCTTGGGGGCACTGTTCCGCGCACTCAAACCCGGGGGGATTCTCGCCATTGTGGAGGTGATCTTCGATCCTCACTTCCAGCAGCGCAGTGTCGTCAGCGGGCTGGCGGTTGCGGCGGGGTTCCAGGAGCGGGCGTTCTTCGGTCATCGTCTGGCGTACGTAATTCACTTTGAGAAGCCGATCGGGCGTTGAATGTACGCCCCAACGCGTACCCGCCGACGCACGTCACTTTAGGAACAGCGGCAGGAGTGCGTCTGGCGTCGGAATGCCCGTTATTTGGCCGTGCACGGCGTGATGAATGGTGAGGCTCTTGACCAAGGCCCAGAGTATCGTCGCCATCTCACCCGCCCCCCCGCAAAGAACCTTCAAGCTGCCCATTGGCGAGCAGGCGCTCCATGATTCGATACTGCCCTTCGGTGTGACGTTCGATGATGGATCGTGGCCTCGGGAAGCATGTCCGATGCGGAGACTTGTGCGATAAGCAGATGAACCTTGCCCGTCTCGGAGTGCTCGCGGATGTCATTGATCAACTGCTTCAGAGCAGTACGCAGCGTGTCCCGAACCGGTTGATCGATGGATTCGAGTGCCTCGGCCGATGCTTCCATTCGACGCAAGGACTCCTGGAGCAAACAATCGTGGTCTGCCCCCTATTATTCATCGCCTGCAAGAGCAGCCTCATGTGATCCAGAACCTGTTTCACGAAAGGCATGTCCGTTATGCAGCCAGATCAGAACTACGCGCTACTTACCGGCCTCGTCGGCAAGAATGCCTGGCAGTTCTTGCTGTTGTTCTCTCAGCTTCTTTCAACTGTCGGTATGGCGGAAATCTGCAAGTGGGGCGATGAAAACGGGGAGACGCACTTTTCGGAAGAAATGATCAAGCAGACAGAGCCAAGCCGTTGGGACCGAAGGCGCCCGCGGAGTCTGAACCGGGGCGGACGGACATGTCGTCAGCGCAGTACTGGAAGGCGCAACGCTCGGCCGAAGCGTTGGCAGCAAAACAACCCACAAGAACGAAGCCACGATCAGTCACTGGCCGACGCTCGGACGACACCGACGACTCGCGCTGTGCGCCGGCTAGGGATGTACTGAACGGTTTGCTATCGCATCCGAACGGCGAACCAATCGACAAATACGACCTCGAAACGGCAGAGAACGACGTGCGCAGCTATTGCAGGCGGTAGTCGGCTGAGACCGCGCTGTTCGCTGATCTACGCCCAACCAGACAGCAACCCGAACGGAGACAACCCGCATGGAAGATCAACTCAGGCACTACGCCGACAAGCTGGCGTACGAAATTGATTCTTGGGACTTGAAGGTCGCGCTCGAACGCGGCGAGCGAATTACGGTGATCGACGCACGTTCGGCCGACGCCTACGCTGCCGGGCACATCCCCGGTGCGATCAATATTCCCCACCGTACGATGAACGAGGAGACGACCGCCGCCGTGGACCGCGCCTCGACCGTCGTTACGTACTGTGACGGCATCGGCTGCAACGCGTCGACCAAGGGTGCGCTCAACATGACGAAGCTCGGCTTCAGGGTCAAGGAGCTTATCGGTGGCCTTGACTGGTGGAAGCGCGACGGGTACTTGACGACAAGTACGGCGTCGACCGCGTCCACGGACATGTCGTGCGGTTGCCAATAGGCCCATTGCCTCGTTGCTTGTCACACACTGGCGTACTCTGATTCGGGAGAAACCTACCAATGACACAACTTCTATTTTCCTACGGAACCCTGCAGCAACTCGACGTGCAGATGGCCACCTTTGGCCGTGCATTACATGGCACGGCGGACATGCTGGTCGGCTTCGCTCAGTCGATGGTCAGGATTGAGGACGCCGAGGTGGTGAAGACGAGCGGCAAGACACATCACCCGATCGTTCGCCACAGCGGCGTGGAGACCGACCGTGTCGCGGGAACGGTGTTCGAGATTACCGACGAGGAACTGACGAACGCAGACAAGTACGAGGTCTCCGACTACAAGCGCGTTGCGGCGCCCCTGGCGTCGGGGCGCACTGCATGGGTCTACGTCGACGCGCGGTGAGTCGCGGCTCAGGAATCCGCCTCGTATCGCCTGACGCGCTCGAACGTCGCGTCAAGCGTGACGCGCTGGATCGACTTCTCTCCCTTGAGGACGAGACTGCCGTTTTCGGGCTCGATTGAGCGCACACCTTCTCGAAGCAGTTCGTCGCTTAGCCTGACGATGGCGGTTCCGTAGCAGAGCTTGCGTTCGCCGCCGGCGGGTATCGTAACCGTCGTCGGACGTCCGAGCAGTTCCGGGTGCTGCCGCGAATAGGCGAGCCCGTTGGCGTAGGCGCCGGTCCCGTTCTCGGTACCGAGACAGAAGGTCCGGTCTTCGCCACCCTCACTGGCGGCCCACGGCGTGAAGCGTCGCCCGCCGTACTGAAGCCAGAGATCGTTGAAGCTCAATGCAATCTCGCCTTCGGGCAACGCCCTTTCGCCGGGGAAGAAGCAGATATACGCCAGCCCGAGCGCCGGATTGACAACGCAGCTCCAGCCCAGCGACAGGTGCGCCGGCACGGCGCCGGTAACGAAATCGGTTGCGCCGATCATGCCCGGCACGACGGTCACATCGGCCGTACCCCCGGCGCGCAGCGGCACACTGCGAAGATCCGAGAACTCGGCGCCCTGCAACAGCCTCCCAGTGGTGTCGAACTCGGTTCCCTCGGGCCCGACCAGATAGCGATCGGCGCACAGGCTGATGCGGCAGCCGGGCTGCAGGAAGGGCTCGCCGAGAGTATTGTGGCGCGTCAGATTGATCGCAATCGGCGTCGATCCGGTGTTCCGGATGCGCATGACTGAGTAGTACGCCGCATGGCCGTCGAGCAGCATGTCACACTTGTTCCAGACGAGCGGCATGGCCGCGGACGGACTCGGCAAGGTAAATCGCGCCCAGGCCAGCCCGGCATCTCCCGTTGTCCCGAACCGATCAAGACGCCATTCGTTGTTGGCGGCCCAGCCGTGCGGTGGCAATTCGACGCCGTCAACTACGCATCCATCGCCAAAATTGGGGCTGCAGGGAAAATCGCCAGCGAGCAGATACAAGAGCTTGGCTTTCCAGAAGCGCTCGTCCTCGTCGGCGCTATACGGCCGGCCGGATGGCTCTCTGAACACCGGAATCCAGTGCGTATTGAGCGCCTGCTCCGGCAGTTTGATGCTGAACTCAGGCATCATCCCGCCTGCCGTCTCGATGACCGTCCGCACGGTGTCGTTTTCCAGGCAGACGGAATCCCGCCCCATGTACGTCGTCCTTTCGGCTCTCATCAGCTTCTCCCCGGATCGCCGGCGTTCGGGCCGAAATGCTTCAGGATGACCAACGGCTCGGTCCGGCTTCGATTGACAATCGTCACGCCGGCCTGGGCGGCTGGCTCGCTGACGAAGTATTCGTCGGCGCTCAATCCGCCGTAGCGCAGCATGATCGCCGCTTCGGCGTCGTAACTGCCGAACTTCCCGTGCCCCTGCACCAGGATGCAGCCGTAGGCCGCCCGGTCTCGCACGGTGACCGTTGCGCCGGGGAGAACGGTCAGCTCCTTGGCCGCAATGTATCCGGTGTCGTACACGACCCACTTCTCGACGTGAGACTCGTCCTGCGCAGCGGTGACCGGCGGCCGGAACCAGTTCTTGCGATAGTGCGGATCGACGTTCTTCTCCCAGTCGAGCAGGCCGATGACGTAGTCGAGATCGCGCTTCTTGTCCTCCGGACAGTTCTCCACGAGGAAGTCATAGGGATAGATCTCGTCCGAGACGATGTTCTCATAGACCGAATTCACGTCGGAGTTCCACTGTGGCTCGTACGTCAGGTACGAACCCGGCGCGTGAATGACACCGGGCGGGGTGTACCAGCCAGTGCCCAACTCGATGCGGAACGCGCGCGACAGCTCGGTAATGCGGTTGTCGCCGGTTTCATATTGCGCCAGCCGCGCCTTCACTTCCTCCTTGCTGACGTCGGGGTCGAAGCCGAAGTAGGTATGGGGAAACTCGCCCGGATGGTTGTTTAGTTGCGGCGGGTAGTAGTAGGCCTCGGGCTTGCCTTTGCGACCGACGCGCTGGGCGTCCTCCTCGCGCAGGTGTACATGGTGGAAGAGCGGCGCGCTGTAGTCGAAGAACTTCGAATACATCGGCCAGGTGCCGAAGCGCGATTGGAGTTCGGCTCCGATCAACTTCTCGCCGAGCGCCTCGACGGCGTCCTTGAACAGGAACAGATCCTCGCGCCGGCCGGTGGTGTCGACGTAGCTCATGCCTTCGTCCGGCGCGGCCAGCGGGCCGTTCATCGCCGGAATAACCGAGGAGAACCAGCGTTCCTTGATCGACCCGCGTGCCGTACCGAGCGCGTAGTAGTCGGACGGATGCAGGCGCAGTCGGCGACCGGCACTGGAGAAGCGGCGCGGAACGAACACGGGGGCCAGACGCAGCACGCCGGCGTTCGCTTCAAATGCATCGAGCATTGCTTTCAAATTTGCCATCGAAGATTCCTCCGAGAAATTGGCTTGTGGTTCGTTCGCGTCCGCGACGCGGGACGTCAATTCGTTTCGTCGCGCAGGCGGTCGAGCAAGACGGCGCCGATGATGATCAAGCCCTTCACTACCAACTGGAAGTAAGGCGAAATGTCGAGCAGGTTCATGCCGTTGTTGATCACGCCGATCATCAGCGCCCCGACGAAGGTACCGAACAGGCTGCCGCGCCCGCCGTTCAGACTGGTACCGCCGATGACCACGGCGGCGATCACATCGAGTTCGTACCCGAGGCCTGCGATCGGTTCGGCCGAGTTGAGGCGCGAGGTCAGAATCAACGCACTCAAAGCGGCCGAGGCGCCAGCGATGACGTACACCAATGTCTTGTAGAAGCCGGAATTGATGCCCGACAGGATGACCGTATCCTCGTTGCCGCCGATGGCGTACGTGTAGCGCCCGACGCGGGTTTGCGCGAGTACGACGTAGGCGATCAGCACCACGGCGAGGAAGATAACGATCGGGATCGGACAGCCGAACAGATAGCCGCCGCCGATGAAACGAAACTCGGGCGAGAAACCGGAGATCGGGTAGCCCTTGGTGTAGATCAGCGTGAAGCCGCGGGCGATGCTCATCATCCCGAGCGTGGCGACGAACGGAGTGATCTTGCCGACGGTAATTACGAGACCATTGGTCAACCCGCACAGGATGCCGACACCGATCGTGACTGGAATAACGATGGCGATCGAATTGCCGTCTTTGAGCAGGCCGGCACAGACGGCGCCGGCGATAGCCATGATCGAGCCGATCGAGAGGTCGATGCCGCCAGTCAGGATGATGAAGGTCATGCCGACAGCCATGATCCCGTAGATCGACGTCTGCCGGATCACGTTGATGATGTTCGTCGTTGTCAGGAAGACCGGGGAGGTCACCGACAGGATGATGCAGATCAGCACGAATGCGATGATGATTCCGTAGTTCTTCAAGATGTGCCGCGCGTCGACCTTCATGCCGCTACTCCCTGTTGTTGAATTTGCGGGGATTCGGGGGAATGCAATCCGAGTGCGTATTCCATGACGAGTTCGCTGGACGCCTCGCCCTTCCTGAACTCCTTGACGATGCGGCCGCCGAAGACAACCTCGATACGGTCGCTCATGTTCATGATTTCGGGCAGTTCAGACGACACCATGATCACCGCAGCGCCGCCCTGAGCCAGGTTCTGCATGAGCTTGTAGATTTCGACCTTGGCACCGACGTCGATACCGCGCGTCGGCTCGTCGAAGATATAAACGTCGCACTGCCGAACAAACCACTTGGCGAGCACGACCTTCTGCTGATTGCCGCCGGACAGCAGCCGCACCGGCTGTTTGGGCGTCGGCGTCTTGATGTCCATCTTGTCGACCATCTGGCTGACAAGGCTGAGCAGCGACTTCGTCTTCAGGAAGCCGATGCGCGAGAACTTGTCGAGGACAGTGAGCACCGCATTGTCGAAGACCGACAAACCGAGCACGAGACCCTGCTTCTTTCTTTCCTCGGGAATCAGCCCGATCCCCTTGGCCACGGCGTCCCTGGGACTTCGGATCGTCGTTTCCTTGCCGTTAATGAAGATCTTGCCCGCATCCTTGCGGGTGTAGCCGTAGATAAGCTGCATGATCTCGGTCCGCCCGGCGCCGACCAGCCCGGTAAAGCCCAGGATCTCGCCACGGCGTGCGGCGAACGAGACGTCGCTGCAACTGCCCTTGCGCGAGAGCCCCTCGACACGCAGCACTTCCTCGCCGACCGGGATATCGGCAGTCGGAAACTTCTCGGTCAGCTGACGCCCGACCATGTGGCGGATGATGTCCTCGGTCTGGAAATCGGCGAGGGCGCCCGTGACGATCTTCTCTCCGTCGCGAATGATCGTGACACGGTCGGCGACCCGCGCCAGTTCTTCCAGTCGATGCGAGATATAGATGATCGACACGCCGCGCTGTTTCAGGTTGTTGATCATCTCGAACAAGCGCTCGACTTCGTTGCCCGTGAGCGCCGCTGTCGGCTCGTCCATCACGATGATGTCGGAGTTCAGAGAGAGCGCCTTGGCGATCTCCACCACCTGCTGATACGCCGGGCCGATGTTCCGAATCAGCGAGCGCGGATGGATGTCGACGTTGAACGGCTGAAGCAGTTTCTCAACCTCGCGGTACATCGACTTCCAGTCGATGAAGCCGCTGGCCAACATCGGCTCGCGACCGAGAAAGATGTTCTCGGCGACCGACAGGTACTGGATCAGGTTCAACTCCTGGTAGATCACACTGACGCCGGCGTCGATCATCTGCCGGATCCCCGCGACGCTAAGCCGCTTGCCCTTGAGAATGATCTCGCCTTCGTCGGCCTGGTAGAGCCCGGAGAGAATCTTCATCAAGGTCGATTTGCCGGCGCCGTTTTCGCCGACCAACGCATGCACCTCGCCAGCGCGCAGTTCGAAGTCCACGCCCTTGAGCGCTTGCACGCCCGGAAACGACTTCTTGATGCCGACCATCTCCAAGACCGTCTGCATGACAGCACCCTCCCCTTAGCGCCAGAAAGGGAGACCGGCTGACGCCGGCCTCCCGCCATGCTTTATTTGGTGACCGGTTTGGGATTGATGAAGACGACCTTCTTCTCCGGATCCTTCTTGTTCTTGATCTTCTCGACCAGCGCCGCCAGCGCCAAGCTGGCCTGCTGCCCCGGGAACTGGTCGATAGTCGCGCCGAGCTTGCCTTCCTTCATATAGGTGAAAGCGTCGGTGGTCGCGTCGAAGCCGATCGTGACCTTCTTCGTGAGATCGATCTTCGCGGCCGACATGGCCTCGATGGCACCGATGATCATCTCATCGTTGGCACCGAAGACAGCATCGAAATTCGGATGGACCTGCATCAGGTTTTCCATCACCGACTGACCCTTCGAACGGTTGAATTCGGCGGTTTGCGAAGCAAGAATCTTGACGTTCGAAGTCTTCATGACTTCGTCAAATCCCGCCTTGCGATCCACTGCGGCGGACGAACCCGGAGTCCCTTCGAGTTCGATGACCGATCCCTTGTTGCCCAGTTTGTCGATGATGTACTTGGCTGCCGCCCGGCCACCTTCGACGTTGTCTGCGCCGACGTGAATCAGCACGGCGTCGGTGTTCGCCTTGCGATCGACGGTCGCGACCGGTATCCCTTTCTTGGAGGCTTCTTCGATCGCCGGGACGAGCGAGTCAGTCGTCATGGGGGAAATCAGGATTCCCTGCACCTTCTGCGCAGCGAAATTCTCGAGCGCCGCCATCTGTTTGTCCGACGAGTTCTGCGCATCGGTGAACAACAGCTTGACCCCTAGTTTCGCCGCCGTTGCTTCAGCTTCTGCCTTCATCGTCACGAAAAAGGGGAACTGAAGTCCGGGAACCGTCATGCCGATGACAATCTGTTCCTGTGCTGACGGGGCGCCAGGAAGCAAACCGATAGTGAGAGCCAGAATCGCAAAAGTTTTCTTCATTTCCTTGACCTCCAAAAAAAGTACGTTCGCATCCTCCGAGAATAAAAAGCGGTCGTTCAAAGCCAAATATGAACGCGGTGACCAATTTCCTCCAGCGCAGCAAGGATGTCAAGAAAAACCGCCAAAGAAATCGATTGCGCAATCGTTATCATGAACAAATTGCTCGGCACAACCCTACCATGTCCGAGAAAGTACTGAATTTATCCTGCTGTAAATAAAGCATTTTACGTTTGCCACCAAAAATCTAGTTTGACTATGAAAACTCACGGTGATAACTTTTGCGCAATCGTTATCATGAGTTAGGACTGAACGTGCCATCGATGAAAGATGTTGCCATTCTGGCCGGGGTCTCGACCTCGACGGTGTCGCGGGTCATCAACAACTCGATGCCGGTCGATGAGGAAACGCGGCTCAAGGTCGAGCGTGCAATTCGTACCGTCAATTTCAAACCCAGCCTGGTTGCCCGCGGGCTGCGGACAAAGAGCGCAAACCTGATCGGCATCATCGTGCCGGAACTCCAGCATGAAACCTTCACCTCGTTCATCAAGCACACCGAACAAAGTGCGGAGGCGCTCGGCTACAACCTGGTCATCGGCTCCACCAGCTCGAACGTCGAGACCGAGGAACGTCTGATCGAAAATCTGTTGAGACGAAACATCGACGGAATCATCTTCTCCCGCGTTTCGGACAACAGCCGGGCGCTCAAGCTGATCGATCGAGACAAGATTCCGATCGTCATCATCGACCGTTCGCTTGAACGCGAAGACATCCCTTCCGTCGTAATGAACAACTATCTCGCCGGCGCGATGGCGGCCAAACACCTCCTCGCGCTCGGCCACCAGCGCTTCGCGTGCATCACGGGGCCGAGAGACATTTCCATCAATCGCGACCGCACCCGCGGTTTTAGCGAGACCATTCTGTCCGGCGGCGGAATCCTTGAAGACAAGAACATCTTCGAAGGCAACTTCAAATTCGAGTCTGGCATCCGCGGCGCTGACTATCTGCTCGACTCACGAGCCGAATTCACGGGACTGTGGGTACAGAACGATTACATGGCGATCGGTGCAATGAATCAATTTGCCAGCCGCGGCGTTTCGATTCCGGGCGACGTGTCCATCGTAGGCCTGGACAACATCGAGCATGCCTGGATGATTCGACCAGCCCTGACGACGATCGCGCAGCCGTTCCAGAAGATGTGTGCTTGCGCCGTCGACATCATCGTCAGAATGAACCTCAAAGAGCGCAGCGAAATGAGCCGGGTTGTCCTTGACCCCGAAATGGTGATTCGCGACACGACGGCGCCCCCTCCTAAGCCCAAAGCTACCTAATCCGCAACGTCAATTCGGAGGTATCGATCATGGTCAGTCAAAGACAGGTTCTGGATTCCGCGCTCAACGAAGGAAATGGCATCTTCAGACTCGAACCGGCTTGGGTTCCTCGCTCGTTCTGTATCCCTGGGCGCCGGCTGAAGCTGCATCCGGACGACTACTACGCCTATGGCGCCAACCGCGGCGGCATCGACGAACGCTGGCTATCGTCAACCACCAAGGCCGACAACGGTCCACTGACGACACCGCACGAGGGCCTGTCCTTCATCCGCGCCGCCGACGGCTCGCGGTTGCTGCTCAAGGATGCGATCGAGATGTCGGGCAACGAGATTCTCGGGCCGGAGGTCATGCAGCGTTATGGCGGGTGGCGCATGTACTCGAAGTTCTTCGACAACGAGGAGCCGCTACCGCACCACGTGCACCACTCCGACGCGATGGCGGCCAACGTCGGACGGCCGGGCAAGCCCGAGGCGTACTACTTTCCGAAGCAACTCAACAATCACGGCGGTTACTTTCCGTATACGTTCTTCGGCCTGAATCCAGGCACTACGCGCGACGAGGTCAAGGCCTGTCTCGCCAACTGGGAGACACGTGACAACGGCATCCTCCTCCTCTCGCGCGCCTACAAGCTCAAGCCGGGCACCGGCTGGGACGTCCCGCCGGGCATCCTCCACGCACCCGGTTCGCTGCTGACCTACGAACCGCAGGCGGCTTCAGACGTCTTCGCCATGTTCCAGAACGTCGTCTGGGAAGCCTACACGCCAAAGGAACTGCTGCAGAAGGACGTCCCGGAGGAAAAGCGCGACGACCTCGACTACTACGTTGAGTTGCTCGACTGGCAACTCAACGTCGACCCGGAGTTCTACGAGAACCGGCACATGGCGCCGAAGCCGGTCAAGCCCGTTGAGGAAATGCATGACAACGGCTACGAGGAACTCGACGTGGTCTACAAGTCGGCTGCCTTCTCGGCGAAGGAACTGACTGTCTTCCCAGGGCGTTCCGTGCTGATCCGGGATGACGGCCCGTATGGCGCCATCGTCATCCAGGGCCATGGCAGGTTCGGCCCGCTCGCCGTCGAGGCACCGGCGATGATCCGCTTCGGCCAGATGACGCAGGACGAGTTGTTCGTCACGGCACAGGCGGCCAGCGCCGGGGTACTGATCACCAACACCAGCGCCAGCGACGACCTCGTCGTGCTCAAGCACTTCGGACCGCGCGTCTGAGTTCCGACGACCACACTGCCGGCGTGCCCAGCGCCGGCAGTGCAAAACAAACGCATCACAGGGGATTCTCATGCCGTCTTCCACCCACGAAACAGCAACGACCATCTTTCTGGCCCCGGCACCACGGAAAGTGCACGAAATCTTCGACGAAAGCGACCTCGCCCGCCTGCGCCGGCTCGGCCGGCTGATCGTGCATGAGGACGGTGAAGTCAGCGATGCCGTCTTCGCCGAACAGGCTGCCGACGCAACGATCATCATCGGCCAGATCGACATGCCGCGCGCGCGCCTGGAGGCAGCGAAGAATCTGAAGGCGATCATCAACGTCGAGGGCAATTTCCTGCCGAACATCGACTACGACTGTGCGATGGCGCGTGGCGTCCGTGTGCTGAACGTCAGCCCGGTGTTCGCCGAACCCGTGGCCGAAGTCGCGCTTGGCATGGCCTTGAGTCTGGCGCGCGGGATCAGCCGGTCCGATCGTCTGTTCCGCCAGGGCAAGGAACTGTACGGACTGGCCGCCAACGAAAACGCTTACGGTCTGTACCGGCAGAAAGTCGGGTTCATCGGCATGGGCGACCTTGGCCGGGCGATCGTGCCGCTGCTGTCGCCGTTCGCTCCGGAGATCTCGGTATTCGATCCGTGGCTGCCGGCCGACTATCTGCGCACGCTGGGCTGCCGCCCGGCGACGCTGAATGAGGTACTCACCGGCTCGCGCGTCACTTTCGTCGTCGCCGGCGCGACGTCACAGAACCAGGGCTTCCTCGGCGCCGCCGAGTTCGCCGCGATGCCACCGGGTGCCTCGCTGATCCTCGTCAGCCGAGCGAGCGTCGTGGACTTCGACGCCATGCTCGACGCCGTCGCGGCAGGCCATATCCGCGTCGCCACCGACGTCTTCCCGCAGGAGCCGCTACCGCAGCGCCATCGTGCGCGCGACCTCGACGGCATCCTGCTCTCGCCGCATCAGGCCGGTGCGATGAAGGACGCCCTGTTCCGGATCGGCAAGCTGGCCGTCGGCGACGCCGAACTGGTTGCGCGCGGCCTGCCGCCGGTACTGTGCAAGGTTGCGCAACCTGAAACCGTAGCCCTGTTCCGCAGCAAGCCGGTCGCCCGGAGCTGAATTCCGCAGCTTCACCAAACCGTTCCTGAGCAGACGGCAAGCCGTCTACTCGGTTTCGATCGGCCGCATGCGGTGCTGACGTAGCGCGTCGAGCGTGTAAATGGCGAGCGCAACCCAGATCAGGACAAAGGTAACGCCGCGCTCATGATCGAAGTGTTCGTTGAAGACGAACACGCCGAGCAGGAACTGCATGGTCGGCGTGATGTACTGCACGATGCCGAGCGTCGCCAGCTTCAGGCGCAGGCCGGCCTCGAGGAAGCACAGGAGCGGCGCGACGGTGACGACGCCGGCGGCGAGCAGCAACAGATCGGTCGTCACGCCCAGGTACCCCATGCTTGCCTGCCCGTTGGCAGTCCACCAGGCCATGCCCGCCAACGCCAGAGGTGCCAGCAGCAGCGTTTCGACGGTCAGGCCGAGCATCGCATCGAATCCGGCCATCTTTCGGATCAGGCCGTAGGTGCCGAAGGATGCCGCGAGGCTGAGCGAAACCCAGGGCACAACGCCTTTCATGGCGACCAGCCAGAGCACCGCGCCGGCCGCGATGGCAATTGCCAGCCATTGGCGGGAGTTCAGGCGTTCGCGCAGAAAGACGACGCCGAGCAGCACGTTCACCAGCGGGTTGATGTAGTAACCGAGGCTGCCTTCAAGCACGCGCCCGTTCTGGATCGCCCAGATGAATATCCACCAGTTGGCCGAGATGAGCAGCGTAGTCAGCGCATAGAAACCCATGCGGCGCGGCTTGCCGAATTCCGCAATGATCGGGCCAAGGCGCCCGCGCCACGCCGCCCAGCCGGCCAGCAACAGTGCCGACCAGATGATGCGATGCGCGAGGACTTCGATCGACGGCACGGCTGACAGCGCATGAAAGTAGAGCGGAAACAGGCCCCACAGGACGAATGCGAGCAACGCATAAGTGAGGCCGGCACGGGAAGCCGGGTCGGAGGACAGCAGCGAGGTCTTGGCGAAAACGGGCATGGAGAGAGGAACGGCAACAAGGACGACAAGGGCAACACGAGAGTCTATCAGCCGCAGCCAGCGCCATCCCCTCCGGATGAAAAATGTTCGTCAGTTTCCGGCAGATGTCGCCGGCAGGCAGACGCGGAAGGAACTCCCCTGCCCAACTTCGCTCGAGATCTCGATGCGTCCGCCGTGGCTCTGGACGATGCCGAAGGAGAGCGGCAAGCCAAGCCCGGCCCCCTGGCCGGCGGGCCTGGTAGTAAAGAAGGGCTCGAAGACGCGCTTCAGGACGTCCTGCTCGATGCCTGAGCCTGTATCGCTCACTTCGAACCAGACGTCCTCACCCGCCGTCCCGGTACGGACGGTTATCGTGCCACGCTCATCGCCGATTGCCTGTACCGCATTGACGAGGAGGTTGATGATCACCTGGTTGATCTGCGGCACCACGCAGGAAACGACAGGCGGCGCGCCGAACTCCTTCTGCACGTCGGCCTTGTGCCGAATCTCGCTGGCAAGAATGTTGAGCGCCGACTCGATCGCGTGGTTGAGATCCACTTCACCACGTTCGACGCCCGCTTCGACGTCCGAGAACTCCCGAACATCCTCGGCGATCCTGCTCGCGCGGCCGAGGCTCGCCCGTACCTCCCCGATTAAATCGCCGAGATCGGCCTGGCTGCGGATGCGTTGCAGCAGCATCTTGGCGCCTGGCGACGCACCTGCGTGCGTCGCGGCAAACGCATCGAGCATGTCACCGACCTCCGCCAGCCGCGCCTCGATCGCGTTGAATGCGGAAGACATCTCGTCCAGCGGCTCGGTGATCTCGCGCGCCACACCGGCAATGAGATGGCCGACACCGGCAAGCTGTGCAGAACGTGAAAGCTGGTCGTAGGCGAAAGTCAGCTTGGCGTTGGTCTCCGCAAGTTCCTCGCGTTGCCGTCGGCACTCCTCGTCGCGCTGCTTGCGCTGCGTTACATCGCGCGCGATGCCGACAAGACCGATCACGTCGCCTTCAAAGTCACGCAACGGCACCTTGGTGGTTTGCGTCCATTCCGGCTCGCCGGTATGAAGATTCGGCGTGAACTGCTCGATGGCAATCACCGGCTCTCCGGTCTGGAAGATCTCGCGCTCTACCGCCAGGAACTCGGCGGCCATTTCCGGCGGGTAAAAGTCGAAATCGGTCTTGCCGATCAACTCATCAGGGCCACGCTTGCCCATCAAGCGCGCGACGGCGCGATTGGCCAGGATGAAGCGGCTCTGCAGATCCTTGGCGTAGATCCGGTCCGGCATGATGTCGATCAGCGTCCGATACACATAGGCGCGTATGTCTTCGGTGGCGCCGAGTCGCCGAATGGCCTCCTTCACCGGAAAGCCGTCTCCTTCATCGGTATGCGCGGACGTGTTTTCGCCGGTTGCGCTGCGTTTCTCCGTCGTCACGATCGAACTCTCCTGATAGACATTCAAACGCCGAGACCACGTGGCTGAGAGCACGTTGCATTCTCGCGTGCGAGCACGGCCAAGCGTAGCGTGCATGCCCCATCGGCGCAACTGGAAATGCCCGACGCATCGACAAACGCCGGCCAGCCCGCGAACCGCACCAGGCGCCCCGAAAAAAGCGCTGGCAAATCACGGCATTTGACCGGCGGGCGCTCTGCTTTGGCGTGTCCTCCGGTTAAAATACCGCTCTTCTGGAACCTAGGACAGCGCCGTGAGCAACGCCACTAACGACAACAAGACCGCCCCCGCAGACGCCGGCAAAGCACCGGCCGCGCCGACCAACTTCATCCGCAACATCATCGACGCCGAACTCGCCGCCGGCAAGCATGCCCAGCGCCGCTGGTCGGGCAAGCCCGGCCTCGCCGCGCAGCAGGTCGCCGGCCCGCTCGACCCGGCAAAGATCCGCACGCGCTTTCCGCCGGAGCCGAACGGCTACCTGCACTTCGGCCACGCCAAGTCGATCTGCCTGAACTTCGGGCTGGCGCGCGACTACGGCGGCCGCTGCCACCTGCGTTTCGACGACACCAACCCGGAGAAGGAAGAGAAGGAATACGTCGACTCGATCGTCGACGCCGTGCATTGGCTCGGCTTCGCATGGAAGGACGACAAGGAGGACAACCTCTATTACGCCTCCGACTACTTCGACTGGATGATCGCCAGCGCCGAATACCTGATCGAGGCCGGCCTCGCCTACGTCGACAGCCAGAGCGCAGAGGAAATGCGCGCCAGCCGCGGCACGCTGACCGAGCCGGGCAAGGACTCGCCCTACCGCAACCGCACGCCGGAAGAGAACATGCTGCTCTTCCGCCGCATGCAGTCCGGCGAATTCCCCGACGGCGCGCTGATCCTGCGTGCCAAGATCGACATGGCGTCGCCCAACATCAACCTGCGCGACCCGGCGATCTACCGCATCCGCCACGCCACGCACCACAACACCGGCGACAAGTGGTGCGTCTACCCGATGTACACCTTCGCCCACCCGATCGAGGACGCACTGGAGAACATCACGCACTCGATCTGCACGCTCGAATTCGAGGACCAGCGCCCGTTCTACGACTGGCTGCTCGACCACCTCGCCGAAGGCGGGCTCTTGCAGCGCCCGGTGCCGCAACAGATCGAGTTCTCGCGCCTCAACCTCACCTACGTCATCCTCTCCAAGCGCAAGCTGATCCAACTCGTCGAGGAAAAACACGTCTCCGGTTGGGACGACCCGCGCATGCCGACGCTGGTCGGCGCGCGCCGCCGCGGCTACGCGCCTGAGGGATTCCACCTCTTCGCCGAACGCATCGGCGTCTCCAAGGCCGACTCGCTGATCGACTACGTGCTGTTCGAGGACTGCATGCGCGAAGTGATGAACGAATCCGACGAGCGCCGCTTCGCCGTACTCGACCCGCTCAAGCTGATCATCGACAACTACCCGGAAGGCCAGAGCGAAGACTGCGTCGTGCATAACCACCCGTTCAAGCCGGAACTCGGCACGCGCGTCATGCCGTTCAGCCGCGAACTGTGGATCGAGCGCGAGGACTTCATGGAAGTGCCGAGCAAGGGCTATCGCCGCCTCTTCCCCGGCAACATGGCGCGCCTGCGCCACGGCTACGTCGTCAAGTGCACGGGTTGCGACAAGGACGAAGCTGGCAATGTCATCGCCGTGCATTGCGAATACCTGCCCGAAACCAAGAGCGGCACGCCGGGTGCCGACAGCGTCAAGGTCAAGGGCAACCTGCACTGGGTCTCCGCCGCCCACGCCTACGCTGCCGAAGTCCGCCTGTACGACCGCCTGTTCGCCTACCCGGCACCGGGTAACCGGCGCGAAGGCGATCCCGAGTTCTTCGAACGCAACTTCCTCGACGACCTCAACCCGAACAGCGTCAAGGTCATCACCGCGCAGCTCGAACCGGCGCTCAAGGACGCAAAGCCCGAACAGCGCTTCCAGTTCGAGCGCCACGGTTACTTCGTCGCCGACCGTGTAGACACCAAGGCCGGCGCGCCCGTCTTCAACCGCACGGTGACGCTCAAGGACTCGTGGTCGGCGAAATGAAGCGACTCGCCGCCGTGACCCTTTGCGCCGCACTCGCCGGCTGCTCTGTGCCGGGGCCCGTCGTCACTGACTTGCCGGCGCGTATCGACTACGTATGCGCCGGCAACGCAAAGCTGCCGGTGGCACGCGCGCCCGAGCGTGGCATCACCGCCGTGCTGGTTAACGGCCAGGAGATCGCGCTACGAGGTGGCGAGAGCGCGGCACAGGAAAAATACACCGACGGCCAATTCACGCTCTACCTCGAAGGCGAAAGAGCGCTTCTCGAACAGAACGGCAAGGTCATCCTCGGCCCCTGCGTTTCACCGGTGCCGTTACCGACCTACTTCCGCATGCGTTAGGACAATCATGACATTCACCCAATCTCTCAACGCTGCCTGGGCAAAGAACAATTCGCTGCTCTGTGTCGGCCTCGACCCCGATCCCGCCAAGTTTCCCGCCCACCTCAAGGGCAAGCCTGGTGCCATCTTCGAATTCTGCAAATCGATCGCCGACGCCACCGCCGACCTCGCCTGCTGTTTCAAGCCGCAGATCGCCTACTTCGCTGCCAACCGTGCCGAAGACCAGTTGCAGGACCTGATCGCACACATCCACGCCAAGCATCCCGGCATCCCGGTCATCCTCGACGCCAAGCGCGGCGACATCGGTAGCACGGCCGAGCAATATGCGATCGAGGCCTTCGAGCGCTACCAGGCCGACGCGCTGACAGTCAATCCGTACATGGGCAGGGACTCGGTCGATCCGTACCTGGCGTACAAGGACAAGGGCGTCATACTGCTTTGCCGTACCTCCAATCCCGGCGGCAGCGACCTGCAATTTCTCGACGTTGGCGGCAAGAAGCTTTATGAACACGTCGCCGAACTCGTCGCCACCCAATGGAACACCACCGGCCAATGCGCGCTCGTCGTCGGCGCCACCTTCCCCGGCGAGATCGCCCGCGTACGCGAGATCGTCGGTGATCTGCCGCTGCTCGTGCCCGGCATCGGCGCGCAAGGCGGCGACGTGGAGGCGACGTTGAATGCCGGCAAGACGGTGAATGGTGGCAAGCCCGGAACCGGCCTGATGATCAACTCCTCGCGCGCCATCATCTACGCCGGCAAGGATGAGAACTTCGCCGCCGCCGCACGCAAGGCCGCTGTCGAAACGCGCGACCTGATCAACCGCTACCGCTGATCCCTCGCCCCCCGCTCCGGGACACCCTCCCCTAAGACCGGACGGCCATGGAAACCGCACTGCGCATCGTCGGCATCATCACGCCCGTCCTGCTGATCTCGGCCATCGGCTACGTCTACGGGCGGCTGCGCAAGCCGGATATGACCTGGATCAACCAGCTGAGCATCGATCTTTTCTTCCCGCTGCTCATCTTCTCGTCCATGGCGTCGAAGGATTTTCACATCCTCAACTACATGCCGCTCATCGGCGGCGGCATCCTCGTCATGCTCGGCTCGGGCGTTCTCGCCTGGGGCACGGCCCGGCTGCTCGGCTACAACCCGCACGCCTTCGTGCCGCCGATGATGTTCACCAACACGGCGAACATGGGGTTGCCGCTCACGGTCTTCGCGTTCGGGAGCGAGATGCTGCCGGCGGCCGTCGCTCTATTCATGGTTTTCAGCCTCGGCCATTTCACGATCGGCGCCCGCATCTTCGACCCTAAAGCCAGCATGCGCGGGATCCTCAAAGGCCCGATGCTATGGGCGATGCTCGCCGGCGTTCTGATGAGCCTGTTCGGACTGGCGCTGCCGCCGTGGCTGGCGATCGGCACCCGGATGCTCGGCGAAACGGCCATCCCGCTCGGACTATTCACGCTCGGCGTCGGCTTCGCCAGCTTCCACGTCAAACGCTGGAGCATCGGCCTCGTCGGCGCGCTGCTCTGCCCGATCTCGGGCCTCGTATTCGCCTGGCCGTTGACCCGCGTCTTGCCCCTTACCGAGCCCATGCAGGGCGTCCTGCTGCTCTACGCCGCGCTGCCGCCCGCCGTGCTCAACTACGTTTTCGCGGAGAAATACAAACAGGAACCGGGACTCGTCGCCGCCATCGTCGTCGGCGGCAACATCGCATCGATGTTCTTTGTCCCGCTGGCCTTGTATCTGGCGTTGCCGGGACGGTAAACACCCGAGAAGCAGCTACCCGTCTTGCCGAACCTGCTCGACCCAGATCAGTGGGGCGACATCGATTCCCGATTCGGACGCCTGACGCAGCAAGCGTTGCCTGACATCCGGCGCAAGTTGCCGGTCTCGGGCCAGAATCCACAGGTAGTCGCGAGTCGGGCCGACGACCATCGCCCAGCGGTAGTTCTCTTGATCGAGCGCGACAACGTGGTAGCCGCCGTAGAACGGCCCGAAGAAGGAGACCTTCAACGATGCCCTCGTCGGTTCGCCAACGAACAAAGCCCGACCGACGGCCTCGCGCCATTCATTGCGTTTGGTGTCGAAACCGCGATTGACGACCTGGACGCTGCCGTCATCCTGCAATCGATACGTCGCGCTGACATCGCTCAGGCCGCGCTCGAATGAGTGGTCGAACCTGGCGATTTCGTACCACTTGCCGAGATAGCGCTCGATGGCAAAGGGGCTGACGGGCGTCATCCCTTCAGGCGGCAACGTTGAACACGCGTTCAAGCCCGGCAGCGCGACGATCAGCAGAAGAGGAAGGCACAGCGGACGACCACGTACGGCAGCAAGCCGTCGGAATCGTGCAACTGAATGACGCAGGAAGGCGATCATCTCTTGGTCCTCAAGGTTATCAAGCGACGATGGACCGCGCAGTCCTCGCCTCGGTTCAGCCGAGGCCTACAGATTGCGGCAGATCAGCTCGGTCGGGACGGTATCGACGGCGCTCGAGCGCTTGCTGCTGCCGAGCGGTTCGATCAGCCGTTCGAAAACGCGTCGTGCGAGGGCGTCTTCGTTCTGTCGGATCGACATGACGCGGTTGGGCAGGAAGTCGAGCATGGTGTGGTCGTCGAAGGTGCCGATCAGGATCTTCTTGTCGATCTTTCCCGTTTGCGCACGGATCTGCTGCAGCGCGCCTTCGAGCAGGAGGAGCGCCGAGCACATGAAGGCGTGCGGTGGCGCGCCAAGCTCGTCGATCAGCTCGTTCATCATCTTGGCGCCGGCTTCCGGGCTGCTCTCGGTCGCCATGCGCACGAGGCTTTCGCCGTTCTTGATCCCGGCCTCCGCGCACGCGTCCATGAAACCGCGCAAGCGCTCCTTGATACTCGGCCCGCGAATGACGCCTTCGACCGCCGGCCGCTCTGCATCGCCGCACATGAAGTAACACGGACCCTTCGCCTCGCGCAGCATGCGCCGCGTCATTTCGAGTGCGCCCTGGTAGTTGTCGCTGACCACGGTGGGGAAGAGCTGGGTACCGTAGTCGCGGTCGAACATGACGATGGACTTGCGATCCTGGTTCTTGATCAGTTGCGGCTGCGAGCTTCCTTGACATGGGGCGACGACGAGGCCATCGACGCCGCGCGCGAGCAGGCTGGTGACGGCGCGACTCTCGAGGTCCGGATCGTCGTGCGACGACACGGTGAGCAGCAACAGGTTGCGCTTGCGACAGCGAATCTCGAAGGCGGCCATGAAGCGCGCGAAGAAGGCGTTGGCCAGATCGGGAACGACGAGACCGATGGTGTCGCTGCGCTTGAGCTTGAGGCTGCGCGCGGCATGGTTGAGCGAATAACCATGGATCGCGACGTAATCTTCGATCTGTTTTCGGGTCTTTTCGCTGATCCGGTATTTTTCGGACTGACCGTTGATGACGAAACGGACGGTGGTAATGGAAAAGCCGGTTTCCCTGGCGATTTCCTCAACGGTTTTTGGCATGCTCGTTCTCGGTCGATCTGCGGAGATGGCGGGGTTGCTAAGCCTCTCAATTTTCGCAGCATTCCCGAGAGCGGGCTACACGCACCAAGCGGTTTGGAGGATGCTTTTTTGCATTTTTTGCCAAAAGACGACGATCAGGGGCCAAAATCGCCGGCCCTTAGCTATATCGACGCAGCCTCGCGTCAACCTTGTCCGGAAATACTCCGCGATTTGGCACCCAGATAACCACCGTGATGACGCTTGGAATACTCCGTCGCGTCGAAGCCGATCTTCTCCATCAGCATGACGACGAGCGCGTCGCCGATGACGGTCATGATCGTCGTCGACGTGGTCGGCGTGAGGCCGAGCGCGCAGACTTCCGGCGGGTTGCCGGTAAGCAGCGTGCAGTCCGCGCGCCCCGCCAGCGGGCTGTCGCCCTGGCTGGTAATGACGATGACCGGCACGCCGGCGTAGAGATTGTTCTTCAGGTCGATGAGTTCGACGATCTCCCGCGTCTTGCCCGAATTTGAGATCACCAGCATCACGTCATTCGGCTGCAGGATGCCGAGGTCGCCGTGCTGCGCTTCGCTCGGGTGCAGGTAGGTGGCCGGCGTGCCGGTCGAACTGAACGTCGTCGCGATATTGTGCGCGATCTGCCCGGCCTTGCCCATGCCGCTGGTGACGAGTTTTCCGCCTTTCTCGTGCACCTGCCGATGAATGATCGCGACCGCCTTCTCGAAGCTCGCATCGATCGGAATGTTACGTACTGCAGCTGCTTCGGCTTCGATGATCGCTCTGATTCGTTCAAGCATGGCTGCCCCTGGCTCTTGTTGGAAAAGGCAAAAATGTTATACGGCCGCCACCGGTAAAGCAAACCGGAGGCGGCCGCGGGAGGGTACGACTCGCTGTCAGTCACACGGGGAAGGTAAGAGCGCAGATTCTCTGCGCGATGACAACGTCCCAAGCGAGCTGAGACGCCAATCGCCCAGTAAAACTGGGCTCCTACAAATCACAACGTTTCGCCCCTCGGCATGCACGCATACCTACCTGACTGACGACTCGTTGCCCGGCGTCAGGCTTTCTGCGGGAAGTTGGCGAGCAGGTAGGTTTCAGCCTCGATGCTCCACAGCCCCTTGTTGCGCGCACAGATCTCGGCCAGCTTCTTGAACTGCGGATTCGTTTCGCCAAGCTTCGCGAAATCCGAGATCGGCGTCAGCGGCATGTCGATGTGCGTATAGATCAATTTCTTGCCGCCGGGGATCTCGGGCAGGTGGTTGGTCGCTTCGGCGACTGCGTTGAGGCCGCCGATGTGCGTCACTAAGCCGGCCGGGTCGAGGCCCTTGCTCATCATTTCGAGTGCTTCGACCATGTCGTCGGTATTGCCGCCGCTCGTCCCGGCAACGTGCGTGTAGCCGTAGTGCACGTTGTAGAAGTTGAACGAGGCGCTGAACTTCGGATCGCTCGGACCGGCGAAGAAGTTGAGGCAGCCGTCGAAGGCGAGGATGGCATCGGCCTGCTCGACCACGGCCTTGACCGGTGCGAAGACGAAGACGTCGTTGTAACCGTCACCGGCCAGTGCCTTCAGTTCGGCGACCGGATCAGCCATCGCCGAAGTGTTCACGTAGCGCAAGTCGATGCCGCGCGAGGCAGCGAACTCGACGGTATAGAGCGTCGCAGCACGGTCGAGGCGGCCCTGGTCGACGTCGGTGACGACCAGCAGGCTCGGCTTGCGGCCCTCACGGCGTAGCACGTAATTGATCGCAGCCAGCCCCATCGGGCCGACGCCGGCGAGGATGGCCATCTTGCCGCCATCGACGATATCCATCTTGTGTACGTAACTGCCGGGCGTCAGGTGGTAGTTGGCGTGCATCGCACCAATCACGCAGGAGAGCGGCTCGGCCAGTGCGGCCGGGTAGAAGCCTTCGCCGGTGTAGGAAAGCAGGCAGTTCTGCTGCATCACTTCAGCCGGGATGACGACGTAGGTCGCGTCGCCACCGATGTTCTGGTAGCTGTAGCCCGGCGCGCTGAGGATACCGACCGGGCCGTCGGCGTAGTTCAGCGCCGGCTGGATCGAGAACTTGTCGCCGGCCTTGAACTTGTCGGCCCACTTGGCGCCGACTTCGACAAGCTCGCCACAGAATTCGTGGCCGATGATGATCGGGTGATCGGCGACGTCGTCCGGAATCCGCTTGTGCTCGGTGGCCTGCGAAGAGGCCTTGTACGACGACATGCACAGGCTGTCGGCGACGACCTTGGCGAGGATTTCATCGTCCTTGATCGGCGGCAGCTCGAAGGATTCGAGGCGGAGGTCTTTTTTTCCGTAGAGACGGACGGCAGTAGTTATCATGGTGACTCCTGAATATCAAATTTCGATGCCGTTCAAAAATCGCCAGTGGCGCGAAGACGAGCCGCAGACAGTGCGAATAGCACGGCAAGGCGAAGTCGACAAAGCCAATGGCGATTTAGGAATGGCATTAATTAGTCATGACCTGGCCGCCGGTAATGGGCAGCGCCTGGCCGGTTTCTCCACATTGGTCCATCAGATACAGCACACCCTTGGTGACGTCTTCCGGTGAGCAGCCTTTCTTCATCGGCACTTGCGCCAGATAGAAGTTCTTCACGTCCTCAACCGTTTTCGCACCCGGCACCTTGCCGGCGTTGAGGTACTGCACGAAGAGGCCGTTCACCGGGTCGCTCCACAGCGGGCCTTCGTAGAAATTGCCCGGGCAAACCGAGTTCACCTTGATGCGGAACGGCGCCAGTTCAAGCGCGAAGGACTGCGTCAGGCCGATGCCGCCAAACTTGCCGCCGGCGTAGGCGAAGTTCGCCTTGCTGCCGCGCAAGCCGGACTTGGAGTTGATCTGGATGATGTCGGCGAAGTAGTCCTCGCTCGCGAAGCGCGTCTGCAGCTTCATCACCGGCGAGATCACCTTGGCGCAGTAGAAGTAGGCGCTGTAGTTGATCTTGGTGACGAACTCGAAATTCTCCGGTGTCATGTCGTCGAGACCGCCCGCGCGCAGCACGCCGGCGTTGCTGACGAAGCAGTCGATGGCGCCGAACTGGGCGACGGTCGCCAGCGCCATCTGTTCCAGGCTGATGAGATCGGCGACGTTGGTCTTGGCGAAGATCACGCGATTGCTCTTGGCCAGCGCGGTCAGGCGCTTGGCTGTCTCGCTGCCGACCGCGTCATTCATGTCAGCGATGACGATGTTGGCACCTTCCTGCGCGAGACAACGGGCGATGCCTTCACCAAAGCCCTGCGCCGCGCCGGTGACGACGATTGTGCGGTTCTCGGCGCGGCCGCGGGCGCCGCCGGCGGCAACGGCACGGCGGTAGTTTTCGACTTCCCAGTTGTCGATGAAGTCGATCTGTGCCTGTGTCATCGGGTGTTCGCCGCCGAACGAACCGGCGAGCCAGGCCACCTTCATCGCGTCTTCGAAGACGTCGAGGATGGTGTCGCACTGCGCGGCGTTGTCGCCGACGGCGATGAGGCCGATGCCCTTGATCACGATGACCTTCGGCAGATAACCGAACTTCTCGACGAACGCGGGGATGACCTGCTTCGCCTGCGCGAGGATCGCTTCCGGCTCGCTCTCGTTGATGAAGAGCACGTTCGACTTGCAATAGACGATCGCATCCGGGGTGAACGGACGGGCGATCTTCTTCTGGTTCGCTTCGCTCTCGCTGTAGAACGCGGTCAGCGCGTTGGCGCGCACCTTCAGCGTTTTCAGGCCTTGCGTCGAGAGCAACATGCGCAGGCCGGGCACCGTCTTCAGGATCGCCGGCGCGAGTTCCACTTCGCCGACCGGCAGCGGCTCTTTGACTACACCTTCGAGCTTGGCGAGCACGTCGGTGTAGATCGCCTTCACTTCGTCGGTCGTATTGGCGGCAACGAAGATGCCGTGGTTCTGCAGCCAGATCACCTGCGGCTCGGCGCCGTGCGACTTACGGTACGCAACGATCGATTCCTCGACCAGTTTGAACAGCACGTAGCCCGGGTCGGTGTAGGGGATATAGAGCGCCTTGTCGCCGAACAGGCGGCGTAGATCGCTCTCGACGTTGTTCGCGCACATCAGGCCGTTCACCGCCGTCGGGTGCAGGTGGATCACGAAGGCGTAGTCGATGGCGTTGTGCATCGAGGTTTCGACCGACGGGCGCCGCCCCTTGCTGAGGCACGCGGCGGCGAGGTCGTTCTTGACCTGCTCCTCGCGCTCGGCGCTGTCGCTGCTGTAGGTCCGCTCGGAAAGCACTTTGAGCTTGGCGCGGTCGAGCACAGCGAAACCTTCCTCGGTGATCGTCGCCAGCGACGAGCCGCTCGCCTTTACCCACAGTTTCTCGGCATTCTTGTACGACGTATTGCCGCCGCCAGCGATGACGAAACGGCTGTCGACGCCGTAATGGCGGGAAATCTCGATCAGTTGCTGGACTTGTTCAGGTGCATTCATGGAAATGTCTGGAATCCGTAGAGAGATCTAAATAAAGCGCGCTGTCAGCTTTTGACCGCGTTCTGCAGCGCGTAGTTTTTGAAGTACCCGATGCGCGCGTTGAGCGACGGCATCTTCGCCAGCGTCTCGGCCGAGAACATGCCTTGCGCCAAACCTTCGGTCGCGCTCAGCTCGTGGCCGATCAACGCCCAGGCCGCATCGACGAGGTTGTCGAACTCGGGATTGCGCATCGCTTCGCAGATGAACTTCTGGCGCGGCTGATTGATGTCTTCGCCGCTGATCTGGAACATCTCGTTCTCGACGCACATGGCGCGCAGACGGTCGAGCTGTTTCTTGCTGTTGCGCGCCGCCATGTAAGTCACGGCCTTGAAGCCGAGCGACTTGATCGTCGTGAATACGTCGTCGAGGAAATCGTCCTCGAACTTCTGCGTCTTCTTGTCGCCGGTTACCGAGTCGCCGACGTCGCCGAGATAGGCATAGGCGAGCACGATGCAGTGTTCGGCACAGAAGTCGGCCACCGCCTTGATCGGCACCGCTTCGCTCGTCGCCGGGATGTAGAACTGCTCGACCAGTTGCGCCTTCAGCACGTTCAACAGGTCGTAGTCGTACATCTCGTTCGCAGCGTCGAGAAGGAAGCCGCGCGCGCCACCGCTTACCTGAATGCCGAGCTGTTCACTCAGGAAATCAAGAACGGCCTGGCCGCGCCCGAAATGCGCGCTCATCTTCTTCGCGACGGCGAACAGCAGATGGCGTTCGGTGATACTACCCGCCTCCTGCGCCATCGAGAGCGGCACCACGTCGCGGTCGTAGTCGATGGCAATTACCGGCAGTCTGAGCACGGCGTTGATGCGCTCGACCATCGCACGGTTGCGAATGCCGCGTTCAACGCAGATCGGCTCGAAGAACTTCTTCACCGCCGCGATCTCGGTGTGCGGGATGCCGTGCATCGCGACGTAGGTCACCGTGTTCTGGTCAGGGTTATTGACCCGGCGGCCTTCGAGCAGCGTGCCGGAGAAGTCCGCCCGCAACTCGGCGCCAACGGTCGTCGCAATACCCATGATGCGGCCGGCTTCGACAAACTCTTCGGCACCGCTGATCGAGTCGTGATCCATGATGCCGGTGGTTGCCAGACCCGCGTCCCAGGAACGGTAGACGGCCTTGGTCGGCGAATACGGCGAGAAGGAATAGAAAGTGTGGATGTGGTTGTTCACATCCTTGCCGCGCACTGGTTGCGGAATATCACCGCTATCGACCAGCTTGCGGATCGCGGTTAGCGCTGCGAGTCGCTCCGCCTTGGTTGCTGCGTTGAGTTGCTCAATCAAAGAACCGAGTTGTTCTTTGGACATCGTGTTCTCCTGGGGTAACGCTGGATGATTCCTGAGCCGTCATTCCGGCGAGTGCCGGAATTCAGGAAGTGCCACGAACTGGACCCCGGCTTTCGCCGGGGTGACGATCCAGTTTGCTGCTTAAACGCCCAGCTTCGAACGGCGCATCAGTTCGACGTCGGTAAAGCTGCGCGTCGGGGTGTAGCCGGGGATCGGCAGGATGCGCTCATGGATCATGTCGATGAACCAGTCCTTCTGCGGGAAGAAGTGCTCTTCAAGTTCGTAGGCCGGCGTGATCCAGTTGCGCGAGCCGAGCACGACGGCCGGCGCGTCGAGGTAGTCGAAGCAGAGGTCGTTAATGTTGCGCGCGATGTCGGAGAGATAAGAACCACGGTCGCAGGCGTCGGACGAGAGCAGCACGCGGCCGGTCTTCTTGACCGACTCGACAACCTTCTCGTAGTTGAACGGCACCATCGAGCGCGCATCAATGACTTCGGCGCTGATGCCGTACTTCTGTTCGAGTTCGGTCGCCGCTTCCAGCGCGCGGTACAGCGTGGCGCCGATGGTAACGATCGTAATGTCCTTGCCGGCGCGCTTGATGTCCGGTTCGCCGATGGTGATTTCGTACGATTCCTTCGGCACGCCGCCTTCATGGAACTGCTCGGCGATGTCGTACAGGCGCTGGCTTTCGAAGAAGATCACCGGGTCGGTGCCGTTCAGCGCGGCGGTCATCAGGCCCTTCGCGTCGTACGGGGTGACCGGGAAGACGACCTTGAGGCCGGGGATCTGCGCGCACAGCGAGGTCCAGTCCTGCGAGTGCTGGGCGCCGTACTTGGAACCGACCGAGACGCGGATGATGACGGGCATCTTGAGGATGCCGGCCGACATCGCCTGCCACTTCGGCAACTGGTTGAAGACTTCGTCACCGGCACGGCCGAGGAAGTCGCAGTACATCAGTTCGACGACGACACGGCCGCCACACATGGCGTAGCCGACGGCCGAACCGACGATCGCGGCTTCGGCGATCGGCGAGTTGAACAGGCGGTGGTAGGGCAGCGCCTCGGTCAGGCCGCGATAGACGGCAAATGCGCCGCCCCAGTCGCGGTTTTCTTCGCCGTAGGCGATCAGCGTGGGATCTTCGTAGAACTTGTCGATCAGCGCTTCGAACACGGCGTCGCGGTACTGATAGACCTTGTTCTTGGAGACCGGCTTGCCATCCTTGTCGAAGGCAAAGCGTTCTTTCTTGGCAATGGCCTGCACGCGCGGGTTTTCTTCCTTGGCGTGGTTAACGTCCGGCTTGCGGTCTTCCATCTTGGCGACCTTCTGGTTCGAGAACATGATGTCCTCGATCGCGCCCGGCGTCTTGAAGAGATCCATGCGCGGCGACATGACCGGATCGGACGCCATCTGCACGACGTTGGTCACGTTCTCGATGATCGTCGCGTCGATCGCGTCGAACTCGTCCTGGCTTGCGACGCCAGCTTTGATCAGCTTGGCGCGGTAGGCGACGATCGAATCGTGCTCCATCCACGCATTCTTCTCTTCCAGCGTGCGGTAGGAGTCGGCGTCGGACGGCGAGTGACCGGAGTAGCGGTAGGTCAGCGTGTCGAGCAGGACCGGACCCTTCTTGCTGCGCAGGATGTCGAGCTTGCGGCCCATCGCTTCGATGACGGCGAGCGGGTCGTAGCCATCGATGCGTTCGGCGTGCATCTGCTCAGCATTGACGCCGGCGCCGATGCGGGCGAGGAAGTCGTAGCCCATCGTCTCGCCGCGTGTCTGGCCGCCCATCGCGTACTGGTTGTTCATGACATTGACGAGCAGCGGCAGGCCGCCCTTCATGTCGCCCTCCCACAGATTGTTGTACTGGTCCATGGTGGCCATCATCAGGCCTTCCCAGACCGGGCCGCAGGCCATCGAGCCGTCGCCGATGTTGCAGATGACGATGCCGTTCTTGCTGTTGATCTTCTTGTACAGCGCGGCGCCGACCGAGATGTCGGCCGAGCCGCCGACGATGGCGTTGTTCGGGTAGATGCCGAAGGGCAGGAAGAAGGCGTGCATCGAGCCGCCCAGACCCTTGTGGAAGCCGGTGTTCTTGGCGAAGATTTCAGCCAGTGCGCCGTAGAGCAGGAAGTCGATGGCCAGTTCCTTGACCGACTTGCCCTTGCCTTTGTTGAACTGCTCGACGACCTTGTAGGTATCGCCGCCGAGGAACTGCTCCATCACCGAGGTCAGTTCGGCGTCCGACAGCTTGTGGATCGACGAAAGGCCCTTGGCGAGGATTTCGCCGTGGCTACGGTGCGAACCGAAGATGAAGTCGTCAGTGGTCAGCAGGTAAGCCTGACCGACCGAGGAGGCTTCCTGGCCCATCGACAAGTGGGCTGGGCCGGGGTTGTTGTACTCGATGCCGTTGTACGCGTTCGTCGTCTTGATCGTGTACAGCATCGTTTCGAATTCGCGGATGTAGCGCATGTCGCGGTAGATGCGCAGGAAATCATCCTTCGAGAAGTTCTTCTTCTCCTGGGCGATCGTCTTCTTGTACTGGTTGACCGGAATCTTGTTGAATTCGATGAAGCCCGGCTTGCGCATCTGGTCCGGATCAATATGAAGGTGCTTGGTCATTTCGTTCGTTTCCCAATAAAAAAGTCAAACTTAGCGTTTTACAGTTGGAAGATGGCTTCCCGGATGATTTCGGCGACCGAGGGGTGCGGGAAGATGAATTCCTTGATGTCTTCGATCTTCATTTCCGACTCGATCAGCATGGCCGCCGAGGTGATGATTTCGGAGGCGTAGTTGCCGATGATGTGGCAGCCGACGAGCCGGTTCTTCTCGGTATCGGCAATGACCTTGCAGATGCCGTCCCCGCCGGCGTTCTCGGCCATGTAGCGGCCGCTGTAGTTCATCGAGATGTTGGCCACCTTGTAGGCAGTTCCCTTGGCGGCACAGGACTCTTCGGTTTCGCCCACGGTCCCGACTTCCGGGTTGGTGTAGATCACCGACGGCACCGCGTTGTAGCGCATTGCATCTTTCTTGCCGGTCAGGTTGTTGATGACGACCTCGGACTCGCGATACGCCACGTGCGCAAGCATCCAGACGCCATTGACGTCGCCCGTCGCATAAACGCCGGGCACGTTGGTCTGGCCCTTTTCATCGACGACGATGCGGCCGCGCTCGACGAGGACGCCGAGGTTTTCCAGGCCGAAGCCGGTGGTCACGGCGCGGCGGCCAATCGAGAGCAGCACCTTGGCGGCCGGCACGGATTGTTTGCCGTCGGCATTCTCGAATTCAACCGAGTTCGTCGTAATCGCGGTGACCTTGCTCTTGAGATGGAAGGTGATGCCCTTCTTCTCGTAGTTCTTCTGCAGGATCGTGGAAATCTCTCGGTCGGTCGGACCGGCGACCTTGTCGAGCATCTCGATCACGGTGACCTTGGAGCCTACCGAGTTGAAGTAGCTCGCCATTTCCAGGCCGATGACGCCGCCGCCGACGACGACCAGCGACTCGGGAATCACGTCGAGGTCGAGGATCTCGCGGTTGGTCATGACGAGGCCGGCTTCCAGACCTTCCTTGGCGCCAGGAATCGGCGGCACGATGGCTTCGGAACCGGTGCAGAGCAGCAGTTTCGACGACTGGTACTTCTCGCCGCCGACGGCTACCGTGATGACGTTGCCTTCGCGGCCGACGATTTCGCCGAAGCCATTGACTACCGTCACGTGGTTGGCTTTGAGTTGCGCCTTGATGCCGGCAACCAACGTCTTGACGACCTTGTCCTTGCGCGCGATGACCGCCTTCTGGTCGATCGATGCGCCGGTCGTCGTCACGCCGTACTTGTCGCCATGCTTGGCGTAGTCGAGGATTTTCGCGCTGTTCAGCAGTGCCTTCGACGGCACGCAGCCTTCGTTGAGGCAAACGCCGCCGAGCGCGCGTTTTTCAATGAGCAGGGTCTTCAGCCCGGCATGGCCGGCGCGCTCCGCCGCCAGATAACCGGCCGGGCCGCCGCCCAATACGATGATGTCGTACATGATGTTCGTGATCCCTCGTTGTTATTTGAGCAGGAACAGCGAGAAATTCTCGAGCGCCTTGGTCAGGTCCTGCAGGAAGCGCGCGGCCGGCGCGCCATCGACGGCACGGTGGTCGGCGGTCAGCGACAGACTCATCGACGGATACGGCACGGCGACGCCATTCACGTCGCGGATCTTCGTCGTCAGGCAGTTCACGCCGATGATCGCGGTTTGCGGCGGATTGATGACCGGGGTAAAGGACTCGATGCCGAGCGAGCCGAGGTTGGTGACGGTGATCGAGCCATCCTTCAGCTGATCCGGCGAGATCGTGCCCTTCTGGCAGGCGGCCGCCTTGTCCTTGGCCTGGCGCGAGATTTCCGCGATCGACAGGCGGTCGGAGTTGAAGATCGTCGGAACCATAAGGCCGCGCGGCGTATCGACGGCCATGCCGAGATTCACAGTGTTGAAGAACACCATGTGGTCGTCCATGTAATGCGCATTGCACATCTTGTGATTCAGGGACACACGCGAGACGACGTAGAGAATGATGTCGTTGATCGTGATGCTGTCCGGCAAGCCGAGTTTCTCGGTCAGGCCGGCTTCCTTGGCCTTCTTGACCTTGGCGCGGAAGGCGAGGATGTCGGTGGCGTCGAAGCTCATGTTGTAGGTGAGCTGCGCCATCGTGGACAGCGAATTCACCATCGACTTGGCGATGAGCTTGCGGATGTTGCTGTGCTTTTCGGTGTAGGTATCGACGACTGGTGCTGCCGATGCTGCGGCAACGGGTGCCGGAGCTGCGCCGGCGGCGAGGTCGCCGACCGAAACGCGACCGCCGATGCCCGTACCAACCGTACCCGCTGCGAACTCGCCGCCTGCGGCGCCGGTCGCGAACTTGCCTTCGTCGATCAGCTTGAATATGTCGCGCTCGATGACGCGGCCCTTGGGGCCGGTCGGCTCAACCTGGCGCAGATCGACCGTGTGCTTCTCGGCAGTCGCCTTGGCGCGCGGCGAAATGCCGGCGATCGTCGCGGCCGGCGCCACTACGGCGGCGGCAACAGGCGCTGCTACTGGAGTGGCTGCGGGGGCAGCGGCTGCAGGAGCAGCAGCAACGGGCGCGGCTTCCGCTGGTGCAGCCGAAGCTCCACGCGGATCGAACGCGCTGAAATCCTCACCCTTTTGCCCGATGACGCAGACGTTGGTCAGACAGGGCACATCGTCGTTTTCTTCAAAGAAAATGGCGAGCACCTCGCCATCCACTTTCGCCGCTTCATCAAACGCCGCCTTGTCCGTTTCGTACGTAAACAGGTCTTCGCCAACCGAGACCTTGTCGCCAACCTTCTTGTACCACTTGCCGATGATGCAGCTTTCCACCGACTGCCCCTGCCGCGGCATGATTACGGGCGTTGCCATCCGATTCTCTCCTGATGATGTTTAGCGTGTAACTGTTGAACAACCATGAGTCCTGACTCCACTCATGCGCACTCGATCACGATCAATATCCGTTCTTCCGGGTTTGCAACTTTTGCTTTTCTGTTCGATCTACCTGAGCGCCGAACGTAACACTCACACCGCGACGCCATTCTGTCCAATGAAGTTTTTTCAATCACCCGATTCCTGACCGGAATATCCACGCCGGTGAGCGGGGGGCGGCCATGGAGCGACGGGTCAATAACGCCACTCTAAGGCGCAACGAGACAATCGTCCTTGCCTAAATGGCCACACGGATAGACAGAGTGGCGAAATGCTTCTACCGGAAACCGACGGGTTGGAATCAAGCATACAAGTACCGGCACCCAACCCGAATAGCCTTCAAAACTTCTTCACGAGCAAAGCCGCGCACCGACCAGTCGGCCAGCTATGTCGACTCAGCATGATAGCGGGCGCGTATCGGCACGACAAGCCACGGACGGAGCGTATGATGATCGCGCTTCCGGCTGGGGCAGAAATCCATTGGTCGAAAACGACGACAAGCTCGAACTGGCGCATCCCGAACCACACGCCTTCGATGGCTCCCCGCTACCGGCGACACACAGCGAATCAAGGAATGGAGCAAACATGACAGCGCCCGTACCCGACAGGAGATGGTTGGCCGGTCTGCTGGCGGCGCCGCAAGCGTTTCGCCGCCGCTGGCCGAAGTGCTTCTGGACCGTGTTGGTCGCGCTCTCATTCGTCGCTTTGCTGAAGCTGCCCATGGTGCTGTGGGTCGATCGCTATCTCGAGCAAAGAGCCGACACCGTATACGGGCTCACACCCAAGCAGTGGATTCCCCGAGGTTTCTACGGAGACGACGTTGCTCAGAACTCCGTGCGCGGCGTTCGTGCCGCATTCGAACGTGGGGCACTTGGCGCTGAAGTCGACTTCCACTACGACCCAGACCGAGACCGCTTCGTCGTAGCCCACGACGACCCGCGCATTGACGCTCGGGGGCGGCAACAGTTTGACCTGATTGACGGGCGCGAACTCACTTTAGCGGAACTCATGCAGGAGACCGCCAAGGATCACTACTTCTGGTGGGACTTCAAGAACCTTGGTTATCTCGACAGGGAGGAAACGACGCGCGCAATCGCACAACTGGAGGTCATCGGTGCGATCCACGGCGTCAAGGAGCGGGCCTATATCGAGGGCTCGGATCCCATTCGGTTGGCGCGCTACAAACGCGCGGGCTTTCACACGATCCTCGCGTTTCAGCCGGTAGACGAACGCTGGCCGGGGTCGTCGCTCATTACCGATCTTGCCAAACTCCTCGTCTGGATTGGAAACCTCGACGGTATCGCGATCCGCTACCGGGAGACCGACCTCGCGGACCTCGGTCCGGGCACACTCGAGTCGCTGCGCCATGTACCCCTATTTATATTCCATGTACCGCCCAGGCGCGAACTCGTTGCAAAACTTGCCGCATTGCCGCAGGTCCGAGTCATCCTTGTAGGGCGCGGCATCAGTGTCGACCTGCTTGATGTGGAGGGGCTGCCGCCGGTTCGAAGGGGCACGAATACGGGAGAGTGAGGCCGCGCAACTCACTTCAGCGCGATCCGGAGAATGCAGTAAACACACCGAGGCCGACAAAGACGCCCCCGCCGAAACGTCGGCCGAGGCAAAGCCTGCCAGCGCTCAGCTTCGGCGCGACCACGCTCGCCGCCAGCGCATAGACTGCGTCAGTCACGGTGGCGATCGTCACGAAGAGCGCACCGAGCATCAGGCTCTGCGCCATCGGCGACCCGCCGCCGCGCATGAACTGCGGGAGAAATGCCGCGAAAAAGATCGTGGTTTTCGGATTGAACAGCGCAACCACGAAACCATCGCGAAGAATCCGGCGCGGAGGAACATTCGGGATTGGCTCGACCGAAGTCTGGGCAACCGGTGTGCGCAGCATTTGTACACCGAGGAATATCAGATAGAGCGCACCGGCCAAGCGGATTCCCGCCGCCGCCAATGAGGACACGGCGAAGACGGTGGCCAACCCGACCGAGGCCGCCACGGCGTTGCCGAGGTTACCGAGTGCCACGCCGCCCACCGACATCAACCCGGCACGCCGACCTTGCACCAGGCTGCGCGTGACAATGTAGAGGACGCCGGGACCGGGCGAAACGGCAAGAACGAGGCTCGCGAGAAGAAACGCCGAAAACAGCGGCCAGGGTGGAAACAGAGAGTTCATTTCAAGTTCCTCACACAGCGGCCAATGCCCAACGTCGTTCGCCTGCCGGTACCGAGGCCGCAGGCGCTGCGTCAGGCGGACGCATCGATCAGCCCGCGTAGCGTTTCTACCGCACGCGCCGGATCGCTCGAACGGATGCCACGAACCGATACCGGTTCGCCGATGGAGCCGAGTCGCTCCATGAGCACGCGGATCAGCTCTCCATAGCCCGGCGGCTCGACATCGTCGCGCCACGTCGTTTCGACACCGCAACTGGGCGATCCGTTGATCCCGAGGATACCGATCACCGAGAAACGATGACGCCGGTAGTCCGCGACCTGTTGCGCGGTGCTTTCTGCGATCTAGGCGATGATGGCTTGCGCCACTGGTTCGGTCATTCGCCGTGCGATCCGCGAGTCCTCCGCCGCCACCGATGAAGACGCCGCGCTGTCAGCTTCACGGTCGAGTCCGAGATGCAGCATCTCCGGGCAGGCCATCGGCAGCATGCCGATGCCTTCATCGAGCAATACCCGGACCACTTCTGTTACCGCGCCTGCGCAGTGAGCACAGCGATCGAGCTTGGCGTTCTGGTTGAGGATGCAATGCGCCAGCACGACGACCCTTTTCCCGCGTTTGTCATCAAACATATCGATCACTCTGTTTCGGAAACCGCCGACACCTCCACGCAACATCGACCGTTGCGTGTCACAAGTCGTGGACCATGATGGTCCAAGCGATCGCAAACGGCAATGCAGATGACAACGCACTTCTGAAAGCCTCGGTATCGCTTGCGATCTGCACCGTCGTGGAAGACACTCATGTCAATTGGCTCTATTTCGACTCGCGAGACCGATGCGATCCTTGTCGCTCAAGTACCAAGTCGTGGTGCCATTCGCGCTGCTCATCCTGCTGATCCCGATGGGGACCGGCTGGATGCTTTTTCGCGCCGGTGCCGCGACGGTCGATGCGCTGATCCAGCGAATCCAGCAGGAAACCGTCGTGCGCATCAACCAGGCCACAGAAGCCCGGCTGGCCTACGCACTCAAGACGCTCGACGCCTTCGCCGACACGCGGATGTTCGAGGCCAAGCGCGCACGCAAAGGCGGTACCACCTGAAAAGCGGCGCTTACGCCGTATCGGTCGAACCCGTCGCCCGCTTGCGCAGGAGTTCGATGATCATCGACGCCGTCTGCTCAATGGAACGCTGGCTGGCGTCGATGGTTGGCCAGCCGCAACGCAGGAACAGGCGACGCGCCTCGCGGACTTCGGCGCGCAAGTGTTCCAGATCGGCATAGCCGGTATTTTCTTCGTCGTGCCACTCCTTCAGGCGCGCCGAGCGAACAACGGCCAGGCGCTCGGGCTTGACGGTCAGGCCGACGATCAGCGGTTCCCTGGCACGCAGCAGCCAGGCCGGCGGAGGGACGCCGGGAACAAGTGGCACATTGGCCGCCTTGATCCCACGTGAAGCGAGATACATGCAGGTGGGCGTTTTGGTTGCGCGCGACACTCCGACGATGATCACGTCGGCGCCTGCCAGATCGTCACTATTGACGCCGTCGTCATGGGCGATCGTGTACTTCATCGCCTCGACGCGGCGATAGTAGTCCTCGTCGAAGGTATCCCCGCTGCTGTTGTGAAGCCGCACCGGCGCATCGGCATACTCGGAAAGCCTGGTAATCAAGGGCTCAAGTGCAAACTGAAACGGGATGTGCAGCCTGCGGCAGCCTTCCTCGAGCGCCTCACGCACGTCGCTGTGGCTGATGCTGTGAAGGACAAAGCCGGGGGCGCTGGCGAGTTCCTTCAGGATCTCCGGAAGCTGATCCAGGCGCCGCACCATCTTCCAGAGACGTCGCTCGACCTCGACACTGTCGAGCTGAGCGAGCGAGTTGCGCGCCAGCATCTCAACCAGTTCGCCCGAGGCGTGCGAGATCAGGTAGATGGCAATGCGCTTGCTCATTGCGATCTCACCGGTGATAACCGCCGTCGAGGCGCAGCACGCTTCCGTTGATCATGACGTTCTTGATCACATGCTGTACCAGCATGGCGAACTCGGCCGGATCGCCGAATCGATGCGGAAAGGGAATCTGGTGCGCCAGGCGCGAATCAAGATTCTTCTCCATATCGAACAACGTCTGCGTGCCGAACAGCCCCGGTGCGATCCCCACCACTCGGATGCCCTGCGGACCGAGCTCGCGCGCCGCCGGCAGAATCATGCTGACGACACCGCCCTTGGACGCCGCGTACGCGGCTTCGCCGATTTGCCCTTCGTAGGCCGACACCGACGCCGTCGACACGATGACGCCCCGCTCGCCGCTCGGCATCGGTGAAAGCGTCGCCATGTCGGCCGCAGCCAAACGCATCACGTTGAAGGTCGAGATCAGATTGATTTCGACGAGCTGCCGGAAATGCTCCAGCGGCATCGGTCCATTGTCGCCAAAGATCGGTTCGAAAAGTCCGCGACCGACACAATGAACCAGCACACGCGCGGCACCATTCACCTCGCGCGCCTGCGCAATCGCACGCTCGGTGGCCTCGGCATTGGCCACATCGCAATGAATGGCGTACGCGCCAATCTCGGCCGCCATTCTCTTCACGCCCTCGGCGTCGATGTCGATGACCGTCACCCTGGCCCCTGCCTCGGCCAAATAGCGCGCCGTCTCGGCCCCCAGTCCCGACGCCCCTCCGGTCACGACGGCCGGGCACTCCCAAAGATCCATTGTTCAGCTCCTGAATCCGCACCGGACATACCGGGCGGTTGATTGATCACGAGGCCCGACTACCGCACCGGGCACCGACAGGGGTTCCCTGCCCTCAGCTCAGGTCATGCAAGGGCTTGTTCAAGGGAGGCCCGAGTCGCCATTCCGAGAATCCGACCTTCAATCCCCCTCGTTCCGGCGAACAGGTCATCGGACCGACCGTATAGCGTTCGGCGACAGGGAACGGGCAGAGACGCATCAATGCCCAGGTCACGCCATCCGTTGAAACCTGCAAGCGGAGCACGCCAGCCTGCACCGTCGCGCGTATCCAGAAGTCTTGCGGGTTTCCTTCAAAGGGATTGGTCGCCCAGTCCGATTGACCGATGGTCACCACACTGCTCAGCATCGCGCGTCCGTCGGAAAGCTCGATTCCGGCCTTCATCCAGCGCGTTTCATCGACGCGCACCATGATGCCGGCCTGATCGTAAAGCGCCTCGAATTGCCCTTGCACGCGCAGTTGCGCGGTGAAATCGCCGTCCGTCACAAAACCGTAGAAATGCCCGGAATCGCGCTTGAACCCGTAAAAGGTCTCCTGCCAGAAATCGGACCCTGCGTCCGTCACGACCTCGAGACGCGCCCCCTCAACCGCGAACGTCTGCGGCGGATTCAGCCAGGAAAAACCTGGGACAGACCACGTTTTTTCGTTCGGCGCTACCATCCCATCACCTTTTTGATCTGTGCACGGAGCTGTTCCGGCCGGAACGGCTTGATGATGAAACCCGAAATACCCAGGGCTACGGCGTCCAGCACATCCTGCTTCCCGGCACCAACGGCGAGCATGAGGATGGCCGGGAGCTCCTTCAGTTTCTCGTCTGCGCGTACAGCGTGCATGAGGTCGGCGCCGTTCATGCCGGGCATGTCGGTATCGCTGATCAGCAGGTCATACTTCTTCGCCTGCAGCCTGCGCAACGCATCGCTGCCGTTGGTCGTCTGGTCGATCGTCAGGTCGGTACGGTTGCACGAAAGCAGGAGTTGCACGACGGCCGTCCGTACGTTGGCCTGATCGTCGACGATAAGGATGTTTGCCATACGCTCTCTTCGTTCTCTTCTTGTCGATGGATTGTTGTTCGGACCTTCGGATACGAGGAAGAAGACTATCCCCGCGTGCGGTAGCGGTGTCAATTGCTGAAACCGCAAGGCTTTCCGCCGCGCGCTGCGCCATTTTCCCGTGGCGACAGCCAATCACGCCGGATGCGTCTTTCCGCCAAACAAGTCCCTGATGTGGCATTTTTTGTAAGGTTGTGTAACAGCAATCGATCGAAGATGCGTCCATCGCAATCACTTTTGAATCTTGCCAAATGGACACATTCGTTGCCGCCGTCGATCTGGGTGCCTCAAGCGGACGCGTGCTGCTCGCCTGCCTGGGCGCCGCGCGCGAGACGCTCAGCATCGAGGAGGTGCACCGTTTCGACAACGGCTTCGTGAAACGCGACGGCCACGATTGCTGGGATGTCGACAACCTCGTCGCGCAGATCAACGTCGGCCTCGAACGTATTGTCGAGCGTGGCATCAAGCTCGCCTCCGTCGGTGTCGATACCTGGGCCGTCGATTTCGTGCTGCTCGACGCCGACGGCAAACTGATCGGCCAGCCGGTTGCCTACCGCGATCACCGCACCGACGGCGTCATGGATGAGGTGTTCAAGACGATCCCGCGCGAGAAGCTCTACGAGCGCACCGGCATCGCCTTCCTGCAGTTCAATACGATCTACCAGCTCGTCGCACTGCTGCGCGAAAACCCGGATTGGCTGCCGCGCGCGCGCACGCTGCTGCTCATGCCCGACTACTTGCAATACCGACTGTGCGGCACGCAGTCGTGCGAGACGACCAACGCCAGCACGAGCCAGTTGATCTCGGTCAAGACGAAATCCTGGGATATCGATCTTTTGCGCAGCCTCGGCATTCCGCTGCACTGGTTTTTGCCCCTGACCCAGCCCGGCACCGTCATCGGCGAGTGGGTCTCCCCGAACGGGAGCCGGGTCAAGGTCATCACACCGGCGACGCACGACACGGCCTCCGCCGTGCTCGCCGTGCCGCTGGAAGACGAAGACTCGGTCTACATCAGCTCGGGCACCTGGTCGCTGATGGGCATCGAGAGTGACGTTCCGTATTGTGACGAGCGTGCGCTGGCCGCCAACTTCACCAACGAAGGCGGCGTCGACGGCACCTACCGCGTGCTCAAAAACATCATGGGGCTGTGGCTGATCCAGCGCCTGCGCGACGCCTACCCAGATCTCTCGTTCGCCGACCTCGTCGCCCAGGCCGAGCAATGCGCACCCTTCGCCTACCTGATCAACCCAAACGACGACCGCTTCCTCAACCCGGCGTCGATGAAGCAGGCGATCGCCGACTACTGCCGCGAGACAAACCAGGGCGAACCGCAGACCGCGGGCGAGTTCGCGCGCTGTATCTTCGAGAGCCTCGCCTTCCTCTACCGCCAGACGCTCGAAGCGCTCACCACGCTCACCGGCCGCCAGTACAAGCGCATCCACATCGTCGGCGGCGGCAGCAAGAACGACTTCCTGAACCAGCTGTGCGCCGACTTCTGTGGATTGCCCGTATTCACCGGCCCGATAGAAGCCTCCGCGCTCGGCAACATCACCTGCCAGCTGCGCGCCCTCGGGCATCTGGCCGACCGCAAGGCGATTCGCGCCCTGATTCGCGAGGAATTTTCCGGACAAACGCTGCAACCGCGAACCGAGTACGCCGAGAGCATCGAACCAAACTGGATTCGCTTTCAGCAACTTGGCCAACAGCGTCCGGCCTGATCAACAGACTCACTACCCCACACCAGAAGGAGCCGCCCCATGAGCAACCTGACCCGCACCGCCTACGACGAGGCCAAGAAGCGCTACGCACTCGCCGGCATTGATACCGACGCCGCTCTCCAGGCGCTTTCCGCCATTCCGGTGTCGATGCACTGCTGGCAGGGCGACGACGTCGCCGGTTTCGAGATGCCCGACGTCGCGCTGAGCGGCGGCATCCAGACGACCGGCAACTATCCGGGCAAGGCAAAGACGGCCGCGCAACTGCGCCAGGACGCCGAACAGGCCATGGCGCTGATCCCCGGCGCCAAGCGCTTCAACCTGCACGCCATCTATCTCGACACCGAAGAGAAGGTGGCTCGCGACAAGATCGAACCGAAGCACTTCAAGCCTTGGGTCGACTGGGCGAAGAAGCTCGGCATCGGGCTGGACTTCAATCCGAGCTGCTTCTCGCACCCCAACTTCGTCGACGGCATGACGCTGGCGCATCCCGATCCCATCATCCGCCAGTTCTGGATCGACCATTGCATCGCCTGCCGCCGCATCTCCGACTACTTCGGCGAAGAACTCGGCACGCCGTGCGCGATGAACATCTGGATTCCGGACGGCATGAAGGACCAGCCGGCCGACCGCTCGGCGCCGCGCGAGCGCCTGCTCTCGGCGCTCGACGAGATCATCAATGCCGACGTCCCGAACAAGCACCACGTCGTCGCCGTCGAAGGCAAGCTCTTCGGTATCGGCGCCGAAAGCTACACGGTCGGTTCCAACGAGTTCTACATGGCCTACGCCGTCTCGCGCAAGACCGCGCTCTGCCTCGACGCCGGCCACTTCCACCCGACCGAGATCGTCTCGGACAAGATCACGGCCGTCATGCCCTTCGTCGATCAGGTACTGCTGCACGTGACGCGTTCGGTGCGCTGGGACAGCGACCACGTGGTCATGCTCGACGACGAAACACAGGCCATCGCCAACGAGATCGTGCGCAATGGCCTCGAGAAGCGCGTGCTCATCGGCCTCGACTTCTTCGACGCCTCGATCAACCGGATCGCGGCCTGGGTGATCGGCACGCGCAACATGAAGAAGGCGCTGCTGCGCTCGCTGCTCGACCCGACCAAGACCTTGCGCGACGCAGAAAAGGCCGGCGACTACACGACGCGCCTGGCGCTCATGGAAGAGCAGAAGAGCATGCCGTGGAGCGCGGTGTGGGACTACTACTGCGAACAGAACAGCTGCGGAGTCGGCATCGAGTGGCTGGCCACCGTCAAGCAATACGAGAGTGAAGTCCTCTCAAAACGGGCATAAGAAGTAGAAACGAAGTATCGGCCGAGCGCTGCATGGCAAGGCCAATATCAGGAGGAAGCATCAAGCGCTGTCACGGGTGGCGCGGGTTGGATCAAGTTGCAATAAACAGACCGCGTCGTTCGCCAGTGGGAATTCATGTAGTGGAAGTTCGGCAATTTCAGTAGCTCAGTAGTTAGGTAGCAATACTCAGACAACTCAAGGAGGTTTTCATGAAATTCACCAAGACACTTACCGCCGCCGCCATCATCGCCGCAGGTTTCGCATTCAATGCGCAAGCCGCCGACAAGATGAAGATCGCCATGGTCGTCAAGACGCTGGGTAACGGCTTCTTCGACGCCGCTCACCAAGGCGCCGACGAGGCCGCCAAGGAACTCGGCAACGTCGAGATCATCTTCACCGGCCCGGCGAAGGCTACTGCGGAAGGTCAGATCGAGCTGATCAACTCGCTCGTCGCCCAGAAGGTCGACGCCATCGTCGTTTCGGCCAACGACCCGGACGCGCTCGTCCCCGCCACCAAGAAGGCCATGGGCCGCGGCATCAAGGTTCTGTCGTTTGACTCGGGTATCGCCAAGGACGGCCGCCTGTTCAACCTGCTCCCGTCGTCCAACGCACTGATTGGCGAAAAGCTCGTCAAGATGACCGTTGACGCCGTCGGCAACAGCGGCGAAATCGCAGTTCTGTCCGCTACCGCGCAAGCGACCAACCAGAACGCCTGGATCGAAGAAATGAAGAAGGTCCTGGCTAAGCCGGAATACAAGGATCTGAAGCTGGTGACCGTGGCCTACGGCGACGACCAGACCGACAAGAGCTATCGTGAAGCCCAGGGCCTGTTCAAGAGCTACCCGAACCTGAAGGCGATCGTCGCCCCGACCACCGTCGGTATCGCCGCTGCCTCGAAGGCCGTGCAAGACGCCAACCTGATCGGCAAGGTGTATGTCACCGGTCTCGGTCTGCCGTCCGAAATGGCCGGTCACGTGAAGAGCGGCGCCGTCAAGTCGTTCGCCATCTGGAACCCGATCGACCTCGGCTACTCGATCACCTACGCCGCGCACCAGTTCGTCACGGGCAAGGCAGGTACCACCGTTTCGCTCGGTCGCGTTGGCACTGCCACGCCTGACGCCGACGGTTCTGCTCCGATGGCCGAGCCGTTCACCTACGACGCCTCCAACGTTGAGAAGTTTGCCAAGTTCTTCTGATCGACAACGCGCCGGCGGGATAGCCCTCATCCCTCGAGACGGTCCCGTCCGGCCGCTGTAGCAGCAAGGCAAACGCACAAACGCACGAAAGCAGGAAAGCGGTGGGTGCTGCCGTCTCGCGGCGCCCACCGTCCACTGAAGTCGCAGCAACTCACAAGCAACCACCAGGAGCAGTCAGCATGCAGGCTCAAGATCGTCCCGGACATCTTCTGTCGCTGAAGAACATCAGGAAGACCTTCGGGGGCATCCGCGCCCTCAAGGGGGTCAGTCTGTCGCTCGATGAAGGCGAAGTGCTCGCCCTCGTCGGGGAAAACGGCGCGGGAAAATCGACCCTGGTCAAGGTACTGACCGGCATCTACCACCCGGAAGAAGGCCAGATCAACGTGCGCGGCAGCGAGTTGGTCTTTGAAGACGCACACGCCGCCGGCCGCGCCGGCATTGCCGCGGTGCACCAGGAAACGGTGATGTTCGACGAACTGTCCGTCGCCGAGAACATTTACATGGGCCGCCAGCCGATGAAGAAAGGCGTCATCGACTGGGCCACGATGAACAGCCAGGCGCAGGTCATCCTCGACGAGATCGGCGCGCCGTTCAAATCCGACGTGCTGGTCAGGAGCCTCGGCCCGGCCGAGCGCCACCTCGTCGAAATCTCGCGCGCGCTGTCGCAGGAAGCCAAGGTGGTGATCCTCGACGAGCCGACGGCCGCGCTCTCGCGCCAGGAAATCAACGATTTCTACGGCATCGTCCGCCGCCTGCGCGACCAGGGCAAGGGCATCATCTTCATCACGCACAAGTTCGACGAAATCTTCTCGCTCGCCGACCGCTACCTCGTACTGCGCGACGGCGCCTCGGTCGGCGAAGGCCGCATCGCCGACGCGACCGAGGATTCGCTGGTCAGCCTGATGGTCGGCCGCGATCTGGAACACGTTTATCCAACGATGACCGAAGCGTCATCGACCGAACTGCTGCGCGTCGATAACCTCAATCACCCCACCGAATTCGAGAACGTCAATTTCGCGCTGCGCAAGGGCGAAGTGCTTGGCTTCTACGGCCTCGTCGGCGCCGGGCGCTCGGAAGCGATGCTCGCGCTGTTTGGCCTCAAGGAACACGCCACCGGCCAATTCACGCTCGACGGCAAGCCGCTCGTCGTGCGCGGCCCGGAAGACGCGATCAGCGCCGGCATCGCCTACGTGCCGGAAGAACGGCAGCGCCAGGGCGCCATCCTCAGCTTCAGCGTGCGCGAGAACCTCACGCTGGCCGCGCTCGGCCGTCGTCTCGCCGGCCCGTGGCTGCGCCCGAACGACGAACGCAAGATGACCGAGGAGGCCATCGGCACGCTGAAGATCAAGACCGACGGCACCGAGCAGATCATCGGCGGCCTCTCCGGCGGCAACCAGCAGAAGGTCGTCATCGCCAAGTGGCTGGGCACCGAACCGCGCATCGTCATCCTCGACGAACCGACCAAGGGCATCGACGTCGGCGCGAAGTCGGCGGTGTACCAGTTGATCGCCGACATGGTCGCCGACGGACTGTCGGTCATCCTCATCTCCTCCGAACTGCCGGAAGTCATGCACCTCGCGCATCGCGTGATCGTCATGCATCGCGGGCATCAGGTGGCTGAATTCAAACACGGTGAGGCGACGGCAGAAGACATCGTCGCCGCCGCATCGGGACTCAAACAGCGTGAAGCGGGCGCAGCATCGACCGCCGCGAACTCATAAACGGGGAACGTTGCATGAAAAATTTCTTCCTCCATAACCGGGAAGCGGCGCTTGCCCTGATCGTTGTCGGGCTGGCTTTGCTCATCGGCCTGCGCGCACCGGTCTTCCTGACGCCGGGCAATCTGCTCGACGTACTGACCGACTCGTCGATCCTGGCGATCCTCGTCATGGGTCAGATGGTCGTCCTGCTGACCAAGGGGATCGACCTTTCGGTCGCCTCCAACCTCGCGCTCACCGGCATGTTCTGCGCCGTCATGGGCAAGGCCTTCCCCGGCCTTAACGCAGTCGACCTCGTTGCCATGGCGCTGCTTTTCGGGGCCATGCTTGGAATGATCAACGGCCTGCTGATCACCGGCTTCAACCTGCCACCGATCGTCGTCACACTCGGCACCATGTCGGCCTACCGCGGCGCGATCTTCCTGCTCTCCAAAGGCGCGTGGATCAACGACCAGGACATCCACCCGGCGATCAAGGGCCTGCCGCGCATGGTCTTCCTCGGCTTGCCCGGACTCGTCTGGTTCGCCATCGTGACGCTGCTGCTCTGCTGGTGGTTCTTCCGCTACCGCCGCGCCGGGCGCGAGATGTACGCCATCGGCGGCAACCTCTCGGCCGCGGCTTACATCGGCATCCCGATCAAGCGTCGCCTGCTGCAGGTCTACACGATGTCCGGCGCGCTCGCCGGCCTCTCCGGCCTGCTCTGGGTCGGCCGCTACTCGATCGCCTTCACCGAACTGGCGGCTGGCTTCGAAATGACCGTCATCGCTTCCTGCGTGATCGGCGGCGTGAGTACCGCCGGCGGTATCGGCAACGTGATGGGCGCGCTGCTTGGCGTCCTCTTCACCGGTGTCATCAACGGCGCGCTGCCGGTCATTCACATCTCGCCGTTCTGGCAGCAGGCGATTTCCGGCTTCGTCATCCTCGTCGCCGTGATCGTCAATGCCCGCTCCGAACGCCGCGCCGGCAAGCAGATCCTGCCACCCAAGGGCGCAGCGGCTGCGTCGTCCAATAACCATCGTGCTCAGTTGCAAGGAAGCAAATCATGAAGGCCACACGTACCTGGGAAATCATCCTCGTCTTCCTGCTGCTGATCGTCGTCGCCGGCTTCTCGGCGACCACCGAAGGCTTCCTGGACTTCTACAACCTCTCGGACAGCACCTTCAACTACAGCGAGAAGGCCTTGATCGCGCTGGTCATGGCGCTCGTCATCATCTCCGGCGAGATCGACATCTCCGTCGCCGCGACCGTGGCACTGACCTCGGTGATGATGGGCCTGGCGAAGAATGCCGGGGCCGGCGTCGGTGTCATCGTGCTGGTCGGCCTCGCCTCCGGCGCGCTGTGCGGCGCGTTGAACGGTTTCCTGATCACGCGCTTCGCCCTGCCCTCGATCGTCGTCACCATCGGCACCCTGTCGCTTTATCGCGGCATGGCGCTGGTCATTCTCGGTGACGGCGCGATCACCGGCTACCCGCCCGCGCTGTCGGCGCTCGGCAACGGCTACATCGGCGATCTGCTCGGGCTGCCCTGGCTGCAGATTCCGTACGAGTTCGTGATCTTCATCGTGTTCGCAATCATCATCGGCGTGCTGCTGCACAAGACGATCATCGGCCGGCGCATCTACGCCATCGGCGCCAACCCGATCGCTTCGCGCTTCTCTGGCATCGCGGTCAATCGCTACCGCTTCCTGCTCTTCGTCGCCGTCGGCATGATGGCCGGCTTCGCCTCGGTGCTGCTCACCGGCCGCATCGGCAGCACGCGCCCGAACATCGCCATGGGCTGGGAACTCGACGCGATCACCATGGTGATTCTCGGCGGCGTCAGCATCAACGGCGGCAGCGGCTCGCTGCTCGGCGTCATCCTGGCCATCGTCGTCCTCGGCATGTTCACCTTCGGCCTGCAGATGATGAATGTGCCCGGCATCGTCATGTCGATGATTCTCGGAGGATTGCTGATTGTCTCGATGATCGTGCCGATCCTGATTCGTAGCCGCAAACCGCGCGTGGCCAAGGCCGCCTGACAACCGACTTCCAATCCCCGGAGAACGCAAATGGAAAAAATCGCTTTCAAGATGAAGTTGAAACCGGGCCACGTCGCCGAGTACCGCGCACGCCACGACGCGATCTGGCCCAAGCTGGTCGATCTCCTGCGCGTGAGCGGCATCCGCGACTACAGCATCTATCTCGACGAGGAGACGCTGACCCTGTTCGGCGTTCTGTGGCGCATCACCGACCACCGCATGGACGAACTGCCGCAGACCGACGTGATGCAGGAGTGGTGGGCCTACATGGCGGACCTGATGGAAACGCAGCCGAACGGCAACGAACCGGTGGCGATCCCGTTGCCACGCATGTTCCACATGGAGTAGCGTTGGAACTCCTGGCTTCGTTCGTGGACGAAGCCAGTCCCTCGCCGCTCGCGGCCGGACCAATAAAACCTCATGGGAGAGACCAACATGCGCAAGCCATCCACGAAATTTGCTCTGCCACGCCTGCACCTGAATTCGCTCGGGGTGCGTGTGCGCCTGGGGCTTGTCGTCTCGCTCTCGATCATCGCTTTGCTGGCCGTCGGCCTCGGCGGCTGGTTCGGCATTACCCGCGTCAGCAGCTCCGTCGTCACTCTGCAGGAAGCCCGGCTACCGGCCGCGATGCTGGTCGGCGACATCCGCGGCGCCGCCAACCAGCTCCTGCTCCTTTCCTTCGAAGTCCTTACCCGCGAGAAGCAAGTCAACGCGCAGAGCAAGTTCGCGCAGACGCTGGCGCGCAAGGAAGCGCTGACAGCGGCGCTGACCAAGGCGATGGACGACTACGACCGCATCGCCAAAACGGACGACGAAGCCGAATCCTGGAACACGCTCAAGGAGTCGATGAAGCCCTGGATGGCGAGCAATGTCGAACTCTCCAAGGTCATCAAAGCGCTCGCCGAGAACGATGACCCCGAGAAGCAGGTCCAGCTGTTCATGGAGTACAAGGCGCCGTTGACCAACTGGGGCTACACGCAGGCGCGCGTCGACCTCAATCTGGCCAGCCTGCTCGCGCTGAACAAGGAGGCGGTCGAGAAGGCGCGCGAGCAGGACAACCGTTCGATCGCCTTCGCCGAGCGCTTCATGTTGATCACGCTGGGCGTTGCCATCGCCGTCCTCCTCGTGCTCGCCGTCTTCTTCGTGCGCAGCATCACGGCGCCGCTCGAGGGCTTGCGCCGCGCCATCGTCGGCGTCGCCGGCAACAACGATTTCACCGCGCGCGTCGACGTGCAGGGCAAGGACGAGATCGCGCAGACGGCCGGCGCCTTCAACCGCTTGCTCGAAAGCATCCAGCACTCGCTGCGCGACGTGCTCGGCAACGCCGACGACATCGCAACGGCTTCGGAACAGGCGTCATCCGCGTCACAGCAGGCCGCGAACTCGTCGGAAAGCCAGAGCGAGGCGGCGACCAGCATGGCCGCCGCGATCGAGGAAATGACCGTTTCCATCTCGCACATCGGCACCAGCGCGCAGGACACGCTGAGCCGGGCGCGCGAAGCCGGTACCGCCGCCGATCAGGGCGCGCAGATCATCAAGCAGACACACGAAGAGATGGACAAGATCGCCGGCACGGTGGCGCAGGCGACGAAATCGATCGAGAAGCTCAGCCAGGAATCCAGCCGCATCTCGACGATCCTGCAGGTGATCAAGGACGTCGCCGATCAGACCAATCTGCTCGCGCTCAACGCGGCCATCGAAGCGGCACGCGCCGGCGAACAGGGCCGAGGATTTGCCGTCGTCGCCGACGAAGTGCGCAAGCTCGCCGAACGGACCACGGCGTCGACCGATGCGATCAACGAACTCGTCACGTCGATGCAGAACTCCGGGCAGGAAGCAGTACGCTGGATGGGTTCGGTCAACGAACAGGTCACGATCGGCAAGCAGCTCTCCGATTCCACGGTCGGTCACATCGACGGCATCCGCGACAGTGCCCAGCAGGTCGTGGCGGCGGTCACCGACATCTCGGAAGCCCTGAACGAACAAAACGCGACGGCGCACGCCATCGCGCAGCAGGTCGAGACTGTCGCCCGCCTGTCGGAGACGAACAGCGCGACGGCGAAGGAAACCGAGACGATCTCGGCCAACCTCGATCGTCTGTCGTCAAGCCTGAAAACGGCGACCAGGAAGTTCCACGTGTGAGGTGACGATGGGCGGTCGAACGGCCGCCCATCGGACTTCCTTACGCGAAGCGCCGCGCGGGGTCGCTCGCCCGTTGCTCGTTGCGTCGGTACTTCAACGGCGTCATGCCGATCTCGCGATGGAAGCGGCTGGTGAAGTAGTTACTGTCGTTGAAGCCGCAGGCGAAGGCGATCTCCGTCACCGTCTTGTCGGTTTCCTTCAACATGCGCATGGCGCGGCAGAGGCGGACGCGCAACAGGTAGCTGTTCGGCGGCATCCCGGTGACGTCGGCGACCTTGCGGCTCAGCGTGCGCAGGGGAATCTCGAACTTCTCGGCAAGGCTTTCCCAGTCGATTTCGTCGCGGTAATGCTCGTTCAAATGACGCAGCAACTGGGTCAGGCGCGCGTCCTTTTCGTCCTGCTGTGTGGTGTTCTCCGGCTGGCCGCGCCAGAGCTCGATCAACAGCTGAGTGATCAGGAGTTCGACCATCTGCTCGGAGTAGTTGTGGCGGTTTTCGGTTTCTTCGGAGATGCGGTTGAGCAGGGTTTCGACCCGCTTCAGCGTGCAGCCGCCGACGACGTAGCTGTCGTTCTCCGCACCGGCGTGCTGTTCGAGCAGGTTGGCGACGGTGTCCTGATTTACGTGCTTGAAGCGCGAGGGAAGGATCAGCACGTTGGTCAGGTAGAGGTCGTCGAGCCGGTCCATGAAATGCGTCTGATTGGCGCGCACGTGGAAGACCGAGCCGCGGCAGATCGGCGACGGGGTGCCGTTGATGTAGTTCATGGCGCTGCCCGAGCGGACGATCACCAATTCGTCGAACTCATGCACGTGCTCGGGAAAATATGTTTGCGGCGATCGCGGCAGTACCGAGACGACCGAATCATTCGGGAAATACTCGTCGCGCGTCAGTGTTTGCATGGCCCCTCCACCTTCAGACTCAATGGCGCATCAGCGCCGTCGGCGCCGAACCCGGGTCTCTTTGGCCCTGTTTTCAGTGTCGGCCAGCCTAGCCGATAACACAAGCGGGCCCCTTCGCCTGTCTGCCAAAAATGGCGCTGACCGGCCGATTTACCAAGGATGTGACCGGCGTCCGGCGGAATCAGGCGGACTCAGGCGGACTCAGGCGTTCTGGTCGGTCATGGCCTGTATGGCCGTGAGCGCAATGGTGAACACAATGTCGTCGACCAGCGCGCCGCGCGACAGGTCGTTCACCGGCTTCCTCAGCCCTTGCAGCATCGGCCCGACCGACACGACGTTGGCGCTGCGCTGCACCGCCTTGTAGGTCGTGTTGCCGGTATTGAGATCGGGAAAAACGAAGACGGTCGCCTGCCCAGCCACCGGGCTGTTCGGTGCCTTCTGCCGCCCAACCTCGGCCACCGAGGCAGCATCGTATTGCAGCGGGCCGTCGAGAACTAGATCCGGGAACCGTTGCTGGGCGATCTCGGTCGCGCGGCGGACCTTCTCGACGTCCTCCCCCGCCCCCGACGTGCCGGTGCTGTAGCTGATCATCGCTACCTTGGGCACGATGCCGAATGCGGTCGCGCTGTCCGCGCTCTGCTTGGCAATCTCGGCCAACTGTTCGGCACTCGGCGCCGGATTGATCGCACAGTCGCCATAGACGAGCACCTCATCGGGCATCAGCATGAAGAAGACCGACGAGACGATCGACGAGCCTGGCGCGGTCTTGATCAGCTGCAAGGCCGGCCGCACGGTGCTCGCCGTCGTGTGCACCGCGCCGGAAACCAAACCGTCAACGTCGCCCACGGCTAGCATCATGGTGCCCAGCACCACAGCATCCTCGAGTTGCGCGACCGCCTGCTGGGTGGTCAGTCCCTTGCTCTTGCGCAACTCGACCATCGGCTCGACGTAACGCGCGCGGATGAGGTCAGGATCGAGAATCTCGAGGCTGGCCGGAAGCGTGACACCTTGCGAGGTCGCGACCGTTTCGATCACCTCGCGCTTGCCGAGCAGCACGCAATGCGCGATACCTTTCTGCTCGCAAATGACCGCGGCGCGCACGGTACGCGGCTCCTCGCCTTCCGGCAGGACGATGCGCTTCTTCGCCGCGCGCGCCTTCTGGATGAGCTGGTAGCGGAACGCCGGCGGCGACAGCTTGGTGTGCTCGGGCAGGTAGAACGACGCCGAAATTACCTCGGCATCAAGGTGTTCGGCGACGTTGTCGAGCACATCGTTCATGCGCGCCATGTCGTCGCACGGTACGGCGCTCGATATGCGGCCGATCCGGCGCGCGATGGAGAAGCTGTCGTCGGCAGTACGCAGGACAGGCAGGCCGGTATTGAATGCCGGCGCGGCGAGTTCCATCACCTGCGGCGAGATCTTGCTGCCGTGCGCCAGCAGCAGGCCGGCCAGTTCGATACCGCGACTCGCAGCCAGCGCCGAAGCGAGGATGATGTCGTCGCGTTCGCCCGAGGTGATCACCAGCGTTCCCGGTCGCAAGCCGGGGATGAACGGCGCGACCGAGCGCGCGGCGATCACCGTCTGAATCACGCGGCGGACGCCAAGCTCGCCGGCGGAGACAATCTCGGCACGGAGATGCTGTGCGACATCCAGGGTGCGCGGTGCGCGCAGGATCGGGTTGTCGTGCACCACACCCCAAAGCCGCGTTCGCCCGAGTCGGCGCTGCGCGTCCGCACCATCGAAGTCCTCGGCGGCCTTGTTGAAAACGACGCCGGCCACCTTGCAGCCCGAATTCAGGAACTGGCCAATGGCCAGGCGCAGGTCGGCGAACGCGCTCTCCAGCGACGCGTCGGCGACGACAATGACCTCGGCATTGAGGCTGCGCGCTATATCGACGTTGATCTGCGAAATGAAGGAATGCGACTCGTCGGCGTGCAGGCCTTCGATGATGAGCACGTCGGCGGCTTCGCCCGCCCTCATGCACAGGCCGACAATCTCTTCGAGCAGTTCGCTCGTCTGGTTGGCGGCAATCCGCTCGGCGGCACTCTGCAGGAGCAGCGCTTCAGGCACCTGCATCTGGAATATCTGGCGGGCGAAGTAGCCGGAACGGTCGGGCGTCTCCTCGGCGACCGGCTTGACGAAGCCGGCCTCGACGCCCAGCCGCTGCAAAGCGCGCACCAGCCCGAGTGCAACCGAGGTGAGCCCGACGGCCTTGCGCGCGGGGATGACCAGAAAAGCCTGTGCGTTCTTTCGTTTCATGCAGTCCTCCCCGCAACGCTTGGAATCTTGCCCCCGATTGTTCAACCAACGAACGGCGGTGTCACTCCCTTTTTTAGCAGGATGTTTCCGTACTTGGCCATCTCGCTCGTCATCACCACGGCGAATGCGGCCTGCGCCCGATCGTAGAAGGCAAAACGGTCGATGCGTTCGATCGGCAGTCCGGGCGCGTCGCCGAACAGCGCCTTGCGGTAACGCGCTTCGACGGTCGGATCGAGCTCGTCACCAGCCACGGCCGCCATCATGACAAGCGGCGGCGCATAGCTGTCGAGTTCAAACAGCGGAATCAGCCCCTTGAGCAGCGTATCGACGCCGACCCCATCGGCGCGCAGGACGCGGCTGTTCATGCTGTGACCGGGAAAATGGGCGTCGGCGAAAACGATCTCGTCGCCATGCCCCATCTCGGAGAGCACTTTCAGAAGTTCGGGAGAGATTGCGGGAGAAATTCCTTTAAGCATTTCGATATTCCTTCGATGTGATTGATCAGTCGTAAAGTACGGCGGCGATCTTCGGGTCGTTCATGTTGTTCTTGTCCCACCAGTAGAAGCCGGTGTCGATAACCTTCGGCAGCTGCTCACCCTTGATTGCCTTGACCGCCGCCTCCACCGTCTTGTAACCCATGCCGACCGGGTTCTGCGAGATGGCGCCGGCCATTTCGCCGCTCGCAACCGCGGCCTTCTGTTCCTTGCCGGAGTCGTAGCCGATGATGACGATCTTCTTCTGCATCTCCTTCACGGCGTTCAGCACACCAATCGCCGAGCCTTCGTTGGCGCCGAAGATGCCCTTGATATCCGGGTACTGGTCGAGAATGGCCTTGGTGATTTCGGCCGACTTCGCCTTGTCGCCACCACCATACTGGACACTGACGACCTTGATGTCGTGATAAGCCTTCATGCGCTTGACGAAGCCATCACGCCGGTCGATGCCGGTTCGGCTGTGGTCGTCATGCACGACGATGGCGACCTCGCCGGACTTGCCGATCAGCTCGGCCATCTTGTCTGCGGCGAGGCCCGCAGCGGCGATGTTGTCGGTGGTCGCCGTGGTGCGCGGGATGACGCTATCGACGCCGGAGTCGAAGGCAATGACCGGGAGCTTCTTGTAGTGCGCATCGACGAGCATCGGCGTCGCCGCTTTGCTGTCCAGCGCAGCCAGCGCCAGCGCAGCCGGTTTGTTGGCGAGCGCGCTCTTCAACATCTCGATCTGCTTGTCGATCATGGTCTCGTTCTCCGGACCTTCAAAGGTGATCCTGACGTCGAAGTCCTTAGCCGCCTGCTCGGCGCCGGCTTTCACCGCTTGCCAGAACTGATGCTGCGAGCCCTTCGAGACGATCGGAATGTACACCTCGCGATTCGCCATGAAGGCGAAGTAGGCCGCCACACCGGCTGCTACAACGACAGCTCCACCCACTACTGCTTTTCCCACGCCCATTCAATTGCTCCCTTTTGTTGGATATTCCTTGCCTTGGCCACTACAGCCGGTACTGGTCGGTGATAAGACGCATCTCGCGCGCCAGCGCGTTGAGCTGCTGCGCTGTGGCCGCACTCGCGCGCGCCGCTGCCGTGCTCTGCTCGGCCATCTGCGCGATGCGTTCGACCGATTGCGCGACGGCGGTGCTGGCCGAACTCTGTTCGTGAATCGCATCCGTAATCTCGCCGACCATCCCGGCCGCCTCGCGCGAGCCTTCGCCGATCTGCCGAATGAGGTTGCAGGCGCCACCGGCGCGCGCGACGCTCGCCGTCACCTGCTCGACCGCGCCGTGCATGCTGTTCGAGGCGTCCTGTGCGCCCGAACGCATCGCGCCTATCGTCTCGGTAATCTCGTGCGTCGACTTTTCGGTACGTTCGGCCAGCTTGCGCACCTCGTCGGCAACGACGGCGAAGCCTCGCCCCTGCTCGCCGGCGCGCGCTGCCTCGATGGCGGCGTTCAAGGCCAGCAGGTTGGTCTGGTCGGCGACGTCCTTGATGACGCTGACGACGGTAGCGATTTTCTGGCTCTGCGCTTCGAGCTTGTTGATGATGTCGGCTGAGGCGGAAACCGAGGCGGCGATCGTGTCGATGTCGCCGACCGCTTCGACGACGACGTTCTCGCCTTCGGTCGCCAGATTGCCGGCGCTGGCCACGCGTTCGCGTGTATGCGTGGCACGATCGCCGACGTGGTTGATGCTGACCGTCAGCTCTTCCATGCTCGCCGCCATTTCAGAAGCTGCTGCGCTCTGCGCTTCGGAAGTATCGGCAACCTGTTTCGAAGCGTTCGACATCGTCTCGGCCGACTGCGCGACCTGCGCGGCTGCACGGGCGACGCTTTGCATGTTGCCCTGCAGGCGTTCGAGCAGGCGGTTCAAGGCCGCTCCCATCTTGCCTATCTCATCGTCGCGGCGCGTGGTGACGCGCGTCGTCAGGTCGAGTTCGGACTCGACGCGCGCCACGGCCTGTTCCATGCCGGCCAGCCCCTTGCTGATGCTGCGGTTGAGCGCGAAGCTGATGCCACCGAGCACGAGCGCGCCGAGCACGATCGATACGACCGACAGCCAGTTGCCGCTGGCAAGCGCCGCATTGGCTTTCTCCCGCTGCATGGTTGCGAGCTTCTTCGAGTAGTCGGTGTGCTCTGCCAAGCTCTTCTCAAGCGCATCGACAAGCGGCCTGCCCTGGACGAAGAGTTCCTTGGCATCCGTGTTCTGGCTGTCGCGCGACTTCTGGAGCACTTGCTCGATCGAGGCGAGATACGCGGTGTAGGCCTGTCGGTCCGCCTCCAGCATCTTGCGATCCGTGTCGTCGCTGTTGGCGGCCAGTTTGTCGTACGCGTCGAGCGTTGCCGCAAACAGCTGCCTGGCATCCGCGATACGCTTGTCGTAGTCCTTCTTCTCGTCATCGTCCCATGTCGTCATGTGGCCAAGGACGGCAACGCGGATTTCGAGGAAGGTCTTCTGCATCAAGGCGATGGCTTCGACCGCCGGAACCGTGTTCTTCTCGCTGTATTCGACCGCCTCGCCGATCGAGTGGGCGACGCGATTGCCGATGACGCCGACAATCAACAGGATGACCAGCGTGAGCGCTGCCATCAAGGTCAGTTGGCGGGATATGGTCAGTTTCATCTCAATTCTCCTTTGCCTTCGAGCCGCCGGGTCCGTGCCGGCCCGACAAGACTATCCTGAGACTAGACGCATGCCAGCCCCGTTTCCAAGCGCCGTATCGGCTCAGGAGGCCGGACTGAAGATCTGATAGTCGTACGAAACGGCGGCGCTCGCGGCTTCGGGCGTCGGGTAGTAGCCCAGACCACAGAATCCATAGAGCGCGGCGCCCAACACGGTCATTTCGTTCTCGGCGACGACGCGCACCGGAATCTTCAACGCGTCGGCCTTGATCTGGTTCCACAATCGATTCTTCGAACCGCCGCCGACGAGGATCAACTCCTCGGCCTTGAAACCGCAGATGCGCTCCAGCTCGTGCAACTGGTGCGCGAGCTTCGCCGACAGCGCTTCCAGCGTCGCGCGATAGAGATGGCCGCGCGACGTATTGATTGACAGGCCGCTGAACGCCCCGCCGCCGACGCCGCCACCGCCGACGAGCAGGTCCGGCACCATCTTCACGCCATCACAACCGGGCGCGACTGCGTTCGCCTCGGCGATCATCTGCGCGTAGACCTCGCCCGGATTGGCGCCTTTCCAGCACGTCTCCTTCACCCATTCGAGCACGCCCGAAGCGAGCCATTGCAGGCCAGGGTTGTAGAGGCTGGAAGCCGAGTCGAGTTCACAGGTCGATTCGGCAAAACCGGAGAGCGAGACGGTATCGACCTGGGCGGTGCGCGCCATCAGGATTTCCCACGTGCCCGACGAGAGCACCGGCTGGTTCATGCCGGCGCCGGAGCCGAACAGGGCAAACTGCGTGTCGTGCCCGGCCGAAGTCACCGGAATACCGACCGGCAGGCCGAGCAACTGCGCGGCATCGGCGTGCAATTGACCGATCACCTCGCCCGGATTGACGATCTTCGGGAAGAGCGACTTCGCGATGCCGACCTTTCCGAGGATTTCTTCGCTGAACTCATCTTTGGCCAGATCGAACATCTGGCTCGTACCCGCCATCGTACGATCGGTCGAGAACACGCCGGTCAGTCGATGGTTGATCAGCGACGAGATGAACAGCCAGTGCGCGGTCTTGTCGAGAATGTCCGGGCGATTCTCGCGCAACCAGATGAACTTGTAGAGCGTGTTGAAAGTGAAGTGCCCGACGCCCGAAATCTGTTGCAGACGCGCGGGATCGAAGTACTTGCGGATGTTCGCCATGACCGCAGCCGTGCGCGGGCACTTCCAGCTGATGATCGGGTAGAGCAGGGAGCCTCGGGCATCGACCGGCGCGCCATCGACGCCGAAGGTCGTGACAGTGACGCCGACCACGTGACGGCTTTCTGCGGCCAGTTGTCCCTTTATCGCCGCGCAGCACTGCGCAAACTTGCCGAGGATCTCGTCGAGCGACCAGATATGCCAGGCGCTGTTCTCGGCCGCCGGCTGCGTCGCATTGGGCAGCACGCCCTTGGCGACGACCTTTCCCTGGGTATCGACTGCGATCGCGCGGACGTTGGTCGCTCCGCAATCAAGCACGACAACGACGTCGTTAGCCATGAGTTCTCCGTCCCTGTTCCGGCCCTGCTTCGCGAGCGAGCCGATTTTGGTCAAAAAGGTGCCAGCGCGGCTGATACTCCGATCAGGCGCACGCCTTCGTCCAGCGAGGCCGAACGCTGAAGAAAAGGCATCCTCCGCAGGTTCCGGCCAAGTAATAGCAATGGTGGAGTTTGATCCGGCGCGGTACGGGGCGGGCTCGCCGCACCCGCACGGCCGGAGAATCAGACGGCCCATCTGTAAGGACGAGCCGTATTGCGGTTACGACTGGATCAATCGTAGAGAACGGCCGTGATCTTCGGGTCGTTCATGTTGTTCTTGTCGTACCACATGAAGCCGGTGTCGATAACCTTCTCCAGCTTCTCGCCCTTCAGTGCCTTGACGGCGGCTTCGACGGTCTTGTAGCCGATGCCGACCGGGTTCTGCGTGATGGCGCCAGCTTGCGAACCGTCGGCGATGGCGGCCTTCTGTTGCTTGCCGGAGTCGTAGCCGATGATGACGACCTTGCGCTTCATTTCCTTGGCGGCGTTCAGAACACCGATGATCGAGCCTTCGTTGGCGCCGAAGTAACCCTTCAGGTTTGGGTTGGCTTGCAGCACGGTCTTGGCGATTTCGGTCGACTTCAGCTGGTCGCCCTGGCCGTATTGAACGCTGACGACCTTGATCTTCGGATACTTGGCCTTCATCTGCTCGAGGAAGCCGTCGCGACGGTCGATACCGGTGCGGCTGGTCTGGTCGTGCACGAGCACGGCGACGTCGCCTTCACCGCCCACCAATTCGGCCATCTTGTCGGCAGCCAAAGCGGAAGCCGCCTTGTTGTCCGTCGTCGCGGTGGACAACGGGATGTCGCTGTCAACACCCGAGTCGAATGCGATGACCGGGATCTTGGCGGCTTGCGCCTTCTTCAGCAGCGGGATGGCTGCCTTGCTATCAAGCGCAGCGAAACCGATTGCGGCCGGTTTCTTGGAAAGAGCTGCCGAAAGCATGTCGATCTGCTTGTCGACCATGGCTTCGGTTTCCGGACCTTCGAACGTCACCTTGACGTTGAAATCCTTCGCAGCCTGATCGGCACCTGCCTTGACGGCCTGCCAGAACTGATGCTGGAAGCCCTTCGAAATCAGGGGAATATAAACTTCTTCAGCGGACGCATAACCAGCCGACAGACCCAGACCCAAGCTCAATGCCAGGCTCAACACATTTTTCTTCAGATTCATTGTGTGCCTCCAAAAAGGAAAAACAAAGAAACAAACTTCAATGGTTACAACCTACAACTGGCCCAACGAACTACCCTGATACGGTTGCTGCAAGCGGAGCGCCGCAACTGTGCATTTGCGACGCTCCAATTTAAAATCTTCGTTCCTACTTTTTCTTCCGCATGTTATCGGCGTAGACGGCGAGGATGATGATGATGCCGG
>JADHEF010000073.1_pt1 | contig 119685 bp, 88 predicted proteins | sample 8952391 | NCBI WGS metagenome assembly JADHEF01 (sample SAMN16124439, study PRJNA663245) | bioreactor sludge metagenome | isolation source: sludge (nitrite) | place: India:Bengaluru | collected 2019-02-28 | reverse complement strand
TCGTCCGTGCCGTAGCCCGCGCCCGTGATGTAGTTGAGCAGCGCGTCGAACCAGACGTAGATCACGTGGGCGGGGTTGCCGGGCACCTGGATGCCCCAGTCGATCGCGGTGCGGGAGATCGAGATGTCCTGCAGGCCGGGCTTGAGGAACGAGTTCACCATCTCGTTGGCGCGGAACGCGGGCGCGATGAAATCGGGATACTCCGCGATGAGCCGGCCCAGCCGCTCGGAGTAGCGCGACCAGCGGAAGAAATAACTCTCCTCGCTCTTCCACACCAGCTCGTTGTCGCTGTCGAACGAGAAGCGCTTGCCGTCGCGCTCGACGGTCTGCGACTCGAGGTAGAAGGCCTCGTCGGTGACCGAGTACCAGCCCTCGTACTTGTCCAGGTAGATGTCGCCCGCCTGCTCCACGGCGCGCCAGAACTTCTCAACGCCCGCCTTGTGCTGCGCGTCGGTGGAGCGGATGAAGTAGTCGTGCGAGATGTTGAGGGCGCTCCACAGGTCCTGGAAGCGGGGGGCGATCAGGTCGGCGTACTCGCGCGGCGGCACGCCGGCGCGCTGGGCGTACTCCAGCATCTTCTGCCCGTGCTCGTCGGTGCCCGTCTGGAAGTAGACCCGGTAGCCGAGCAGGCGCTTGGCGCGGGCGATGACGTCGGTTCCCACCAGTTCGAGCACGTGCCCGATGTGGGGCTCGGCGTTGGCGTACGGGATGGCGGTGGTGATGTAGAAACGGCTCATGGTCGCGGTGTGTGGCTCCGGTGAACGGACATGGGGAAAGGGGAACGCCGGCGGAGCGGCCGTGACGGGCCGCCCCGCCGGAAACGGATTACTCGGGCTTCTCGGCGGACTCGTCCTCCGCGGGGTTTCCTGCGGGTTCGGGCTGCGCTTCGCCCTCCTCCGGTTCGCCAGCGGCCTTGCTCTCGTCGCCGTACTGGGTTTGGGTCATCTCGCGGTACGACTCGATCATCTCCTGGTACGATTCCTCGAAGGCGCGCGCGTCCGTGATCAGGGTGGAGGCCAGGTCCTGGTCCCCCTCCAGCACGGCCACCAGTTCGTCATAATCCGCGTCGGCCAGCGCCGCCACGGAGTTGTAGGGCGACGCCACCAGGGCCTCGGTCAGGTGGTCAGGCCAGCCGTCCACCTGGCTCAGGAAATCCTCCAGGTACTTGCGGACATTTTCGGACTCGCTGGGCGCAACCTTGGGCTCCTCGGCCTCGCTGTGGATTTCGAGTTTCCAGCCGGTCAGGTTGGCGGCGAGGCGCGCGTTCTGGCCCCGCTTGCCGATGGCCAGCGAGAGGTTGCCCTTCTTCACCGTGACGGTCGCCTTCTTCTGCTCCTCGTCCAGGCTCACGGACTGCACCTGGGCGGGCACGAGGGCGCTGGTGATGAACAGGCGCGGGTTCGGGTTGAAGGGGACGATGTCGATCTTCTCGTTCTCCAGCTCGCGCACGATCATCTGCACGCGCGACCCCTTGACGCCCACGCAGGCGCCGACCGGATCGACGTCGGAGTTGTTGCTGTCCACGGCGATCTTTGTGCGGGCGCCCGGGTCGCGGGCCACGCTGACCACCTTCACGGTATTGTCGGCGATCTCGGGCACTTCCTGCTCGAAAAGCTTGGCAACCAGTTCGGGGTTGGTCCGCGAAACCTTGACGATCGGACCCTTCGCCTCGATATCCACCTCGGTGACATAAACCTTGATGCGGTCGCCGATGCGGTAGTGGGACGTGGGCGGGGTCTCGGTGCGCGGCAACAGGGCCTCGGCCTTGCCGATGGTCAGGATGAGGTCGCGCTTCTCGAAACGCTGCACGATGCCCGACAGCACCTCGTGCACCTTGCCCTCGAACTCGCCGAAGGCCTTGGCGCGCTCGGCGTCCTTGAGTTTCTGCATCACCACCTGGCGTGCCGACTGCGCGGCGATGCGGCCGAAGGCGGCGGGGTCGATCTCGACCTCCACCATCTCGCCCGCGGGAACCTTGTGGCCGATTTTCGCGGCGTCGCGCACGGAGATCTCCGTGCGCGGGTTCGAGGGAAGGCCCGTCACCACGGTCTTCAGCACGAAAAGGTGCAGTTCCCCCGTGCGCACATCCAAGTCCACCCGGGCTTCGTTGAACAGCGACAGGTTCTTCTTGGAGGCGCTGATGATGGCCTGCTCGATGGCGTCCTTGACCGCCGCCACGTCGAGTTCCTTCTCCCTGCTGACCTGATCGATAAAGGCCTTAAGATCCTTGGGGTTCATCTCGCCATGTCCTCGCTGCGCGTGCCGTTGTAATCCGATTGCGTCCTGTGCCCACCAAATCGGCGGTTACGGAAAAAAAAGAGTGGGCCGGAAAGCCCACTCTTCCAAATCTGCGTCAAAACGCTTTCGGAGCCAATCTTCTCATTACTGAAACGACGGGGTTTATTCAACCCTGACCGGGCGCCGCCTGCCCGAAATCAGAACATCGGCTGGCTTCCTGGCGGAACCCCGGGAACCCCGGCCGGGGGAACGGGTTGGCCGCCGGGGACCTCACCGGGCATTCCTTGGGGAACCGCGCCGGGCATTCCCTGCGGGGCGCCCGCCGCCCCATACGGGTTGCTGCCCCCGTAGGGGTTCGGCTGCGTGGCGTAAGGATTCGGCTGGGTTGCGTACGGATTCGGCTGGGCGGCATAAGGATTCTGCTGCGCGGCATACGGATTTGCGCCCGGCACACCGGCCGGCGCCACTCCCACGGGAGCCGCGGCCGGCGCCCCCGGAGCCGTCGTGCCGGCCTTGGGGGTGGGTGTCGGGGTGGCCTTGGCGATCTCGCGATTGTGTTCGATCACGAAAGCGCTGCCGATGGATTCGCGCTTGTTGTCGCGCTGGACGAGGCCCTCCGCTTCCTCGGTGGCCACGCGGAGGCGGTTCTGCACATTGCGCACAAACTTGTCGTCCAGGCCCGGCTGCTTCAGCACATTGTTGAGGCAAACGAGGGCCACATCGTAAAACGGTTTGGCGTCCGCGGCGGGGCGGGCCCGTCCCATCTTCATAGCGAGGGCCGCGGTGATCAGGTTCAGTCGCACGGCATTGGGCTGCAACTGGGCCGCCTTGGCCAGGCTGTTGAACGCGTTGATGTGGTCAATGCGGTCGAGGGCGGAAACCCCGGCCGTGTAGAAACCCAGCGCGTCCTTGGAGTACGAGGCCATCTCCGCGGCGTCGGGCAGTTTGAATTCCTCGGCCCGCACCTGCGGCGCCGCCAGCATCAGCACTGCCGCCACGGCGGCCCATGTCAGGTTGCGTTTCATCTTCCGTTGCCTCCAACCCTTTCGCCCCGATGGACGGGTTGCGCGCGGCTTCCCGCCGCCGCACTGGTGCCGGAGGCTGGAACCGCCCGTGAATGAGAACTATTCCGCGAGCGGAAGTTCAATGTTGTAAATATTTTTTTCCGCGGGAAGTTGCCCTTAATCGGGATGTTGCATGGGTCGCCATCGCGACCGGCGGAAATTCTCGCCTTTGCATTGTCCCACCGACACACAGGAATCAACACCCGGAGCAGAACGCACCCATGCCCAAGGACAAGGATATCAAGCCCGCCCTCCTCGACGCCGTCCAGGAGGTGCTGTCCCGCAAGGGACTCTCCGCCACAACCCTCGAGGATGTGGCCAAGGAGGCCAAGGTGGATCTCAAGCAGGTCAAGGCTGCCTTCGCCACCGTGGACCTGCTGGTGGAGGAAGCCATCGGGCGCGACATCGAGGAAACCTCGGAACTCTTCACGAAGATCATCAACGACCGCGGCAAGGCCGACATCAAGCTGACCCGCCTCGTGCGCGAACTGCTCACCCGCTATCAGCGCAGTTACCCGCTGTTCAACATCGTCAGCGTGGGCATCGAGAGCGAGATGGAGGAGCAGGCGGCCCTGAAGAACCGCATGGGCAAGGAGCACATCGACCGCTACCGGCAGAACACCGCCATCATCGGCCGGCTGATCGCCCAGGGGCAGAGCGAGAACCTGTTCACCGACATTGACCCGCTCGAAGCGGCCTACCTGCTGCGCGGCATGATCGGCGCCGCCATCCGTTACCGCCGCATGGCCAAGAAGGACGACGATATGCGCGACCACGCCGACATCATCATGCGCGTGTTCCTGAAGGGACTGCTTCGCTGAGGCCCGCCGCCACCAGAGGGGGCGGGTTCGGCCCGCCACGCGGAAAGGCCTGAACCCGCCACCATGGGACGCTACTTCGACGAGAATTACGAGCGCCTGCGCGAGCGGCTGCTGACCATGTCGGAAATGGTGCAGCGGGTCATCGCGCAGACATTCGAGGCGCTGGCCCGGCGTGACGCCGCGGCCGCGCGCGCCATCGTGACGGTGGACGGCGAGATCGACCGGCTCGACAACGAGGTCGAGGAACTGGTCCTCAAACTGCTCGCCCTGCAGCAGCCGATGGCGTTCGACCTGCGCCTGCTGGTCACCGCCCTGAAGGTGAACAACGACCTGGAGCGGATGGGCGACCAGGCGGTCAACATCGCCCACAGCGTCGTGCTGATGCACGAACACGGCCACCACGCGGGCCTCGTGGATTTCTCCGCCATGGAGGCCGCCGTCAGCGGCATGGTGACCGACTGCATGAAATCCTTCGTGGACGGCAACGTGGAACTGGCCCGCGCCGTGCGCGACCGCGACGAGCAGGTGGACCAGATGAACCACGACATCATCCGCAGTCTCGTCAAACACCTGGAGCAGCACCCCGAGGACGCGGACCAGGCCGTTTCGCTCCTGCTCATCAGCCGCAACCTGGAACGCATGGGCGACCTGGCCACCAACATCGCCGAGGATGTCGTTTACTACATCGAGGGCCGCATCATCCGCCACCAGCACGAGGAGTCGGCGGGGAAGTAAACGCAGCAGGCTATTCGGGGACGGGTACGACGGGCAGGTTCAGGCAGGCGGACAGGAGTGTCCGCCCTCCGTTGAAAGGCAAGACTGCGGGGCGGCTCAGTAGTTGAGCGCGGAGGGGCGCCAGCCGGCGGGGGCCATGCTGGCGGGGCTGTAGATCATGCCCGACTGCAGGTAACTCTGCGAGGCGCCGGAGACGAGGCCCACGTCGGAATGGGTTCGGACCTGGGGAACACCGTACACGTCGCGATAATAGGTGCGGTTGCGGGCGTCGGCGACCGGCCCGGCATAGCCGCGCTGGAAACTGGCCGTGTAGGACGGGCTGTTGTAGTACGGCGTGTCGGCGTAGGCGCGGGGGCCATAGGCCGCGTACATGGGGTCGCCGTAGATGTCCTGCTCGGCGCCGACCATCCGGGTCTGGCGCGCCCACTTGCCGGCCTCGTGATCCATGGCTTGCTGGGCCTGGCGCGTGCTTTCACAGACGGCGTCGTGCATCTCGCTCACGTGGCGGCGCAGTTCGCGGGTGTTGATCCGCTTGCCGCCGCAGGGAGTCTCCACGGCGCAACCGCCGCCCGCCCACGCCACGGCGCCAAGGGCCAGGGTGAGAATACCCGTCAGGATCGTGGTCCGGAAGATACGTGTCATCGGTCTGCTCCGCCGTGGGGAATCTCGCATGAATCCAGACCCCACCGTGGGGGCTTGCGCCCGCGCCGTCAAACCATTCTTGGGGGGTGCGGGAAAACGGGGGTGCGCGTGTGTGCAGGACGATCCTTTGGAGTGCGCCGACATGTCGGCGCTATTTCCCGCCGCGACGTGTCGCGGCCAAACGCGGCAGGGCGTCTGCCGTCAATACGGCCGAAACCGGGCATGCCTTGGTGGCGCGCTCATCCGGCCCAAAGAACTGGCTCTCCCGGCCTCGCGCCGCGACCCGTCGCGGCGCTGGCAAAGCGCCGACCCGTCGGCGCACTCCAAATCCGACCCGGCGCACGGTGGGGATCGTCTCGCGCTCCGATGAATCCGGGGAATGAAACGGAAACCGGCGCCGAAAAATGAAAAGCCCCGGAAACCTCCTGGAGGTTCCGGGGCGGATAAACCATTTTTGGTGGTGGCGGCTTCAGGGCAGGTCGTGGACCTTCTTGAGCCGGTAGATCGCCTCGTTCACTTCGCAATTCCGCCACTGCTTCTCCTCGCGGAGGATGCGCTCGGTGAGCACGATGGAACTGCTCTTGCTGAAAATCTTGTCGGCCTCGATGAACATGGGGTCCTCGATAAAGCACCGGTCACCGGCGCACGCGGCAACGGGGTCCTGCGGGATGCGGCAGAACCAAGAGCAGCCGGACAGCACAAAGAGGCACACGGCCGCCATGGCGGCAAGGGTCGGGCGCGACATAACGGGAGCCATGGCCCGATTACGCGGCAACCCCGCCGCGCTTTTCAAAGGAAATCGCGTCAAAGGCCCGGTTCAGGCGGCGGACTTTGCGGCGCGCTTCATCAGGCGCGACTGGATGCGCGACGCCTTCTTGGCATGGATGACGCCGCGCTTGGCCGTGCGGGCCACCAGGCCCTGGGTGCTCTTGACCAGTTCGGCCGCCGAGGCGTCCTTGGCCGCGATGGCGGCCGAGGTGCGCTTGAGGGCGCTCTTCATGGCCGACTTGGCGGCACGGTTGCGGATCTCGTCGCGCTTGTTGGTCCTGACGCGCTTCTTGGCCGACTTGATATTTGGCAAGGTGGAGCTTCCTTCGTTTCGTTGGATGCCGGTCCCGGTCCGGCGCCGCACAGCAACGCCGCCCGTATGGGCACAAAAGTAGCCATACCCCCGGAACCACGCCGCATTTACCGTTGGGTCGCACAATTTGTTCGCCCCCGCCCCCGCCTAGGAGGTGGCGAATTGCAGCAAGCCGTCCTCGCTCTCCACGATGGGCAGGAAAATGTCCACGATGGTGCCGGCGCCGACCCGGCTGCGCACATGGATTTTGCCGTGGTGGTCGTCCACGATCCGCTGGACCAGGGCCAGCCCCAGGCCGGTCCCCTGCGTCTTGGTGGTGAAGAAGGGCGACCACACCTTCTGCAGGTTTTCGCGGGAGATGCCCTGGCCGTTGTCGGCGATGCGGATGCGCACGTAGGCGCCGGAATTCTGGGTGCGGATCATGATGACGCCCTTTGGGCCGAGGGCCTGGCGGGCGTTCTGCATGATGTTGAGAAGCATCTGCTTGATGAGCGAGGAATCCACCACCGTCTCGCGCAGGTTCATGTCGAGCGCGGGGATCACCATCACATCCTGCCCGTCCAGTTCCTCGCTGATCAGGTTCACGATGTCGCTGAGGATGCGGTTCAGGTTCACCTTCTCGAAGGAGGGCTTCACGCGGCGCGCGAAGTCGAGCACATCCTTGATGAACTTGTTGAGGCGGTCCACCTCCTCCATGATGATGCCGGTGTAGTCGGCGAGTCGTCCGTCGCGCGCAATGTCGGCCCGCCGCGCGATCCTCTGGGCGAAACCGCGCACGGAGGTGAGGGGGTTGCGGATCTCGTGGGCGACGGTGGCGGCCATCTCTCCCAGGGCGGCTAGGCGCTCCTTCTGGATCAGTTCCTTCTGCGTGCGGCGCAGCACCTCGTAGGAGTCCTGGAGCTGGCGGTTCTGGGCCTCGATGCGCCGGTAGAGGCGGGCGTTCTCTATGGCGACGGCGGCCTGGCCTGCCAGCGCGAGAAGCATCTTGCGGTCCGCCACGGAGAAATCGCGGCGCTCGCCGGTGTAGAGGCGGATGGTGCCGATGGTGCGCCCCTTGGCCACAAGGGGCGCGCACAGCAGGCCCACCACGCCGAGCTGGACGGCGGTTTCCTGCTCCAGGAACCGCGGGTCGGTGCGCACGTCCTCCATGAAGAGCATGTCGCCGCCCAGGACATGCCGGTCCACGTAGCTCTCCTCCACGGGGATCTGTTCCGGGCCGATGAACTGGCGTCCCGTGGTGGCCGCGATGCGGACGAAGCGGCGCGAGTCGTGCTCCACGAGCAGGCGGATGGTGCACTCGCGGGCGTCGAACAGATCGCGGGCGCGCTCCACGATCCGCGAAAGGATTTTCCGCGAGTCGAAGGTGGAGGTGATCTCCTGCTGGATGTCGTACAGCAGCGACAGTTCGCGGTAGTGCTGCTCGAGTTCCTCATGGGTGATGGCGTTTCGGAACACCAGCGCGGCCTGGCTTGCCAGCGTGCCCAGCATCTCCTCCAGGTCGGGGTCGAAGGGCTCGCACCGCCTCGCCTGGAGGTCGATCACCCCCAGGACCTCCTCGCCGGCCACCAGCGGCACGGCGAGCCGGCAGACCTGGCTTTCCCCCCCGGGGGTATCGCCGCAGGGACAGCGCACCTGGCGCCCGATGCCCGTGTGGGCCACCTCAACGGGCAGGTCGTCGGAATCGATGAGGTCCAGCGGCGGCGGCAGGCCGTCCATGCCCACGGCGCTGGTGGGAACCAGTTGCTGCAATTGCTGGTCGCGCAGGTACAGGATGGCCTTGTCCGCCTTGGTGAGTGAAACGACTTCCGTCAGCACCATCTGGACGATGGCCGAGGGTTTCATCACGGAGGCCATTGCCATGCCAATGCGGTGAAGGGCGTGCAGTTGCGTGATGCGGCGGGCCAGCTGGGCCTGTTCGTAGCGGGCAGTGTCCGGTTTCTGGGGCATCGTGTTGGGAATTACTACACCGGCAGGGAGATTGTGCAACAGGCCGGGCCGCCAAAACGGATTCCGGTGAAACACCGCGCGTCCCGCCGTGTCCGCGCTGCTTACCGGAGGGCGGCGTACACCCGGAGGGTCTCCCGTGCGCAGCGCCCCCAGGTCAGGCTTCGCGCCGAGGCCCGGCCGGCGGCCGTCAAACCGGCCCGCAGCACCGGGTCGCCCAGGACACGGTCCATCGCCGCGGCCAGGGCTTCCGGTTCGGCCGGGGGCACGGCCAGCGCGCTGGCGGAGGTCACGAACTCGAGGCAGCCGGCGGCGTCCGTCGTGACCACGGGGGTTCCCGCGGCCATTGCCTCGAGGAGCGGCAGACCGAAGCCTTCCATCCGCGACGCGCACACGAACGCCTCGGCGCCCTGGTAGATTCCGGGCAATTGGTTGCGCGGCACATATCCCAGCCCGCGCACCGTGGCCGTTGCCCGCGCGTCTGCCGGCAACTCATCGTCCCGGACACCGACGAGCAGCAAACCGGGGGCATCGGGGCGGGCCGCGCGCAGGATGGCGTGGGCGCGGAGCAGGCCCTGGAGATCCTTGCGCGGCGCGGAATCGCCCACTGCAAGCAGGTAGGGTCGCCCGTCCCATGCGCCACGCCGGATCGCGCCAACATCCACTTCCGGCGGCCGGAAGAAACGGGACTCGACGCCCCAGGGCACGACATGGATGCGGGCGGCGAGACCGGGGTCCCGTCGCCCGAAATGGCGGAGCAGGGATTCCGCGGTGCGGCGCGAGGGGCATAGAAACGCATCCACGCGCCCCAGACGGCTGCCGAGGACCCAGGCAATGTAATCGGATCCCAACGGCCGGACGGGGCCGCCCGGGGTGTCGAGGAAATCGAGATCGTGGACCGTGGTGACGCAGGCTCCCGAGCGCTGCGGCGGGATAAACGTGGCGGGGGAATGGAACAGGTCCACGCGGCCGGCGAGAGTTTCCACGGGCGGCCACCCGGCAAACCTCCAGCCGGCCAGCAGGGCGGGGCCGGGGACGCTGCGCCGGCGCAGCGTGGTGCCGCGCCTTTGTGCGAACGCCGGGGGCTGCTGGCGCAGGGAGTTGAACACCAGCACCACCTCGTGTTCCGGGCACCGCGCCAGCCGTTTGGCCAGTTCGTGCGCGGCATGGCCGATCCCGGTTCGGGCGGGCGTGGCCGAGGATATGTCGATCCCGATTTTCATCCGTCGGACGGTTGTTTCCCACCGCGAAGTCGCGAAGGCACGAAGAAAGGCGCGGTTCAGGCGGCGGGCGTCAGAACCATTTGGAGGGCAGGTCGGGCGGACGGTAATTCGCGATGTGGTCCAGCGCCTCCGCGGGGGTGGAGGCCAGATGGTGCAGGGCGCGGAACTCGGGCCGCGCCACGCGCGTCGCGACGAGGTGGTCGAACAGGCGCATCAGCGGCTCAAAAAAACCGTCCGTGTTGAGGAAAACCACCGGCTTGCGATGATAGCCCAACTGCTTGAGGGTCAGGATTTCCAGGGCCTCCTCGAGCGTGCCGAAGCCGCCGGGAAGGACGATGAACGCGTCGGCGCGCTCCTCCATCGCCGCCTTGCGCGACCGCATCTCCCGGGTGACGATGAGTTCGTCCAGCGCACCGTGGGCGATTCCGCGCCGCTCGATGGCCTCGGGGATGACGCCGATGGTGCGGGCGCCCGCGGCGCGCGCGGCATCGGCCACGGCCCCCATCAGGCCCACGGTGGTGCCACCGTAAACCAGCGTCCAGCCCCGCCCGCCAACCAGCGCACCCAGATCGCGTGCGGCGTCAAAAAGCGCCGGGGACACGGCGTCGCTCGAGGAACAGAACACGCAGACGGTCGTGGTCATGCGTCCGTGCCCGCGCCTGCTTCGGCAGCAAAAGCGGACCTACCGTACCACAGCGGGCGGACCGGGGGCACGCCGGCATTCCTCAGTCCGACGCGTACTTGCGGGCGCGGGGCTTGATGAGGCTGGTGTCCACCGCCTCGTACTCGAGCTTCGGGCCGTCCGGGGTGAACGCCGCCTTGGTCGTCTTCAGGAACTTCTCGTCGTCGCGGTCGGGAAACTCGGGCTTGTAGTGCGAGCCGCGGCTCTCGTTCCGGGCCAGCGCGCTCTGGGTGATGCACCGCGCCAGGTGGAGCATGTCGCGGTACTGCTTTGCGAAGAGCACCGAGGTGTTCCAGGTGCGGGTCGTGTCGGCAACGTCGATCTGGTTCCAGCGCTCCTGGTACTCGCGCAGTTTGTCGTCGGTTTCCTGAAGCTGCTTGTTGTAACGGACGATGGTGACATTGTTGGTCATCATCTGCCCCATCTCGCGCCACATCAGGTGGGCGTTCTCGCGGCCCTTCATGCGCCCGATCGAGGCGAGGTCGTCCTCCTCGATCTTGCGGTGGCCGTCGAACACGCTTTCGGGCACATCGTCCGCGCTCTTCTTCAGGCTTTTGAGGTAGCCGACCGCGTTCGGGCCGATGACCATCCCGGCGTAGATGCACGACAGCAGGGAGTTCGCGCCGAGGCGGTTGGCGCCGTGGTACTGGTACTCGGCCTCGCCGCCCACGTACAGCCCCTGGATGTTGGACATCTGGTTGAAGTCCACCCACAGGCCGCCCATGGAGTAGTGAACCGCGGGGAAGATCTCCATCGGCACATGCTTGGGGTCCTGGCCGACGAACTTCTCGTAGATTTCCAGGATGCCGCCCAGCTTGCGGTCCAGTTCGGCCGGATCCTTGTGGGTGAGGTCGAGGAACACGCGGTTTTCGCCGCGCACGCCCAGCCCCATCCTGGTGCAGATCATGAAAATCTCGCGGGTTGCCACGTCGCGCGGCACGAGGTTGCCGTACTTGGGGTACATCTCCTCGAGGAAGTACCAGGGCTTGCCGGTCTCGCCGCACTTGAACTTGCGCGGATTCCCCTTGTCGTCGCGGATGAAGGGGTTCTCGTACACCTTGTCCGAGTCGCCGTACACCCACACGCGGCCGCCCTCGCCCCGGGCGCTCTCGCTCATCAGGCGCAGTTTGTCCTCGCCGGGGATGGCGGTCGGGTGCACCTGCACGAACTCGCCGTTCGCGTAATAGGCTCCCTGCTGGTAGGCGCGGGCGCAGGCGGCCCCCGTGTTGATGATGGAATTGGTGGAGCGGCCGAAAACCAGCCCCGGCCCGCCCGTGCAGATCACGGTGGCGTCTGCGCGGAAATGGCGGACCTCGAGGTTGCGCACGTCCACGGCCACGATGCCGCGGCAGACGCGGTCCTCGTCCAGCACGGCGCGCAGGTACTCCCAGAACTCGAACTTGCGCACCAGCCCGGCGTCCTCGTGGCGGCGCACCTGCTCGTCGAGGGCGTAAAGGAGCTGCTGGCCCGTGGTGGCGCCGGCAAAGGCGGTGCGGCAGAACAGCGTGCCGCCGAAACGGCGGAAATCGAGCAGGCCCTCGGGCGTGCGGTTGAACATGACGCCCATGCGGTCGAACAGGTCGATGATGGCGGGCGCCGCGTAACACATGGCCTTGACGGGAGGCTGGTTGGCCAGGAAGTCGCCGCCGTAAACCGTGTCGTCGAAATGGTTCTCGGGCGAATCGCCCTCACCCTTGAGGTTCTTGGCACCGTTGATGCCGCCCTGCGCGCAGACCGAGTGGGACCGTTTCACCGGGACGATGGAAAACAGGTCCACGGGAACACCGGCTTCGGCGAGTTTGATGGTGGTCATCAGGCCCGCCAGGCCGCCGCCCACCACGATGACTCGCTGCTTGTTTGCAGGCATGGGACACGAACCTCTCAGGGGGAAATGTTGTGAAAAACTTCACGGGGGAGATAGTGCGGCCCGTCCAGCAAAATTCGGAGGGGGGAAAGGTCAGCGATTGGCACAGCGGACAACACCGCTCTCCGCGACGAGGATTTTCACCGGCTGGTCCCATTCGTCCTCCGGAACGCGATCGGTGACCTGGAAATCGTAGGCCAGTCCGATCGGGACGGCACCGGGACGCGCACGGGCAAGAAGCCGGTCAAAATAGCCGCCCCCGAACCCGATCCGGTAGCCGCGGCGGTCCCAGACGATCCCCGGCACGATGAAGACGTCCACGTCGGACACATCCAGCGCGTCGCACGTGTCGGGCACCTTGAGGGGACGCGGCACCGGACCCGTTAGCAGTGGGTCTTGGCGCTGCAGAAAGTGAACGGCGTGGCTGGGGTCCTGAAGCTGGTCGGTGGGCGGCGCAATGACCTCACAGCCGTATTCCAGGAGCCGAAGCAGGGTGGGCCGGGTGTCCACTTCGTTGCCGAAGGCGATGTACGAGAATACGGTGCGGGCTCCCGCGAGTTCGGGGAGGCCCAACAGGCGGCCCCGAATGGCGTTTTCGGCGGCCGCCACGGCGCGGGTGGTCATCGCGTTGCGACGGTCACTAAATGCACTGCGAAGTTCGGCCTTGGTGGTCATTGGTCTTGTTTCTCAGGAGCGGGCTGTCATGGTTTCCGCAACCCCGTCCTCCATCTCCCGTTGGAAAGCATCAAAGGCCGATTCGTCAAACAAAACACAGACCACGCGCTCGAGCGAATCGGCCAGACGGGCGTAATCCCTCACCGTCGCAAGGATGGCACGGGCGCTGTCTTCCATGGGCAGGCCGGCCACGCCGGTTCCCAGCGCGGGGAAAGCGATGCTCCGGCAACCGAGCCGGTCGGCCGCCAGTAGGGCGTTTCGAACGCAATTTTCCACGACGGCAGGGTTTGTGCGCACGGCCCCGGGCATCATGGTTGCCGCGTGGATCACATGGCGCTGGGGCAGTTTGCCCGCCCCCGTGACGGCAACCTGGCCGATGTCCACGGATCCGTGGGCATTGCACTCGCGCTGGATGGTTTCTCCCCCTTTGCGCCGGATTGCTCCGGCCACCCCCGCCCCCAGGATCAGTTCCGTGTTGGCCGCATTGACGATGGCGTCCACACGGGCTTCGGTGATGTCTCCGCAGACGATTTCGATTTTCATGTCACATAATGTGGATGGGATGGCTGGTCGTTTGCCGGAAAACGCAGATCGGTCATCCTGCGCGTTCCGGTATAACCAGAGAACACAAAGACAAAACACCGTGTAATTGGACCGTTCAATCCTTTTATCCCCATGAAACAGAAGACACCCCCATGCGCCTGAACACGATGCGTCCTGCCCTTGCATTCCTTATCGCGTCGCTCGCGGCCGCGCTGCCCGCCGGCACCCCGGTCGCGTATTACGATTCGGCCAACCCGGCAACCTCCGCCACCCTCAAGGCCACCCTGAATGACATCGTGACCGCCGGCTCTATCCAGGTGGGCTATTCCAACACCAACGCGGCCCTCTACGTGACCGACGAGGACCCGGCGAACGCAAACAACGTGTACATGGTGTATGGGCGGGATTCGCGCCCAAAATCGTTGAGCAGCGGCGCGGCCGACGGCAACCCGGCGACGGGCGGCTGGAACCGGGAGCACTGCTTCCCGCAGAGTTTCCTGAATCCGAGTTCGGTGTCCCGGGAACCGATGGTGAGCGACCTGCACTCCCTGATGCCGGCCGACACGGACATCAACACGCAGCGCTCCAACGAGGGCTATGACAATGTCACCTCCCCGGTTTACACCGACGTGTTCGGCAACCGCGACGACAACACCCGCTGGGAACCGGCCAGTGTTGACAAGGGCCGCGTGGCCCGCGCGATCCTGTACATGGACACGCGCTACGAGGGGGAGGGCAGCAATCCCGATCTGGCCGTGAGCGACGCGGCTCCCGGCCTGTACAACATGGCGTACAAGACGACGCTTCTCAACTGGCACCGCCTCTATCCGCCCACCGCGTGGGAGCGCCTGCGCAACTACAAGGTGTACAACCGCCAGGGGAACGCCAACCCCTTTGTGGACCGGCCGGAGTGGGCCGCCGTCGTTTTCGGCGGCACGGCGTGGAGCATGACCGACAACGACACGCTGACCCTGGGCGCGACCAACCGCGCCCCGGTCGCCACGCAAAGCGCCAGCGCGCAGAACGTGCCCCTCCTCTCGCTCAACGCCACCCTGGCCGCCAACCAGTTTCACATCGCCACGGTCGCCATCTCCAAGCTGGGGACCATCCTCGACAGCGAGGTGGCTTCGGTGAAGCTGTGGCTCGACGTGGACAACAACGGCTCGGCCTCGGCGGCCGACGTGCTCCTGGACACGCGCACCTTCTCGGGCGGCGCGGCGACCTTCAACCTCGGTGCGCACCCCTTCTACGTGGCGCCAGGCACGATGAATTTCCTGGTCACGGCCACCATCGGCTCCAGCGTCGCCGGCACGCGCACCCTGGGGGTGCGCGTGAACGCCAACGGCATCACCCGCGACCTCAGCGGCGGCAACGACATCAACCCGACTTTTTCCAACCTGGATTCGGGACTCGCCAACGTTTCGGGTTCGGTTGCCAACGGCGACTCGATCACCGTGGGAAGCACGAACCGGGCGGGCGTGAGTGTGCCCGCGGGAAGCGTCGATGCGGCCTTCCTTTCGCTGAACCTGACCCTCGCCGCCAACGAATGGGACCTGGCCCAGGTGAACATCTCCGAGCTGGGAACCTCGGCGGATTCCGACGTGCTGGACGTGACGCTGTACCTCGACGCCAACAACAACGGCGCGGTGGATGCGTCCGACTCGCTCCTGGGAACGGCCGTGCTTTCCGGCGGAGCGGCATCGCTGGTGCTGGACACGCCGTACCGGATTCTCCCGGGAACCAAGAACTTCCTGCTCGCGGCCACCATGTCCCCCGCGGCCACGGTCGGCAACACGGTGCAGCTGCGCGTGAACGCCAGCGGCATCCTCAGCGGTCCCACCGGCGGCACGGACAACAACCCGGCCAACGCCGCGCTGGATTCGACCGCCTCGACCATCATCGCCGCCCCGGCCGGGACAACCGACAACCTCGTGATCTCCGAGGTGTTCGAGGGAACGGCGGGCAGCCTGAAGTACGTGGAGATTCACAACCCCACCACGGCCACCATCAACCTCGACACTCCCAGGAATTACGTGCTGCGGCGCTACGCCAACGGAAACCTGACACCGGGCACTGTGGATATCACGGGCACCGTGGCCGCGGGCGGTTACTGGTTCATCGTCAACAACCTGACCGACTACAACACCTACTTCCCGTCGGGAACCGTCCCCAACCAGGCCAACAGCACCATCATCAGCCACAACGGCAACGACTGCTACGAACTCTACAACGCCACGGACGGCGTGGTGGACACCTTTGCCGGTGACAACCTTGGCAACAACCCGAACTTCGCCATCGACATCGTGGCCATGCGGAAAATGGACGAACTGCCCAACAACGGGGCCTGGGGCGGCAGTGTGCAGCCGGCCGCCAACGCGGATTCGCCGAGCGGGTTCTGGTCGACCCGCGTCATCACGGCGGGAAACGGCAACGCCGCCACGGTTGGCAACCCGGGCGGGTTCAATCTGCCGGTCCGCCTGAGCGGCTTCGCGGTGGAATAGCCTTTCTTGTGGCGCGGGCGCGCCGCCCTAATGCGGCGTCGTGGTCTGTTCGATTCTCGCCGTGATCTCGGCGACCTTCGCGGCAATCCGGCTGTCGTCGGGCGCCCGCTTCAGCGCCTCGCGGTTGGCCTCCAGCGCCGCTTTCAGGTCGCCCTTGCGCTCATGGTAGAAAGCCAGGTGTCGCAGCGGGGCTGCGGAATCGGGAACCATACCCATGGCCCGCCGGGTCTGCCGGACGCCCTCCTCCAGGCTACCGGTCATCATCAGGCAGATCCCGTAACCCGTGACCGCTTCCGTTGATATCTGATCCCGCGCGGTGTCCGGCATGTCACGCGCGAGGTCCCGGTAAAGCGGCAACGCCCGCTCGAAATGCCCCGCGTTGAACAGGGCGACGGCATACTGCCAGGTAATGCGGCGGGACGAGGGGGCGTGGGCATAGGCATCGGCGAACAGGCTCAGGTCGTCCTTCCACACCGGAAGCCGCAGTGAGGTGGCGGCAAGTTCGGCGGCTAGAACCACGGCCGCCAGGACTCCCGCGAGCCGCCGGCGCCGGATGATCTCCTTCGGGGACATCCCGGCGGAAAGGAAGGCCGACATTAACGCGGCCACGAGCATTCCCAGGCCAAGGAGGGGAATGTACAGGAACCGCTCGGCCAGGAACTGCATCGTGGGGATGATGTTGGAAACCGGGAGAAGAAAGGCGCCAAACCACAGGATGCCCAGCGAAACGAGGGGTTGGCGAACGCGGGCGGCGAACGCGGCGGCGAGTACCGCGACCAGCAGGACCCCCGAAAAAAGGACCGGCATCGCGAACGGGGAGCGCTGGATCTCGAAGAACCCGCTATAGTCGGAGGTCTGGTCGCCCGGCGCCACGGCAAGCCGCAGGTAACGCACGGCCACGCGAACCATCGTGAGCATCTGCGGCCAGAAGCCGCCCGCGAGGTAACCGGTCTGCCGGATCTGGCCGAGGGCAAACCACCGCAGGAGCAGGTACACGGCGAGACTGCCCGCGCACAATCCGCAAAGTCCCGCGAATCCGCGAACGCGCGCCCGCGGCAGAAGCCACCAGCACAATGGCAGGGCCAGCAGGAAGGCTGCCGCCGTCTCCTTGGAAAGCAGTGCCAGCAACAGGATCAGCGCGATCGACGCGGCCCGAACCGGGGATATGCGCGACCGGCGCACGCCATCCAGGAACACGAGAAACGCGATGAACACAAACAGGGCGCACTGGAGCTCGTCGCGGCTCTTGACCCACGCCACGACTTCCGTCTGCACGGGATGGAGCGCCCACACGAGGGCGGCCACGCAGGACACCACCAGTGGCAGCCTGCCCTCCGCGGACGAGCCGGAAAGCCGGAGAAGGCGGAGAAGGATCCCGGCTGCCAGCGCCGTGTTCAGGGCATGCAACGCGACATTGTGGAGGTGAAACAGGACGGGGTTGAGGCCGCCGAGGCCGTGATCCGCCATGTAGCCGAGCGTGACGAGCGGACGGTAGGTGGGAAAGAACAACCCGCTGGCATAGGTTCGCGCATCGGCGAAGATCCGGGGAATCCACCGCGCAGAACGGATGTGCGGGTTCTCGACCACCACAAACACGTCGTCCCACACGAAACCGTGGAACAGTGCGATCCCGTAGGGGGCCGCCGCGAGAAGGGCCGTCAGCAAAACCAACAACCACGAGGTGCGGCGCGAGGCGGAATCCGCGGATGACGGGCCATTGGAGGGATCGTTCATCGAATCGAAAGACCCGCCTTGTTCGCCATGTGCCCAAGCCTTCTTCGGCATCGACCAGATTGAGGAAACCACAGTCCGGCGAGGACGCCAATCCAGTCAACGGGCAACTGCCGGGTGGGGCATTTTCCGGTGGATTCCGCGGGCCGCCCGGGAGTACGGTTGCTTCGACCATGGAAAATCAGGGAATGGTTTTGCGCCGGGCATTGGGCCGGACGGGAAGCCATGCTCCGAGGGTCCATGGCGGATTCCGGTTTTTGTGAGGAGTTTCGCCTGATGTGGCGCAAGATTCTTCCCATTGCAGGTCGGGTTGCTTTGACTGCCGGCCTCGTCTCTGTGTTCGCGATTGTCCGCGCACAGGGGCCTGTTCAGGGCGGTCCGCTTCCCGCTCCCCTGCCGCTGTTCCCCGCAACCAACTGGTGGAACCAGGACATCTCCGCGGCACCCGTGGATGCCCAGAGCACCGCGATCATCAACTGGATCAACACGGGCAGCCGAAAACGGTGTCATCCGGACTTCGGCGGGGACAGCGGCGATTCCCCCCCCAACTCGCTGATTTACGGGATGCCCTATTGCACCGTACCGGGGACGCAACCCCTGGAGGCGGTGACCTTCACCTATGCGGGCGAGAGCGATGCCGGCGCCCCGGGCCGCCCCGCGGGATACCCGATCCCCGTGGAGGCCCGCACGCAAACCCGCTGGATCGAGGGCGGGCTCGCGGGCGGGGGGAGCAGCGGGGACCGTCACATGCTGATCGTGGACCGCGACCACCGCCTTCTTTTCGAGCTCTACGCGCTGACTTGGAACTCCTCCCTGTCGCGGTGGAGCGCGGGATCGGGGGCGGTCTTTCGCCTCGATTTCAACGACCGAAGACCCGACACCTGGACCAGCGCGGACGCCGCCGGGCTGGCCATCCTGCCCGGGTTGGTGCGTCATGACGAGGCCGTGTCCACCGGGCCCATCCGCCACGCCTTCCGCTTCACCACCCGCAGCACCAACGGCTATGTCTGGCCGGCCTCGCACCGTGCGGGCAGCACCTCCGGGGCGCCGCCGATGGGCGCGCGGCTGCGACTGAAGGCGGGCAAGGATCTCTCGGCAATGGCGCCTCAGCCGCGGAAAATGTTCGAGGCCATGAAGACATACGGCCTGATCCTCGCCGACAACGGGAGCGACATGTATGTGAGCGGCGTGTACGACACGCGCTGGGACAACGGCGTGCTGAACCCGGCGTTCCACGGCATCTACGCCGACGATTTCGAGGTCGTGCAACTGGGGTGGGGACAGCCCGCGGCGCGGGTGGAAGCCTGGGGAGGATACTAGGATGCCGCCCATGCGGACACCGGCACGGCGGGCCGCGGCCCTCCTCGCGGCCATCGCCGCCATTACCTGTCCCCGATTTTCAACCGCCGCCACCGACCAGGCCGTCTACACCGACGCCCTGCCGGCCGGCTGGGCCGACTGGTCCTGGAACACGACGCTGAACTTCGCCGCCGCCGCGCCCGTCCACGGCGGCACGGCCGCCCTGTCGGCGCGTTACACGGCGGCCTGGGCCGGCGTGTACCTGCACTCGGCGACGACGCTCGCGGGAGCGGATTACGACCGCCTGCGCTTCTGGCTCCACGGCGGCACCACCGGCGGCCAGCGCATCTCGGTGACGCTGTACGACGGCTCGCTGAACGCCGCGGCTTCCGTGGAGGTGACCGCGGCGGCCAACACCTGGACGCTGAAGGAGATCACCCTCGCGGACTTCGGAAGCCCCGGCACGGTTAGCGGCGTCGTGTGGCAGGACGCCACTGGCGGCGCCCAGCCCGTTTTCTACCTGGACGACGCTCTCCTGGTGGCCCGCACGGGCCCGCCGCCGCAGTCGGGCGGCCCCGCCCTGGGCATCGACGCCTCCGCCGACAACCGCGCCATCAGCGCGGATATTTACGGCATGAATTTCCCCGCCGAATCCCTGGCCCAGGAACTCCGCCTGCCCGTGGCGCGCTACGGCGGCAACGCCACCACCCGCTACAACTGGCAGAACGACACGGCCAACCACGCGATGGACTGGTACTTCGAGAATATCCCGAACGACAACGCCAACCCCGGCGCCCTGCCCACCGGGTCGGCCTCCGACCAGTTCGTGGACCAGAACCGGCGCACCGGAACCCAGAGCATCATCACGGTGCCTCTGATCGGCTGGACTCCCAAGGCGCGCGCCTACGCGGGCGGGTTCAGCGTGGCCAAGTACGGCGCCCAGCAGGACGTGGACCCGTGGCGCACGGACATGGGCAACGGCGTGCGGACGAACGGCACGAAAATCACGGGCAACGACCCGGCGGACACGAGCGTCGCCATCGGCCCCGCGTTCGTGTCCGCCTGGATCGCCCACCTGCAGGCGCGCTACGGCACGGCGGCGGCGGGCGGCGTTCGCTTCTACAACCTGGACAACGAGCCGGAACTCTGGAGCGACACCCACCGCGACGTGCGGCCGCAGGCGCTGGGTTACGACGAGATCCGCGACCGCACCTTCCAGTACGGCGCGGCGGTGAAGGCCGCCGATCCCGGGGCCCGGACACTAGGACCCGTGGGCTGGGGATGGACGGCGTATTTCTACTCGAACCTGGACTGGGCGGGAGGCGGATCGTGGTGGAACAACCCGCCCGACCGCAACGCCCACGGGGGCACGCCCTTCGTGGAGTGGTACCTGCAGCAGATGCGGGCCTACGAGCAGACCACCGGCACCCGCATCCTGGATTACCTGGACCTGCACTACTACCCGCAGGCGGGCGGCGTGTCGCTGGGAACAGCGGGAAGCGCGGCCACGCAGGCCCTGCGGTTGCGCTCGGTGCGCGGGCTGTGGGACCCGGCTTACACCGACGAGAGCTGGATCAACGAGCCGGTCATGCTGATCCCAAGGATGCGGGCGTGGGTGCAGGCGCATTACCCCGGCACGCGGATCGCGATGACGGAGTACAACTGGGGCGGACTGGAACACATCAACGGCGCGCTGGCACAGGCCGAGGTGCTGGGGGTGATGGGGCGCGAGGGAATGGACCTGGCGTGCCTGTGGGGACCGCCAACGCCCTCGCAGCCCGGCGCCTACGCGTTCCGGATGTTCCGCAACTACGACGGTTCCGGGGCCGCGTTCGGCGAGACCAGCGTCCGCGCGACCAGCGGCGATGCTTCACAGCTTTCCGCCTTCGCGGCAAAACGCGCGGCCGACGGCGCGCTGACGGCGATCGCCATCAACAAGACCGCCACCGACCTCGTGAGCACCACCACCCTGACCGGCTTCACCCCGGCGTCCCCGGCACGGATGTACACCTACAGCGCCACCAATCTGAACGCCATCGTCCGTGCCCCCGATCTGCCGGTCAGCGCCGGCCGTGTGGTTCCCACGTATCCGGCCAATTCCATCTCGGTGATCGTCGTGCCGGCCGCCACTGCGCGGGTGGAGGATTGGGAGCGCCATTGATTCTGCTTGCGGTTCTACTGCGTGCAGAATGCTCACACCGTGGGTTCCAAATCGTACCGGGAATGGCACCCGACGGGATGCATTCCCTGCTGCAGGCAAAAGAAAGCCCGGCGACCTTGGGGCCGCCGGGCAAATCCGTTCCCCGGATGGGGGGCGGACATTAACCTGCTGGAATTACTCGGCTTACTTGGTGCCGCTGGTGTTATCGTCGCCGCAGCCGGGCTTCTTGCCCTTGCCGCACTCGCCGGCACCCTTGGCACAATCGCCCTTCTTGCCATGGCACTCGCCACCGGCCTGGGCCGGGATGGCCGCAAACGCGGCAAATGCAGCGAGGGCAACGGTTGCGACGGCGATCTTGGGGAACTTCGTCATGGGGAACTCCTTGTGCTGGTTTGAGATTTGGTGATTCATAGACAACTTCAACCCAGCACAATTCGTACCAAATTAGTCCCAAAATGCGGATTGATCCGCCTGGGCTGACAAGACAGGTCGCGACCTGGGTGGTTCGCCGTCGCGTCACACTGTTTCGAGCGTGATGTTCCCGTTCGTGTAGATGCAGATCCCGGCGGCGGTGACGAGGGATTCGCGGGCGATGGCGGGGGCGTCCAGCGTGGTATGGGCAAGCAGGGCGCGGGCGGCGGCCAGGGCGTAGGGGCCGCCGCTGCCGATGGCGGCAATGCCGTCGTCGGGCTCGATGACATCGCCATTGCCGCTCAGGATGAGAAGGTGCTCGGCGTCGGCGGCGACGAGGAGCGCCTCCAGGTGGCGCAGGTACCGGTCGGTGCGCCAGTCTTTTGCCATTTCCACGGCGGCGCGGACGAGGTTGCCGCGGAATTCCTGCACCTTGACCTCGAGGCGGTCAAAGAGGGTGAAGGCGTCGGCCGTGGCGCCGGCGAACCCGACGACGATCCGGTCGTCGTAGATGCGCCGCACCTTGCGGGCCTGGCTTTTCATGACGGTGGCGCCCAGGGTGACCTGGCCGTCACCCGCAACGGCGGTGGAGCCATCGCGGCGGATTCCGATGATGGTGGTGCCGTGGGGGACGGGAGCGGGGCGCGATTCGGGCATGACTGGTTTTTCCTTTTTCATGCGGCAGGCGGTCCGTTCTGGAGACCTGGCGCGACGGGTTCGTGTTCGTCGCTGTCCGGTTCAGCGGATCGGCTGCTGCAGGGTGTCCTCGGTAATGCGGCGGACATACTGGCGCCCCGACTGGAACTGGAAGTCGAACTTGGAGTCGAGCAGGGTTGCGGGCGGGTAGTTGTTGTTCGTCATGTTGACGATGACATGGTAGCCGCCCGGGGGGAGGCGCAATGTGCGCGACTCGCCGGTGGTGAGCAGGGCGTTCACGGGTTCGCCGTCGCTGTCGGGCACGGCATTGAAGGCGAGCACGGAATTGGGCACGCCGTTGGTCAGCTTGACGACCGCCTCGGCCGAGTCGGCGGGGCTGACGGTGAAGAATTTCGCGGCCCCCTGGTTGCGGGTGCGGGTGGCCGCGGCGGGCGCAACCGGCGCGACCGTTCCCGGCTGGATGGCGCGTGACAGCGAATCATCGGCGGGTGATGCGGGCGGAACGGTGCGCGTCCCGGGGCGCCCGATGACGGGCGGCGCGATGGTCCGGCCGGCCGGGGCGACCCCGGAATCGCTGATCACGGTGCGGGTGGGGGTTCCGGACGCTTCGCGGCCGGGGCCGACCACCACATCGGACGCGGCCTGCCCGGCAACCGTTTCGGAGACCAGTTTCTTCGCGGTGTCGCGCTCCGGGTCGCCCGAAAACGGTGGCGGGGTGAATGCCGCGACGGGTTCGGGCGTCTTGCCGGCCGGAATCCCGGGCTGGGTGCGCTTCGGGTCGGGGAATTTCAGGATCGGGCTTGGCGTGCGGTCCGGAAGGGGCGTAGCCTCGGGGGTGGGCCTGACCACCTTCTTGTCCATGCTTTCCGGCAGTCCCACATCGCTGGGCTTCAGGGGCGACTCCTTGCCCTCGGGGTCGATCTTGACGAGGTTCCTCTCGATGATGCGCGGCACGGGGGTGCCCATCGCGGAACTGCGTTCGCCGAGTTTCTTGCCGTAGGCATCGGCGCCGGATCTTGCGCCGGCCACGGCCTCGAGGGTGGTCAGGCGGGCGGTGGCCTCGTCGCGGGCGCGGTCCCCCACCAGCTTGGCATACCGGCGGTAGTAAAACAGGGCGGGGCCGTCCTCGCCCAGGCCGTCGTACATCTGGGCGAGGCGCAGGTTGACGGCGGGTTCGCTGGGGTGTTCGCGGTCCAGCAGTTCCAGCGTGGCGATGGCTTCGCGGGGCTGGTTGGCCTTGAGCTGGCGCTCGGCCTCCTGCGCCTTTTTGAGGGCCGCGTCGGGCAGGCGGGCGGGCACGGCGGCGGCCAGCAGGATCAGGATGGCGGAGAGGCAGACGGTTCGGGTTGCGGATGAGGTCATGGGGTGATGTGGCTCCTTGCCGGACACGGGGTCAGGGGACTGCGGTTTCCTTCACGCGCTCAACATAGGCGTCGAGTTCGCAGGTGTATACATGCCGGATGACATGGTCGTCGAGCAGGGACGAGCGGTCGTGCCAGTGCAGGCGGCGGTTCAGGCAGGCGATCTGGTCGCTGTAGAGGCTCAGCTGGCCCACATCGTGGCTGACCATGATGACGGTGATGCCGAGCTCCTGCTGGAGCTGTCGGATCATGTGCAGGAACTGCTGCTGTCCCGTGGAATCGAGACCCGTGGTGGGTTCGTCCAGGATGAGCAGCCGCGGCTCGCTGACCAGGGCGCGGGCGATGAATACGCGCTGCTGCTGGCCGCCGGACATGCGGCCGATGGGCCGGTCGTGCAGCTCGGCGAGCCCCACGCGGTCGAGCAGGGACACCGCTCGCTCGCGGGCCTCGCGGGGCACACGGCGCAATAGGCCGGTCTTGCCCGCCGCGCCCATCAGCACGACATCGAGGGCGCTGGCGGGGAAGTTCTTGTCCACCTCGTGACGCTGGGGCACGTAGCCGATGAGCCAGCGCCGCGCATCGAGGGCCGACGGCGGGCCGCCGAACAGCTCGATGCGGCCCTGCTGCATGGGCAGCGTGCCCAGGATCAGCTTGAGCAGCGTGGTTTTTCCGCCGCCGTTGGGGCCGATCAGGCCAAGAAACACGCCCTCGTCGATGCAGAAAGTGATGTCATCCAGGATGACGCGGTCGCCGCGGCGGAAAGTGATGTGCTTGAGGCACACGACCCCGTTCCTGCACCCGCAGGCGGGCAGGTCCTCGCACTTGCATTTGATCATGACAGGATTCCCTTACCCGACGCCACCGGCGGTTTCAACCTTTCGAAGTGCACGGGTGATCCACCCCCCTCCGAGCACCGTGCCGCCCCGGTAGAAAACCACGGCCTGGCCGGGAGTGACGGCGCGCTGGGGTTCGCGGAAGCGCACCTCGAATCGTCCCTCCCCCAGCGGCGTGGCGATGGCCGGGGCCGGACGGCCGCGGTAGCGGATGCGTGCCTCGACGGCGATGGGCGAGGCGGGCTCGGGCACGGCCACCCAGTTCGTGCGGTCGCACTCCAGCGCGGGCGAGAAGGTTTCATGCCCGCGCCCCACCACGACCAGGTTCTCGCCGGGCAGCAGGTCCACCACGTACCACGGATCGCCGCCGCCAAGGCCCAGCCCGCGCCGCTGGCCGATCGTGTAGCAGGGGATCCCGTCGTGGACGCCGAGTTTCTGGCCGGTGGTGGACACGAAGTCGCCCGGGCGGATGAAACCGTCGCCGAGGCGTTTGCGCAGGAAGGCGCGGTAGTCATTGCCGGGGACGAAACAGATCTCCTGCGAGTCGGGCTTGTCGTGGACGGCCAGGCCGAACTCCCGGGCGAGCTGGCGGACGGCGGGCTTGGTCATGGAGCCAAGCGGGCAAAGAAAACGGCGCAACTGGTCCTGGCGCAGGCCGAACAGGTAGTAGGTCTGGTCCTTTGCGGCATCGGCGGCGGCGCACAATTCCACGCGCCCGGTGGCCGGGTTGTCCACCACGCGCGCGTAGTGGCCGGTGGCCACATAGTCGCAGTTCCAGGCGGAGGCCTTTTCCATCAGCACGCCCAGCTTCAGGTGGTTGTTGCACAACACGCAGGGGTTGGGGGTGCGGCCGCCGAGGTAATCGGAAATGAACGGGGCCACCACCGATTCATGGAATTCGCGCTCCAGGTCGAGCACATAATAGGGGAAATCCTCCGCGGCGGCCACGGCGCGGGCGTCGGCGGCATCCTCGGGCGAACAGCACGTCTGGAATCTGCGGCCGGATTTGATTTCGTCCCCGCCCGGATGATAGGTGCGCATGTTGATCCCGACGCACTCGTACCCCGCGCGGCGGAGCAGCACCGCGGCAAGGGCGCTGTCCACACCGCCGCTCATGGCGACAAGGATGCGGGTGCCGGGTGGTATGGGACGGCCCAGGTCAAGCATGGTCACGGCTGAATTACTGGCGCGGGGTGGGATTGTTTGGCGGTTTGGGGGTCCGCGGGAGGGAAAAACAAAAAGGACGCCCGTCGGAGGGACCAGTCACCGGCGGGCGCCAGAGTGTCGCCTTGCTTCAGTTCAGATTCTAGGCCTGCGGACTTCGACGCGGATTGCGTCCAGCGAGCCGTCCGTCTGGGGCATGCCGACGACGGTGACCTCCGTCCCGACGGCGATGGTGGCATCGCCGGGGATGATCCGCGTCTGGTCGCTGACATTCACGACCTTGTCGGCCACCTTCCAGGTTCCCACATTGCCGGTTTCAGGCATCTCCTGAACCACGCCGCGCAGAACAACCGGGCGCGGCGCGGGCTTCGGGAGCACCTCGATCCGGAAGGCCACCAGGGTGGTGCTGGTGAGCGCCACGCCCCTGACCTTCACGTTGGCCCCCACGGCAACGGCGCCGCGGGACTGATCGACGAGCGTCGCCGTGGTGACGACCACCGTCTTGGGACCGACCGTCCATTCGCCGAGCAAACCTTCGGCGGGAAGGGCGGTGACCGGTCCGCAGAACTCGACCGGACGGGGTGCGGTGGTACCGCCGTCGCCCGGGGGCGGCGGTGGCGGGGGCGGCTGGGGCGGGGCCTTGACCTCGATGCGGGCGGCATCCACGACGCCATCGCGACAGGCCAGTCCGCGCACCTCGACCAGGCAACCGGTGGTCACCGGGGCCACAACCTGGATGAGCGTGGTGGTGGTGAACACCCGGACGGGTTTGCGGGCCACATTCCAGCGGCCGACGAGTCCGCCATCCCGGGGAAGGCTGTCAACGGGCCCCCGGAACGCGACCGGCATCCCGTCGCCGGGACCGCAGGCGGGTCCGCCGAGGACGACGATCTTCTCGGCGTTGATGCCGCCGTCAGTGGCCGGGCGCCCGCGGACATCGACGATGGCGCCGAGGGCCACAACGCACAGTTCGTCCTCGATGGTGGTCATCTCGGACACATGAACGGTGCGCGAGTCGACCGTCCAGTCGCCCACGAAGTTGGCCGTGTCGGGAAGGGCCGTGACGGGTCCGCGGATTCCCGGGTGCCTGATGAGGGCGCCCTGGGCCGGGGCGAGACCCGCGGTGGCCATGATTGCGGTGACCGCTGCGGCCACCAGCATCTTTGCTGCATGGATCATGGGGTATTCCTCCTGCTGGATGAGAAACATCAGGTGCGAGTCCGGCGGGGTGGCGGCGGGACGGTCCGCGCAATTTGCCGGGGAGGAGCGGGGGGTTGCGCTTGCCGTGCGGATTCGGTGGCCCCACCAACGCGGCCGCCCGACAAATGCATCGCCGTGAACGATTTGTCCCTAATGACACCTCCCATCCCGGGATTTGAGTGCGGTCGCCGAATCCGAAACACCGGCGGCCGCACATCCGAACGACGGGGCAATGCTTGGCAACCAGCGTACCAAGGGGGCGCGGATAAGCCGGAATCACCAAGTGCGGGCTTGAATGACTCAAAAAACTGGGGTTGTGGCGCCGAACCCGGGGGATGGACGCTTTGGCGGGCAACGGGATTTGGACCGTGCCGAATGATTTGGAACAGCGCGGATTATCAGCCATGTTCTAAATGGAACGCCCGCGGGGCGCCTTTGCGGAAATGAAAAGGCGCGGAACGGGGGAACCGTTCCGCGCCTGAATTTCCGGTATTCTGTGAAGCCGGGGGTGGCGGCTTACCAGCGGTAGTGGGCGAAAGCCTTGTTGGCTTCGGCCATCTTGTGGGTGTCTTCCCGCTTCTTGACGGCGGAGCCGGTATTGTTGAAGGCGTCGAAGAGTTCGCCGCCAAGGCGCTCGCGCATGGTCTTTTCGCCGCGGCTGCGGGCGGCGTCGATGATCCAGCGCATGGCCAGCGCGGTGCGGCGCTCGGGCCGGACCTCGATGGGCACCTGGTAGTTGGCGCCACCGACGCGGCGGCTCTTGACCTCGAGCATGGGCTTCACGTTTTCGAGGGCCTGCGTGAAGAACTCCAGCTGGCCGTCGTTGTTGTTGGCCTTGGTCGTGGCGAAGTCGAGGGCTCCGTAAAAGAGCGTCTGCGCGATGCTCTTCTTGCCGCACTCCATCAGGTTGTTAATGAACTTGCTGACCAGCATGCTGTCGAACTTCTGGTCGGACAAAATCTCGCGCTTAACGGCGACACGTCTGCGTGCCATGGGTGATCGAAGCCTCCGAAACGTGGGGAAAATCAGCCCGCATTGGGCCGGGTATGGTTTATGGCAGGTTCAGGGGTTTATTCAGCAACTGAAGCGGTCTTGCCCTGCCCGACACGGACTCTCCCTACCCGACTTGCGGGCCGGGACGGGCGGACGGCAGGCGCCCGGAGCCGATCCGCGCGCCTCCGGGTTCGTCCGCGTTGTTTGGCGGTCGGGCTAGTCTTCCACCAACCCCAGGGTCAGGTCCGGGAAATCCTCGAACGGCTGAACCAGCAGTTCCAGCAGGGCGCAGTCGTCCTTGTCGAAGATTCCCGCCCCTTCCCGGCGGTCCACATAGAGGATGGCGGCCACATCGCCCCGGATGTTGACCGGTGCGGCCGCGGCACTTTCGATGTTGTGGATCACCATGCTGGTGGAAGGATCACCGCCGCCGCTGACCGTGCTGACCACGGCCTGTTTATGGATGCAGTCGTTGATGACGGTGGAGGAAATGGGGAATCCCTCCCCCCCGCCGTCGCCCCACTGCAGTTTCTTGCCGGCCTGGGCATGGATGGTCAGGCCGTGGCCTTGGGGAACCTTGACCAACAGGCATGTGGCGGTCGCCCGGTACAGGCTTCTAATCTCCTCGAGAAGCGGCTCGCAATTGCGGACGCACCGCGAGGCGTTTGCCTTGACGAGGCTCTTGTACATATGGGCAAGGGTCTCGGCCGTGGCCCGGGCGCGTTCCAGGCGCTTCAGTTCGCGCGAATCGGCCTGGGGTCGTGCCGAGGCGGCCATGGCGGTACCCGAACTGGGCGGTACGGAAACGGGGGCAGACGCGGAAACGGGCGGCGGCGGCGGAGCCACCGGGCGCTGAGGCGGTGGCGGAGCGGGCGCCGGAGACGGCGCGATGGGGGCGGACGGGATCGGAATCGGAATCGGGCCGCGCAGCGGATCTGCCGCTCCGGTCCTTGGTTCCGGTTTTGGATCCGGCCTCGTTTCCGGAGTCTTTTCCGATTTCACTTCCGATCCGCCCGGCGTTTTCATCGGGAACTGGACCGAGGGGATGCGCTCCGGCTGACGGGTCTGGCTGGACGGCGGGGGAACGGGGGCGGGTCGCGAGGTCGCGGGCTTGCCCACCTGTCCGTAGAATTCCTCGTAACCGGCTTCGAAGCCGGGACGAATGATGTCGATGGTGAACATATCCACCTTGTTTTCGAGGAACTCCATGATCTTGGGCAGCCAGTGGAGGAGGCGGTTGCCCTCCTTGTTGTTCTTCACCCGAGTGTTCGCAATGACATGGTGCACCTGCTCGAGGAACAGGTAGGTCATCGCCCGCATGAGGGCGCTGAGGGTCAGGATCTTGGCGGGAAGGTTCGGGGCCAGTTCCTTTTCGCTGTCATCCACCAGTTTGTAACCGTCCCCCTTGAGGTGGCGGGCAACGGACCGTGTCATTTCCTCGGGCGGGAGGATTTCCACGTCGGCGAGACCCGTGCGCGCGGGATCGAGCTTGAGGCGATCCACGGTGAACCCGTTCCGGTCGAGGAAGGTGCGGATGACCGACTCCTCGGCGGAGGCAAGGAGGTCGGTTCCGAAAGCCATCATGGTCTGGTCGCCCATGTCCTCAAGTTCGGCGAAAAAGATGCCTTCCTCGACGATGAACTTGCCCTGCTCCTCGGCTTCGCGGAGTTCGGCCTGCAAATCCTTGATCTTCCGCTTGAGCCTCCAGCTTCGCTTGTCGAACCAACTCATTTTTGCGGCCTCTCCCCTGCCAGAATAGGATGAATGCGCAACGATTTGGACTCCAATCTAGCGGCGGGTTTCGGGAAAAGGAAAGCCAAAACAGCATGCGGACCCGGGGGCGAAATGCGGCCGCGCGCCACCGGGCGCCCGGGTGGCGCGGCTACTTGGGAAGGGCCTTGGAGAGCGAAACCGGTTCGAGCCACTCCTGGGCCAGCACGATGCGGCCGTCCGGCCCGATGACGAAAGCACTGTTGGGGCGGGACCCAAAGGCCTTCCAGGCGGCATTGTCCATGCCATCGACGGCAACAAGCCCAGTTTCCCCGAAGCGCGACCTGAGTTCCGCCGCATTGGCCAACCGCTGTTCCAGGGTGGTCGTCTGGGGCTTGAGGGCGTTTTCCAGCGTGTTCTTCTCGGGCACCCACTCCCGGTTGGCATAGGGGCTGGGCGAACCGCTCGGATGGGCTTCGGTGGTGTAGACAAGCAGGAAAGCCACATTGGGCGGAGCCTTCTCCCGCAGGGACTTCATCGCGGCGATGTTTCCCCGGTAAACGGGGCAGGTGAGTGAGCCGAACTGGAGAACGAGGGTCCGCCCCCGGAACTCGTCGAGGGTGACAACGCTGCCGTCGGTCGTGGTCAGGCGCAAAGCGGGCGCCACGTCGCCAATCCGGGGCATGGACCCGGTCGCCCCGATGGCGGCGCTGCTGAAGCGGGCCTGCCCGTCGCCGCGCGCGGCGATGACCAGCGGCCTGGGGGTGGGGGTGGCTGCCGGGAACGCGGCGGTGGACGTGGGAGCGTCCGGCGGACTGGTCGATCCGGCGGGAGCAATGGCACGGGACGGATCGATGCCGGCACGACGGAGCACCTCATCGCGGCGCTGGCCGGCCGGAAGCGCGCCAATCTCCCTTCTCAACGCCTGCCGCTGCTCCGCGGTCATGCCCTGCACAAAGGCGGCCATTTTAGCTCGGTCCCCGGGTGCAAGCACCTCCATCATCTCCCGCAGCGGGCCGGTCCCTTCGCGGGCGGCACCGGCCGCAGGGAAAGCGGCGACCGGCGCGGAAGACGAGATTCCAGGCGGACTCCACGGCGGCATTCCCGATGCATTCGGGATGGTCCACGTGGTGACGGTGTCACTTGTGGACGGGAAGGTGTTCGATTGGATGGGGAGGGTCGCCGTGGAAACCGTTTCGGGATTGGTCAGGGCGGGGCGTAACCCGGCGTTGCGAAATGGCCTCACCTGCGCTCCCCGCTGCTGTCGCAACTGCTGCATTTTCAACAATAGCTGGCGGCGCTGCTCATCGGTCTTTCCCTGCGTCGCGGTGCGGTTCTGCTGCATCCGTTTCCGGGACTCCCCGGCGGAATTGGCGCTTCCGGGCGGTCGCTGGCGCCCCTGTCCCCCGCCCGGGGGTTGTGCGCCCGCGTGGGACACCGCCCAACACGCGACCAGAAGCAACCATCCCGCCTTCGCAAAACCGGTCTTTGTCATCGTTTGTTCTCCCTGGTGGGCTGGTGGGAAACAAGAAGCGCGCCAGAATGCGAATCGGGGCGAACCCCCAAGCCGGTTCTGGACGCGGTGAGAACCAAACGGACGTCCGACACCCGAATCGGAACGCCGGCGCCCCCATTTCGTGCGTCAGCGTTCAACCGCGCGCAGAGCGGACGCGGTCACAGTTTGGCGATGATCGCGTCCGTGTACTCGGTGGTGGTGGCAGTTCCCTTGAGGTCGGGGGTCAGGTGTTTTGCCTCGTCGAGGACCGAAATGATGGCGCGTTCCATGCGGTCCGCGGCATCCATCAGGTCCAGGTGGCGCAGCATGAGAACGGCGCTGAACATGACGGCCGTGGGGTTGGCAACGCCGCGGCCGGCGATGTCGGGTGCGCTGCCGTGGACGGCTTCGAACACCGCGAGATTGTCCGGTCCGATGTTGGCGGCCGGAACCACCCCCAGGCCGCCCACCAGCCCGGCGCACAGATCGCTGATGATGTCGCCATAAAGATTCTCGAGCAGGAGCACATCGAACTGCAGGGGGTTGGTCACCAGCTGCATGCACAGGTTGTCGACGATGATCTCCTTGTACTCGATCTCCGGGTAATCCTTGGCAACGCGGCGGGTGCACTCGAGGAAGAGGCCGTCGCTGAGCTTCATGATGTTTGCCTTGTGGACGGCGGTCACGAGTTTGCGGCCGTGCTTGCGGGCGTGGGCAAATGCGAAACGGGCGATCCGCAGGGAGGCGACCTCGGTGATGACCTTGAGGCTTTCCACGACCCCGGGCACCACGATGTGTTCGATGCCCGAGTACAGGTCCTCGGTGTTCTCGCGGACAATCACCAGGTCCACGTTCTCGTAGCGGGTGCGGATGGCGGGCAGGTTCTTGGCGGGGCGCAGATTGGCGAAAAGGCCCAGTTTCTGCCGCAGCATCACGTTGGCGCTGGTGAAGCCGCCTCCGATGGGGGTGGTGATGGGGCCCTTGAGGGCGACACCGTTCTTGCGGACGGAGATGAAGACATGTTCGGGCATGACGGAGCCGTGCTTGACGGCCACCTCTCCGCCGGCTTCCAGGGGTTCCCACTGGATGCCGAGGTTGAGCGCGTCCACCACGCGGACGGTGGCGCCAACCACCTCGGGCCCGATGCCATCGCCGGGAATGAGGGATACGGTGATGGGGCGGCTGGTCATGGGGTCGGTTCTCCGGGAATGGTGTTGTGTGGCGTAATCGGGCCTAATCGGTGAGGAAGAAGCGAAACTCAAGCGTGAGATTGCGTAAAAACGAATCGGCCTTTGACCTTTGCCCGCCGCGGTGCGCCGTATGGGGGTTTCCAAGGAAGCGGCGCCCGGGAGCCGGGCGCCAACAGACGGAGGGACGGATGAAGGGAACCGGGTTGCGGATGGTTTGGATGGTTGCCGCGGCGGGACTGGCGGCCGCGCTGGCCGGATGCGGCGGGTCCGGCGACCAGGCTGCGCCGACCGGTTCCACCCCGAAAACGGGTGCGGGGCCAGCCCGCAAGGTGCTGACCTACGCGGTCGGCAACGACATCGCCAACCTGGACACCGCGCTGATCACCGACGTGGAGTCGGCAATCGTGGCAACCCAGGTGTGCCAGGGATTGCTGAAAATGAAGCCGGGCTCCGTGGAAATCGAGCCCGACCTGGCCGAGCGGCACGAGATTTCACCCGACGGGCGGACCTACACATTCCACCTGCGGCGCGGCGTGCGCTTCCACGACGGCGCACCGCTGGACTCCAAGGCCGTGCTCTTTTCGGTGCAGCGCCAGATGGACCGCAACCACCCGTATCACGTGGCGGGGCGGATGCGGTACGCGAAGTTCCTGTTTGGCGACCCTTCCTCCACGGCAACCGAACTGGTGCGCGAGATTTCGGCGCCGGACGACTATACCGTGGTGTTCACCCTTTCCGCGCCCTACGTGCCCTTCCTGCGCAACCTGGCCATGACCTCCGCGGCGGTGGTCAGCCCCAGGAGCGCCGAAACCTACGGCCGCGACTTCAACACCACCATGGTGGGCACGGGGCCGTTCCGCGTCCGCAGCCTGAAGCCGATGCAGATGGCCGTGCTGGAGCGCAACCCGGACTACTGGGGGCCGCCCCCCCCGCTGGACGAGATCCGGTTCCGCATCATCCGCGACGCGAACGTGCGCGTGAACAGCATCCGCAAGGGTGAATGCGACGTGATCAGCGGCATCGACCCGAACACGGTGCCGCTGCTGGAGAAGTCGGCGGGGGTGAGGGTGCTGAGCGAACCCTCCATGAACGTGGGCTACCTGGGCCTGAACAACGCGCGCCCCCCGCTGAACAACCCGCTGGTGCGCCGGGCCCTGAACCACGCCGTGAACAAGGACTACATCGCGGGCACGCTGTTCTCCGGGACCTCGGTGGCCGCCAGGGGCCTCATCCCGCCGGGCATGCTTGGCTACGCGCCGGACCGGGCCGGTTACCCGTACGACCCGGAGAAGGCGAAGAAACTGCTGTCGGAGGCGGGATACCCGGGCGGATTCCTCCTCACGATGACCTGCCACGACCGGCCGCGCATCTACAACCCGGTCGGCATCAAACTCGTGGAGCGGGTGCAGCAGGACCTGGCGCAGGTGGGGGTGACGCTGAAAATCGACCAGGTGGAATTCCCCGCGTTCCTGGACCGCATGCGCGCGCGCGACTTCGATTCGGGCATCAACGGGTGGGTGACCGACAACGGGGATCCGGACAACTTTCTCTACGAGCTCGCCGGACGCGAGGACAACGAAATGGCCTACTCCAACCCGGAGGCGACGCGGCTGATGCGGGAGGCGGCCGGGGAACAGGACGAAACCAAGCGCGCCGCCATGTACCGGAAGGCCGAGGATATGGTGGTGGCGGACGCGCCCTGCGTGTTCCTCAACCACGGCAAGCAGGTGCTGGCCGTGCGCGCCCGGGTGAAAAACTTCGTCCTGCACCCGACGGCGGTGACGCAGCTTGCCCGGGTGGACCTGGATGGCGGGAAATAGGCCCGTCCCGTCCGCACACGGGCTTGACCACGCGGGTCCGCAGGGGTGAGGTGGGGCCGTGACGATGCGCCATCCCCAATTCCATTTCCCCCCCGCGGTTTCGTCGTGGGTTGGTGTCCGCCTTTGCGCGCGCTGATGCGACTGGGATTCGCGGCCGTTGGGCTTGCCATCCTGGGCGTCGCCTACTTCGTGTTCACGGGGTTCTACGCGCGGTATTTCACTGTGCTGGCGAGGGCCGCGCCCAATCCGGAAACCTACGAGCGAAACCTGGTGAAGGCGCTGGAGTTCGACCCGTCCTACAACTGGGCCAACCTGCAGATGGCCCGGGTTGCCCTGCGGGAAAACAAGCTGGGGGCGGCGCGGGCCTACCAGGAGAAGACCATGCAATCGCATGTGTCCGTGGCGGGCCTGGAACAGATGGGCATGGTGATGAACCGGTTGCACCAGCGCAAGGAGGCCGTGGCGTATTTCCAGCAGGCCGTGCGCGTGGATCCGGGCAACGTCGCGGCCCTCGAGCAACTGGCGTCCTTTGCGCTGGAAGCCGGCGACGATGCGGAACTGGAGCGCCTGACGGCCGAGATTCTCCGTTACGACCTCGGCAACCTGAATGTCTTTTACCTGCGCGCACGCGCCGCGGACCGGGTTGGCAATTCCCGGGCCGCCCTGCTGAACTACCAGAACATCTCCCAGGCGCTGGCGCGCGGCCCCGCACCCCGCCGGTTTCTTGGCACCAAGGCCGAAGTGGAAAAGCGGCTCCGCGAACTGAAGGCAGCCGTGGCGGACAGCAAGTGAGCGTCCGTCGCGGACTGGCAATTGCCGGAGCCCTGGCCCTGGCCGCCCTGGGCGCGTGGGAAGCGTGGTCCCTGCGGCGCGTCTTCCTCGTCAACAAGGGACGGTACCTGCTTCACCAGGAAAAATGGGACGAGGCCGCCCGCCTGCTGGATCGCGCGCCGGCCACAGGCGGGGCCGGAGCCGCCAGGGCGCTTCTGCTGGCCAAGGTGGCGCTGAACCGGGGAGAGCCGGGCGAGGCATTGCACCTGCTGGAACCCGCACCCGATTCCCCCCAACGGCATTTCCTTGCGGGGCTGGCTCTCTACATGAACGGCAAGGAACGGGAGGCCGCCGGGCGTTTCCGCGAGGCGGTCCGGACCCCGGACGGGCTCCCGGCATGGACATACGCGGTGGCCGCCTCGGCCGCCGAAACCCTGGATGGCCGGGCCGGGGTGGCGCCCCCCGAGTTTGCCGACCAGCTTGCCACCCCGGTGGAGAAGTTGCTGGGTGCGGCAATCCGGGGGCGGGCCTGGTACAATGCGGGCCGTCTCGAGGACGCCGCCGAACCCCTCGAACGGGCCGTGACCATGGGCGACCGCAACCCCTCAACGCGGGCCGCATGCGCCGCAACCCTGGCGGCCCTGGGTGAATCCGCCCGGGCACAGCGCATTGCCGACATGGAGGCGGGGGACGCCCCGATCTACCCGCTGGTGGTGAGGGAGGCAATCCGGCTGGGCGATTCCATGGCCACGCACACCTTGAGCGAGCAGTCCGCCTCGTGGGCCGTGGACCGGCACCGTCGGCTGCACTTGGCGGAATTGTGGGCTTTGGCCCGGGAAGGAAGGGATGCGTTGCCCTCCACGGCCCCGTTGGTCGCATCGCGCGAGCGCGCCCGCGAGGTATTGGCCGACTACCCGCGCAGCCTGGGGGCCGCCCTGCTCGAGGGTGAGATCCTGGAAACCATGGGAAACCTCCGGGAGGCCTTTTCATGCTACGAGGACACCCTGGCCTGGCAGCCCTGCTACACGACCCTCCTGCGGATGCGCGATCTTGCCGGGGGGGCCCCGGAGATTTCCGCCCGCGCGTCGGCCTTCCTTTCGCCGCCCCGAGTCCTGGCGGTGGTCAACGCCGAGGAGGCCGCCACGAGCGAGACGATCCTTCGGGGAGGAGTCCTCTGCTTCTACCGCAACGCCTCGGCCGCGGTGGAGTTCGACGTCCCGGCCGAGGGCGAGTATGAGGTGACCGTGGTGGCGAAGGGAGACCGGGCCTTCGGGCTCGGTCCGCTGGTGATCGCCCGGCTGGACGGCGCCAAAGCCGCGGAATTTTACATTGCGCGGGAGGGATGGGATTGTTACCCGCTCAGGAAAAGCATGAAACAGGGTCGGCATGCCCTGCAACTGGACTATGTGAACAATTCCGAGCGCCTGCGCTCGGACCAGGAAGACCGTAATTTTTACCTCGAAGCCGTCATCATCTCCCGTCCCGGAGCCCCCTGAATTGACTTCTGAAAACATCCCGGCGCCCGCGCCTTCCGCGGCCCCTCCCGATGTCGCCGCCGAGATCATCCGCCACGTGTGGTCGCGGCGCAGGTTCATCGCCAAGGTCATGGCGGTGGCGATTCCCGTGTTTGTGGTCCTGCTGCTCCTGATTCCGAGGCGCTACCGGGCCGAGGCCACCATCATCCTGCTGCCGCCCCGCTTCACGAGCGAGGTGCGCACGGAACCGCTTTCCGTGGCCACGGCGAAAACCCTGCTTGAGAGCGGGGAAATGGTGGGGCTGATCATCGACCGCGTGCGCGAGGCCCACAAGGCGCTGTCGCCCCTCGCGGCGAAGCTGGGAGGGGCAAAGAAAGCGGCGGAGGCGCTGCGCGGGGCAAACGAGGCGAAAATCGCGCAACTGGTCCCCGGTACGCCGGAGCCCGTGGTCAAGTACCTCGCGACGCGCCAGCCGGCCGAGATCGCGGCGATCCTGGACCTGGGGGAGTCCGACCTGGCCGACTGGACCGTGGAGGAACTGTCGCGCAAGCTGACCACCGAGGACATCGTTGAGAAGAAAACCGCCTCGGACATCAAGATCGCCCCGCTGATCCGCCTGCTCGTGGTTGCCGACAACGGCCCCAAGGCCCAGCTGCTGGCCAACACTTGGGCCAACCTCTTCGAGACCAAGTACGACGACATCACCAACTCCAAGACGCGGCGCCAGTACGAGTCCATCCGGCGCCAGCAGGCCCAGAGCCAGACGGAACTGGTCGACATCCAGACCACGGTCGTCCAGTTCAAGGCCACCAACAACCTGGAGCTTTACCAGCGCAAGATCGACGAGTTCTCGCAGAACCTTTCCAGGTTCATCGGGGAAAGAATCGCCAAGGAGGCCTCGCTTCGGACCGAAGAGAAGAAACTGGGCGAGATGATCCGCATGACCCGTGCGGTCGCCGACCAACAGGGATTCTGGCTTGGAAAAGTGCATGTGACCCTTCAGCCCGGAACGACGCCTGAATCGGCACTCGCCGAAGCCCTGGGCGATGTGGAGGGAACGACCGTCACCCAGACCCCGACCTTGGTGGACGCGGACGCCGAAATCCCCGACCCCTACGTGGCCCTGCGGAACAAGACCCTTCAGAGCCGCAATATGCTGGTGCGAAACATGGCCGAGATGGACCGTTTCTACCTCAACTATCCCGTGGAGTTGCTGGAAAAGGAACGCGACCAGGTGCAGACCGACTACCTCGCGGCAGCGAGCAAGCTGCGCACGGGCGCGGTGAAGCGCGACGCGCTGGAACGCACCCTGCGCACGATGGACGCCGAACTGTCGGCCACACAGCGTTTCCTGACCCTCGCCAAGCAGGTGCCCGATGTCACGATCGCGGACGCCATCGGGCAGGGCCGACGGCAGGAGCTGCGGGGGCTTGCGCAGGTCCAGTTCCAGCAGGAACAGCTGAATCCGAGTTTCGAGCAGATCCTGCAGCAGCGCAATGAGATATCCAAGGATCTTGAAGTGGTCCGCAACGAGTTGGACCTGCTGTCGGTTTCCCTTCCCGGGAAGGAGGCAGAACTGAAAAACCTCCAGAGGCGCGTGTACATCGCCCGGATGCTGGAAAACCCCGTGAAGGAGGGGGTCCAGAGGTGGGGCAAGGTGAACCAGCGCCTTTCGGACGATTACGTGGAGACCAACGCAAGCATCTACACGACGAACCGCCAGATTCTGATCCTCCGGCAGGAACTCGCCCAGTTGGACAAGGAAACCAGCCAGGCCGAGGCGGAGGTGCGCAGGTACCAGGAACTCTACGACAGCTCGGCGGCGCGCCTGCAGAACCTGGAGTCGCGCCAGCGCGCCATCCAGCGCAACGCCGACCTGCTGCTTCAGAAACTGCAGGAAGCCCAGGTGGCCAAGGACCAGGAGCTGAGCGACGTCTCCATCGCCGCCGCCGCGGTCACCCCGATGAAGCATTTCTTCCCGATGCGCACGCTGTTCCTGACGGCCCTCACGCTGCTGACCTTCGCGGTGCTCGCGGGAATGATTGCGCGTGAGAAGTACATGGAGCTGAGGGCCGCCTGACCGGCCCGCTGTCCGTGGCCAAACCGCAGCCCGCCATCCCGCGCACGCTGATACTCCGCGCCTGCATTTTCTCGGCGCTGGCAGCCGGGTTTGCCGCGGGATGCTTCGCCATCCCGCGGATCAGCTACCACTTCGCGCGGCTGCAGCCCGAGAATTACCGGTACGTGGCGCAGCGCGCCCTTGCGGCAGGTGACTTCAAGGCCGCCGAGGAAATCTGCCGGCGCCGCATCGCGCAGGAATTCTACGATTTCGAGGCGCACTACCTGCTGGCCGAGGCGCTGTCGCGCGCGGGGCGGGCCGACCAGGCGAGCGCGGTGATGAAGGATGTGATCGCGAGGCTGCCCGGAGCCCGCACCAAGGGCCAGATCGCGACGGGATACGACGAGGCCCGCACCTTCCAGCTGCTGTCCGTGTCGCTGTGGCAGTCGGGCAGGTACGCCGAGGCCGCCGAGATGGGCCGCGCGGCGCTGGACACGGGCACCGCGTTTACCACGGCGGAAACCACCGGCGCCCTGACGCGCGCCCCTGCCGGCCCCGCGGCGGCCGCCGCCACGGCCAGGTTTGCATTTCGCACGGCCGACGCTGGGTTGTTCTCCCGCTGCCTGGGCGTGCTGCGGGCGCGCGGCGGACGCGACGCCGCCACGGCGGCCCTGCTCCAGGCCCAGTGGTGCGACCTGCGCGACCGCCGGCCGCTTTCCGCCGAAACCCTCCTCCGGGCCGCCATCAGCACGGATCCGTCCTTCCCCCCGCTTCGCGCCGCGCTGGCGAACGTGCTTCACCGGGCCGGCTGGAAGGATGCGTCGCTCGCGACGGCAACCGACCTCGGACAGACCACGGGCGTGCGCCAGGTCAGCCTCGGCGCCTTCCAGTTCCCCATCGGTGCGGTGGTGACGGCCGAAGGCCTGCGCATATCCCGCACGGGCGCCGCCGCCGCCCGGGTCAACACCGGTGTGTTCCGCGTCAACAGCCTGCTCGTGAACGCGGCCGGCACCCAGGCCCTCGGGCTTTACCCGATCATCATCATCCGGAACGGAACCGCGGAACTCACCCGGCTGTACCTGGACAGCGAGACCCCGCAGGTCTTTGACCTCCACCTGTGGCCGGAAGGCGCGCCGAAGAACCTGGACCTCCGCATCGAGTTTATCAACGACGCGTACGACCCGGTGACGGGGGCCGACCGCAACGTCACCATTTCCGACATCGCCCTTTATTGACAAACAAACCTAACACGCAGGGGAAAACGCCCATGAAATGGAACCGCACCGCCTTACCCGGGATCCTGGCAGCAGCCCAGGCCCTCCTACTGGCTTCGGCAACACCCGCCCTGCCGCCGGGCGAACCCATCGCACCGGGTGTCGTACACACCGGCGAGGCGGTAACCCGCGGACCGCTCAATTTCCAGGTGCTGAAGGTGGACCTGGGGGAAAAGCGGATCGCGCTGAAGGCCGCGAAGACAAGCGGGAAACTGTTCGCCGGCGACAAGGTCGCGAGCCTGGCGGAGAAGCAGACTTCGGCGGTGATCGGGGCCGTGAACGCGGACTTCTGGACCTACGGCCCGCGCCCGTTCATTCCCATCGGCCCCTTTGTTTCCGAGGGCATGATCTGGTACCTGCCGCAGGCGAAGATGGACCGCTCGGCGTTTGCCATCAACCGGGAGCGCCAGACGTATTTCGGCCTGATCCACATGAACATCACGGTGGAAGCCGGGGGACGGCGGTTCGCCGTGCCTCGCGTGAATGACACCCGCGCGACCGGCGGCCTCGTGCTGGTCACGCCGCCCATCGGCGAGAAGGTTTCGCTCGGCGGCCCGAACTTCACCTGGGTCACCATGAAAATGCAGGGCAACGAGTTCCTGCCCAACCAGCCCCTGGAGGCCACGGTGAAGTCCGTGGATGCGAATCCCCCCGCGCGCCTGCCGAACGGCGAACTGGCCCTGGCGCTGGACCGCGGGAAGCCGGCCGATGCGGCGGCGTTCACCACGGGAAGCGGCGTGCGCATCGTCGCGGAGGTGCCCGAACTGAAGGGCGTCATCACCGACATCGTGGGCGGCGGCCCGCTCCTGGTGCGCAACGGCAAACTCGCCCTCGGCCGCGACAAGGAACGCTTCGGCAAGAAGTTCATCAGCGAGCGCCACCCGCGCACCGCCGTCGGGATTTCGCGCGACCGGCGCACGCTGTACCTCGTGACGGTGGACGGGCGCCAGCCGCTGGTCAGCGTCGGCATGAGCCTGCCCGACCTGGCCGCCTACATGGTCAAACTGGGCTGCTGGGACGCGATGAACCTCGACGGCGGCGGCTCCACCACGATGCTCGTGCGCGGCGAGGTGACCAACAGCCCGAGCGACCTCATCGGGCCGCGCACCGTCTGCAACGCCCTCATGGTGATGAGCAATGTTCCCGCGGGCGCCCTTTCCCAGCTGGCGATCCGTCCCAAGGGACTGCCGCTCCGCGTGCCCGCAGGCGCGGCGGTGTCCCTCAGCGCGGGCGGCTTCGACGCGAACGCCAACCCCGTCAGCCTTGCCCCGGGTTCCGTAACCTGGACCAGCGATCCGTCGCTCGGCGCCATCCGGGGAACCGGAACGACCGCGGAACTGAAAACCGCGGAAGGCGCCGCTTCGGGAAATATCACCGTCTCGTCCGGGGGAATCACGGGCACCCAGGCGGTCAAGGTGGTTCCCCCCAGCAGCGTGAAGACCGAGCCGCAGATGCTCCTGCTGGCGCCGGGTGAGTCCTCGTCCCTGCGGGTCGAGGCGGTCGGCGACGGGGCGAAACTGCTCCTCCAGCCCGACATGGTCACCGTGGGCAACGCGGACGGACTTCTCTCCGCCAGCCGCACGCGGGTCACGGCCCTGAAGCCGGGCCTCGGCAACCTCGAGGTGCGCGTGGGCACCGGCATCGCCCGCATCCCCGTCGCCGTGGACCGCTACCGCTCCGAGATGGTGAACGCGTTCGACACCGCGTTCGACACGCCGCTGAAGGGCAGGAGTTTCGACACCACCCACACGCGCATGGCCAATTCACCGGACGCGCGCCAGGGCAGCGCGAGCCTCAGGCTCGACTATGTCATGTCGCGCGGCGGACAGACCCGCATCATCCTGCCCATGAAGCACCGCCTCGCCAAGCCCCCGGTCAAACTGGGCATGTGGATCAAGGGCGACGGCAAGGAGGCGTGGGTGCGCGGCACGCTGACCGACGCCGCCGGCAAGAAATTCCTCTTCGACTTCACGGAGGGTTCCAAGGGCGTTTACTGGAAGGACGAATGGCGGCGGGTCAGCGCACCGGCCACGGCTTTCCGCCCCGACCTGGCGAATCCGGACGCCAAAATCCAGTATCCGGTGACGGTGACCGACCTTTATGTGGCGCAGGACCAGGAGGCGCTCAAGGCGTCGGGCACGCTCCTGCTGGACGGCTTTGAGGCCGTGTACCCGACACCGGAAATGGAGGCAGCCAGGCGATGACAAAAGCGGCCCGACGCGAGGCCGAGAAACTCGGCATCCCGAAAATCCGCCGCCACATCCTGCTGTGCGGCAAGACCAAGTGCTGCAAGCACGGCGACGCCGACGATTCGTGGCAGTTCCTCAAGGCGCGCCTCAAGGAACTGAAACTTTCGGACGGGGGCGGGGTCTTCCGCACCAAGGCGGACTGCCTGCGCATCTGCGAGGACGGGCCGATTGCCGTCGTCTACCCGGAGGGCGCGTGGTATCACTCGTGCACGCCCAAGGTGCTGGAACGCATCATCCAGGAGCACCTGATCGGCGGCAAGGTGGTGGAGGACTACCTCATCGTGGAAAACCCGCTCGGCTAGGCTGTCCATGCAAGCGGTCATCGAGGCGCGCCACCTCTCCAAGTCGTACCCGGGCGGAAAGGGCGTTCACGACCTCAATTTCGTCGTCGGTACCGGCGAGATTTTCGGCTACCTGGGCCCCAACGGTTCGGGCAAGACGACCACCATCCGCATGCTGCTGGGACTGGCCCGTCCCTCCCGCGGCCGGTTGAAGTTGTTCGGCCTGCCCGCGGGCCACCGGCACCTGCGTCGCGACGGCCGCATTGGCTACCTGCCCGGGGAACTGGGCCTCTACGAGACCATGACCGGCGACCAGGCCCTGGGGCTGTACGCGGACCTGACCGGCCGCCCGCCGGTGCTGCGCGAATGGTTGTGCGAGCGGTTGGAGTTTCACGCGCCGGACCGCCGCCGCCGCATCAAGGCATACTCCAAGGGCATGCGCCAGAAGCTTGGCCTCGTCCAAGCGCTGCAGCACGATCCGGAACTCGCCGTGCTCGACGAGCCGACCTCGGGCCTCGACCCGCTCTCCCAGCAGGAACTGGCCGGTATCCTGAGGGAGATGCGTGACAGGGGGCGCACCATCTTTTTCTCGTCCCATGTCCTGTCCGAGGCGTTCGGCATCTGCGACCGCATCGGGGTGCTGGTGAACGGGCGTCTTGCCATGGATTCGGAGGTGGCCGACCTGGTGGACGAGGCGGACCGGTTGCTGTACGTGCGCTTTGAGACGGATGCGGGTGACGGCGCGGACGACGTGCCCCCCATACGCGGGGCCGCTTTCGAGCGCCGCGAGGGCGCATGGCTGGTTTACCGCGCCAAGTCCGCCGCCACGGCGCGGATCCTGGCGGAATTGACCGAACTCGCCCCTGCGGATTTTCGGTTCGAAGCCGCCCTGGAGGATGCGTTCCTCAACCTGTACCGGGGCCGGGACGAATGACGGGGCCCGGCCGCGCGAATTGCCATCCCGGGGCGCGGCGCCGGGTCCATCCGCCGGCACCCGATCCCCCGGCGGATTATCCGCCATTCGCGCGCGCCGCCGGTGCCCGCCGATGACCCGCCTCTTCCTCAACCACCTCCGCCGCACCTGGGCCCTCGGCTCACTGGTGGCGCTCGGCGTCTTCGGCTTCTTCGTCATCGCCATGCGGGCCTACACGGGCATCGTCCTGCCGGGCGGCGTGGAGGGCGTGGCGACGCGGCTGCCCAAGCAGGTTCAGGCCGTGCTCGGGATCGACCGGATCCCCATCAACACGCTGAACGGGTTCCTGTCGCTCGTCATCCAGCATCCGTTCGTGCTGGCCGCCGCGCTTGCCGTGCCCATCGCCATGGCGAGCGCCCTGCTGACGCGGGAAATCGAGCAGCGCACCCTGGCCCTGCTGCTGGTGCGCCGCGTGCCGCGCGCGGGCATCGTGCTGTCCGCGGCGGCGGTGATCGCACTTTGGCTCGGCGCGGCGGCGGGGGGCGCATGGGCCGGGATCCTCGCCGGCGCGCAGTGGGTCCGCATCCAGCCCGGCCCCGATCCGGCCATGGTCTTGCGCCTGGTCGTCAACCTGTACCTGCTCCTGCTCGCGGGAGGCGGCCTGTCGCTGTTTTTTGCCGCCTGCGTCGGCGAGCGCGGCGAGGCGATCCAATGGACCATGGTGCCGCTGCTGATCATGTACGTGTGGAACTTCCTGGCGCAGTTCTGGCCCGCCGCCCGGCCCTGGGCCCGCTTCATGCTTTTCCACTACTACTCCCCCCCGGGCATCATCCTCGGCGGCGCCATCCCCCAGCCGGACCTGCAGGTGCTGGGCGCGGTGGCGGTCACCGGAACCGTGCTCGCCTGCCTTGTGTTCTGGAGACGCGAATTCAACCTGTGAGCGGGAGGATGAAGCCGCGTCCGGTTTTCGCCCGGGCGCGGGGACCCATTCAGGCATTGCACTTTCCCGGACCTTGTCCGCGTATGTTTGCGGTGAAATGAAAAGGACCACACCGAAGACCCTGTTCTGCCTGCTCACCGCCCTCATGGCTTCCGCGGTTCAGCTCCATGCGGCAGCCGGGGTTTCGCCCGACGGCGCCTGGACCGGGCTCGACCGGCCATCGCCCCAGAAGGCCGCGCTTTCCGAGCCGTGGATCCGTCCCGACAGGTACCAGCTGTATGGCGTCAACCGTCCGGTGCTGCTGGCCGGGCTGCGATCCGCGCCGGCCGAAGCCATGGTTGCGGCCAAATCCAGCCCCGCTGAAATCACGCTTCCCACTCCCGACGGAACATACGCCCGGTTCCGGATTGTGGAATCGCCGGTCATGGAGGATGGCCTCTCCCGGCAGTTTCCCGAGATAAGGACCTATGTCGGCCAGGGGATGGACGATCCCCGGGCCACCCTGCGGTGCGACTGGACCCCGCAGGGGTTCCATGCGTCCGTACTTGCCCCCGGCGGCATGTGGTACGTGGATCCCTGGTGGAAAAACGACCCGTCCGAATACTCGTCCTACTATCGCCGCGATCTCCGCTCAAAACAGTCGTGGGAATGCCTGGTGACGACCGACCCGGCGCTGGCCGCAGCCCGGGCGGACGCGGGCCTCCTCGCGATCTCGCAGGGCACATCCCTGCGCACCTACCGTCTCGCGTGCGCGGCGACCGGCGAGTACACGACCTTCCAGAGCGGCACCGTCGCACTGGGCCAGGCGGCCATCGTCACCGCCGTCAACCGCGTCAACCAGGTTTACGAGGCGGACCTTGCCATCCGCCTCGTCCTCGTCGCCAACAACAGCAGCCTCGTTTACACCAACGCCAACACGGACCCGTACAACAACAAGAACCCGAACCTGCTGCTCAGCCAGAACCAGAGCAACATCACCTCGGTCATCGGCAGCGCCAACTACGACATCGGACACGTGTTCAGCACGGCGGGCGGCGGCCTTGCCGGCCTCGGCGTGGTCTGCCAGGGCAGCCTGAAAGCCCAGGGGGAAACCGGGACCTCCAGCCCGACGGGTGACGCCTTCTACATTGATTACGTGGCCCATGAAATGGGCCACCAATTTGGCGCCAACCACTGCTTCAACGGAACCCAGGGCAACTGCTCGGGCGGAAACCGGAACGCCTCGACGGCGTATGAACCCGGAAGCGGGACGACGGTCATGTGCTACGCGGGGATCTGCGGCGCGGACGATCTCCAGCCGCATTCCGACCCCTATTTTCACTCAATCAGCTGCGAGGAGATATACGCCTACACCACCACCGGGTCGGGCGGCGGCTGCCCGGTCGCCACGGCGACGGGCAATTCCGTTCCCACCGTCGGCGCCCTTGCCAGTTATGCCATCCCGGTTTCCACGCCCTTCACCCTAACGGCGTCGGCAAACGACCTGAACGGCGACTCCCTCACCTACTGCTGGGAGGAGCGCGACCTGGGCGCCGCCCTGACCGTGAGCGCGGCCGACAACGGGGCCAGTCCCCTTTTCCGCTCGTTCAACCCGACCCCGGAACCGTTCCGGAATTTCCCGAAGCTTTCCGACATCATCAACAACACCGCCACCATCGGCGAGAAGATGTTCACCGCGTCGCGCACCGCCAAGTTCTATGTCACGGTCCGTGACAACCGCGCGGGCGGCGGCGGCCTGCGCAGCGGATCGACGAGCCTGAACGTGGTCGGCTCCGCCGGCCCGTTCGCGGTCACCTCCCCGAATTCGGCCGTCTCCTGGCAGACGACCCAGACGGTCACCTGGAACGTGGCCAACACGACCGCCGCCCCCATCAGCACCAGCCAGGTGAGCATTCTCCTTTCCACCGACGGCGGCCAGACATTCCCCACCGTCCTTTCCGCTGCCACCCCCAATGACGGAAGCGAAACCGTGTTCCTACCCAACATCAGCACCTCGACCGCCCGCATCAAGGTTGCCGCCGTGGGCAATGTTTACTGGGACATGTCCAACACCAACTTCACCATCAACGCGGTCCCGGTGCAGGCGTCGCTGTTCCTCGTGGAATAGCGCGACCGGAGGGACCGCATCTTACGGGCCACAGCGGGGCATGGTTGTGCGTCCGGGTCCCGGGACGACCGCGACACCCCAATCCCGCCGCGGTGATCTTTTCGCCGCTGCCCGCGGTTTGCACGTGGCCGTGCCTTTGTTGCTGTCCGGGCCCCTAAGCGCCGGCGAGTTCCGTCCGGGTGGCGGTCACGGCGGCGACGGCGTCCACCACCACCTCGAGACCCTCCCGCAGGGCCGCCTCGTTGATCATCAGCGGGGGGTTCAACTTGATGCAGCATCCGCCGACGCCGACCGGCGAGAACAGCATGACGCCGGCCTCCACGATGCGGCGGTACACGTCGAATGCCGTGTCGGGGTCGGGTTCCGTGGTGCCGGGTTTCGTGAACTGGATCGCGCCGACGAGGCCCGCGACGTCCACGCGGCCCACCCGGCCGTTGGAGGCGGCGCGGGCGCGCTCGCATCCGTCGAGAAGCACCGGCTCGAGACGGGCGGCGTTCTCCACCAACCCTTCGTCCTCGATGACGCGGATGTTGGCCAGCGCCGCGGCACAGCAGAGCGGATTGGCCGAGTGCGTGCTGGTCATCTCGCCGGGACCGTAGAGGTCCATCACTTCCTCCCGGCCGATGACGGCCGACAGCGGCATCCCGCCGGAAATACCCTTGCCGCAGGCCACCAGGTCGGGAACGACGCCGCAGTGCTGGAAACCAAACCAGCGCCCGGTGCGTCCGAAGCCCGCCTGCACCTCGTCGAGGATCAGGACCGCGTCGTTGCGGTCGCACCACGCGCGGAGTGCCCTGGCATAGGGCGCCGGCACCAGGTGCGCATTGCACCCCTGGTAGGTTTCTGCCATGACGCCGCAGACATCCGCGGGTTCCACGCCCTGCTCCGTGAGGCTCCGCTCGAAAACACCGAATGACTCGTCGGGCTGGCGGAAGCCATCGGGATACGGCACCTGGACGAAGCCGAAGTCGCCCGCCCCGATCCAGTCCTTGAGGCCCTGCCACCCGCCGGCCAGCTGCGCGCCCATGGTGCGTCCGTGGAAGGCGTTGTGGAAGGTGACGAAAACGCGTTTCCGCGCCCCCCCGCGGCGCAAACCCCAGGTCCGGGCCAGCTTGATGCAGCACTCGGTGGCCTCGCTGCCCGTCGTGAGCAGGAACACCTTCGCCAGCGGGTCGGGGGCGATGGAGGCGACCTTGTCCACCAGCTGCGCGCGCAGGCCGGTGGGGAAGTTGTAGGCGTGGTGGACGCCGCTCTCCGCGGCGGCCACGAGGGCCTCGCGGATGCGCGGGTGGCCGTGGCCCGACGAGGTGACAAGCACGCCGGAGGAGAAATCGAGCCACATGTTGCCGTAGGGGTCGAACAGGTGCACGCCCTCGCCGCGCTCCCAAAGTATGGGCGCCTGCCCGCGCATGGAGCGCGGCTCGGTGGCGCGCATCCGACCGATCACGGGGACGGATTCGGGGACAGGCAATGCGGTGCGGATGCGCCTGTTGGCCGTCGCGACGGGCGCGACCTCCACGGGGTCCAGGGGATATTCCTTCGATGCCAAGGGTGCTGCCCTCCTTGCTTACAGTTCCACCAGTTGTCCGGATTCGATGCTTTCGTGCATGGCGCACAGGATGCGGGTGACCTCGAGGCCGTCCTCGCCCGACGGGAACTTCCCGGCCAGGTCGGCCAGGCTGCCGCCCTGCTTGAGGAACGCGATGTTCTCCACCACATCCGTGATGGAGTCGTAACCGTAGCCCTCGTACACGGGCCTGCCCCACTTGTCGCTGTTCACCTTCTTGAACTCGAGGTTGAACGTGCTCTGGGTCTGGCCGGAGTAGCACGCGGCCGCGCCGCGGTCCTGCGAGTCGATCTCCACGATGCCGTCGCTGCCGACGAGGCGGATGCCCTGGTTGACGATGGCCTCGAAGCCGTTGGGAAGAACCCACGATGTGTCGAGACTGAGGCTGAAACCGTCCTCGAACTCGATCTTGGCGAGCACGCAGTCGAGCGTGTCCACGCCCAAGGCCACGAGGCACTTGCGCGTGCCGGTTGCGAACACGCGGGTGGCCCTCCTGCCGCCCAGCAGCCACCGGAAAAGGTCCACCATGTGGGAGCCGAGAAACCACGCCGGGGAGGACTTGGGCGCCCAGCCGGGGAACCATTTGGTGGGGACCTCGACGCGGTCTTCCATCCACGCATGGCCGTAGAGCGGCGTGCCGACTTTTCCGTCGAGGATCGCCCGGCGCAGGGCCAGGTGGTAGGGGTCGAAACGCTTGTGGAAGTCGACCTGGAGGAGCAGTTCCTTTTCCCGCGCCAGATCCACCATCCGCCGGCAGCCCTCGACGGTGACGTCCATGGGCTTCTCGACCAGCACATGGCATCCGGCCCCGAGCGCATCCATCGCGATGGGCATGTGGGTGGAGTCGGGTGTGGCTATGGTGATGACATCGGGCTTCTCGGCCGCGATCATCTCGCGGTGGTCCGCGTAGGTCTTCACCCCGAACTCGGCCGCGCGCTTCTCCCGGATCGCCGGGCTCAGGTCCGCCATGGCGGCGAACCTGCATTTCCCTTCCTGGTGCAACTGCGTGAAGGCCTGGAGATGCATCTCGCCGAAGCATCCCCCGCCCACCACGCAGATCTTGATGGTCATTGGGTTGGTTCCTCTTGCGGGCCGCCACGGGCGGTCCAAGTTGAAATCGGTGGCCGGACCGGCCGGATCATTCTTCCCTTCCGTAGGCGAGGGCCATGCGGGCCAGCGCCTCGGCGGCGGCCAGTATATCGGCAAGTTCGGCGTGCTCGTTGCCCGAGTGGGCCAGCGAGAGTTTGCCGGGTCCGAAGGTCAGCACCTCGGCGTCCGGGTACTCGCGGGCGAAGATGCGGGCGTCGCACGAGGCCTTCCAGCCCGTGACCTGCATGTCCTCGTCGATCCCCGCGGCGCGCGCGGCCTCGGCGAGGCCATCCAGGGCGGGTCCGTCGGCGCGGCTTTCGTACGCGGCGTTGTGAAGCTTGTCGAAACCCACGGTGACCGCAAGCGCGTCCGGATCCAGGTGCGCGGTCCGGCGGTATTCGGCGAGGCCGCGGTCAGCCGCGCGGCGCATGCGCTCGCAGACCGCATCGAGATTGTGGGTGGGGAGGAACCCCTGGCCGCCTTCGAGAACAAGCGGGTTTTCCGCCGGGGAATCGAGTTCCAGGGACAGGTGCCCCCACTCCCCGCCGCGCTCGCCGCGCAGGTTGACGAGACGGTGCACGATATACGCGGCCTTGGTGATGGCCCCGTCCAGCCGGGCCGCAGCGCCCATGTGGCCGGCCAGCCCGTACACCTCCAGGCGCGCGGACTCGGGGCCGCAATCCGACCAGCCGATGTGGCGCTCCAGCACGCCGTCACCCGCGCCTTCCACGGTCTTGTCGCCATACTCGGCGCAGTAAGCCGCCACGGCATCCTCCACCGCGCGGATCACCTGCCCCGCCGGGAGTCCGGCCCAGTGAACGCGGAGGGGAACCAGGTCGTGGACGCGGGACGGGTGCTGGCCGAAGGGACCGATGCGCCCGTGGCACGTGGTGACGGGACGGTCGGGGAACAGCGGGTGTTCGCTCTCGCTGCGGATGCGCCGCCCCTCGCGTTCAAGCCCGCCGATGACAAACGCCGCGGCCTCCACCACCTGCGCGGCGGTCACCGTGGCGCCGGCCGTGATGCGGGCCATGTACCAGACGGCGCCGCGGTTGGCGGGGTGAATCCGGTTGCCGGTGCATTCCAGCACGATCACCGCGTCGGGAGCGGGCGACTTGGGATCCGAGGCCACGGACAGGCTGCCGTTGCCGCCCGTCTCCTCGTCGATCACAAACTGGAGTTCCACGGAACATGCGGGGCGCAGCCCGAAACGCTCGGCGACACCCTCGAGCAGGCGCGCGGCCGCGACCATCGCCACGCAGGCGGACTTGTCGTCGGCGGTGCCGCGCCCGTGAACCGTGTTGCCTTCCCCGCGCCACGGCAGGTGGGGCGGCACGCAATCCACGTGGGCATTCCACACAAGGCGGGGCGACGGGGTTGCCGCGCGACCCAGCTGCACGACGAGGTTCGAGCGACCGGCGTAGGCCTTCCTGGCCAGGGCCCGACCCTTGAGGGCGGGCAGCGGGATGTAATACGGAAGCGAAAAATAGGGGTGATCCGCGATGGCCGGCCGGATCGCGGCCCGGCGCACGCGCAATCCGGACACGCTGCGGCGCAGGGCCGACTCGATCAGCTGGAATGCGGCGGCCTCGGCGGCGGCGCAGGCGCGGGCCGTGGGTTTCGGCGTCGTGTCCACCTCCACCAGGCGCCAGAGAAGCTCGCGTGCCTCGGAGGCCCATGTCTCGTCCGTGCGCTGCGAACGGAGCCAACTTGAAACCGAAACGGGCAGGGGCCCCGGGTCCATCGCCTCGATCTCCGGGGCGCGGGTGAACACGGGCTCCAGGCCCGGAATGGTTTCCGTTTCCTCGCCTGCCGTACCAGCCTTGGAATCCAACACGACCTCCTCGAGAATGCGCATTCCGTCGAGCAGCGAAAGACCGGTGTGGTAACCGGGGTCCGCGTCGGCGGTTGCGGGGATTGATTGCGAAACTTGCCCGTCGGCCGTGCGCGTCTGCACGGCCAGCAGCCCCGGACCGGGCTGCACATAGTGCTCCACAAAGGTGTTGTGGCAGAGGCGGAAGACGTCGAGACAGTCGGCGCGCACCTCCGGGTCGGCCGTGCCGGCCGCGCACGCCAGGGCGGCGCGCATGGTTTCGGGGAGGCTCCACCACGGCATCTCGTCGTTCATGTCGCGGCGGTTGACGAGGTCGAACAGCTTGACGATGCCGCCCGGGCCGGGCCGGAAACCGTTGCGGAAATTGCGCAGGAGCATGGGGGCCAGCATCGCCTCGATGCGTTCCAATTCCCCCGGGGTGGCGGCGGACGCCACGCCGCCAGCGCGGATGGCGCGCACGAGCCTGGCGGTGAGGCCGACAAATTCCAGGGCGTGCCCCGGATCGGAGGGAATCCGCCCGGCTTCGCGCCACGGCCTGCCATCGGGGGTGGAAAACTCCCAGATGTCATGGTGCTCGATGATGCGGTGGACCTCGCGGGTTTCCACATGACGGTCGAGGACACGGCGCACCAGGTCGAGCCCGAGGCGGGCCGCCCGGGTTCCGCCACCGGCCTCCACCCACATGGCCATTCCACCGATGAGGATCATCGGCGGGCCGAGAAGGAGGCGTCCGGCCACCGGGGCAACCGGGTTGCGGGGGTCAAGCGGCTGCTGATCGGTGACGAAGCGCCCGGCGAGCACCGCGCGGGCAACGCTCTCCAGGTATGCCTCCGCCTCCGTGCGGGCCTCGGAATCGCCCAGCCAGGCCGCGGCGGCCAGCATGCCCTTGGAACCGAACATGTCGCTGAAATTGTGCGGGGAGTCCGCGTCGAGGGTCACCGGTTCGCGCTGGCCGCGGATGTTGATGCGGAAGGGCCGCCCGCCCGGGGCGAGGAAAAAGAAGAGGTGCCCGCCATTCTGGCGGCGCACAAGGCGCAGCCGGGCGAGGACGGTCTCGGCCACATAGCGCAGGCGCGTGGCCAGCGCCTCCGAGTCCGCGTCACCCAGCGAGGCAAGCCAGGCCCCGTGTCCGGCGATGGCCTCGAGACCGCGCCCCTGGATCCAGGCGTACACCGCATTGCGGCCGCGGATCGGATCATCGCGGTCGAATTCGAGTCCCGTTGCAGCGTCCACTTTCAGGTCCAGCCAGCCATACTCGGGTTCCTGCTCGAAACGCTCCACGAGCATCTCCATGGTGGCGCGCGCGATGGCCGCGTGGTCGGTCCGGAGAGCCTCCCGGTCCCATTGCGCGGGATCGTCGGGAAGCAGTACTCCACGGTAAGTGGGGGTCGGGATGGGGGCGGGAGTCATCGCGGCAGACTCGGGAGCGGCTTTTTCTGCGCGGTTGCGTTTGCGGCTGGATCGGTTGTTTGGCATGGGCATAGTCTTCCTGAACATCCCAGCGAACCCACGCCGTTTGGGTTCGTCAACCGAGGAAAGCGGGTTTCGGGTGAGAGGTACGGCCGCGTCGCCCGAGATTGGCCTATGGGGCAAATTGTGTTCAAGTTGTTTTGTATCAACAATGCGACTTGCATCGTGCCATTTTCAGACTACCATTAAGGTTCATGTTTAATTTAGTCTTAATTTAATTACAAGGGTTTTTTTGATTCGTTGGAAAACCCGCATTGCGATCCTTGACTCCGGCGTTTCGCCGCCCAACGAACCCGTGCAACATAACCCAATCCCAAGGTTCCCCTCCATGTCCGCGATCTCCGAACTGCCAGGCCGTCCCGCCAAACCCGTGACCACCATGAACCGTGGCGCCCTGCGCCTGAGTCTTCGCACCGCCAACGGGCTGGGAGTGGCCGAGCTTTCCCACGCTGACGAGGCGCGCCCATGGTTGACGGGGCCGGAATTGGACTGGGGGCCGTGGCGGATCTGGTTTTGCGGGCCGGACGGCACATCGCCGAGTTACATGCCCGGGAACGGCGAATACGCCGGCGCCACGGAAGAAACGACGCCCGACGGCAACCCGTGCGTGCGCGCCGCGTGGCGCCTGCCGCTGGGACGCGATGCGGTGGCGGGGGTGCGGGTGACCGTCGCCGCGGGTGATTCGGGAGACGGGTTCGCGCTCACGGATTGGCGCCTGGCGGTGGATGTGCCCGCCGGCTGGGGCATCACCAAGGTGGAATTCCCGGTGCTGGACGGAATTGCCGCGGGCGACGGGGTGCGGGCGATCGCGCCGGCAGGCTGGGGCCTTGAGGCGCCGTTTGAACCCGGTTACCTTTTCGAGGGCGACTACCCGTCCTGCACGGCCGGCGTGCAGTGCATGGCGCTCCACCGCGGCACGACCGGGCTGTACCTCGGCGCGCATGACGGCGCGGCGAACCTGAAGTCCTTCCGGCTGGCGGCCGGGGCGGTCGCGGGGAAGTTCTCGGTGTCGCTGGTGCCGGCGCGACCCGCTGATGCGGGTGCGGCCCACCGTTGGGAACTGCCGTTCCCCGCGTGCGTTGGCGTTTTCCGGAACGGGTGTCACGGGGCGGCCCAGGTTTACCGCCGGTTTGCGCAGACCACCGAATGGTTCCAGAAGGGCGATCCGGCCCGCGCCCCCGAATGGCTTCGCCGGGCGGGCATGTGGCTGCGGCCCGACGGTTCGCCCGCGGACAATGTGGAGGTCACGCGGCGCGGGCTGGAATACTTCGGCGCCACGACCACGCCCCTGCACTGGTATCGCTGGCACCAGATACCCTACGACACGCATTACCCGGAGTATTTCCCCCCGCTGCCGGGTTTTGCCGAGGCCATCGCCGCGATGCAGCGCGAGGGCACCCGGGTGATGCCCTACATCAACGGGCGGCTTTGGGATCCCGCGTCAGAGAGCTGGGCGGAAAGGAATGCCGCCCGGTCCGCGGCAAGGACGGCGGCCGGGCAGTGCTACTCGGAAGTGTACGGATCACGCATCCCGAACAACGTGATGTGCCCGACCACCCCCCTTTGGCAGGGGACGGTTTCCGACCTGGTGGAGCGGATGTGCGGCGAACTGGGGGTGGACGGGGTGTACATTGACCAGATCTGCGCCGCGGCCGGCGTGCCCTGCCATGCTGAGAACCACGGACACGCGCCCGGCGGAGGGACATTCTGGGCCGAGGGCTACCGCGCGATGCTGCAGGAGGTGCGCAGGCGACTGCCGGAGGGGCGCATCCTCACCACCGAGGAAAACGCGGAGTGCTGGCTGGACCAGTTCGATGCGCTGCTCGTGCTGAACACGCCCAACCACATGGGGACCCCGGTGCCGTTTTTCCCCGCGGTGTACGCGGACCGATGCCTGACCTTCGGTTTCCTCTATTACCCGCCGGACGAACCCGCCAACGGACTCCCCTTCCGCCTGAAAAACGCCCTGGCGCTGCTGTGGGGATCCCAGCCGGGCTGGATTCAGCCGAACCGCATCCTGGCGGACGGCGCGGAGGGCGAGGCGGCTTTCCTGAGGGAGATGGCGAGGGTCCGGGCGGATGCGTCCGATCTCCTGGTGGGTGCGCGCTTCCTGGGAGAGGCACCCGTTGCGGGCGACATGCCCCGTCTCACGGGACGCGGCTCGGGGAGTTTCGGCGGCTCGTATCCGATCGATGTTCCCGCAGTCCTGGCAACGGCTTGGCTGTCGCCCCGGGGCGGGCGTTTCGTCATCGCGGTGAACCTGTCGGATTCGCCGGTGGAGGCGCGGGTTCCCCTGCCGCGCCTTCGCGAGGGGTTCGAGGGCTGGGACACGGCGGCCCGTTGCGAGGCGTGCGGCTGGGATTCGCCGCGGACGGTGACCGTGCCCGCGGCCGGCGCCCTGGTTATCCGCGAAGCATAACGCCCGGTTGGGGCGCGTCAGGGAGTAGCGCGCGCCCAGAGCGTGAACCCGGTTCCGGCGGGCCAGAGGCCGTCCGGGTCATTCAGCACGAGACGCACTCCTGCACCGGGCAGCAGCGGCACATCCAGGTTTGTCCATTGCCCATCGGAACCGAGGATTTCCGACAGGGGAATCTCCCGGGACATGTGGGCTTTTCCGTCCACGAGAATGACCAACCCCACCCGGGCGGCGAGTTCGTCACCCGGCAACGGCAAGGCTCCCCGGATTCCTGTCAGGCGGGCGGCCGTTTCAGGAATCACGCTCGCATCGCGGGAGCGCGAAGAATCGAACAGGATCGTTCCGCCGGGGCGGACCCGCGGGCGGCCATGGTACAGGAGCAGGTCGCCCGTCCCCATGCCGCCTGCCGGCGCTGAGAAGTCCGATGTTGGGGGCGGAGGGACGGCTCCATCCCCCTTCCCGCGGCCCCCGCAGCCGCCGTTTGAATCATCCTCCGCCCCGCCGTGGTCACACCGGGCGGCATAAGCCGCGCGGGCCACCGCACCCAGCGTGAAATCCGTGATCCGCAGTTGGATCATTGTCTTTCAGTCGCCTCCACATCGGTTGTGCGGCGAACGGCGGCGTGCGATGGTGCCGGGGCCGACCGGCGGTATTTCCCCACCGCCCTTACCGTTGCCGGCCAGCCCCGGCATAACACCTCACGGAAACCGCCTGTCTCCGCTGCAAGCACCCTACCGGACGACCGGGACAGAAGCGGTCACAGAATCGGGCGGTTGCCGTTTTCGCGGATCCGCGTGACACGAAAAGACGCCAGGGAAATGCCCCGTGATTGCGGAATCGGGGAATCCCTGGCGTCTTTGTGAAACGGACGCTGTCTGGCGGCGGTTACGGGGTGCCGTCGTACACGGCGGCTGCCTCGTACACCTGGATCTCGTCCACCGTGTAATTGCTGGCCTCATTCACGGCCCCACCCGAGAAGGTGAGCGTGTCGAGCAGGGCGGCGAACAGGCGGAGGTCGCGGCGGTTGAGTCCGGCCGGTGTCGCCCCGCCGTACACCGCCCCCTGGTCATTCACGCCCTGGCCGGCAAACGCGAACCAGTTTGGCATGCGCTCCTGCAGGGTGAGCACCGGATTCTCGGGCCGGACCTCGGGGGCCAGGGGTGTGTAAACGAGAAGGTTGTAGTACCCCCCGCTCTCGGCGGCTCTCTTCTCGGGATTCTGGCAGCCGCTTCCGGGCTGGGTCTGCGCCAGGATGCTTTGCGCCTGGGAACCGCCCGAGGTGGATCCGCTGATCTCCACCTTCTGCGAGTAGGTGAAGTTGCCCGCCACGGCCTGGAGGCGCAGGCCGGCCTGGAGATTGCTCTGCCGGGTGCCCACCACATGGAACCGGATGCGGTACTGTTTGCCGGGCATGACGCGCGGGCGCGAGCCGTAGGCGTTTCCCGGGTAGAAACCGAGCAGCGAGATGCCCGCCCGGGTGGGAAGGCCGCCGGATGGCTGGTTGTCAAAGGCGACCGAATCCATCGTCACGCCGGCGGCCCCCTCGCTGATGGCCGGCCCGCCCGAGAAGTCGGCGAAGCCGATGCGCCCCGGGCCCATGAACGGGTAGATGAAGCGCAGGCGGCTCGGTCCGCCTGTGCCGTCGGGCGTGGTCACGCCGGTGGTCTTCAAGCCGCCCGCGTCGCTGGCCGACGGCTGCAGCGTCTGGATCAGGGTTCCCGCCGCCAGCGATTTCGGGTAAACGGCCGTCATCACCTCGGCTAGGCCCAGCGTGCCGTTATCCTGCGTCTGTTCGCTCTGCGCGATGAAACCGAGGCCGATCGACTCGGTTGCGGCGTTGCTCACCAGGAACGGCACATCCACCGGGTCGTAATCGCACCGGTAGACGGACGGGTTGGAGGAGTCGCTGCCGGGGCGGATTTCCGCGCCCAATTCGTCGCCGCTGATTCCTGCCGTGCCGTCGTTCTTGTGGGTGAACACCTCGAGCGTGGTTCCCACGACGGTCCGGTTATACACCTGCATCCGGATCGCCGGGATCATGTTCGACATCGGCGGGTTGGAGCCTGTCGCGTAGACATGCCACTTGGCGCGCACATAGTTTCCCGTGCCGACGGACGAGTACGGCAGGGCGTTGAGGGCGTATGCGTCCGTGGTGCGCCAGCCCGCGGCCCGGAACAGGCCGGCCACGCCCGGTCCGGTCGCCGTGCCGGGATCGGCCTGGATGCGGGCGCGGATTGCCGTGTTGGCGCCGTCGTAGTCCAGCTGGGTCAGGTTGCCGTAAGTGGGGTCGCCCGACGGGGGATCCTGCAGGTACTGCTGCCATCCGGTCGAGGTGGTCAGTTGGTCCGGCGACATGCGGGAGAACGGCAGCACCCGCGTCCGTTCGACGGCCGTGTTGTCGGGCGGATAGTCCTCCGTGCTGCTTGTCGTGGCGGTGGCCGTGTTGGCCTGGTCGCCCGCCACCGTGGGCCGCAGCGTCAGGGTCAGGGTGACGCCCGCATCGGGCGCCAGCGTGCCAATGTTGTAACTGAGCGTCGTGGAGTTCGACGTGCCAAGGGATCCGGCCGTGATGGATGCGGCGGTGACGATCCACCCTGAAGGCCGCGTGTCGGTCAGCACGACGCTGTTCGCGGCCACCGGACCGTCGTTCCTCAACCCGATGGCGTAGGTCACCGTCTGGTTCACCATCAGCGGGTCGATGCTGTCCTTGTTCACCACGACGAGATCGGGCCGCGAGCGGACCTTGATCACCTCGGCATGGTTGCCGGCCGTGTTGTAATGGTGAAGGGCCAGGATCCCCCGGGAGGCGTTGGTCTGGAAGGCGGTGCGGTTGTAAGTCACCGGGGTCGTGGCACCGGGGGCTTCGTTCCACATGCCGGCACCCGAGGTGCCGCCGGTAAGGTCCAGACCCGGACTTGCCGCATCGTAGGTGTGCAGGCCGGTCACATCCGGGAACCCGCCCACATACCAGTTCGTGGTGTAGGCGTAATAGTTGAATCGGCTCTGTGCGGAGGAAAGGCCGATCTGGGAGCCTTTGACGCACATCACCATCATGTCCGTGTCAAAGTGGACGGTGTCCATGGTGGCCGGGGAGATGAGGTTGACGGGGTAGCCCCAGTTGTAGCTGCCGCCCGCGATATCATGGACCACGGTGTAGAAGACATTGTCGTGGGTCCCTCCCACGGCCGATCCGGCGGAGGTGTTGTAGATTTCGTAATCCATCGTGCCGTCGCGGTTGCTGTCGATGAGGACGGTGACCGTCGGCACAATTGGCGCGGACCATCGGCCATGCATGGCGACGCCGAATGAAATATACGCGTCGGCCACGGTCTTGCCGGTGGTCAGTTGGTAAGCGATATCACTGGTCACCCCCAGGTAGCGGAAATCAGACGCCTTCACGGGGGGTGCGGCAGCCGGGTCGGCCGGGCTTTCCTCCTGCAGTTCGAACAGGCTGACCACTGCGCGATGGTCATTTGCGGTGGCGCCGGTGTTCACGGTCTGCCCCTGCCAGTGGAGGTTCAGCGTCCCGGTGGTCGCGGTCAGTTTCAGGGCCTTCTCCACGGCCTGCATGGTACTGGCTGGACGCACGACGGCGTGGACTGCCAGGCGCAGGCGGTTCGGGATCAGCACGGTGCCCGCCCCCGTGAATTGCAGGTAGCCGGTTTCCTCGCAGATCCAGGAGCGGGAGCGGGAACCCTGCGTGGCGGCCACGCTCGCGTCGCGGGCGCGGTCCATGAGGGCGGGGTTCACGCTGAGGGTCACCGGGACATCCCTAATTTCGCCCGGATTCAGGGTGAACTTGTCCTCCACCCCGCCCAGAATCACGGTGGTTCCACGGTTGTTGACCGCGGGTACATACTTGAGCGCGCAGGTCATGGTGTGGGTCGAGAAATTCTCGAGCCTGGCCCAGCGCGTGTAAGCCGTGATGGTCGTCGGTTCCAGGAAACCGTATGTGATGCTTACCCGCTCGGGCGCGTCGCGGTCATAGAGGATCGCGCGGGCATACGCCGCCTCTCCCATGTCCAGGCGCCCGACCCCGGAACGGCCGGGTCCGACCGTGGGCGCCACCTGCCCCTTGTTGAGGAAGACATCGTGGGGTGTCACATTCATCACCAGCGCCTTGAGCCGCGCCGGACTCCAAGAGGGATACAACTGCTTCAACTGCGCCAGCGCTCCCGCAACATGGGGCGAAGCCATCGAAGTTCCGCTCAGTGAAACGCCGTCGAAACCACTGCCGGACTGGGCCGAAAACACGCTGTCTCCCACGGCGGAGAGGTCGGGCTTCAGGAACCCGCCCGACGGGGAGGGACCGCGGGACGACGAGGCACTCATCTGGTCCGTCATGCCGGGATCGAGGAAACTTTCGACATTGTGGTACGCCGGGTTGAACACCACCTGACCCCCGCCCGGATCGGCCAGGTGCGCCTTGAACAGGGTGCCCTGCGCCTTGGAAACCATCAGGCTCGGGATGGTGACGCCGTTGGTTGCGGAGTCATCCCCCAGTGTGACCGGCGGACCGTCCGCATTGTTGGCCACGAGCACGGCAATCGCCCCGGCATTCTGCGCGTTGAGAACTTTGCTCTCGTAGGTGCAGGTCCCGCGGTCGATGAGCGCAATCTTGCCCGCCAGCGCCGCGGCATTGGTCGGGTTGAAAGGTGCGCAACCCAGCTGCTGGCCCGAATCCGACGGATAGGCCAGCGTGCCGGTGGTCACCGGGATGCTCTTGTACGGGGGGCCAAAGGCGGCCTCGGCCGCCAGGCAGGTTCCCGCGATCGACGGGGGAGCCACGATGCCGAGCCGGCTCAAGCGCGAGGCCTTGTCGCTGGTGTTGGCGGTGGAAATGGCCCGCCTTGCCACCCCGGGACTCCCTGTGATGAAATAGGTGTCTCCGCTGTTACCGGACGAACAGGCCACCGCCACGCCCACGACCACTGCGTTGTTGGTCGCCTCGGAATCGGGATCCGACTCGTCAATGCCAATGTTGCTGCCGAGGCTCATGTTCACGACATCCAGGTGGTCGCTGAAGTTGCCGTCGTTGTTCGGATCGCTGGCCCATTCCAGGGCCGGAACCACCATGTTGGTGGAACCGCCGCAGCCGAACACGCGCAGGGCGTAGATCAGGGCCTGGGGCGCCATACCCGGCCCGATGTGGAACTGGGTTTCGGACGTGGTGTCCGAGTAGAATCCGGTGTAGGTCTGGTAGGCCGGCGTCACGCCGGACCCGGCCGCAATTCCAGCCACGTGGGTTCCGTGACCATTGCAGTCCATCGGGTCCGGATCGGGGTGTGGGATCAGCGCATCGCCCGATCCAACCGAGTTATATGCATCGCCAACGAAGTCCCACCCGCCCACCACGCGCGCGCCTGGAAAACCCGGCACATCGCCGATCGCGGTGGTGATGTTGTCCTGGTATCCCGTCCCGGGGCCGGCGAAATCCTTGTGCAGGTAATCCAAGCCGGTGTCGATGATGCCGATGCGGACTCCCTGGCCGGTGTAGCCCGGTCGCTTGCTCCACAGCAACCCCGCCTCGTGCAGGGGGACGCTGTAATCCAGGTCCGGCTCCTTCGGAATCAGGGGGCGCACGGCCTTCACACCGGGGAGCGCCCGGATCTCGGGGATGCGCGCCGGGTCCACCAGCATCGCCACGCCGTTATAGAGCCGCTGGGCACGAAACAGTTCCTCGTGGGCAATGCCCTGCGACTTGAGTTTCTGCGCGAGACCGGCTTGGGCGGTCTGGAGGTTGGCGCGATGGGCACGGGCCGCATCGGCGGCTCGCAAAACCGCCGATGCCCTTGGCGCGCGGGTGCCGGCGCCCGCGACCGCAGGGTTGGTCCAGCCGGGATCGGCCACCCGCAGCGTGTCCACCCAGATGCCGGCGGACGGCTCCTCGGCCAGCTGAACCATGACCATGGCGCGTCCGGTGGCAGGGTCGAGGGGGTAGTTGGGGTATGCGCGCACCAACCGGCGCTCCGCGGCCACGGGATCCGGCTGCCCGGGCCCGTCCCCGGGATCCGAGCCGTTTCCAGCTTCCACCGCCGCGCAAGACCCCGCCAGCGCCGCGGCGAGAATCGCCACACAAGTCATCCGCCCCAAAAGTCGAACTGTCATCGTCGTCATCCTCCGGGTCAGGGGCGCACCGGGGAGAAAAAGGGGAATCCCGCACGGCAACCGCGGCCCGACAGCAGTCGCCGAAAATCCCTCGCCCCGGCACACCTTGATACCGGTGCCCACGCTGACTGACAGCCTGCCGCCCCACCGTTTTGAAGTCAAGCCTGAAGCCAAAAATCCGGCCCGAACTCGTGATCCGCCAACCCTGGCCACACCTCGAGCGTCCTGCACCGGGCAAATCCGGTGGCTGCCGGTGGCGATGATGGTCAGGGCGCCGATTCCACCGTCACGGCGTAATCCCACTGGTCGTAATAGAGGTTCCCGCCGTCCCATTCCACCTCGCCCCGCTGGTTGTCCACGGGGTCACTGGGCCAGTGCTTCTTGGGCGGATCAAAGGGGCGGGCATAGTCGGTGTTGGCGATCATGCGGTAGGCGTCCAGGTTGCCGAAGAAGAAGTCGCGCGCGCGCGGATCGTCGGATTTGCGGGTTCCCACACTGGGATCCGCAGGAATCCAGCCGCGGCCGGGAACCCAGAACTCGGCCCAGTCGTGCATGTTCCAGGCACCGGGGCGGGTGACCCAGCCGCTCTGCCACCGGGCGGGGACGCCGCTGGCGCGGCACAGGGCGATAAAGAGCAGCGCCTGGACACCGCAGTCGCCTTTTCGCACGGAGACCATTTTCTCCACGATGGCCGGCATCACGGCGTATTCCATTTCGGCGCAGTAACGGATATGCGTGTCGATCCAGCGCCAGATGAGGCCGGCCTTCCGGACGGGATCGGTTTCGGTGGTCCCGACGATTTCGCGGGCAAGATCGCGCACGGCCGGGGTCAGGTCGAGATGCGGCGGGCGGGAGACCAGTTCGGAGGCGGGAAACTCTTCGGCCGGACCGGTTTGAGGCCGCGATCCCTGCGGTGCCGGGGCCGGGCCGTCGGGGGTGATTCCGGAAACCCATGCGGCGGAGTTGTAGACATAACGGGCCTCGAAGACGGTTGGCTGCCCGTCCGGGGCTGCGGGCTGCTCGAGGTAAACCGTCCGCATGGGGGCGCCGTTGGGGGCGGGACGGTGTGAGGTCGGGGTGGTTTCCAGGTCGCTTCCGCCGCCCTGGTGGCGATATTCCTGCGGGAAGGGCACCCAGCAGCGGATGATTTTCCCTGCCGGAACGGCGCCGGGTTTGACGGTGATGACATGGCGCACGCGGAAACGCACGGGGAGGACACTCGCGGGTCCGGCGGATCCCCCGTCGGCCGCGACAAGCGCCGAGCGCAGGTGGTCGTCGAGTGAGAACCTGCCTTTTGCACGGGCCGCCGGATCGCCGGCAGCGCCGGTTGTGGTGGAACCGTCGCGGCGGGCGCGTGCATCCGCGCTGAAACGGAACAGATTGGCCGGTTCCCGGCGGAAGTAACGGACGGCGCCGTCCACCGTGATCCACTGGAGAACACGCTCACGGGTCCAGCGCTCCACATCCTCCATGGTGGCGCCGGGGATGTCCTTGCGGATTTTCGCGAGGATTTCGTCCGCGTTCACCGCGTAATCGCGGCGGAGGCGGCGAAGGCGTTCCAATTCGACGGCGTGGGAGGCGCGGGCGGCCGGGGGGCTCCCCGCGTCCTCAAGCGCCCGACGGATTTCGGCCTCGGCCTCGGTCAACCGTCCGCTTTGTTCGTGGGCGCCGGCGGTGCCGGGCAGGTCCCGTCCCACGAGGTATTCCGGGAAACTGGTGGCTCCATCATTCATTGCCGCACCCTCCGCTGACGGGACCGCCGACACCAAGACTGCCGTGGCCGCCCATGTCATCATCCATCGCATCGAAATCCCTCCGTTGGGAGAAACGGGAAATACTGGCCACCCCGGGAGCTCAAAGACACGAAGAAAAGAACCGCCCGGCTCCAGCCGACGGGTTGCCCGCCAAATGGAAGCGATTTGACCGCCCGGACGGCAACGGATCCTTACCGCACGGGTTTGATGTTCCAGATGTCCTGCGCGTATTCCCGGATGGTGCGGTCGCTGGAGAACTTGGCGACGCGGGCCACGTTGAGGATGGCCTTGCGGCCCCACACCTCGGGCTTGTGATACTCGGCGGCCGCCCGGGCCTCGGCCTTGAGGTAACTGTCGAAATCGGCAAGGTGGAAGTACTGGTCGCCGCTGTTCATGATGCTGTGGAAGATCCAGTAGAAGTTTGCCGGATCCCGGGCGAACAGCTTGTCGCTGTTGAAGACGTCCATGACCCGCTTGATGAGCGGGTTGGAGTGGTAGTAGTCCCACGGGTTGTAGCTGTTGGCCGCGCGCATGGCGTGGATCTCGTCGGCGCTGAGGCCGAAGGTGTAAATGTTCTCGGCACCCACCTCCTCCATGATCTCGATGTTCGCGCCGTCGAGGGTGGCCATGGTGAGCGCGCCGTTCATGGCGAATTTCATGTTGCTGGTGCCCGAGGCCTCCTTGCCGGCGGTCGAGATGTGCTCGGCGAGATCGGCCGCGGGAATGATCTTCTCGGCCAGCGACACGCGGTAATCGGGGATGAAAACGACCTTCATGCGGTCGCGCACGCGGGGGTCGTGGTTGATGACGCGGGCCAGGTCGTTCACCAGCTTGATGATCTGCTTGGCGGCCCAGTAGCCGGGCGCCGCCTTGCCGGCGAAGATGTAGGTGCGCGGGGCGACGGGATCCTTGCGGTCCTCGACGATGGAGAGGTACTCGTGCACGGCGCGCATGGCCATCAGGAGCTGGCGCTTGTACTCGTGGATGCGCTTGGCGATCACGTTGAAGAGAGAGCCGGGGTCCACCTTCTCCTGCGTGGTTTCCTTGATGACGCGGGCCAGGCGCTCCTTGTTGGCGCGCTTGACGGCAAGGAACCGGTCACGGAAGGCCGCATCCCCGGCGTGGGCCTCGATGCCGCGGAGCAGGGAAAGGTCCATGACCCACCCCTCCCCCAGCGTGTCGGTGAGCATATCGGCCAGGCCGGGATTGGCCTTCAGCAGCCAGCGGCGCTGGGTGACCCCGTTGGTCTTGTTGCTGAACTTGAGGGGCCACATCTCGTGGAAATCGGGGACCAGGTTCTTCTTGATGAGTTCGCTGTGCAGTTCGGCCACGCCGTTGACGGCGTGGCTGCCGATGATGGCCAGGTTGGCCATGCGAACCTGCTTGGCGCCGTCGGTCTCCTCGATGACCGACATGCGGGCGAGTTTGCCCGGGTCATCGGGATACGCGGCGGCCACCGTTTCGAGGAAGCGGCGGTTGATCTCGTGGATGATGAGCAGGTGGCGGGGAAGAACCTTGTGGATCAGCGCCTCGGGCCACTTTTCCAGCGCCTCGGGAAGCAGGGTGTGGTTGGTGTAGCTGAGGGTGGCCTGGGTCACTTCCCAGGCTTTTTCCCAGGGCACCAGGTTCTCGTCCATCAGCACCCGCATGAGTTCGGCCACGGCCAGGGCGGGGTGGGTGTCGTTGAGCTGGATGGCGACGTGTTTCGGGAAATCGTCGAAACTGGCGTGGTGGCGCAGGTAGCGGCGCACGATGTCGCGGATGGCGCAGGCGACGAAGAAGTACTCCTGGATCAGGCGCAGCTCGCGCCCGGCCGCCACGGCGTCGCTCGGATAGAGCACCTTGGAGATGGTCTCGCTGGCGATCTTGTCCTCGACGGCGCGGACGTAATCGCCCTCGTTGAATTTCTGGATGTCGAACTCGTCCGAGGCGCGGGCCGAATAAAGTCGCAGGAAGTTGACGGTGTGTCCGCCATAACCGACGACCGGCATGTCGAAGGGCACACCGATGAGATGCTTGGCGTCGAGCCATTGGGGGCGCGGGTTGCCGTGGCGGTCCTGGCCATGGCCGAGGCGGCCGTAAACGGATATGCGCACGGGTTCGTCCGGCTGCTCGATCAGCCAGGGGCTGTACGCGGCGCGCCAGTTGTCCGGACACTCCTTCTGGAAGCCGTTTTCGATGATCTGCTTGAACAGGCCATAGTCGTAGTTGATGCCATAGCCGAAACCGGGCATGTCGAGGGAGGCGAGGGAGTCGAGGAAACACGCGGCCAGGCGCCCGAGACCGCCGTTGCCGAGCGCGGCGTCCACCTCCTCCTCGCGCAGGTCGTCCAGGTCGGTGCCAAGTTCGCGGAGGACTTCGCGGGCGGTGTCGTCCACGCCCAGGTTGACGAGATTGTTTCCCAGGGATCGCCCGACCAGGAATTCCATCGAAAGGTAATACACGCGCTTTGCGTCCGAGTCGCGGTAACGGCGCTCGGTCTCCAGCATGCGGTCCACCATCAGGTCGCGCACGGCAAGGCTGACCGCCTGCAGGAGGTTCTGGGATGAAAGCGGCCCCCACTCCTTGCCCAGCGAGTAACGCGCGTGACGCTTGACCATCTCCAGGAACTGTTCCCTGGAGGGCAGGCGCAGGGGCGCGTCCGGACGCGCGGGCGGAACGATTTCCGGGAAAGCCGGAACGGCCCCGTCGTCTTCGGGCGGATTCTCGGAAAGCCGTTCTGGGGATTGGTTGATTGGCATGACGAAGGGTTATCTCGATATTGCAGCGTTGGGAACGGAGGCCGTCCCATGGTAGGATTGGATCGGTCTAATTATTCCGATACCAAACCAGTCCACTTTGGACCAATGGAACCAAAATCACCAGCCGGGTCAAGCCCCAACCAAGGTTGAAGTGGCGGGGGACGAAAACAGTATCGCTCCGGGAAGGCTATACGGTTTCCAGAAACTGAAGAAAACGGGCGGCAACATCCGGCCACAGGTACTGGCTCTCCACGAACCGGCGCCCGGCGCCACCCAGCGCCGCCGCAAGCACCCGGTCTCCCCGCAGGCGGCCCAGGACCTCGTTGAACTCCCCGAACCCGGTGAAGTAGAGGCCGCCGTTGGAGCGGAGGACATGGTGCAGCGTGACCTCGCACTCCCCGTTCACAACGACGGGCCGGTTGTTCATCCACGCCTCCATCATCACGATGGAGAAACTCTCGTAGAGGCTCGGGTGAATGAGCAGTTCACAGGCGGCCATCGCGTCATGGAGGTCGGTGGGCGAATCGGCGCCCCACGAATGGATTCGCCCGCGCAGATCGGCTGGCACGGCCACCTCGCCGCTTCCCAGCATCACGAGGTGCAGATTCTCCCGCGGGTGGAGGGCCAGGTAATCGCCGAAGTATTTCACCAGCAGGTCGGCCCCTTTTCCCGGCACCTTGCGCCCGGCGAAAAGGGCGAAGGGCCACCCGGCACCGCGGCCTTTTCGAAACCGTGCCGCGTCCCCGGCCACATCTCGCCCGACCCCCCCGCCGAGCAGGAAGCGCGGGCGGGCCGAGATGTCGTAGAGCGCCGAGGCAAAGTCGCGCTCCGGTTCGCTGAGGAACAGCACCCCGGCGGCGCGGGAAAACACCGTCTGCATGGCGGCCATGTAGGCGAACGGTTCGTTGTGAAGGCAGGGGATCAGGAAACCGGATTTGCCCCCCGCGGCGCCCACGCCGCGGATCGTCGTGCCGTAGAGATAGGGAAGGAAGAAGAAGAGACGCTCGTCGCGGTGCTCGCCGACATGATCCACCAGCGCGTGGCTGTGGATGCTGTTGGCGATGAGTTCCTCCTCGTGTTCGGGCGCGAGGTCCGCCCCGGATTCCAGCACCCCCAGCCAGCGGGCGTAGGCGTCCGCATCGCGCCGGTTCACGGGGAAACGCTGAACGGGGACACCCAGCGCCTCGCCCCGCCCGGGCGGCAGGTGATTCGCGCCCCAATCGTGAAACGGGTCCCGGCAGCAGGTGGCGAGCACCTCGACATCGAGACCGCAGGCGCGCAGGGCGCGGGCGAGCCCGGCGCAGAAAACCTCCGCGCCGCCGTTCGTGTTGCCGAACCACGGGGTGACCAGGGAGATGGGCTTCATGCGGGGCGGGGACGCTTAGCGGGGCTTTCGTGCGGCAAGCGCGTAGTTGCCATGGGAGTACAGCAGGTCATTGAGACGGCGGATGTTCGCGTTGGCCTGGAGAACCAGGGACTTGAGTCCGGGCGATATCGGCTCGGTTTCGCACAGCGGCGCGAGCCGGTCAGACTCGGGCACGGGGGCGCTGAACACGGCCTCGATGTCGGCGAATCCGGCCTGGCGCAGGAAATACTCCAGGGCCACCGGGTGCACGGGGCGCACATGGGTTGGATCGGCATAGAAGGCGCCGCTGAACGTGGTGAGGCAGGTGGTGTTGATGGTCTCGGCCACAAAAACGCCCTCCGGGCGCAATTTGCGGAAGGCGAGCGGGGCCAGCGCGGCCAGATGCTCCGGCGGGAGGTGCTCGACCACCTGGCCAAGGAAGATGCCGCCCAGCGATTCATCGGCCGCCGCCGTCAGGTGGTCGAAAAGTGCGGCCTGCTCGACGCGCAGACCCTTCGCGCGGCAGTGGGCAACCATCCCCGGATCCGCATCGATGCCGTACGCCTCGACGCCGCCGCCGCGCAGGATTTCGAGAAACTCCCCCCGGCCGCACCCGGCGTCCAGCACCGGTCCGGGCGCTTTCTGGAAGAACCGCAGGTAGGCGCCCTGCTCTTCGGCAATCGTCGCTTCCGTCCCGCGGGTGGATTGCTCCCAGGAGAGAAAATCAAAGCCGGGAGTGTTTACCGGCACGGCCGCGGTTCCCGCGGCGGGTACGATCCGCGGCGGGGGGGGCGGGGGATCCGTGGCATTCCCGGCCGGGGCGGGCGCCGCCAGGCGGGCCAGTTCCTTTTCCAGAAGGGACAGCCGGGCGGCAAGGGCGTCCACGCGTTGCGCCCCGGCGGCGGCAAGGATTTCCAGTTCGCGCCGCGAGTCGGGCGCGGAGTCCGCGCCGGCAGGCCCGGCAACCCCGGACGGGGGTGCTGCGGCGGCGGATGTTGCCGCGGCAACCATCCGCTCGATCGCCTCCTCGATCCTGCCGGTGAGGTCCTGGGGCAATGCCGGGCCCCGCTGCATCTCCTGGCGCACGGTGCGTGACACGAGAGAGTTCATGGTGCCGAGCAGCCGCGTGGAGAGGGCGATATGGGCCACGCGAAGCTGATGTTCGACCTCCAGGCGCCTCACCACCTCGCGGTTGAAGTTCTCCTGGCGACGCCAAAGCAGCCGGTACAGGGAGGCGATCCAGCGCTTGGGGCTGGTCCAGGGGCGCGCCGCGCCCGGCACACCGGCCAGGTCCGCAAAAGAGATGTGATCCGGGGCGCCGGATTCGGCGGCCGGGAGATTGCGGTGGAGATCCTCGAAAAGTTGATTTGCGTGGTTGGAATCCTCGGCGAGCGAGTCCAGGTCCCCGTTTGCCAGTTTGCGGGCCACACGCTCCAGTTCCTCCATCTCCGCGCGCAACTCCGCGCCGCGGCGCAGAGCCTGGTCGCGGATTTCCTCCATCAGGTGCGCCACGTCCACGGTCTGCCCGGCGGACTGGCCGCCGCCCTGCTTTGGTTTTGACATGGGCAAATCGGAGGCGTCTGTATTGTTTCTGCCGACAGAAGAGATCGGGGAGCCGTCGTTCATGCCAATCATCAACTACCGCGCGAGAGAAGTGAACTGCAAGATCGTCTACTGCGGTCCGAGCCTCGGCGGCAAGACCACCAACATCAAGGCCATTTACTCAGCACTCCCGTCGCCTCACAAGAGCGAACTACAAATAATCGACACGCACGACGATCGCACGCTGTTCTTCGATTACTTCTCGCTCGATCTGGCCCAGATTCACGGGATGCGGGCCCGGTTCCTGGTTTATGCCGTTCCCGGTCAGGACTACTACAAGGCGACGCGGAAGATGGTGCTGCAGGGCGTGGACGGCATCGTGTTCGTGGCCGACAGCGACTCGTCGCGGGTGGAGGACAACAAGGCCAGCCTCGCCGACCTGAAAGCCCTGCTCATCGAACACGGATACGATTACAGCAGCCTGCCGCTGGTGCTCCAGTGGAACAAGCGGGACCTGCCGAACATCCTCGGCACGGACCAGCTCGACCAGGCGCTCAATGACAAGAACGCCCCCACATTCGAGGCCGTGGCCATTGAATCGGTCGGCGTGGTGGAAACCTTCAAGGCGATCTGCGCAGCCGTGGTTCAGCGGCTGACGCACGACCTGACCGCGAGAACCTGAGGTGACACGGGCGTTTTCCTGCGCCAGAACCCATGACCCGAACCAGCATCATATACGTGGACCCCGCCGTCCTGGAGCGCGTGGAGAGCAAACTCGCGACGGTTCTCCAGGGCACTCACGCCTCGGCAATCCTGCTGGTGGACCGCTCGGGGCTGGTGCTGGCGAGCGCCGGCGACCCCCCGATGCACCCCGACGAGATGGGAGCCGTGGCGGCCGGGACATTCCAGGCCATGAGCAGCATGATCCGCGCAAGCCGCGCCGAGGAATTCATCGTCCGCATCCCGGACAACAACGCCAACCTCCAGTTTTTCGACGTGGACAAGCGGGTCTTCCTGCTCGCCTTCTACAGCGATTCGCGGGATGAACAGCTGGTGCGCGACGGCATGCGGATGCTGGCCAACGAGGCCCGCAACTCCCTGACCGAGGAACAGACTGCCGACCGCCGGATCGACAACGTCGGCTTCATCGAAGAGAAACTGAACCAGATCTTTCAGAAATAAGCCGCGCAACCCTCCGGGCTCTCCCGCTCCGCTCCCGAACGCCTTTCCCAGCTTTTCGCTTGCGGCCGCGCCTTGGATGGCGCACCGATTCTCGGCATGATGAACCCGTTGCGAGATGGTGAACCTCCCGCCCCCCCGGGGCGGCTGGTGTCGCTGGATGTGTTCCGGGGCATTACGATCGCCTCGATGCTGCTGGTCAACAACCTGGGGGACTGGGATCGCGCCTTTTCCCCGCTGCTTCACGCGGAGTGGCACGGTTGCACCGCGACAGACCTGATCTTCCCCTTTTTCCTGTTCATCATGGGCGTGGCCATGCCGTTCAGCTTTTCGCGGCGCCTGGAACAGGGAGGCCGGCCGCTGGGCCTGCTGCCCCACGTGCTGAAACGGGGCGCGATCCTGATCCTCCTGGGCCTGGTGCTGAACCTGATCTTCGCGTTTGCGCGGGACAGGCCGGTGCGCTTCGCGGGCGTGCTGCAGCGGATCGGGCTGTGCTCGGTTGCGGCGTCGATGATGGTGTTGTGGTGGCGCGAGCGCGGCTGGGTGACGGTGGCGGGCATTCTCCTGGTTGGCTATTACCTGCTGATGACCCTTGTGCCGGTGCGGGGCAATCCGGCGCCGCCCCTGACCCAGGCGTGCAACCTCTCCAGCTGGATCGACGCGATGGTCCTGGGGCGCCACTGTTACGAGTGGGACCCGAAAACAGGCCTGGGACATGACCCCGAGGGGCTCCTGAGCACCCTGCCGGCCGTGGCCACGACGCTCCTCGGATGCCTGACGGGGGCCTTCCTGCGGCGGCGGGAGGAGAGTCCGCAGGAGAAGGCGAACGTGCTGTTCGCGGGGGGCGTCGCCCTCCTGACGCTGGGATTGTGGTGGAGCCTGGAGTTCCCGCTGAACAAGAACCTGTGGACTTCGAGTTACGTGCTGGCCACGGGAGGGTGGGCGCTGCTGGGATTGGGCGTTTGTTTCTGGCTGGTGGACGTGAAGGGCTGGGGAGGCCGGTGGAGCAAGCCGTTCCTGGTGTACGGCATGAACCCGATCGCGGCGTATGTGGGGGCCTCGGCAATGGCCGGGCTGTCGATCCTGATCCGCTGGGCCGGCCCGGACGGCAAACCGATCCGCCTGAAAACCTGGATATACACGCATTTCTACGAGTCGTGGATTCCGCCGCTGTTCGGATATAAGGTTTCCGGCGCCGCGTACGCGATGACCTATGTCGTGCTCTGGTGCGGGATCACGTGGGTACTGTACAGGAAACGGATCTTCATCCGAATCTGAAAACGGAGCGGCGCATGATCGCAGTGCGTGGCCTCAAGAAATCGTACGGCGACCTGGCCGCGGTGAACGGCGTGTCGTTTGATGTGGCGGCCGGGGAGTGTTTCGGCCTGCTGGGACCAAACGGGGCGGGAAAGACGACGACCATCAGCGTGATCACGGGGCTGCTGAAACCGGACGCGGGCGAAATCACCGTTGCCGGAAAAGCGGACCCGACACGCCCGGAGGTGCGGGCCGCGCTGGGCGCCACGCCGCAGTCCCTGGCCGTCTATGAGGAACTGACCGGCGAGGAGAATCTCGCGTTCTTCGGACGCATCCACGGACTGGGTGGACGCCAGCTGAAAGCCCGCGTGGATTGGTCGCTGGATTTCGCGGGATTGGCGGACCGGCGACGGGATTTCGTGAGCACATACTCCGGCGGGATGAAGCGGCGCCTCAACATCGCGTGCGGCCTGCTGCACGAGCCAAAAGTCCTGCTGATGGACGAGCCGACCGTGGGTGTGGACCCGCAGAGCCGGAACCTCATCTTCGACCGCATCGAGGCACTCAAGAAGGATGGAATCACCATCCTCTACACCACGCACTACATGGAGGAGGCCCAGCGCCTGTGCGACCGCGTGGCCATCATGGACCATGGGTCCGTGCTGGCGGAGGGAACGGTCGCGGCCCTGGTGGAGGCCCACGGCGGGCACTCGGTGGTGGAGGCGGAATTCCGCGGAACTCCGCCCGCCCCGGACCGGCTACCGGCACCTGCGGAAGGAGGGCGGGTGCGCGTGGAAACCCATGCTCCGCTGGAGGTGGTGGCGCAACTTGCCGCCGCGGGCGGCGAGATGGCGACCCTGCGCGTGGAGAAGCCGAACCTCGAGGATGTGTTCCTTCACCTGACCGGACGGAGGTTGCGCGACTGATGCGGGCGATCTGGACCATTGCTCTCAAGGACCTCCGGGAACTGACCCGGGACAAAGTGGGCCTGTTCTGGTGCCTGGGTTTCCCGCTGGCACTGGCGGTATTCTTCGCCAACGTGTTTGCCGGCGGAGGCGGAAAGCGGGCCAAGTTGGGGGTCGCGGTGGTGGACGAGGACCGGTCGGCATACTCGGCCCTGTTCGTGGAGCGCCTGAAGAAGCGGAACGCGCTGTGGGTGGAAACGGTGCCGGACCTGGAGAATGCGTCGGCTAAAGTCCGCCGGGGCAAACTGACCGCGTACATCCGGCTGCTGCCGGGTTTCGGAAACCCCTTTGCGGCCCTGGGCGGCGGCAAAACGACGCTGGAAATCGGCCTGGACCCAAGCCGGACGGCCGAGGGCGGTTTTCTGCAGGGAATGGTGGTCCAGACGCAGTTCGAGGCCATGAAAGAACGGTTTTCGGACCGGAGTTGGTTGCGCGGAATGATCTCGGAGAACCGCGATGCCGTCACCACGGCGCCGGGCCTGAAGCCTCTTCAACGCGTGGTGGTGGGACGCTTCCTTGGCGAGTTGGACACTTTCGTGCGTGACGCCGACACCACGGGCCTGATGGGCGCACCTGGAACCGGTGGGGGCGCGGGCGGGAATTCCCCCGCCGGGCCGGGCTCCACCTTCGGGATGGCCGCGGTGTCGGTCATGCGGGATTACCGCGGCGAGCCGCGCTCGGCCTACGACGTGACCTTCCCGTCCGGAATCGTGTGGGGTTTGGTGGGCTGCGCCTCCGCGTTCGCCACATCCATCGTGGGAGAACGCCGGAAAGGCACTTACCAGCGCCTTCGCAGCGCGCCGATCAGCGCGGCGCAGGTGCTGCTGGGCAAGGGACTCGCGTGCCTGCTGGCGTGCCTGGGCGTGATGTCGGCACTGCTTGCCATCGCGGCGGGGTTCTTTCACATCCATGTGGGCAGCTTTCCCCTGCTTGCGGCGGGAATGCTGAGCGCGGCGGCACTGTTCACCGGCGTGATGATGCTGGTGAGCGTGACGGGGCGCACGGAGGCCGCGGTTTCGGGGACGGGTTGGGCGATCTTCATCGTGATGATGATGTTCGGCGGGGGGATGATCCCGCTGATGGCGATGCCGGCATGGATGCAGACGGCCAGCAGTTTCAGCCCGGCCAAGTGGGCGGTCCTGGCGCTGGAGGGCGCCATCTGGCGGGATTTCACGCTCCTGGAGATGCTGCTTCCCTGCGGCGTCGGTTTCGGCGCGGGACTGGCCATGTTTGCGGCGGGCTGGACGATCTTCAGGCGGGCAGACCGGTAGCCCAAAAGGGAAGGGCGGAGAGCCCGAAAGCCCTCCGCCCTCATGCTTGGCCGGGATATGCGTCCAACCGGGGACGCACTCACGGGGTGGATCAGTACATCGTCCAGTCGCCGACCGCGGCCAGGGTGTTGCCCTTGCGGAACACGGAAACGGCATTTCCGCCGTTCTGGGTGACCAGCATGTAATCCACGTTGCCCACCGTGTAGCAGAGTGCGTCGGCGGGCTTGACGGCCTGCCCGCCGTTGGCCAGACCGTCGATGGTCTGGACAGCCTTGCGGGTCGCGGGGTTGATCACATAGATCGTGCTGCGGGCGGAGGTTACCAGGTTGTCGTGGGTCGTGTAGATCAGCGTGTTGTCGGCGGCAAAGTACTCGACACCGAATCCGGCGCCCCCAGCCACATCCGTGAAAGTGGTCGGGTTGTCGCTGGGATCAAGGAAGCCGTAGTCCACCGTCTGCGTGGCCAGGTTCGCGCGCATCAGGTTGCCCGACCGGTTATAGAAGTAGTAGTCGGTTCCGCCCACGTTGACCAGCTTGACGTCGCGGATGTTGCCCGTGACCGTGGTAAGCGTGTCGGTGCCGGTCGTCCCGTCCGTGTTGTAGCCCCAGATGGCGGCTCCGCCGGTCAGCGGGAAAGCCTGGATCTGGTTGCCGGCCGCGTTAAGGGTGATCGCGTTGATGCGGCGGCCCGTGGTGGAGGCAAAGCCGCTCACGCCAAACGCGGTGTCCGTGGTGCCGTCGGACTTGATGTGGCCGAGCCAGTTCGGGCCGGCGCCGCCCGTGTCAAAAGCGTAGAACACGCCGCCGGCGTTGTCCGAGACGATGCCCAGTGCCCCGTTGGAACCGATGGCACCGTAGTTCTCAAGCACGCGGGTATAAGTGGGCAGCGTGATGGTGGTACCGCTGGGCGGGGCGAACTTGACGATGTACTGCTGCAACTGGCTGTCGCCGTAATGGCCCATGTACGCGTTGCCATTGGTGTCCATGGCAAGACGAACGCACGAGGCAGCCTTATTGCCAAGGTTGGTCAGGGGGGTGTCGAACTTGCCCCAGAACTGCCAGTCGCCCGGTCCGGCGGCGGCGCTGGCTGCGGCGGCAACCACGGCGGCACAAACAAACGATACAAAACGGGTGCGCATACGAGTGCTTCTCCTGTTCTTGATGATCGAAAATCCGGAAAACGGGGAGCCTGAAAGGGTTCCTGATCTTCCGACAACCTAATCTACGGGCGGGCGAACCGGTTGGTTCAAGGAAATATTAACCAAGTTTAGAAAAACACACTTTTTGCCTGAACCAAGCATGCTTTTTATGTATAACATTGATTTGTAATGTTTTATGACAGAACATAACGGATGTTTGCTTTTTGTGTTGTTTATCTTTAATACTGCGCCTAAGTGCGGACGCCTCACCGCCGGTTTGGTTCCCACGCTTGGGTTTGCCCAGATGGGCGTTGCGGCTTTGGGCCGCTACCTGCCTTCCGGGCGATTCGCCCGACATCAGGACTTTACACGCGCGGCCGAAACCGGGATGCATGGCAGCCGTGAGACCGGTCGCAACCAGCAGCCCTTCGCGCAAGGCCGAGGCCTTTTTGTTTCTCCTGCTGTTGGCCTCGTTCGCGTACTTCCATCACCCGGAACCGGGTTGGAACGTGAACTCGCGACTGGCCCTGACCATCGCGCTGGTGGAGCGCGGAACGGTGCGGGTGGACGGGCTGGTGGAGCGGCCGGACCTCTACACGGAGGATGTTGCCGAGTTTCACGGGCACCTGTATTCGGACAAGGTGATCGGCACATCGCTGCTCGGCGTCCCGGCCTTTGCCGCGGTTCGGACCGTGGAATGGATCCGGGGCGGTTCCTTCCCCACCCCGGTTCGCAGGTATGTGACCACGCTGTTTTCCGTCGGCCTGCTGGCCGCCGCCGCCGGCGTCTTGGTGATGCGCCTCGTGGCGCGGGCGATGGGGCCGGAGCCTCCCCCCTGGCCGGTTCCGTTTGCCGTCGCCGCCCTCGCCCTGCTGGGGACGCAGCTGTATTTTTACGCAACGCTGTTCATGTCCTATCTCCCGGCGATTTTCTTCGTCCTGCTCGCGCTGGACCTGGCATGGGGTCTTGGGGACGGGGCGCGACCGGGTGCGGGACGGCTGCTTTCGATCGGCCTGGCGCTGGGCGCGGCGGTCCTTTGCGAGTACACGGCGGCCATTGCCTGCGCGGCCGTTGGCCTTTGGGTGGCGGGGCGGCTGGGCCGCGCATGGTGGCGTGCCGGACTCGTGGTGGCGGGCGCGTCGATCGCGATGACCCCCTTCTTCGCCTACACCTTCGCCGTATTCGGGCGTTTGGCGATTCCGTATGAGTTCGAGCGAAACCGCCTCTTCCGCGAGATGATGGCGCAGGGGTGGATGGGTTTGGGTGCGCCGCGGGCGGATGTGTTGTGGCTTGTGACATTCCACCCGTACCGCGGCCTTTTCGTGCATTCGCCGTGGTTGCTCGCGGGGCTGGCGGGCCTGGTTGGCGCGCTCCGCGACCGGCACTGGCGGGGACTTGCCGTCGCGTCGCTGGGCGTGCTGGCCGGTTACCTGTGGCTCAACAGCGCGTATTACATGTGGTGGGGTGGCTGGAGCTTTGGCCCGCGCCACCTCGCGCCGGCCATCCCGTTTCTCGTCCTGGGGGTGGCGTGGGCGTGGAAGTGGAAGCCCGCGCGGGTGTGGGTTGTGGCCGCCGGTGTCTGGGGCGCGGCCCTGCACCTCGTGACCATCGCGGTGGATCCGCAACCGCGCGACCTCAACCCGTTCACGTCGCTGCCGATGCTGCTGCGCCCGGATCTTGGGAGCCACGACTATGTGTGGCTGTTTCCCCGGCGCATACTGCCCATGTTCAGGCTGGGCGACCTGGGCATGAACGCGGGGCGGCTCGCCGGACTGGACGGTGCCTGGTCCGTGGCGCCGCTCCCGCTGCTGTGGCTCGTCGTCGCGGCGGTGACGGCCGCCGCATGGTTGCGCGGCGCAAGGTCGAAACGGGAAACGAAGGAAAATCCGGCATGATTCCGGCAACCGCCGATTCGTGATTGATTTCGCGCCTAACCGAGGGTGAATTGGATCCGATATGAATGCACGCCGATGTTACAAGCGCGTCCTGCTCAAGTTGTCGGGGGAGGCTCTCAAGGGGGCCCAGGAATTCGGGATTGATTACGGTTTTGTCCAGCGCCTGTCGCGGGAGATCGCCGAGGTTGTCTCGCAGACGGGTGTGGAACTCGCGGTGGTGATCGGCGGGGGAAATTTCATGCGGGGCGGGTCGCAGACCGAGATCGACCGGGCCGTCGGCGACTACATGGGGATGCTGGCCACGATGATCAACTCGATGGCGCTCCAGGCGTGTTTCGAGGGGGCCGGCCTGCAGACGCGCATCCTGAGCGCGCTGGAGATTAAGGAGGTGGCCGAGAGTTACATCCGCCGCCGCGCCATCCGCCACCTGGAGAAGGGGCGCGTGGTGATTTTCGGCTGCGGCACGGGCAACCCGTTCTTCACAACCGACACGGCGGCCGCGCTCCGCGGCGCCGAGATCGACGCCGAGGTGATCCTCAAGGCAACCAACGTGGACGGGGTTTACTCGGACGACCCGAAGAAGAACGCCGCGGCCACGCGCTTTGACGAGGTGACATTCACCGAGGCCCTGACGCGCAACCTGAAGGTGATGGACGCGGCGGCCCTGTCACTCTGCCGGGACAGCAGGATCCCCATCATAGTCTTCGACCTCCACAAGCCGGGCAACATCCGCCGGGTGGTGGGGGGCGAAAAAGTAGGAACCCTTGTAGGAGGCGAACCCAATGCCGCTTAACGACATCCACAAGCAGGCGCAGGAAAAGATGAAGAAGGCCGTGGAGGCCGTGGACCACGAGTTCAGTTCACTTCGCACGGGCCGCGCGTCCGTGGCGCTGGTGGACAACATCCACATCGACGCGTACGGGGCGAGCATGCCGCTCAAGCAGGTGGCGCAGATCAACACTCCCGACGCGCGCAGCCTGCTCATCACGCCCTATGACAAGGGCCAGATGCAGGCCATCGAGAAGGCGATCCTGGCCGCAAACATCGGCCTGACGCCCAACAACGACGGCAAGGTGATCCGGCTCACGGTGCCCCCCCTGACCGAGGAGCGGCGCAAGGAACTGGTGAAGGTGGCAAAGAAGATGGCCGAGGACGGCCGCGTGGCCGTGCGCAACATCCGCCGCCACGCCAACGACGAGATCAAGAAGACCGAGAAAACCCACGAGATCACGGAAGACGACCGCGACCGCGCCACCCACAAGATGCAGGAGCTGACCGACAAGCACATCAGGGAGATCGACGATCTCCTGGCGCGCAAGGAGAAGGAAGTCCTCGAGGTTTGAGAAATCCGCGAATGCGGGCACGAGCGGAAGACGGGCGGAGGGGATGGACGAAAAGCCGAACAGTGACGGTGTGACTGTGCCGGACCCGAACTGGTTCCTGGAGGGTTTTGCCGGGGACAAGCGTGTCATGCGGCGCGTCCATGTCGAGGCGGAACCGTTCCAGGTCGGGCGCGGCGCCAGCATGCCGCTTGCCCTGAACTTCTCCAACATCTCCCGCCTTCACGCGGAGATCTATTTCTTCAACAGCACCCTGATGGTGCGGGATCTCGGCAGCCGCAACGGCACTTTCGTCAACTACCAGCGCATCTCCGCCCCCACCCCGCTCAAGTCCGGCGACATCGTGCACTTCGGCACCTGCGAGTTCCGGGTCGGCTACGAGGAACCGGTCATTCCCGAGGAACTGGGCGACACGGTGAGTTTCGAGGGCAACCTGCCCAGGCAGTTGCAGCGTGGAACGGCGGAACTGGTCCAGTTGCTCAAGACCGAAAGCGTGTTTCCGCTTTTCCAGCCGATCCTGACCGTCCCCAACCGCGGCCTTGTGGGTTACGAGGTGCTCGGCCGCGGGGGCATGATCGGTTTCTTTTCCATGCCGCTGGACCTGTTCCGGGTGGCCGCGACGCTTGGCCTGGAAGACGAATTGAGCCGGGCCTTCCGCACCAAGGGGACCGAGGTCGGGGCGACGATTCCCGGCGACCCGCTGCTGTTCCTGAACATCCATCCCGTGGAGATGCGGGAACTTCCCACGCTGACAAGCACCCTCGAAGTCATCCGCAAACGCTTTCCCAAGCTGAGACTTGCGCTGGAGATCCATGAGGCCCTGGTCACCGATCCGGAGGCCATGCGGAACCTCCGCTCGGCCCTGCGCGACCACGGGATTCAACTCGCCTACGACGACTTCGGGGCGGGTCAGGCACGCCTCATGGAACTGGTGGAGGTGCCGCCGGATTACCTGAAGTTCGACATCAGCCTGATCCATCGCATTGAGAAAGCCCCGCCCCAGCGCCAGCAGATGGTGGAAATGCTCGTGCGCTTCGCCGCTGACATGGGGGTGAAGACCCTCGCCGAGGGCGTGGAAACCGGCGAGGAAGCCGCCTTCTGCGAGAAAATCGGGTTCCACTGCGTGCAGGGTTTTTATTACGGCAAACCGCTGCGCGTCGAGGATCTCCTGGCGGACGAGACCAGTTGCCCCGCCACCGGGGGCGAATAAGGGGATTCCGGGGCCGCGCCGCCGACGCCCGTTCCCGTCAGATGGCCCGTCCCAGGAGCACCGACAGTTCGTCCGCCGTCAGACCAAGGCGGATTTCGAGGGGACTGGTGGTGGACAGCATCTGCATGGCGGGCGTGGTGGTGGGCCTCTCCATCCGGGCCGGAATCATGATGCCCATTTCCGGGCCGACGACCCCCAGGACCGAAACCGAGGTGGGCTTGTCGCTGCGGTGGTAGAGCGCGTAAGCCCACGGCTCCGGGTAGGCCCGCCAGGTGAACAGGGCCTCGAAGTGATACAGGTCGTCGAAGCGCGGGCTCTTCAACACCCTTTCCAGGAACGGGATGGGCTGGACGAAGTCGTTCACGGCACCCGAGGAACCCCTCTTCACAATCACCACCACATACTCCACGAACCGGCGGGTCAGGTAGTCGATGATGGCGTCCGGCTCCCCGAACATGCGCCAGAGGTTGGCGTCATTCAGGGCCAGCAGGTCCACGATCGGGCGGTTGCTGTAGTAGGCCAGCTGCCCCACCTGGTCGGCGGCGACCAGCGCGTCCGGCGGCAGGTTCGCGTCCAGCCAACGGCCCACCTCGGCGTTGATGTGCACGGGTTCGTGGCGGAACCAGGCCAGCCGGGTGCCCCAGTTGAGTTTCGTGGCGAAGTCAAAGGTGCGGGCATGGAGCCTGGTGGCCGGATCGCTGAAGTTGGTCCACTGGTAGAAGTTCGCAAGGAGGAACAGCCCGCCAAGTGCCGCAGCGAGGCGGCGCGGGTGACGCGCCGTGCTTTCGCGCACGGCCAGCACGATGAGCTGGGCCAGGCCGATGAACAGCGGAATGGCAGGTGCGGCGTGGCGGAAACGCTCGGGGACACCGCCGACCAGAAGGGCGAAGCCCAGCACCGAGGCAATGCCCACCATCGACACCGCGACCTCGCGGCGGAAGCGCCTCATCACGCGGCTCCGGCGGGAAACAAAGAGCAGGAAAAGGATCACAAAGGGCAGGTGGGAAAACGCGAGGGAGAAGTCCCACAGGCGCCGCCAGCTGACATAGTCGCCGCTCCACGTGGGGATCTTCGCATGGACGGTATTCGGCAGCCAGGCCCCGTAATAATAGTGGCGCCACATCTCGAGCGCCCCGACCAGCACGGCCCACGGCACCAGGTAGGCAAGGAAGATGGTCGCCGCCGCATGACTGCGTGCGCGGCGGTCCTCGCCCGGATCCGGGGCCGCTGACGGGCGGTCGGCAAACCCGGCGTTGCGCCCCGGCTTCCACCGGATGCGCGGTTCGGGCGCGGGAAGCCGCGCCGACTCGGCCGGACCGGGCCCGTAAAAGGCAAACAAGTCCGCAAACAGGACCGGGAGGAAGCAGAACCAGTACGCAAAACCCTCGGGGCGGTTTGCCGCCATTGCCGCCAGCAGGACCGAAGCCGTGATGTGCCGGGAACGGATCATGGCGCAGACCACCAGCAGGAGAAGAAGGGCATGGAACAGGGTCTCCAGCCCGAAATCCGAGACATACCGGAGGGTCGGCTGGAAAAAGAGGGCGAGCGGGGCGAACCATTCCACCCAGTGACGCGGGATCACGCGACCATCGGGAAGCCGCGTGCGCCGCAGGAGGGGAACCGCCAGGATCAAGCCGGACAGGCTGGAAAACGAGAGGTAACGGGCCGCGAAATCCAGCGGTGCGCCGATTGCCCCGAACACGGAAAGGATCAGCACCCACAGGAGGTTCGAGTAACCTTCCACCCGGTCGGCGGGGTCGGCCTCGTTGAAGACCAGGCCCGCACCGTCGAGGAAACTGCGCACATAGCGGAGGGTGATGAAGACGTCCTCGCCCGGCTGGTTGAAGGCCACCACCGAATAGCCGATCGAAAGTGCCGCCAGGGCGGCGATGGGCAGCCAGAAAAGCAGGAGCCGGGCGCGGGGGGAAAAACGGCGTCCGCGCACGGTGATTTCGCGGATATCGCGGATTCCGCTGTTGGTCGGGATGCTCACGGTCCGCCCGTTGTGGGGTTGGCGGGTGAAAGATGCAAGTCCTGCGAAAATCGGGGGCCAAAACCGTCATTCTCGATTTCCGCGTTGAAAAGCGGCGGTGCTTCGGGCGCGGTGTTGCGGCGATGTCGGACAACCTGAATGCGGGCGGCCCCGCCGCCCAGCGCACGCCCCGGTGGCTGCTGGCCCTGCTGCTGGCGGGGGCGTTTGTGCCGCTGCTGGCCCTGCTGGCGTGGCACGCGAACCTGTACGCATGGCTGTGCGACGACGCGTTCATCAGTTTCCGGTACGTGCGGAACCTGGTGGGCGGGCACGGCATCGTCTACAACCGGGGCGAACGGGTGGAGGGGTACACCAACTTCCTGTGGGTCCTGGAACTGGCCGCCATCTGGAAGGCGCTTGGCGTGCGGCCCGAGGATTCGGCAAACATCCTTTCCTCCCTGTTCACGGCCGGCGTGCTGGGGCTGACCGCGCGGCTGGCCTGGCGCACACCCTACCGGGGCCGGCGGTGGGCCGCGGTGTGGATCGCGCTGGCGCTGCTGGCCGTGAACCGCTCGTTTGCCGTCTGGGCCACGAGCGGGCTGGAAACGCGGCAGTTCACCTTCTTCATCGTTGCCGCGGTCCTGCTGCTCAGGCGGCACGGCAACCGCGCCGCGCCCGCGGCGCTGGCATCGCTGTGCATGGCCGGGGCGGAATACACCCGCCCCGAGGGAATGCTGCTGTGGGCGTGCGGGCTGGGCTGGCTGCTGGCCGACGGACTGTTCCGCCGCCGCTTCCCGCTCCGGGCCGCCGTGGCCTACGCGCTCCCCTACGCGCTGCTGGTCACGGCCCATTACGCCTTCCGGATCTGGTACTACGGAGAGGTTTTCCCGAACACCTATTACGCCAAGGTGGTGCGGCCCTGGCCCGAGGCCGGGATGCAGTACCTGGTCTCGGCGCTGATCGAACACGGCGCGGTCCTGGTGCTTCCCTTCGCCCTGGCGGGAATGGTGACCCGGATCGGCCGGCGGCGCGACTCGACCCACCTGCTGTCGTTCGCCCTGATCATCCCACATGCTCTCTACCTGATCCGGATCGGCGGGGACCACTTCGAGTTCCGGCCCTTCGATTTTCACTGGCCGCTGCTTGCCGTGGCTGCGGCGGACGGTGCGCTGGCGCTGGCCCGTCGCACGCGGAGCCTGTTCCGCGGCAGGCGCCACGCGGGGCGGGCGGCGGAGTGGTCGGTGCTTGGCGGGCTGACGGCCGTGCTCGCGGCCTATACCGGTGTGCTGGGGGTGGGAAAATACTTCGTCACCTACGAGAAGACCACGCGCGCCGAGACGCTGATGATGTTCGTGCCGCTGACGGAGAAGAACTTCGCCTCGGGCTATTTGCTGCCGCTAATGCCCACGCTGATCCCGATCTATAACGGGGCGATGGGCAGCTGCATCTCGCACTCGATCGGCACATCGCACCAGGAGCACAAGGTGCTGTGGCAGACGCGGGTGCGCGAGTGGGGGCCTTACGAGGAGATCTCGCGGCGCGGCCTGCTGCCGAAGGGCTGCATCTCGGTGGAGGCGCTGGCCGGGATCATGCCGTATTACATGGCCGACCTGACGGTGATCGACATCCTGGGGCTGAACGACAAGGTGGTGGCCCGGAGCCCCGTGGAGCGGAAGAACAGCGAGCGGCAACTGGCCCACGACCGCAAGGCGGACTTCGCCTACATGATGCGGCGGGGCGTGAACATCAACATCCTGGGGGCGGAAACGAACCGGCGCTCGGCCCTGCTGAAAGCCGAGTTCGCCCTCCGCGTGAACGACAACCTGTGGATGCCCTTCGATGCCTTCTCGCGGAAGTGGGTGAAGGACACTTTCGGGGACCGCCCCGTGTACCAGGCCCGGACGATCCGGGTGCTCGGCGACTTCGAGAACGGCTCCATGGACGGCTGGACCACGAGCGGCGCGGCATTCGAGGGCCAGCCCCGGACGGGTCCGGTTGCCGGGGAACCCAAGGTGCAGATGGTGGAGGGAAAAGGATTCCTGGATTCGTGGGATCCGGTGCTGGGCCCCGGGGCGACGGGCGCGGCCCTTTCGCCGGCGTTCACCGCGCCGCCGGGAGCGGCATTGCGGTTCAAGTTCGCGGGGGGCAACACGCCGGCCGTCGGAGTCGAGGTTCTGTGCGACGGCAAACGGCTGAAATCGTGGGTGGGACGATTCAACTGGTTCCTGCGCTACGAAACGTTCCTGCTGCCGGAGAACCTTTGCCGGGAATTCCGGGTGCGTGTTTTTGACGAGGGCAAGGGCCCGGACGGGTTCGTGCTGGCCGACCGGGTGACCCTGGTGGATTTCCCGGAGCAGCCCGGCGTGTTCCTGGAGGACGGGGAAACCAGCGGGCCGCGGGATTAGTCGCTGACGGGGCCACGGCGGTCGAGGCCTCAGCGCGGCCGGGAACGAACCGAACGGCGGGTCGGGGAAGCCCCCCACAAACGGCTGGGGCGCCGGACTGACCGGCGCCCCGGGTTCATCTGTGTCGATTGCGGGCCGTGCCCGCCGTCCGTCATGCCGGATGGCGGACCACCCCGCAGGCGGCAGTATTCGCGGGCAAAGCGGCGCTTGGCCTCGCGGACGCGGCTCTTTACCGCGCTGATGCTGACGCCCGTCGCCTCGGCAACCTCGTTGGCGGTGAGGCCGTCGCACAGCATGGGCCCCAGCACCTCGGCCAGGTGGCGCGGCATGCGGGAGAGGATGGCGTCGCGCTGGCCGCGGAGCTCGCGGTCGCACGCGACATCGAACACGCGGCCGCGCGCGGACCGGTCGGGCAGGGCAACAACCAGGCGGGCGGCGGAGTCGCCGTCGTCGCCTTCGGGCTCGTGCAGAAACCCGGTGCGGGCGTTCTCGGCCAGCAGGTTCTGGTTCCAGCAGTAGTTGCGCACCACGGTGCCGAGCCACTGCCGGAACGGCATGGCCGGGTTGTAGAGGCGGCGCATGTTGGCCAGCAGCTTGACCATGATTTCGGACACGGTGTCGTCGAGCGGGTCGCCGGCGGCGAGCCGGCCCTTGCTGTTCTCGCGGGCGATGTACCACACGAGGGGGCGGATGGCATCCCACAGCGTTGCGAACGCCTCGTCGTCACCCGCCATGTAGTTGCGCAGGTGGGGTTCGATGGGTTTCACCTCGTGGCTCTTCGTGCGTGTCGGCATGAGACAAATTCTCCCTTTCCCGGAGCGGGGCTCCGATCCTGTGTTCCTGATGGTTCAGGGAGATTTCGCCGCCCCCCAATTGACGGCCGTTCCGGCGCTGGTGCTGGCTTCGCGACCCCCGGAATCTCGTCGCGTGCCCGGATCAAGGTTGGTAATCTTTTTTGTTCCGCCCCATCTACCCGCCGGCGAAACCCGGCATTCGCTCCCCCGGCGGTCTGTGTGACCGGATCTGTCACACAAAATGAATCCCCGGCGAAATGGTTGGCCTCGCACTCTACCGGAGAGGCCTGAAAAGGGGTGCGAAAAAACTGCGGGAGCGTTTTTTTGGCCGAAACGCCCCCTGACCGGTTCGGGAGCCGGGGGTCAGATGTCAGTTGTTTCGTGCAGGCCGTCGGCCAGTGCCGCGGATTGGGCCGATTCGGGTTCGTGGACCACGCGGATGGTGCGCCATTTGCCGCTGCGGTAGCGCAGGTAGAAGATGCCGCTGAAGCAGAGGATCACGGCCACGAGGACGGCCCAGGCGGTTTCGACGGGGGCGTGCAGGACCCGCAGCAGCGTCATGAGCACGGCAACGAGCACCCAGTGGAGGCCGACCGAGATGCACATGGCCCACAGCGTGTCGCCCGCGCCGCGCAGGGCGCCGCTGAACACGAGGCAGGTGGCGTCGGCGAGCACATAGAACGCGGCCAGACGCAGCATGTACACGGCCAGGGGGGCCGACTGGGCGAAGGCCCCGCCGTCCAGATGGGTGGGCCGGAACACCCCCACGAGATACTGGGGAAACACGGCAAAGAGGATCAGGGTGCAGCAGCCGTAGGACCACGCCAGGCGCAGGCCCGACATGGTGGCGCGGTGGGCGATGTCGGGCTTGCCCGCGCCCATGTAGCGCCCCACCAGGCTGGTCACGCCGATGTTCATTCCGATCAGCGGCACGAACGACACCATGTCCCAGTTGAAGACGATGGTGACGGCCGTGGCCACGTTGGTTCCGCGCGCATGGAAGGCGAGGATGAGCAGGTTGAACGCCAGGAGGTTGAGGAAGAACTCGGCGCCCGAGGGAAAGCCGAACCGCAGCAGGCGCCGCATCATCCCGCCGTCGTAGCGCAGGGCGGAGCGCACGCCGAACTCGCGCCGGTTTCGCGCCGAGAGGAAGGCGGCCGCAAGGATGCCCAGCTGGCACACGCCGCCCAGGATGGTGCCGTAGGCGGCACCCGCGATGCCGAGCGCGGGAAAGCCGAGGTTGCCGTAGATCAGCACCCAGTTGGCCCCGACATTGACGAGCATGGCGGTGACGGACGAAAGCATGACGATGCGCGTGCGGCCGATGCCGGAGAAGAAGCCGCTGAGGCTGCTTCGGAACAGGCCGAGAACCGATGCCGACAGCATGATGTCGAAGTAGAGTTTCTGGGGCCCGAGCTGTTCGGGGGCGATGTTTGAGCCGTCGAACAGGTGGTGCACCAGCGGGCGGAACGACAGGATGATGGGGTAGGCCACCACCGAGAGGATCAGCGCCTGGGCCACGGCCAGGGCGCAGCGGTCGCGCCGGTTGGCGCCCAGGTACTGCGCCACCAGCGCGGTGGAGTAACCCGTCAGGCCGAGGAAAAACGTGAGCATCATGAAACTGGTCAGCCCGCCCGCCATGGCGGCGTTCATCAACTCGGGCTTCAGGCGCGCCAGGAACCAGCGGTCGGTGAAGGTCATCACCGTGTCGCAGGCGCTGCTGACCACCATGGGGGCGGCGATGGCGAACATCTCGCGGACGCCGCCGGGGCGGTGGTTCGGGGTTTGGGAATTGCCGGTCATAATATTATCCAGATCAGGGAACGCGCAAAAAGACCGCAGGCAAGCGTCGCCGCACGCGGCAGAAATTGCGACCAGGGGTTTCGGGGAGATGGGCGGAATCCGGAAAGCGTCACAACGCGTCAGGGCGGGAAACGCGGGCGTTCCGGAACGGTTTCATCCGGCGGGCCGGTTCAGGCCGCCGGGGTCTCTGGATTCAGGAAAAAATCATGGGAGGTTCACCGAGTTGCGGGGAAATGCTACCACGCGCGTTATCACCTGATTCTTTGCGCGAGAAAAAAACGCGGATCGCTGCGCGGGTTTGCGGTCGCCGGCGCGGATTGTGCTCGGAGGAGCGCAGGTGAAGTCGCTGTAACATTTACGTTGGGCGGAGGAAGGGGCAGGAACCATGGAACCGCGGCAGAGCGCGGGGCGCCGGGTTGCGGACCGCGGAGGGTCCGCAGCAGCCGGGAGTGGGGACGGGAGGCGAAAGACACGGTGGAGGTGCAACAGCGGGGATTGGTAAGGGGACGCGAAATAGCGCATTGGAGACGCAACAGCGGGGAGGCAGGATGGGGAGGGAATATTCCTTCGGATCCATAGGTGGGCCAAAGGCCCATTCCATCCCAGCCCGGGGCAACGCCCCGGGAAACGGGACCATGAAAACACCAAGGGCTGAAAACCCGACCTATCGGTCAGTCCCACACATAGCGTTCGTCGTGTTCGATTCCGTATTTGGTGAGAAACGTCCGGTATTCATCCTGGAACGTCTGCGTCCGGTGATGCTCGTCCTGGCCGTCGATGTAGTGCCTCAATGCATCCAAATCCGACGGTCCGACGGAAAACGCCCCGTAGCCCCGTTGCCAGGCGAAGCCGGCCAATTGGGGCGATTGGGTTTTCAGCCATTTCGAGGATGAGGTTTTGAGTTCCTCCACCAGTTTCGCCGTGGTGACGGTGCGGGCGAGGCGGATGGCGAGATGCACATGGTCGGCGACGCCACCAACCCGGTAGCATTCGCAATCGGCGTTTCGGGCGACCGTGGCGAGATACGCATGGAGTTCAGAACGAACGGGCGCCTCCAGGACGGGAGCACGGTCTTTGGTGCTGAAGACGATGTGGATGAGAAGGAATGAAAGGGATTGGGGCATGGCGGAGGGGATGGGTCGGGCTTTCAGCCCTCATTGTGTTTTCGGTTTGATACCTGGGGCGTTGCCCCAGGCTGGGATAGCGGTGCGCCGTTGGCGCGGAAATGCGACACTCGGGTGGAGCATCCAGCATGGATAACGATTGGATTACAAACCCAATAGAAGTCCAGAGTTTTGCGGGTGGGCGGCACTGAATTCCCCGTCCGGTTTCGGCGCGCCCGGCGGTCGCGCCCTACCTGGGATTTGGGCGGTGCTTCTCGATGCGTTCGACGATTTTCGCGCGAACGCGGGCAGGAGCGCCCGCGCTCCGTTGGAAGGAATGGTCCTCGGGGGGGGGCTGTTTCCCTACTTCTTTCCAACTTCTTTCCAATTCCTTCCCTACCCGTTTCCCTGCCCTTTCCCTGCTCTTTCCCGGGGTTTCACCGGTATGGTGGCGGCATGGACAGCCGAGACGATTCTTCCCAGCGTGAAACCCGCCCCGTGCCGCCGGTGACCGGGAATATCCCGCCGGTGCAGCCGGACGATTGCCTGACGCCGGCGCTCCCGGGTCCGCCGGTTGCCACGCCGCCCTCGTCCGCGCGCCGGCCGCGGCGCAGCGTGAACCCGATGACGCGCATCCGCCGCGATGTGGCGGATGAACTGGCCGAGCGGCGGAGGAATGCCAGTCACCACTACGGGGAGGGCGCGGACGCGGCCCTGGCCGACCGCACGGCGTACGCGGATCCGGGTGGCACGGCGCTGATCGTGTCGGGAATCGCGCGCCGCATCCTGGAGCGCCGCCGCCTGATCGCGCGGATGCACGCGGGCGAGGGGGTGCCGCATCAGATGGTGGAGGAACTGGACCATCTGGAGGGGCTGTTTGACGGCTACAACGAGATCGGCGAGGCGCTGGCCGAGTTTCTGGGCTGCCCCGAGGTCTGGGACAAGGCCCGCAGCCAGGGCTTCGGACTCATCTCGAGCGGCGAGGTGACGAAACTGCCGTGGATGCGGCAGGAACCGTCCGGCCTGGAGGACATGGGGTTCCCGTTCTGAGCGGGGCCGTTACTGCTTGGGCATGTCCGTGGTGCTGACGTTGGTGCGGATGATCTGGCCGACGCTCACGGTGCCGTTGGTGGGATCATAGATGGTGAGGCCCGAGTAGCCGAGGTACTCGAACACACTGACGTTGGGACCGGCGGAATTCAGCGCCCACGCGATGGATTCGGGGTTGGCTGTGATCTCGGACCAGACGGTTACCGAATCGGGGAAAGGGGTGTCGCGGTCGAAGCGGGCGTAATCGTACGGAAGGGGGCGGATGAGGGGCAGCGCCTGGTTGGCATTCTCGTGGTAGGGCGTGCCGAGCTGGGCGCCGCCGCCGGGGCGGACCGCCTGCCCGCTGGCCACCTTCTCTGCGAAGATGTCGCTGAGCACCGACGAGATGTAGGCGATGGGGGTGGTAAGCACGGCGTGGCGCTGGATGAGCACGGCGAAGCGCGGGATACCGCGCAGGACCTCGGTGTAGTCGGGCGGGTACTTGTTGTTGTCGACGAAGTACGACTCGAGGGCGGTGGCCATGGTGCGCATGTCGGACTTGGTGCGGCTGACCTTGGAGCGCATTTGCGCCTCGAGGAAATTGGGGACGGCGATGGCCGCCAGGATGGCGATGATCGCCACCACGATGAGCAACTCGATCAGGGTAAATGCCTTGCGCATGGTGCACCTCTTTCCGTGGTTTCTGCGGAGGGTACCGGAAGAACCGGTTCCCGGCGGGATGGGAAATCCAGATGCGTCGGATGGGCGATCGTGACCCGGGTCTTTGGGTGGGAAAACGCCCATAAGCAGACCATTCGATCCGTATTGGGGTGAAAAAAAAGTTCCGCGCAAGCCCGATTGTCGGGACGGCACCGTAACAAACCGACCGGGAACTGCAATGAATAGCCCCCGTTGGAGGTACGGAAGCGCGTGAGCGAACGGCGAACGACATTCTGCCCCAAATGCGGGTGTGATTCGGAGAGCAACGAGGTCTGCGACGGCTGCGGCGTGATCTTCGAGAAGTACCGGGCGCGGCTGAACGAGCGGGAGGCGGCCGAGTACACGGGCTCCGGTTCCCCTTTTGCGGCCGCCTACGGCGCGGCGCCGCCCATGGAGCTTTGGAAGAAGGCGGCGATCGCCGGCGTCGTGGTGTTCGGCCTGCTGGCGTTTGCCATGAACCGCCTCAACCCGGCGGGTAACAGGGCTTCGGGCGACATGGTACACGACGGCCGGCCGATGGTCGTCGAATTCTGGGCCCCCTGGTGCGGGCCGTGCAAGTATTTCACGCCGATCTTTGAGCGGGTGACGGATTCGTTCGGGGACAAGATCAAGGTGGCGCGTTTCAACACGGACGAGAACCAGTCACTGGCGAGCGAGTACCAGGTCAGCGGAATTCCCTGCGTGCTGCTTTTCGACAAAGAGGGCAAACTGAAGGGGCGGGTTTCGGGGGCGGTTCCGGATGCGGCGCTCAAGGCGGCGATTGACGAGATCCTGTAGGGGAACGCTCCCGCGAACCGTGCGGAGCAAACGGGAACGCTAAAGAGCAGAGAGGCAAAGGGGCCAAGGTTAGCGGAACCCGAACCGGGTCATCGCCGACCGTTGTCCTGAATAGCGCCGGGGCGGGCGGGATACAACCACTCGCCGGTTGCGCGGGTCTGCCGGGCCGCCCGGGGAGCCTCTTCCGGGGCGTCCGCAGGCCCGCGATCACTGCCGGCGCCACATCGCTGAAAGGTTTCTGCCCCGACGGATTCGCCGCGACGAGCCCGTGTGGGGAGAATTGTGTTTTGCGCCCCCATGAAGAGCCTCCAGGAACTGCTGCAGCAGCAACTCGCCTCGTCGCCGGGAATCCGGCGGATCCGGGAATTCGCGGCGTCTGCGGAGGCGCGCGGGGGCGGGGCCGGCCGGCGGCTTTCCGTGAAGGGGCTTCGTGGCGCATCGCTGGGCGGCATGCTGGCCTCGCTGGCGCGGCCGGACGCGGCGGTCCCGGCGCCGCCGCTGGTCTTCTGCGTGACGGCGAACGACGAGCGTTCGGGGGAGATTTACGACGATCTGCAGTTCTTCGGCGCGCGGCGCGTGTTCCATTTTCCCAAGTACCAGGTGCTTCCCTATGACGAGGACGAGCCGCTGCTGGAGGAGCAGGTCAAGCACCTGGATTTCCTCCACGCGCTGAGCGCGGCTCCGGCCGGGAACGGGGACGCGGGGGCGGAGGCGGCGGTGTGCGTCGCGTCGGTGGAGGCGCTGATGACGCGGGTGGCGCCGCTGGAGGTGCTGAGGGCGCACACGCTGACGGTTCGCTGGGGCGAGCCGCTGGACACGGAGGAATTTGCCGAAAACGCGGCGGGGATCGGTTACGCGCGGGTGCCGACGGTGGAGGCGCGGGGCGAGTTCGCCGTGCGCGGCGGAATCGTGGACATCTTCCCGCTGGACGCGGACAACCCGCTGCGCATCGACCTGTTCGGCACGGAGATCGAGTCGATCCGCGAGTTCGACGTGCACACGCAGCGCTCGCTGAAGGGGGCCGGCACCACGGAGGAGCTGACCGTCCTGCCGGCGTCGGAGCGGGTGGTGATCCACGCGGCGCTGGCCGGGCGGGGGCCGGTGGAACTGGGCGAACTGGTGTCGGCCGGGCGCGAGCCGCACCCGCTGCCCACGGTGCTGGACATCCTGCCGGCGCAGACGCTGGTGGTTTTGGACGGCACGGAGAGCTTCCCCGTGCGCGACGAGCGGTTCGTGCAGCTCGTGCGCCGGCAGTTCGAGGACCGGCGGGCCACGGCGGTGGCCGGCGCGGAGCCCCTTCCGCCGGAGGTGGTGCACGTGACGCTGGCGGGGATCGAGGCGGCGGCGGCGCGATTCGCGCAGGTGCACCACTCGCTCATCATCGAGGGCGTGGCCGGCGGCGGGGCGACGGTGGCGTTCCAGAGCCAGAGTTTCGAGACGGTGAAACCGAGCCTGGAGCACTACCTGACCCACATCCGCCAGCGCCAGGCGGACGGCTACACGGTGGCCATCGTCTGCGACAACGACGGCCAGGTCCAGCGCATGGACGAGATGATGCGGGAGCACGAGATCCCGGCGTTGCCGCTGATCGCCAAGAAGGGGGAACCGCCGCCGCGCCTCCCCGACGCGCCCCGGGGGCTGGTGCGCGACGTGGCGCTCGTGACGGGCCTGCTGCACAGCGGGTTCGTGCTGCCGGAGGCGAACCTTTTCCTCGTGACCGACCGCGAGATCTTCGGCCGCTACAAGCGGCGGCACGTTTACCGCAAGATCTACAAGGGCGCGCCGGTGGCCGACGCGCGGGAGATCCGCAAGGGCGACTTCGTGGTGCACCTGGAGCACGGCGTTGGGCGCTTCGAGGGGATCCGGACGCAGAGCCTGGACGGCCGCGTGGCGGACCTGCTGGAGATCACCTACTCGGACGGCGACAAGCTGCTCGTGCCGACGGAGAAAATCGCGTTCGTGCACAAGTTCTCGGGGACGGAGACCGCCGCGCCCACGCTGGACAAACTGGGCGGCAAGAAGTGGATCCAGCGGCGGAAGAAGAGCCAGGAGGACATCGAGAAGCTGGCGCAGGAACTGCTGCAGCTTTACGCGCGGCGCTCGGTGGCCGAGGGGCGGTCGTGCGGGCCGGACACGCCGTGGCAGCGCGAGTTCGAGGCGTCGTTCCTCTACACCGAAACGCCGGACCAGCTGCGCGCCATCGAGGAGGTGAAACGCGACCTGGCGGCGGACAAGCCGATGGACCGGCTGGTGTGCGGCGACGTGGGTTACGGCAAGACCGAGGTGGCCATCCGCGCGGCGTTCAAGGCCATCCAGGACGACCGGCAGGTGGCGCTGCTTTGCCCGACCACCATCCTGTGCCAGCAGCACTACAACACGTTCCGCGAGCGGTTCGCCGACTACCCGATCCGGGTGGAGATGCTTTCGCGCTTCGTGTCGCCGGCCGAGGCGAAGAAGGTCATGGCCGACGTGAAGGCCGGCAAGGTGAACATGCTGGTGGGCACGCACGCGCTGATCTCGAAGTCCATGGGCTTCAAGAACCTCGGCCTCGTGATCGTGGACGAGGAGCAGCGGTTCGGCGTGAAGCAGAAGGAGCGCCTGAAGGAGCTGAGGGCGAGCGTGGACTTCCTGACGCTGACGGCCACGCCGATCCCGCGCACGCTGTACATGGCGCTGAGCGGGCTGCGCGACATGAGCGTCATCAACACGCCCCCCGCCGACCGCCACCCGATCAAGACGAAAATCATCCACTGGGAGCGCGAGCAGATCGAGGAGGCCATCCTGCGCGAGCTGAACCGCGGCGGGCAGGTGTACTTCGTGCACAACCGGGTGCACAACATCCACGACATCGCCGAGCGGCTGCGGGAGATCGTGCCGTCGGCGCGCATCGCCATCGCCCACGGGCAGATGAACGACGACGACCTCGAGCAGATCATGCTCGATTTCATCGACCGCAGGCACGACATCCTCCTGTCGACGACGATCATCGAGAGCGGGATGGACATCCCGAACGTCAACACGATCATCATCAACCGCGCGGACGCGTTCGGCCTCGCGCAGCTCTACCAGATCCGCGGCCGCGTGGGGCGCGAGAACCGGCGCGCCTACGCCTACCTGATCGTGCCGGCGGGCCAGGCCATCACCGAGCAGGCCGTGGCGCGCCTCGCGGCCATCGAGGAGTTCACGGAACTGGGCGTGGGCTTCAACATCGCGATGCGCGACATGGAGATCCGCGGCGCGGGCAACCTGCTGGGCAAGGAGCAGCACGGCTCGATGAACAGCATCGGCTTCGAGCTCTACTGCAGGCTGCTGGAGGACGCCGTGAAGGCGCTGCGCGGGCAGGGGCTGACGCTGGAGGACCGCGAGGTCGAGGTCCAGTGGAAGACGAGCGCGGTGCTGCCCGGGTGGTACGTGCCGGTGGAGAGCCAGCGGGTGATGCTGTACAAGCGCATCGCGGAGGCGGCGACGATGGAGGAGATCGACGAGATCGCCGACGAGATCCGCGACCGCTACGGCGACGTGCGGCGGGGCGAGGGGAAGGCGGCGCGCGAGGACCTGCCGGCGGAGGTGGAGAACCTGTGCCTGGTGGCCAAGCTGAGGCAGCGCGGCAGCCGGCTGGGCCTGCGGCGGATCTCGGCATCACGGACGGGTTTCGTGCTGCAGCGCGAGGGGGCCGTGGCGGCGCTGGGGGCGTCGGCCTCGCAGTTCCTGCGCAAAGAGAAGGGCGTGCACATCTACACGGACAACCCCGACGCGCTGGATTTCCATTTCACGGACCACGAGAAGCGCAACCTGCTGGCTGAGGCCGTGCGCGCGGTCAGCGCGCTGGAGAAGGAAAGGACCGCATAGCGGAACGCCCCGGCACTGTTGGGGGTTGCTTCGCGGACAGGGGCGTGCGCAGAGAGTGAACGATGGATTCCGCCGCTCGCGATAGTTCACCGCCAGCCCCAAACCGGCGCGGGTTTGCGTTTTCCGCGGCGTGGGCGCTGCTGGTGTCGGTGGCGCTGGTGCCGGTGCTCGTCCAACTGATGCTCGTGGCCCCTCTGCCGGTCGTGCGGGCCCGGGCGGCCGTGGCGCACGCGTGGTTCCAGATGGACAACGAGGAGGGGGCGCTGCTGTTCCAGGCGCTGGAACTGCGCGCCGGACGCAGCATTTACCGGCCCCTGACCGATTACCCCTTCGTCGCGGGCACCTACCCGCCGGTTTACCCGATGCTGGCCGGGTTGTTTGCGGATCCCTCCGCGCCGGATTTCCGCGCCGGGCGCGTGATCTCGCTGGCCGCCTGCCTCGGCGCCGCAATGATGCTGCTTGTCACCGTGGCGTTCCGCACGCGCAACCTGGTGACGGCCGCGCTTGCCGCGGCGCTGTTCCTCGCCACCTTCGAGGTTCATAGTTGGCTGCCCTATTACCGCGTGGATATGCTGGCGCTTTTCTTCACGGTGCTGGGAGTGGGCAGCATGGCGCTGTCGCCGCGGGAGAGGGCGGCGCGCCGGGTCAGCGTGGCGCTGTTCGCACTGGCCTTCTTCACCAAGCAGACGCACGTGGCCGGGCCGCTGGCAGTGGGGGTCTGGATGCTGGCGAACGACCGGCGGGGCGGGCTGCGATGGTGCGCGATGATGACGGCCGCGGTGGCGGTGCCCTTCGCGGTGCTGACGGCGGCAACCCGCGGACAATTCGCGATTCACACGGTGTGGTACAACATGAACACCTGGCGCCCGGGCGACGTGGCCGTCTGGGCGCGCCACGTGTGGCGCTTCTACCCGTGGCTGGTGGCGGCGGGGGTGGCCGCCCTTGCCGCCGGCGCCGTGCTTGCCCGCATCCGCCCGGCTGCCAATCCAGTTTCGGAAAGTGGCACGGGCGTCCCGCCCGTGAAACCCGAACTGGTGCAGGAAGCACCGGACACCCCGACAACGCAGTCCGTCTTCAACGGCACGGGCGAATCCCAGGTTTCCGGTTCCCCCCCCAGGCCCGCCCACGCAAGCGCCGGTCACGCCCCCATCCCCGAACTCTACCTGCTCTTCTCGCTGCTCAATTTCGTGGCCATCGGCAAGGCGGGCTCGGCGGAGAATTACCTGCTGGAGCCGCTTGCCGCGTTCGCGCTGGTGGTCGGCGACATGCTGGGCCGGCTGACCCGCGCGCAGTTCGTGCCGGGTCTCCGCGTGCCGGCGCGCCTGGGCGCGCTGGTGCTGACGGGCCTGATGCTGGGACACGGGATCCATGTTTCGCGCCTTGCGCCCATCCTTTTCAGCCGCCCGATGCCGTCGGCGCCGGACCTGGAGGCTGCGAGCCGGGTGGCGCGCGAGGTGATCGCCGCACGCGGCGACACCTGGACGGAACTGGGCATCTTCAACCTGCTGGCCGGGCGGCCGATCCACCTCCAGCCGTTCATCATGAGCGAACTGGCCCGCCAGAAGAAGTGGGACCAGGCGCGTTTCCTCGGGGACCTGGAGCGCCGGCGCTTCGCGCTGATCGTGACCAACTTCGACGCGGCGACCGGGGACGCGACGGACGTGTACACACCCGAGATGCTGCGAATGATCCGCCTGCACTACCGCGAGGCGGAGCGGATCGAATCCGGGCGCACCTGGAGGTATTACCTGTACCGCCCCTCCCGGCCGCCGGCCTCCGACCGGTCGCTGGTGAACATGGATGCGTCGCCCCCCGGAACCGGCCCGCGCAATCAGGGACTCCCGGCTGCGGTGGCGGGCGGGCGCCCGACGGGTCCGCGAAACGCCGCGCTCTGAATCGGCCAATCGCGCAAGCGTACCCTGATGGGCACCCGAGCGGAGGAACCGGTATCTTGCGCATCCTGATCACGAACGACGACGGCGTTGAGGCGCCGGGCATCTGGGCCCTTTACCAGGAAGTCTCAAAATTCGCCGAGGCGCTCGTCGTGGCTCCCGCCACGGAACGCAGCGCCACGGGACACGCCATCAGCGTGTACAACGAGGTGACCCTGCGCGAGCATACGCGCGAGCAGAAGGCCTGGGGCTACGGGCTGGACGGCACGCCGGCGGACTGCGTGAAAATGGCCCTTTCCACCCTGATGAAAGAAGCCCCGCCGGACATGGTCCTGTCGGGCATCAACCGCGGGCAGAACACGGGGACGAGCATTCTCTACTCCGGCACGGTGGCCGCCGCGCTCGAGGGCTGCATGTACGGCGTTCCGGCGATCGCGGTTTCGCTGGCCGTCACCCTTCCCTTCACGGGGAAGGATGAAATCGTGAACCCGCCCGATGTGGGGGCGCTGCGCAAGCTGGCGCGCTCGCCCAAGGATTACGAGTTCGCGGCGCGCTTCGCCGCGCGCCTGGCCCGTGCGGTTCACCAGCGCGGGATGCCCAGGGGCGTGCTGCTGAACGTGAACGTGCCCAACGCGGACGAGGCGATGATCCGGGGCGTGGTGGTTTCCAAGATGGGTTCGTCGGTTTTCGTGGACGAGTTCCGCAAGATCAACGAGGTGGGCGGCGTGGTTGCCTACAAGAACGTGGGCGACACGCTGATCCACTCGCCCGAGGGTGACGACTGGGACGACCTGGTGCTGCGGCAGAACAAGGTGTCGGTCACGCCGCTGCACTACGACCTGACCCACCACCATTTCCTGGAGGAGCTGCGCAAGTGGATGGGCGCGGACGATGCCGAGGGTCGCGCCCTGACGGCCGAGGTGGCCGACGCGCTGTCGAAGGAACTGGACGCCGAAGTGCGGGGTTAGGCGCTCACCCGGACACCGGCGGCACGGCCTTCACCACCAACCCGTCGTAGGATGCCTCCACCCGGTGGCCGGGCGGGACGACCAGGAACTCGTCGTCGCGCCAATCGGCGTCGACGAGGCGCTGAAGCATCGACATGTCCCCTTCCAGGCGCTCGAAATCCCAGCCCTTTTCGGCGGCGCGGCGGCGGCCTTCGGCCTCGAACTGGCCCGGAGGCTCGACCCCCATCACGATGTGGGCGTACTTGTGGTAGCCGTCCTCGCGGGAACCGTTCATCTCGCGCCACAGGTACTCGGCCTCCTCCTCGCCGTACTTCTCCGCGAGTTCGGCGAACGATGCGTCCATGCCCAGCCGACGGCCCACCGACTGGTCGGTCATCTCGCCGGCGTTGTCGCCGCGCTCGATCCAGCCGCTGGTGAGGAAGTAGGTGCCTGGGTTGGCGCGGAAGTAGTCGCTGTAGCGGGCGCGGCTGCCGAGAAAAAGGGTGATGCAGTCGTGGGCGCGGGGCAGCACGAGGGGAACCGTCCGGGCGCCCAGTCCCACCAGCCCCAGGTTGCACAAACCGTAGCCCATCAGCACGGCGTCGTAGCGCGTCTCGTCCACCCGGCCGATCACCTCGCCCAGGCGGGCGCGCATCGGGCCCATGCCGATGTCGTGAAGCCCCTTGGGCAGGAACTCGATGTCCACGCGGTGGGGTGACCGGGCCACGGCGGCCCCGACCTCCCGGGTGAAAATCTCGCAGCTGATCAGCTTGAGGCGCATGCGCGGACTCCCGTCCCCGAAATCATTTCGCGATCCACTCCTCGGTGGGACACACCTGCCTCGCGGCGCCGATTTCCTTCAGGAAAAAGCGGGCGGCGGCGAGCTTTCCGTCCAGGGGCGCGCCGAAGAACGGCGAATCGCGGAAAAAGGGGACGCCCATGCGGGCAAAGTCCGCCAGGTCCGCGCCGTGGAAAAGGAAAAGGAGGGGAAGGCGGGGGCGCAGGCGGAACGCGGCCAGATTGGCCCGGAAATAGGCGCGGCCGAGCCTCATGCAGACGCCGGCCTGGAAAGGCAGGCGCAGCAGCGGCGACGTGGCGGCTGGAATCTCAAGCAGCGCGCCGCCGGAAACGGGATGATGCGGGGCCAGGGGCGACAGCGCGTCGGCCAGGCGCGAATACTGGGTTTTGCGGACCGGCGGCGCGCCGGCCTGACGGCGCAGGCGGGCATCCAGGAACCGGAAGACGCCCCCCCAGGGACCGGGCATGAGGGAGGAGTCGTAACGGTAGCCACGGCGGGCCAGAACCCGCAGCAGGGTTCTGGAGGCCCCGTACCCGGGCGCCCGAAACCCGGCCGGTTGCGCGCCGGAAACGGACCGGATCGCGGTCTCGGCCCCGGCGATCTCGGCATCCAGGGCGCCTTCATCCAGGTCGCGGAAATTCAGCGGGTGGGACAGGGAGTGGTTGGCCAGCATGTGTCCCCCGGCCAGAAGGGCGCGGAGGCGCGCCGCCTTGTCCGGCGTTTCCGCATCGCGCCCGGTCACGAAGAAGGTGGCCCGGATACCGGCCTCGGCGAAAAGGCCCGCAAACCGGGGAAGGGCGTCCTCGTACACGAACGAGCGGACCGACGCGGGAACATCCATGCCGTAGCAGGCCGCGATCGCCCAGACATCGTCCACGTCCACGTGAACGAAAGCAATGCGGTCAGCGGCCGGAATCATGGGAGGGGGCCTTGCCGGGAAAGGCGGGTTTGGTCATCCGCCGACGGAATTCCCTATCGCTCGCGACTGCCGGCGGCGGAAACCGCTCCGGGCGCCGCTGTGGCCGGACGGGCGGCGGCCGCGGCCGAGGACGGGGAGACCCGGGGGAGGCCCCCTGCTGCGCCGGCGGGGTCCGCCAGGCGACCGGCGCGCGGATCAACCAGGTAGGAGGCTTCCGGATCACCGGCCGCGACAGCCCTCTGACCTCCAGCCGCGCCGACGGGGGACGCCCCTCCGGCCGCGCCAACCGCGGAGACCGGACCCGCCGATTGTGGAATCGCGGCGGAGGCCGGCTGCGGGGCAATGAAATTCGTCAGTCGCGCCCTCTGCTTGCCCGCGGATTTCCCGGCTTTCGCGGCGGAGGTGGTCTTTTCGTCGGCCTTGCCGGCCGGGTTCGGGGTGATGGCGGGTGCGGGGGTGAGTGCGGGCGTCGGGGTCGGGGCCGTCGGCGCGGGCGAAACCGTCGGCGCGGGCTCCACGCGCTGCATCACGGTGCCTGTGGAACCGGATTCGACGGCGCGCAGCGTGGCGGTGGTCGGGGGCGTCATGCTGTAGCGGCGCAGCCCCACCGTGGCGGTGGTCGGTTTGGAACCCGGGTTTGCCGGTCCGTTCTTCTCGGCCCTCGTTCCCGGTTCGCCGGGGGCATTGGTGGCCTGTTGGGTCGCGGTTTCAACCTCTGCGGGTTTGCCTGCCACGCTTTGCGGCACATCAGCCAACGGCTCCTTGCGCGACGTAACGCGCCGCGTCTCGCCGGAATCCGGCGTCACGCCCCGCGTCTCGCGGCTGGGCCTGCGGGCGGTGAATCCGGTTGCCCCGGCCGGTGACTCGCCGACGGATTCGCTTTCCTTCGATTTGCTCTCGTGCTCCTGCGCCGGTTCGGTGGCCACCCAGGGGCGACCGCCGGTCATGGGGCCGTGGATGCTGGGAAGCACCGGCGGGAGGGGGCGGCGCTGGCCGGGACGCAGGCGGGGAAGATCTTTGTCAGGCGAGAGCAGGATCAAGCGCTCGGGGCTGTTGAAGGGGCCGTGAACCAGGCGGCCGCGGTCATCCACCAGTTCCAGTCGGATGCGGTGCATTCCGGGTTTCAGCCCCTTGAGGTGGAAAGTGGTCCCGTTGCCGTTGGCGATGAACCGCTTGCCGTCCACATAGTAGAAAACGCGGTAGCCGTTGCGGCTCAACTCCACATTGTGGACCAGGAAATCCAGCGTGATGTCCGCGGCATCAATCCCGAGGTACTCCCCTTGGGGAAGGTTGTAGGTGAGCAGGGGCACGCCGGGTTCGGGACGGTTCTCGTCGTTGGCGTAGGCGACGGAGAATGTCACCATGTCGAAAACGCCGGGGATGGCCTCGTGCAGGTGGTTTGCGGCATAGGCGCGGATCGTGTGGGTGCCCGGCGGCACATCCGTGAACACATGGGGATGGGCCGCGTCGAACTGCACCTCGAAGGGACGGTCATCGAGCATGAAGTGCAGGTTGCACCCGCCCGGTCCCGTGGCGATGCCGGAGATTTCGAAGCAGACCCGGACATCGGGGCCGGCCACAACCTGTTCGGCCGCGGGTGACGTGATGCGCAGATACGGCCCGGCGGACGAACGGGCATCCGCCCGCGGCGAAACGGTCAGGGCGAGGGCCGCAAGTATCACGGCTCCAAGGTTACGAAGAATCGAAGTCACGGGCATCCTTCCCCGGAGATGGGCTTCTCACAATGGTACGTGGCCTTGCGTATGCAGCCCAGCCGACGGGTAATCAAAGACTATTTCGGAAGCGGCGCCTGTTTGGCGACGCCCGTCCTGCACGGCCCTCGCGACCGAACGCCGCCAGGGGGGCGGGGAAAAAGTCGGCGCGGGTTCCTGCCGCAATCCCATAAGCGAATCTGGTGCCATGTCCCGTGTAAGTCCCCATGCCCCTGTTGGGGCGCCCGCGGCATCCGGTGCTGGGGAGTCGCCAAGCGGTTAAGGCGCTGGTCTTTGGAACCAGTATTCGAAGGTTCGAATCCTTCCTCCCCAGCCAACCGCGCCGCTTTCTGGTGGGATTTCGCCCGTGCCAGGGCTTGCGAACGAAACCGATCCGGACGGAAAGCGTTTGATCTCCACCGGTTCGAATTGACCGGGTGGGAACCTGCCGTTTCGTCGGGTTTCAGCGCGAAACGGGAAGGGGCGGGCCAAATCCCGACGGGGCCGCCTCGGTCTGGGGCGCGGGTTGATCGGCAGGGGCATTGGCGGGCGCGCGCGTGGCCCTGGCCCTGCGCTTCACATTCCATCCGTTGCTTTCCACGGAGTCGTCGGCAGGCGCGGCGGCTGACTGCCGGGCTGTGGGAGCCGAATTTGCGGTTGAGTCGCGCCTGCGCACGGTGGCCCGTCCCGCCCCGCTGGTGACGGTGCGTCCGGAGCCGGCATTGCTCGCCTTTTCCGCGGCCGCAGCCGCGGCCGCCTCCGGGCCGCCCTGCAGTTCCGCCGGCGTCACGGGTTCGCCGTTCACCGTCACCTTGACGTTCCTGGCCGCGGTATAATAGGCTGAACGCCGGAGAAACTTGCGGATTCCGGCCTCGACATTCGGCCGCGCTCCCTCATAACCGGGCTTGGGTTCCTCGATCTCGACCAGCTTCACGATCCGGTATCCCTTGGCCGTCGGAATGACATCGCTCACCTGGCCCGGCTTGAGGTTCACCAGCGCCTGGGCCATTTCGGAAGTGATGTTGGTGTCGGCATCCACCCAGCCCAGGTCGCCGCCGCGCTCGCGGCTTGCCGCCTCGCTGTTCTGGGTGGCCAACCGGGCAAAATCCTCGCCGCGCGAGGCCCGGTCCCTCAGGCCGCGAATCGCGTTCTCCGCGTCTTTCCCGCTCCCCTTGGCCATGTAAATCTCCTGCACGCGGAGGCGGCGGGAGGGGGCGAACTTTTCGGGGGTTGCCTGGTACACCTCGCGCACCTTGCGCTCGTCGAAGTTCTTCTGGTAGCCGATTTCGACGAACTTCTCCGCAAGGGCGGACTCGCGCATCTCCTGCGTGATCTCCTGTTCGCTGAAACCCGCCTTGCGGAAAACCTGCTCGAACTGGGGTCCCATCTTGCGCTGCAGTTTCTCGCGATAGGCCTTCAGCTCGCTGTCGTCCACGGTGACCCCCTGCCGGCGGGCCTCGGACGCGATGGCGGTTTTTTCGGCCCAGTCCTGGGTGACAAATCCCTCGAGTTTCGCCGTCTCGCTCTCGGGCAGTTTCTCGACGCCGCGCAGGGCCAGGGCGGCTTTCACGCGGCGGTCCACGTCCTGCGGCGAGAGGGTCCGTTCCCCGACCTGGGCCCCGATTTTGCGAACCAGCGGATTCAGTTTGCGGGCCACGTCCGGCGGAAGCTGGGCGAGTTTCTCGGGGGACAGTTCCGGCATGTCCTTGTCGCCGCTTCCGGTGCCCGGCTGGAGGGCGCGGTTCAGGGCGTCGGCATCCCCGGTAACGCCGGGTGTGGGGGACGGTTGCCCGGAGTTGGAAATCGGCCCGCCCGCGGTGACCGGCCTGGCGGCGGGTGGGGTGGCCGCGTCGGGCCGGGGCGCCAGGATCACCCCGGGGGTCGGAGCCGGTGTCCGGGGTTCGGTGACCTTCGCGGCGAACGGGGTGGCGGCGGGCGGGGCATCGCCCGTTTCCGGCGTGGCCAGGGTGACCCGCCCCGATTTGAGGGCCTGGGCCACGATATCTTTCGGATCGGGAGTGGGAGTGGCTTCGGCAGGGTGACTGGTGGCCCCGGGTGTGGCGCGAAGCGCCCCGCGGACGCCCTCGAAGGTCACCTGGGCGCCGTCGCGCTTGACGGTGTAGGGAGTGGGGGTGGGCTCCGGCGTCGGGGCTGGTGTCTTGCCCTTCTTGCCGCGCTTCTTGCGGTCGGGTTCCGGAGTCGGCGCGGGTTCGTCCGTTTCGCGCGAGGGGGCGGCCATCGTGGCTCCCGGTGAGGGGGTATCCACGGGGGGAAGGACAAGATCGCGCAGGGACGGCGTGCCGGCCGGGGTGGAAACAGCCATCCCAGACGGAGTGGCGACGGGAACGGGTGATGCCTCCACCGGGGCCGTGACCTGGACCGGAACGCCGACAGGGACCGGGGTGCCGGGGGAATCCGTGCTGGGAATTTCCACCGGCAGTTCGCTCGGAACCGCCGAACCGCCGACGCGGGGCATGAGGGAGGGACTCCGTGGAATGCCGATGGGGGTGGGAGCCGCCGGGTTCTGGGACGTTCCCCAGGCGGGGTAATTGCCCGGGTTCGACGCGAGTTCGGGTCCGGTGCCTCCGGCGGTCGGTTCGGCCAGCGGGCCGCCAAACTGATTGGTCACGATGGGCATGCGGGTCTGCAGAAGCCGGGTGGGAATGTTGCGCGCCCGCTGAAACGCATCGGGCGTGGGGGCAGCCACGGCCGGGCTGGGCGCTGTCATTCCGGGAGGCAGCGCGATTTCGGGCATCGGCCCGCGGGGGGCTGAAGGTGTCTCCAGACCGGTTGCCACGATGGGGGCGCGCATTGCCGGGGTGTCCTCGGCGGGGGTCCTGCCCTGGAAGCGGGTGAGCGCCTTCTCATACGGGTCGTCGGACGCGGGTTTGTGTTCGTCGGACGGTGGCGGGGTTGCCTCCCCCGGGGCCACGTCGGCCTCGGTGGCCGGGGTCGCGGGGTGCGGCTCATCGGCGGGGGGCGTGGCCGAGAGGCCGAGTCCGCCGTTCGCCGCCATTTCGGGAACTGGCGTGGGCGATGCATTCGGGTCCGGGGGCATGAGGGAGCGGCGCACCCGCTCGTCGGCCGCCAAGGCACGCGGATCGGTCTCCGGCGCGCGCGTCAGGGACCGCTGCTGGTACATCAGGATTGCAACCAACAGGCAGATGAGGAACGCCACCGCGAAGAGCGCGATGTTAAATGTCTGGTTTGACTTGGCCATCCCCAGGTTTCGCAGGAACTACAGAAGTATTCTGAGGCGCTTCCGCAGACACCGCACAATCAACAGGATTGCCCCGCGCGGGTCAAGTTATTCACAGGTGGAGGGAACTGGGCCCGCGGTCTGTCGGCGCGCGGCTACTTATGTTGTGTGGCGACGGCGACCTGCGCGGGTTTTGCTTCGCCATGCCGGGGAGCGGCCGAAATGAAGCCGTTCAGGGAGCCGATTCCCAGGCCGAGCAGGGCCAGGCCGAGCGCCGTCATGGCCACGGCCGTGAACCTCTGCGAGTTGCGGCCGACCGTGATGCCCCACGTCATGCAGAAGGTGCACAGGCCGTTGGCGAGGTGGAACACCGTGGCGGAGACGCCGACCACATACCACCAGTAGACGAACGGGTTGCGGAAGTGCTCGCGCAGGGCCGTGTAGAAATCCGACCCCTCCGGGTACCTGCCCTCGGGGATGACCAGGTACTTCATGCTGATGACATGGTAGAAGATGAAGACGAATACGACCAGGGCGGAGGTGCGCTGGGCCACGTAGGCCCAGTTGCGGGCGTACTTCTGGCGGTCAACATTGCTCTTGCCGCTGTAGACGATCCACAGGCCGTAGAACATGTGGAACAGGAAGGGGGCGAAAAGGCCGCCCCACTCGATGGCCGCCAGGAAGGGCAGCGACCGCAGGCCGTCCACGATCTTGTTGAACTGCGCGGGACTCGAGGTGGAGAACGAGTTGGCGAAGAAGTGAAAGCAGATGAAAGCCGTCAGGGGAAGGACGCCGCTGAGGGAATGCAGGCGGCGCAGGACAAATTCGGAATAGTCGGTTCGGGAGGTCTGTTCGCTCATACCGGATTGGAGAAACAGGACCCTCCCGACCGTATTCAAGGGATTTCCGGTGAAGACACCGTCCAGGCGCCCGTCACCCCGGCCCCGCTCCCCCACGAATAAAAGGGTACTGTTTGCATTCTGTTTTTTTACCCCCCCGCAAGGACAAGGCAGCCAGACCCCTCATGAAGAACACGCAGAACATCAATGTTGCCAGTTTTGATTCACTGGCGCCGCCGCGCGTCATCAACTCGCAGGTTCCCGACACCGAAGCCGCCCTGGAGACGGTGGTCGCCGGCCGCGAGGCCGTGGCCCGCATCATCCGGGGCGAGGATCCGCGTCTGCTGATGGTGGTGGGCCCGTGTTCCATTCACGACGAGAAGGCCGCCTTCGAATACGCCGAGCGGCTGAAGGAACTGGCGGACCGCGTGAGCGACCGCATCCTGGTGGTGATGCGCGTGTATTTCGAGAAGCCGCGCACCACGGTCGGATGGAAGGGCCTGATCAACGACCCGAACCTCGACGGCACGTTCGACATGGAGGAGGGGCTGCGCCGGGCGCGACGCATCCTGATCCGCATCAACGAGATGGGCCTCCCGGCCGGCACCGAGATGCTTGACCCGATCACCCCGCAGTACATGGCCGGCCTGATCTCGTGGGCCAGCATCGGCGCGCGCACGACCGAGAGCCAGACCCACCGCCAGATGGCAAGCGGCCTCTCGATGCCCGTGGGATTCAAGAACGGCACCGACGGCAGCATCCAGACGGCGATCGATGCCATGCTGAGTTCCCGCAGCCCGCACAGTTTCCTGGGCATCGACGACGACGGGCGCACCTGCGTCATCCACACGCGGGGCAACGCGCTGGGCCACGTGATCCTGCGCGGCGGACGCAGCGGCCCGAACTATTACGCGGACGTGGTGGACGACACCGTGGCGGCCATGAAGGGCGCCGGGCTTGCCCCGAAGATTCTCGTGGACTGCAGCCACGCCAACACAAACAAGCTTTTCGCGCGGCAGGAGCGGGTTTGCCGCGACGTGGTGCGCCAGGTGGCCGAGGGCTGCACGGCCCTCGTGGGCGTGATGATCGAGAGCCACCTGTTCGAGGGAAACCAGAAACTCGCGGGCGACCCGTCCCAGCTGAAGTACGGCGTGTCGATCACCGACCCGTGCATCGGGTGGGAGAAAACCGAGGAACTCGCGGGTGTGATGTACGAGTCCATGGCAGGCCGGTTTGCGCCCGCAGGCCGGTGATGGCAACGGCTGGGGGAATGGGAAATATGGGACCGATGGGACTTATGATTAAGATGGGTCGCCTGATTGGTCGCTTGTCCATATAGTCCCATGTGTCCCATTCGTCCCATTCGTCCCACCCGCTGACATGGAAACCTTCCGACTCAAATCCGACTTCGCCCCGGCGGGCGACCAGCCCCAGGCCATCGAGGGCCTGATCGCCGGGCTGGAGCACGGGGCGCGCTTCCAGACGCTGCTGGGCGTGACGGGCAGCGGCAAGACGTTCACCATGGCCAACGTCATCGCGCGCCTGAACCGCCCCACGCTGGTGCTGGCGCACAACAAGACCCTCGCGGCGCAGTTGTACCGCGAGTTCCGCGAACTTTTCCCCGACAACGCCGTGGAGTACTTCGTCAGCTACTACGACTACTACCAGCCCGAGGCGTACATCCCGAGCACCGACACGTACATCGAGAAGGACTCGGCGATCAACGACGAGCTGGACAAGATGCGCCTCTCGGCCACCAAGCACCTGCTCGAGCGGCGCGACGTGATCGTGGTGTGCAGCGTCTCGTGCATCTACGGCATCGGGTCGCCGGCCGACTTCCACGAGATGGTGGTGCTGGTGGAGGAGGGGGGCCGGGAGGGGCGCGCGGCCGTGCTGCGCCACCTGGTGGACATCCAGTACACGCGCAACGATTTCGATTTTTCGCGGGGAACATTCCGCGTGCGGGGCGACACGGTGGACGTGTTCCCGGCCTACGAGGAGAAGGTGGCGCTGCGCATCGAGTTTTTCGGAAACGAGGTCGAGGCCATCCACGAGATCGACCCGCTCACCGGCACGCGCCTGCGCCGGCTGGCCCGGGTGCTGATCTATCCGGGGAGCCATTACGTGATGCAGCGGCCGAAGCTGGAGAAGGCGGCCCGGTCCATCGAGGAGGAACTGCACGGGCGGCTGGCGGAATTCCACGCGCAGAACCGCCTGCTGGAGGCGCAGCGGCTGGAGCAGCGGACCCGTTACGACCTGGAGATGCTGCGCGAGATGGGCACGTGCAACGGCATCGAGAACTACTCGCGCCACCTGGCGGGAAGGAAGGCCGGCGAGCCGCCGGCCACGCTGCTCGACTACTTCCCCAAGGATTTCGTGATGTTCATCGACGAGAGCCATGCCACCCTGCCGCAGGTGCGGGCGATGTACGAGGGGGACCGGTCGCGCAAGACCATGCTGGTGGAGCACGGCTTCCGGCTGCCGAGCGCGCTGGACAACCGCCCGCTCAAGTTCACCGAGTTTGAGGAGCGCCTCAACCAGGTTGTCTTCGTCAGCGCCACCCCGGCGGAAACCGAAATCCAGCGTTCCGCGGGGATCGTGGTGGAGCAGCTGATCCGCCCCACGGGCCTGGTGGACCCGCCGATCATCCTGAAGCCGGCGACGGGCCAGGTGGAGGACGTGATCGGCGAGATCGCCAAGCGGGTGGAGAAGGGCGAGCGGGTCCTGGTGACCACGCTGACCAAGCGCATGGCCGAGGACCTGTCGGAGTACCTCGGCGAGGCCGGGGTTGCGGCCAAGTACCTCCACTCGGACATCGATGCGATCGAGCGGACGGAGATCATCCGGGACCTGCGCCTGGGCAAGTTCGCCGTGCTGGTGGGAATCAACCTGCTTCGCGAGGGGCTGGACCTGCCCGAGGTTTCGCTGGTGGCAATCCTCGACGCCGACAAGGAGGGTTTCCTGCGCGGGCACACGGCGCTGATCCAGACCTGCGGGCGCGCGGCGCGGAACCTGAACGGCACGGTGATCATGTATGCCGACCGCATCACGGCGGCGATCCGCAGCACGCTGGACGAGACCGAGCGCCGGCGGGCCCGCCAGGCCCAGTTCAACCGCGACCACGGGATCACCCCCCAGTCGGTGCAGAAGGAGGTCCGGGACATCCTCAAGACGGTGTACGAGGCCGACTACCCGGACATCCCGATCGCCGCGGAGGGGGACGTGGAGTACGTCGAGCCCGCCCAGCTGCCGAAGAGGATCGAGCAGCTGCGCGCGGAAATGCGCGAGGCGGCGCGGCAACTGGATTTTGAGAAGGCGGCGGTGTTGCGCGACCGAATCGTGGCCCTGGAAAAGCAGTTCCTGACGGCCGGGGACGTTGCGGTGATGCGGCAGCCGGTGGCGCAGAGCTCGAAACCCCCGCGGCGGGGCGGAGGAGGGGGCGGGCTGAAGTACCGGAAAGGGAAATTCCAAAGGGCGCGCGGCAAGTAGGGAAATCGTTGCATCCTTTGCCTGAAGGATGTGGGAATAACGGGTTCGCGCCCCGATCATGGCTGAAGATCCCCTGACCCCAACCCCGCCCGACCGCGGGGACGTGACCCAGTCCACCGCACCGGGCCACCAGTCCGCGGTGCCGGAACCGCTCGTGTTCAGGCCGCTGCTGATCTGCATCCAGGGGACGCAATGCGGCGGGCGCTATCCGCTGGTGAAGGCAGAAACGGTGATCGGCCGCAGTTCGGTGTGCGATGTCGTGCTGGACGACGACCTGGCCTCCCGGCGCCATGTGACCGTGCGTTATCTGAATTTCGGCCATGACGGGTTTCCGCCCGTCTGCGAGCTGGCGGACCTGGGAAGCCGAAATGGGACGGAGGTCAACGGACAGCTCCTCACTTCGCCGCGGCACCTGAAGGAGCGTGACCGGATTGTCATCGGCTCGACGGTGTTCGGGTTCTTCCTGCGGGACAAAGGCGAAATGCGCGTCGAGTCATCCCTTTACGACCTGGCCACCCGCGATGCGCTGACCGGGTTGGACAACCGCCACCAATTCAACCGGATGCTGGCCCACCACATCGAGCGGGCGTGGCGGTACAGCCGCCCCATGAGCCTGCTGGTCATCGACGCGGACCTGTTCAAGACGGTGAACGACAACCACGGGCACGATGTGGGTGACCTGGTTTTGCGGCACATTGCCCAATTGATTCACGGTTGTTGCCGATCAAGCGAGGTCGTTGCGCGCTGGGGCGGCGAAGAATTCGCGGTCCTGATGCCCGAAAGTGACGGTCTTGCCGCCAAGGCCGTGGGCGAACGGATTCGGCAAACGGTGGCCGAAAATCCCCTCGAAACCCCGAAGGGTACGGTGGGCATCACCGTCAGCATCGGCGGCTGTGAGCTGGCCAGGGGCGACACCGAGGAATCCTTCTTCCATCGGGCCGACCAACAGTTGATCCAGGCCAAACAGGCGGGGCGAAACCGGATGCTTTTTGCCGAAAAAGCCACGGGTCGCTTCCGGGCCGTGCGTCAGGAATCCAGCCGCACCGAGGAGCGACAACTATAGGAACGCTCCAAATCCCTGCCGTCTGTTGAGGATCCGGAGCGTGTGATCGCGACAAGGATTTGGTTATTGGCAAAGCGCGAATCGTTCCTCGTTTTGTTGTTCCGTTGAATTCCCGTCTGTCGGCCCTGTTGCTCACGCAGGTATTGACACGCCCTTTTGCGGGCGCAGGCATGGTTCACGGATTCAGTTCTTACATAATTGGAGAAAGTCATGGCGGAGTACTTTATTGGAGTGGATGGCGGGGGCACCAAGACGCTGGGAGCGATCGCAAAGGCCGACGGCGTGGTGATCGCGCAGCATGAGGTGGGGTCGACAAACCACCACTCCAACCCGATCGAAGTGGTTCGGGGGAACCTCGGAGAACTGATCGGATGCCTGCTGAAAGCATCCGGGGCCAATGCCGAGGAGGTAAAATGCATCTGCCTGGGCATGGCCGGTGTGGACCGGCCCGAGGACAAACCGCTGATCAAGGGCATCATTGCCGAGTTCCTGCCGGTGGCCAAGTGTGTGCCGGTGAATGACGGCGTGATTGCGCTGGTCGGGGGGGCGAGCAAGCCGGTGGGAATCATCGTGATCGGCGGCACCGGCAGCATCGCGTTCGGTTTCGACCACGAGGGCCAGAGGGCCCGGGCCGGGGGGTGGGGCCACATCCTGGGCGACGAGGGGAGCGGTTTCGCGCTGGGCCTGGCCGCGCTGAGGGCGGTCGTGCGCGCCTACGACGGACGCAAGGAACCCACCAAACTGTACGACCTGGTCCTCAAGCACTTCGGTTTCGAGCGGCCGGAGCAGATCCTGGGCTGGACGAAGCAGGTCCAGGGGAGCAAGTCGGAAATCGGCGCCCTGAGCCGCCTTGTGCACGAAGCGAATGCCCTGGGAGATGCCACGGCCGCCCAGATTCTGCGGGACGGGGCGCAGGAACTGGCCGAGGCGGCCCGGGCGGTGGCCGACAGGCTGTTTCCGGACCGCGCGGATTACGAGATCGTGGTCGGAGGCGGCAACCTGCGCAAGTCCAAGGCGTACTTTGACATGTTCCAGGAAGCCGTGGCCCGGCTCTTGCCCGGGATCAGCGTGATCCAGCCGCGCCGCGAACCGGTGGAGGGTGCCGTGCTTTATGCCATCCAGCAGGCGGAATTGCCGGTTTCGGCCTGACCCCCCCGAACGAACAGGGCGAGCGTCGCCCCGTGTCTTCGGACGGTGCTCTATAGCTGTTGAACACACGCCGGCATGGTGCTGGGGTGGCGGGGCTTTCATCCGAAAGGGTACCTGGAACCAATCATGAGCGACTCACCAACCCCGAAAGGGTCCATCCAGGCCGTCAAGGGCACGATGGACGTGCTGCCGGCCGCGGCGCCGCCGTATCAATTCGTGGAACAGACAGCCCGGGAGCTGTTCCCGCTGTACGGGTACGGCGAGATTCGCACGCCGATCCTGGAACCCACCGAATTGTTCGCCCGCAGCGTGGGCGAGGCCAGCGACATCGTCGTGTCGAAGCAGATGTACACGTTCACCGATCCGGGAGACCGCCTGAACACGATGCGCCCGGAGGGGACGGCGGGCGTGGTGCGGGCCCTGATCGAGGCCGGCACATTCAAGGAGACCAGCCAGCAGAAGGTCTTCTACATCGGGCCCATGTTCCGCTACGAGAAGCCGCAGAAGGGCCGCCTTCGCCAGTTCACGCAGATCGGGATCGAATTTTTCGGGGTGGATCACCCGGCTGCCGACGCCGAGATCGTGACGCTGTCGTGGGAACTCCTGCGCGGCGTCGGTTTCCGGGACCTGGTGGTGAAGCTGAACAACATCGGGGACCGCGAAAGCCGCCAGGCTTACAACGATGCCCTGCGGGCGGCGATCGCCGCCCAGGACGGCTGGTGCGAGCAGTGCCGCCAGCGCGCGGCCCTGAACCCGATGCGCGTGTTCGACTGCAAGGTGGAGAGCTGCCGGGAACGGGTGGCGAAACTCCCGCGCGTGGTGGATTCGCTCAATGAGAGGAGCCGCAGCCACCACGAAACGGTCTGCCGCCTGCTGGACGCGGCCGGCGTGGCCTGGGAACTCGATCCGGAGCTGGTGCGCGGACTCGACTACTATTCGCAGACGGTGTTCGAGGTGGTGCAGGGCGGATTGGGTGCCCAGAACGCGGTGCTGGGCGGCGGCCGTTACGACTACCTGGTGGAGGAACTGGGCGGACCGCCCACGCCGGGCGTGGGCATGAGCATCGGCCTGGAGCGCCTGATCCTGGCGATGGAGGCAAACGGCATCGCCCCGCCGGCACAGGAGCCGCCGGAGTTCTACCTGCTGGCGATGGACGAGGCGAGCCTGGTGGAGGTGGGGAGACTGGCACACCTGTCGCGCAAGAACGGCAACCGCACGGCTTTTGACTGCCAGCCGCGCAGTGCCCGTGCCGGCATGAAGGCGGCCAACCGCACGGGGGCCCAGGTGGCAATCATCATGGGCGAGGACGAACTGTCGCGCCGGGTGGTCCAGTGGAAGAACCTGCAGAGCGGCGAGCAGGTGGAACTGTCGCTGACCGAGGCGGAGAACAACCTGGCGCGCTGACCCGTGCGGAGGCGGCGGGTCGTGCTTGATTCCCGCGCCGGCATGCCGCTCCTGTTTGGCGCATGAAGATTCTTGCCGACGAAAACATCCCGCTTGCCCGCGAGGCGTTTGCCGCCCTCGGGGACGTGACCACCCTTCCGGGCCGGGCGCTGACCCGCGAGGCGGTGCGGGACGCGGACCTGCTCCTGGTGAGGTCCGTCACGCGGGTGAACGGGGCCCTTCTTGCGGGCTCGCGGGTGAGGTTCGTGGCCACGGCAACCATCGGGACCGACCATGTGGACACCGCCTGGCTGGCGGCGAACGGCATCGGGTTTGCGAGCGCGCCCGGATCCAACGCCGAATCGGTCGCCCGCTATGTCACGGCGGCGCTGCTTCACCTCGCGTCGCCGCGGCACACGACCGGACGGGGCGGAACACCGCTCTTCCCCGGGGGACTTGCGGGGGCCAGCATCGGTGTGGTCGGGGCGGGCAACGTCGGCTCCCGCGTGGCGCGAAACGCCGCCGCGCTGGGCATGACCGTCCTGCTTAACGACCCCCCGCGCCAGCGGGCGGAGGGCGGCAGTTCCTGGCGCCCCCTCGACGAGGTGCTGGAGGCGGACGTGGTGACATTCCACGTGCCGCTGACCCGGGGCGGCACGAACCCGACCCACCACCTGGTGAACACGGCGCTGCTCGGGCGCCTGAAACCCGGCGCGGTGCTCATCAACACGGCGCGCGGCGCCGTGGCGGACACGGCCGCGCTGCACGCCGCGCTCCACTCGGGCCGGCCCGGCGCGGTGGTGCTGGACGTGTTCGAGGGAGAGCCCGAGGCGGATGTTTCGCTCCTGGACCACGCGGCGCTGGCGCTGGCCACGCCGCACATCGCGGGATACTCGTACGACGGAAAGGTCCGCGGCACGGAAATGATCCACCGCGCGGCCTGCGCCCACCTCGGCGCGGAGCCGGCATGGGATCCCGGGCCGCTGCTCCCGCCGACACCCGTCCCTGAAATAAACCTTCCGGCCGGAACGGGCGCCGAGGAGGCGGCAAGGCGCTGCGTCGGCGCGCTGTACGACATCCTCGCGGATGACGGCGCCTTCCGGGCCATCGAGGATCTGCCGGCGGATGACCGCGCCCCGTACTTCGAGAGGCTCCGCAAGGAATATCCCGTGTGCCGGGAGCATCACCTGACCACGGTGCGCACCGCCCCCGGGGACACGCACCTCGCCGGGATGCTCCGCGCGCTGCAGTTCCGCGTGGAATAGTCGGTCCGGGGCGGCCCGCCCCGGACTCAGAACCTCAGGGAGCGGGCCCAGGCGGGGGGCAGGTTGCCGAGCACCAGGCGGGCCTGCTGCTGGTGGGCGGCAACCAGGGCGCCGATCAGGCCGGCGACGGCGTCGAGCCGCCGGCGCTCGTCCGGTCCCACGAAGGGGCGCTTGATCCGGCGAATGGCCGCGTACTCAAAGAAGTTGACGGTGCCTCCCGGCAACAGCACGCGGCGGAAGGTGGCGAAAATGCGCTCCACCAGCGCCGGGTCGAAATTGTTGAAGGGAATGCCGCACACGACATGGGCGAAGCGCGCCTCGTCGCCCAAATCCTCGGCCGGGCCGTGGTGGATCGCGACCTGTTCGCGATAGGGAGCGAAAGCGCGGTCGGACTCGAAACGCCGCCGCAGGTGTGCCACGAACTCGCCGTTGATCTCACAGAGGGTGAGGCGGTCGCCCGGACGCAGGTGGGGAAGGATGCCCCGGGTAAGCGCGCCCGTGCCCGGTCCGGCTTCCAGGATCTCGATCGGGACCGCGGAGGGGCGGACGGCAATGGGCGCGCTGAGCGCGCGGGCCAGCCCGGCGGAACTGGGGGCGACGGCACCGGTCGTGTGAAACGCGGCAATGGTCTGGCGCAGGAAGGGGAACATGGTCGTTGGACGGGGATGACGCCACCGGGGCGTGAGTGCAAGGGGAAGTGAGGTTTCAGAGCCGCGGCCCCGGGGGATGGGCCCGGAATGGCCGGTGCCGCGCCGACAAACAGGATTGACTTTGTCCGGTTTTGGAGTGTAGGCGTTGCCGTCATGTTCCGTCGGCTGGAATCCATACGCTGGTTGGGCGCAGTGATTGTGTTTTGCGCCGTCACGGCATGGGCTGTTTTCCCCCCCGGGATGTGCCTGATGGAATTCGCGGGCGACTCATGCGCCTGTTGCGGCGACGGTCCGGCCGCGTGCAACGGCAAGTGCTGCCAGGAGAAACCGAAACCGGCAAACCACGGAAGCGCTTCGGATTGCGGAGGTTCCGTCTCTGTCTGTTTTTCCACCCCGCAGGGCACATCGCTGATGCCGCGCGACACGGAGAACCCGGTCCCGGCTTCGGTAGCCATTTTGGCGGTGGTGGCGATCCTTCCGGTCGCCTGCGATCCCTTTTTCAGCGTGCGCCATGCCGGCCCGGCGCCGCCTCTCCTCCACCCCCCGCCTCCCTCCGTCCTGCGCATCTGATTCCGTGAAAGTGCCGTCGGTCCCCCGGGGACCGGCGTGACTTGTCGTGCCTGGCCGCCGCGCCGGACGCCCCGCGTCGCGCGTCCCGTGCCGGGGCCGTGCCGTTCCGGAACAGCCCACCCGCTTCACCATGACAGGATGCGTTTCACCCATGAACCCAAACGTGGACCTTTCGCGTTTCTCGCGAACACCCGGGGAAGACACCGGCGGACTCGTGTCGCCGCCCCGCCGACTTGCCGCACGCTATGGCGTGCCGCTGGTTCTTCTGGCCGGTTTCGGCGTCCTCGGCGCCTACTCGCTCCGCGATTCCATCTCCCCGCCCCGCGCGGTGCGGGTGATTCAACCCGCGCTGGTGAACGGCCTTGCGGCGGCCGAAGCTTCCTCCCCGGCGTTTCAGGCCCCGGGCTGGATCGAGCCGGACCCCTTCCCGGTCACCGTCTCCGCGCTGACGATGGGGATCGTCCGCAAAGTGCACGTGCTGGAGGGGCAGCACGCGGACGCGGGGGACCTGATCGCGGAACTGGTGGACGATGACGCGCGGATCGCCGTGGACATGGCGGCGGCGGCGGTGGCGCGCAAGAAGGCCGAGCGCGACGGTGCCCGCGAGAACTGGGAGAACCCCATCGCGCTGGTGGAGGCCGTGAAGGCCGCGCAGGCCGAAAGCCGGCGCCTTGAGACGCAACTCGAGGATTCGCGCCGGGCATTTGACCTGGCGCGCCAGCAAGCCTCGATTGACACGGACCTGAGCCGCGGCGGCGCGCTGGGACAGTTTCCCGCCATCCAGACGAAGTCGGCCCTGCGTGCGGCCGAAATCGCGATCCGGGAGACCACCAGCCGCATTGCAGCCAGCAGCGCGACGCTCGAGGCGGCCCTTGGACGCGCGCGGCTCCGCACGGAGGACCGCCAGCGCCTCGCGGTGGCGGAGGCCGAACTCCGCGACGCGGAGGCCCGCCTCGCCGACGCGCGCCTGAAACTGGCGTGGACGCGCGTCACGGCGCCCACCAGCGGCACGGTGATGCGGTTGTACGTGGGTCCCGGCTCGATGCTCTCGACCCAGATGGACAAGGGCATGCGCGTGGCCGCGATGTACGATCCGTCGCGGATCCAGGCGCGGGCCGAGGTGCCCCTGGCCGATGCCGCAAAGGTCCGGTCCGACCTTCCCGCCGAAATCCGGATCGAGTCGCTCCCCGACCGGGCGTTCCGCGGCGTGCTGACGCGCATCGTACACGAGGCGGACATCCAACGCAACACGCTCCCGGTGAAGGTGCGCATCCTGGACCCCGATCCGGCACTCAAGCCCGAGATGGTGGTGCGCCTGACATTTGTGGAAACCGGGCCGACGGCAAAAAACGCGGCCACCGCGGGGCCGGCGATCTTCCTGCCGTCGGACCTGGCGGCCGGCGACGGGGCGGGCACGCTGTGGTTGGCCGCCCCGGACGGGCGGGCCGTCCCCCGCGGGGTGAAATGGGGCGCGCGGACCCGGGAGGGCCTGCGCGAGGTGGCGGCCGGAATCGGCCCCACCGACAAGGTCATCATTTCAGGGACAGGTGATTTGCGGCCCGGGACGCGGGTCCGGGTGGAGGAGGGCCAATGACGAACCCGCTGATCGTCCTCGCGGACGTGACCAAGACCTTCCGCAAGGGAGACACGACGGTGACGCCGCTGTCGTCCATCAACCTGACGGTGCCCCGCGGCGAGTTCCTAGCCCTGATGGGACCGAGCGGGTCCGGCAAGACCACCCTCCTCAACCTGGTGGCCGGGGTGGACCAGCCGACGGCAGGAAGCGTGACGGTCGCGGGAACGGACATCACGCTGCTGTCGCGCTCGAAACTGGCCCGCTGGCGGGCCCACCATGTCGGCTACATCTTCCAGCTCTACCACCTCGTGCCCGTGCTGACGGCATACGAGAACGTGGAACTTCCGCTGCTGCTCCACCCCATGAGCCGCCGCGAGCGGCAGGAGCGGGTGAACCTCGCGCTGGAGGCCGTGGGCCTGCTCGACCGCCACGACCACTATCCCCGCCAGCTGTCCGGCGGCCAGGAACAGCGCGTGGCCATCGCCCGCGCCCTCGTGGCCGATCCCGTGATCCTCGTGGCCGACGAGCCGACCGGAGACCTGGACGCGGCGTCGGCCCAGGCCACGCTCGCCCTGATGCGCCGCCTGAACAGCGAGATGAACAAGACGATCGTGATGGTGACCCACGACCCCCGCGCGGCGGAGGCGGCCGGGCGGATCATCCACCTGGAGAAGGGGGTCATCGTGGAAGCGCCGGAGGTCGCGGCGCCATGAACGCCAGGCTGTTTGCCTACGCGTGGAAAACCATGACCCGCCACCGGCTCCGCAGCATCCTGACGGTGGCCGGGATCGCGACGGCCATGTTCCTGTTCTGCTTCATCGAGGGGCTCCAGAGCGGCGTGCGGATGGCCACGGAAAGCGAGGCAACGCGCAACGTGCTGATCGTGTACCAGCGCAGCCGCTTCTGTCCCGCAACGAGCATGCTGCCCGAGCGCTACGCGTCCCAGATCGCCCGCATCCCGGGGGTCAAGTCCGTCCTGCCGGTGAAGGTGTACCTGAACAACTGCCGGGCCAGCCTGGACACGGTGACGTTCCGCGGGGTGCCGCCGGAACTGCTTGCCGGGGGCGGGCACCCGCTGACCCTGACGGCGGGAAACATGGCGGGTTTCACGGCGCGGCGCGACGCCGCGATCGTGGGCGACCGCCTGGCGGCGCGGCGCGGCCTGAAACCGGGCGACCGCTTCCAGATCGGCGGAATCGCCGTCGGCGTGGCGGGAATCTTCACGTCGGACAAACCCGGCGAGGACAACGTGGCCTACACGCACCTGGAACTGCTCCAGCGCGGCGCCGCCGTCGATTCGCTGGGTTACGTGACGCAATTCGAGGTGACCCTCCAGTCGCCTGCCCTCGCCGACGCGCTGGCGGCGCAGGTTGACGGGATGTTCAAGGGCGACGCCGTGCAGACCACGACCAAGAGCCACAAGGCGTTCATCAGCTCCTCGACGGGCGACCTGATGGGCATGATCCGCTTCACGCGGCTCCTGGGCCTGCTGTGCGTGGTGCTCGTGCTGGCGCTGACGGCAAACACCGTGTTCGTGATGGTGCAGGAGCGCGTGCGCGAGCACGCCGTGATGCAGACGATCGGGTTCACGGGGGCGCACCTGTTCACGATCGTCATCGCGGAGAGCCTCATCCTGGCGCTGGCCGGCGGGGCGGCGGGCACGGCGCTCGCCGCGGCCGTGCTGAGATGGAGCCACCTGAGCATCGGCGCCGAGGGTGTGAACATCACGTTCGCCTTCACGCCGCTGGTGGCCTTCGCTGGCATGGCGGCCTCCGCGCTGACCGGCCTGCTGGCCGGCCTGGTTCCGGCGCTGCAGGCATCGCTCATGTCCACCACGGAGGCGCTGAGACGGGCATGAAACTGCTGCCTTTCGAATACGCCGTGCGAAACGCCGGACGCAACCCGGCCCGGACCGCGCTGACCACGCTGGGGGCGGCGGCCGTGGTGTTCCTCGTGGTCCTGATGGGATCGTTCGTCGAGTCGCTCAAGGCCACGCTGCGGGCGACCGGCCATCCGGCAAACGTGATCGTGCTGGGGGCGGGATCCGAGAACTTCCTGGAACAGTCGGAGATCCGCGCCACGGTCGCCACAATCCTTCCCGCTTCGGTGAAGGGGGTGCGGTCGCACTTTGGCGTGCCCATGGCCTCGCCCGAGATCGTGCATGCCACCGTGGTGCGCCGCGGCGGGGACGAGAGCACGGCCACCACGGGGCGTGGCGTGATCCGCGGCGTCACCGATGCCGCCCTGCTGGTGCACTCGCAGGTGAACGTGACCGGGGGGCACCCGCGGGGGAGGGGCGAGTTGATGGTGGGCTGGCTTGCGGCCGCCAAGATCGGCCTCGGCACGGGGGACCTGGAGGTCGGCAGGACGCTCCGATTCGAGGGGCGGGACTGGAAAATCGCCGGATCCTTCGCCGCGCCGGGCACCGCGTTCGAGGCGGAAATCTGGGCCCCGCTGGAGGACCTGAAGACCATCCTCAAGCGCGAGACCATCACCTGTGTGATCGCGCGGATGGAATCCCCCGCGGCAATCGCGCAGGCCGCGGTCTTCTGCAAGACGCGCCTCGACCTGGAACTGGCCGCGGTGCCCGAGATGCGCTACTACGGCGCCCTGGCCGATTTCTACCGGCCCATCCGCCTGCTGGGATGGATGATGGCGGTGCTGGTCGTGGGTGCCGGGTTGTTCGGCGGGCTGAACGTGATGATCGCGTCGGTGGCGGGACGCACGCGGGAACTGGCGGCGCTGGAAACGCTCGGGTTCAGCCGGAGGGCGATCGCCGTCAGCCTTTTCACGGAATTCCTTGTGCAGGTTGCCGCCGGATCGCTGCTCGCCGTCGCCGCGGCGCTGGTGTTCCTCGCCGGGCGCTCGATGCGTTTCACCATGGGCGCCGTCATGCTCGACGTGGCTCCCCACGTGCTGATGGCCGGATGCGCGGCGGCCCTGGTGCTGGCGGTGGCGGGAACCGCGGCGGGAACGATGCGGCTGGTCCGCACGCCGCTGGTGCAGCTTTTGAGAGGTTAACCAAACCATCCTGGAGGATGATCATGATCAGGTGCATCACACGCAGGAACGCCCTGCTGGCGGGGGCGGCGGCGCTGCTCCTGTCGGGTTGCGGGTCGAATCAGGCCCCGCCCGCGGAGACCGCGAAGCCGGCCCCCGGCGCCCCGGCGCTGGAGTCGCTCGTGACCCGGGGAATGCCGGAGAAGTCGACGGGTGTCGCCGCCGCGAAGAAGGAAGCCAAAACCGGCGGCGCGATCGTGCTGGCAGGCCGCGTGAAGGACTTCGTGGACGGCGCCGCCGTCCTGACCCTGGCCGACGCGTCGATGAAGGACTGCAAGCAGCACGGCGACGGCTGCCCCACGCCGTGGGATTACTGCTGCATCCCGCCCAAGGATCTGGCCGCCAACGTGGCCACGGTGAAACTCGTGGACGCGTCCGGCCAACCGGTGACCGGCGGCCTGAAGGGTGTCGCGGGCCTGGACCACCTGAAAGACTTGGCGGCTGAAGGCAAGGTGGTGCGGGACGAGGCCGGGAATCTGATCGTGGAGGCCTCGCGGCTGTATGTGAAGCCGTGACCACAACCGCCGATCAGACCCCGCCGGCCTGCGAACCCGGATGCACGGATCCGCCTCCGGCACACGATGCCTCGTCACGCGCGGCACTGCGCCTCGAGTACCTGACAATCGGCTACAACGTGGTCGAGGGGATCGTGTGCGTGGCGCTTGGCCTGGTCACGTCGGGCCTGGCCATCCTTGCTTTCGGCATCGATTCATTCATCGAGGTGTCGGCGAGCCTGGTGATGGTGTGGCGGCTGCGGGCGCGGGGTTCACCCGCAGACCTGGAACGCGCGGAACACACGGCCCGGCGCGCCATCGCGGTTTGCTTCCACGCGCTGGCCGCCTACATCGCGATCGAGGCCGGGCATGACCTTTGGCATGCGGAAGCACCCGACCGCTCGCTGGCGGCGGTGCTGATTGCGGCTGCATCGGCCGTGGCCATGCCGGTGCTGGCGAGGCTCAAGCGGCGCCTCGCGCTCCGCATGGGCATGGCGTCGCTCGCCTCCGAGGCCATGCAGACGGCCATCTGCGGCTACCTGAGCCTGATCCTTCTGGCGGCGCTGGCAGTTTACCAAGTTACGGGCTGGTGGTGGGTGGACGCCGTCGGGGCACTGGCGATGGTGCCCATCATCGTGCGCGAGGGCGTCTCGGCGTGGCGGGGCAGGTCGTGCGGCTGCCACGGGTGAACCCGGGCGGTCACAGGAAGTAGAAGGCAACGGCCATCACCGCATACAGCGTGATGAGCTGGACCCCCTCGAACCAGTTGCTTTCGCCGTCGTTGGCGATGGTCGTGACGACAAAGACGGCCCCGAACACCGAGAGGATTTCCACGGCGGTGAATTCCAGCGTCATGGGCCTGCCCAGGGCCAGGCTGATGAAGACCAGCGCCGGCGTGACGAACAGGGCCACCTGCATGCTGGACCCGATGCAGATCTGCATGGCGAGGTCCATCTTGTTGCGCAGGGCCATGAGGATGGCCGTGGAATGCTCGGCGGCGTTGCCGATGATTGCGATGATGACGGCGCCCGTGAACAGCTCGCTCATCTTCAGCTTGTGCATGACGGGTTCGAGGGTGGCGACGAGCATCTCGCTGGCCACGGCGACCGCCGCGGTCGCGAGGAAAAGCATCACGACCGCGGCCCAAAGCGGGCGCCGGGCGTGGGGGGGATCGCTGACGATCTCACCGACCCCGGCGGTCACGTAATCGGCCGCATCGGCCTGCCCCTCGCCTTCGTTGTACAGATCGCGATGGGTCTTGAGCGAGAAAACCAGGCCGCACGCGTAGTTCAGGATCAGCACGCCCGAAATGATGAGGCTCATGGTTTCGATGTTGGGCAACTGGGCCTCGGTCAGGTTCCGGCCGGCCAACTGGTGATAGACGGCCGGCACCAGCATGCCCATGACCGCCACGCTCATCATGGTGACCCCGGACCCGGCGGCCGTGCGGTTGAAGAACTGGCGCCGGTGGCGCAGGCCCCCTACCAACAGCGCGAAACCCATCACGAATATCAGGTTTCCGAGGATGGAGCCGATCAGGGATGCCTTCACCACGGGAACCAATCCGCGGCGCACGGCCGAGATGGCGATGATGAGCTCGGCGGCATTTCCAAAAGTGGCGTTGAGGAGTCCGCCGACGCCCGTTCCCGCGCGTTCGGCCAGATCCTCCGTGGCTTTGCCCATCAGGCCCGCGAGGGGGATGATGCTCAGGCAGGCGACGGCGAAAACCAGGCCCACGGGCGCGTGGAGCATCTCCAGGCCGATGAGAATCGGGAAGAAGACGAGCAGCAGGCTCAACCACCCGCGAAAGTAATGCAGAAGCGCCATGGGCCTCCCCTGGGTCGGCAGGAATGCGGGCCACATTGGGTGCGACGGGTCCGGCGCGCAAGGCCAAAGGCGGCCGATTTGGGAGGGGAACGGGCCGGCCCGTGGCAAATTGGGGTCGCGGAACAAAAACAAGACCGTATTGGTACTTTTTTTGCTTCACCGATGTTATATG